>Ga0070699_100000568_pt1 | contig 34891 bp, 35 predicted proteins | sample KBSK1503metaG_FD_65473 | JGI IMG/M metagenome (GOLD analysis project Ga0070699, IMG submission 65473) | Corn, switchgrass and miscanthus rhizosphere microbial communities from Kellogg Biological Station, Michigan, USA - KBS K1-50-3 metaG | ecosystem: Host-associated > Plants > Roots >...
GAATGTCAGAGGCAAGCTGAAGCTTGTACTCTGAACCACTACCGATGATTTGATCGGTGTGTTTTCATTTTTACCGAGTTGTAGGATACGATTTGTCATCAAAAGCCGAGGTCAGAAATGCTCGAGAATCAACGCGCCACATCCACACTGACTGTTGTAATGGTACTCATTATGCAGTTCGCGGGATTCGCGCAGGAAAGTCAATCAAGTGGGCAGGATGAGCCGATTCGGCTCAAGACCGACCTTGTTACCGTCAGCGCTTCGGTGATTGACGCGGCGGGCGCTCCGGTCAAATCGCTCAAAGCCCAGGATTTTACGATCTACGAGGACGGGGTTAATCAGAGGATCGCGCACTTCGCCGCGACCGAAGACCCCTTCACGCTGCTGCTCCTGCTGGACATCTCGGGCTCGACGCGCGATGACATCGAATTGATCAAGCGGGCGGCGAGAAACTTTCTGGGTGAGCTTCGCTTCGATGATCGTGTTGGCGTCATAGTCTTCAGCCGCGAGGTCGAAATGATTTCGGAATTCACCGACCCGCGCGCGCGAGTGTTGAGTGCCGTTGAAAGCATCTCGACCACGGCGGGCGAAGACGGTCATCGATTCACCACCAACACCGGCACTTCGTTTTATGACGCCATGTATCTTGCCGTCGAAGAGAGCCCGTTGAAACAAGCCGAAGGGCGCAAGGCTATCGTCTGCATGTCGGATGGAGTTGATTCAACCAGCAAAATGAAGTTCAAGGACATCGAACCGTTGATCGAGAAGTCGGAAGCATCGGGGTACTTTCTCGAGTTGAACACGGAGGAATCGACTCTGCAAGGGTTGCTGAAACCCAGGATCGATCCGGGCTACGTGAATTTTTCTCAGAGTCAGATCGATCGTTACTATGCGGAGTACGACCCCGAGTCACTCCAGAGATTCCGGCATCGCATGACATTGACGCCGGAGACGACTCGGCAAATCAACGAAGGGCTGTACAAGCTCTCGAGGCGTGAGCTGCGCACGATTGCCGAGCGCGCGGGTGGGCGAGTCTATCCGGTAAAGGCACTTTCGGATTTGGCCGGCGTGTACAAAAGGATAGCCGACGATCTCCGGTCGCAGTATTCGATTGGTTATTATCCCAGCAACAAAGAGCACGATGGTAGCTGGAGAACGATTCGAGTCGAGACGCGCGTTAAGGGAGCCACTGTTCGTGCCCGCTCGGGGTACCGGGCGAAGTGAGAAATGATGAGTGAAGCGTGAAACGTGAAACGTGATTCGGATAGGAGGATATTCGAGACGCAATCAGTCACGAGTCCGAATCACGTTTCACGAATCACGTTTCACGAATCACGTTTCACGAATCACGTTTCACGAATCACGTTTCACGAATCACGTTTCACGGATCATTCATATGACGTTACTCCTCAGAGAAAGCCACGTAACCGAGTTACTGGACATTGAGACGGCCATCGCCGCTGTCGAAGAGGTCTTGCGCGATCAGGCCGAAGGGCAAGCCGCCAATCGCCCGCGCTATCGAGTCGCGATGCCCGCTTCGCAGTTGCACGTGATGGCCGCGGGCGACAAGCGGCTCGGCGTGACAGGCATCAAGGTCTACACCGCTTCGCGAAAAGGCGCGAGGTTTCTCGTGCTTCTCTATGACGCTGCTAACGGCGACATGCTGGCGATGATCGAAGCCGATCGGCTCGGTCAGATGCGAACGGGTGCGGCTTCGGGAGTCGCGACGAAGTACCTGGCTCGTGCGGATGCCGCGACGATTGGGATTTACGGCACGGGTTGGCAGGCCGAGAGCCAACTGATGGCCGTGTGCGCGGTCAGGCAGATCAAGTCGATTGCAGCGTACGGCCGGAACGCTGAACGCCGCGAAGCGTTCGCGCGCAAGATGACCTCGCTGCTCCGGGTAGAAGTCACCGCGGCCGCCTCACCCGAACAAGCCGCCGGCGGTTGTTCAATCGTCATCACCGCGACGGGGGCTCGCGAGCCGGTGTTGAAGGGCGAATGGCTCGATCCGGGCACTCACCTGAATGTTGTCGGCTCGAACTTCCTGTCGAAAGCCGAGGTTGATGTCGAAACGATCAAGCGGGCCTCGATCATCGCTGTCGATTCAATCGAGGGTTCGAAGCTTGAAGCGGGCGACTTGATGCCGGCGATCGAACGCGGAGTCATCAGTTGGGAATCAGTGACCGAACTCGGCCGCATCGTCGCCGGTCGCGACCCCGGCCGAACAAACAAGGATGAAATCACGCTCTTCAAGTCGAATGGAATCGCTTTGGAAGACATTTCGACGGCATTACGTGTTTACCATCTCGCTCGCAAGCGTGGTGTTGGTGAAGAGATAGACTTGTGGAGAAGCTGAAGGACTCCAGCGGTTCAATCCGCCAACGAATCAACGCTGCTGGTCGACGAGACCGAGGTAGGGTTTGGTGCGAGGGGCGGCTGAGGCACATTAGTTCGAATGATGGCGTTGGCGCAATGCAGATGCTAAGCTGGAGGCTCAAAACGAGGCACGATGACAAACGAGATAGCGAACCTCAAACTCCACTACACGATTATGTGCGAAGATGTGCGCGTCGAGATCAATCATAAACTCAGCCTTATGGGGATTCTGTACGCCATTCAAGTCCCGCAGCTTCCGGTCACGCTGTTGAAGCTCGTGATTCTCAATCACTGGTCCGGTGAAGGGCAGTTTCTCTCCGAAGTGCGAATCCTCACGCCCGATCGCGCGCAGCCGGTGGCCGTGTCGGCGCCGTCCCCGTTTCAAGTTCCACAGGACGGCTATGCCGACAACGTCACCATCTTCGCGAATGTGACCTTTCCGGTGCCTGGAAACTACGTCATTCAATCGCTGATTAACTCGAACGTATACGCCGAGCATACTCTGCAGGTCGCGGACGCGCAGCAACCTCAAACTGTCGCCACTTCAGAGACGATTCAGTAACTTTGTCTGCACGAGGCATTGACCCGCCAGTCCACCGCGATATACTTCTCATCGGTCCGAATCAGTCCCGGGCCGCCGCTTCATGCAAAAAGAAGAACTCCTCAGCTTGCTCGATCAGCAGGCGCGCGCCGCATTCGAAGAGGCAAAGCGGCTCGCGCTCGCCTACGGCGGGGTAGTGTCTCCGCTTCACCTGATGGCCGCGCTGCTCGAAACTTCATCCGAAGAAGAACGCGATGACGACAGAGCCAGCCTGCTGAAGGCGGCAAGCCAGGCGATCGCAATTCGATTCCCGCGCAAGTCGGAATCGATCACCGTTTCGAAGGAGACTCAGTCGGTTATCACCGAAGCGGGCCGGCTCGCCGAGATCGAGGGAAAAGCGCTTGCGACACCCGGGCATCTGTTGAGCGCGGCGTTGGGCAGTTCAATGGTCGCGGAAGCACTGGCTGGAAGCAGTCAAATCGCGAATCCGCGGGCCTTCGAAGATGAAGCCCGCCGGAAGTTGTTTAAGGCCGGCGCTTCGTCGCGACAATCGTTGTCGCTTGCGGGAGCGCTGGGAGACTACTGCTCGGATCTGGCCGCGGAGTCGCGCGAATCTTCTTCGCATCCGTTTGTCGGACGCGAGCGCGAGATCATCGCCGTGCTCGAAACGCTCTGCCGCAAGTTGAAGAACAATCCGTTGCTGATCGGCAAACCCGGCGTCGGGAAGACTGCATTAGTGATTGCAGTTGCTTCGCGGCTCTGCGACGGAGATGTGCCTCAAAGACTAAAAGGCAAACGCATCCTCGAAGTGTCGCGGTTGAAATTACTCGCGGATGCCAAGTTCGCGGGCGAGACCGAACAGCGATTGAAGAGACTTCTTGAAGACGTGCGCAGCGCGGGCGATGTGATTCTCTTCGTCGATGAGATTCATACGCTTCTGGGCGCAGGCGGAGCAGGCGGAACGGGCGACATCGCCAACCTCCTGAAGTCGTCGCTGTCAAAAGGCGAGATTACCTGCATCGGCGCGACCACGCTCGCCGAATACTACAAATACATCGCTCGCGATGAAGCACTCGCGCGCCGCTTCAGCACGATCACAATCGAAGAACCGTCGCCGGAAGAAACCCGGCGAATACTGCTCGAGACCCGCGCGACGTTCGAGGCTTATCACGGTGTGAAGATCGATGACGAGATCATCGGGCAGATCGTCGAGCTGGCCGATCGCTACCTGCAATCTCGCAGCTTTCCCGATAAGGCGTTCGATTTACTGGATCGGGCCGCGGCGAAGGCTACACTTTCGAATCATCATTCGCTGACTCGCGAGTGCGTGACCGAAACGTTGTCCGAGACGACGGGTTTGCCGCTTGAAATCATGGATGAGGACCCGGCGGCGCGGCTCGAACGATTGGAAGCGTTTCTAAACGCAGCGGTGCCCGGTCAGCAGCGGGCGGCCCGGGATGTCGCGCGAGTTGTGCGCATAGCGAAGCTGGGACTGGAGATCCGGCCCGAACAACCCGACGGAGTGTTCCTGTTCGTAGGGCCTGAGGGCGTCGGCAAGCACGAAATGGCAATGGGGCTCGCGAAGTTTTTGTACGGCTCATCGCAGAAGATGGTCGAGTTCGACATGAGTCAGTTCACCGAAGTGTGGTCGATCTCGCGGTTGATCGGAGCTGAGCCCGGTTACGTCGGCTACGGCGATCGCAGCGGGTTGTTGTCGAAAGCCGCCGAGGACAATCCGCATTCGGTTCTCTACTTTCGCAACGTCGATCTGGCTCATCCGATCGTTCAACAGTTTCTTGGCGAGGCGTTCGAGCAGGGACGCTTCACCGACGCGACCGGCGCGAGGATATCGCTATCGAACACGACGGTGGCAATGTCGCTATCGCAGATGAGTGAGACGACCAAACACCTGCAGATGGGTTTCGTTCAAAACGGAGAGGGTGACGAGCGCCATATGACCGGTGATTTGCGCAGGACCGGGAGCCTTCAGCTTCGCGAGCGAGGCTCGGGATTTGGAATCGCCGAGGCGCTGGCCGCAAACATCGACGAAGTGATCGAGTTTCAGGTGCTGGATCGCGCGGCAACCGAGCAGATAATCTCCGAGCGACTGGAGGCGCTTGGTGCGCGACTAAAGTCATCGCAGTCGGTCGTCATAAAGCTTGACCCGCAGCTTGCAGGGTTTTTCGCCGACCGATTGGCCAGTGAACGAAAGAGTCTTGCGCAGCTTGAACGTCTGTTGCAGGAGACGATCATCATCCCGTTTACGCATTTGCATCTCGATCGCCACGCTGCCGGCGAAAGACCCGAGGTTGTGATTGCCATCGAGAACCAATTAGTGAGAGTCAGAGTTTAGAGTTCAGAGTTCGAGTTTAGAGTACAAGCTTTAGCTTGCCCGTTATTGGAACGGCAACCTGAAGGTTGTACTCTAAACTTCCACCGGGGATACGAGATGGAATTCAAAACCGAAGCTCATAAGAGCGCATACGAAAAGGCGCGAGATTACCTGCAGACGCTGTTTGGCGAGGTCAATATCAAAGTGATGGATGACACGTTCGTGCTGCAGGAGGGCTCGACCTTTGTGTATGTCCGAGTGTTTCCGATCGGCGAAAAGAAATCGGGTGTCGAGATCTTCGCCTACGTGGTCGTGGACGTCGAAGTGACGGAGCAGTTGATGCGCTACCTGCTTACCTACAACCTGCGATTGATAATGGGCGGGTTCGGGCTCGCGCGCGGGGAAGGGAGCAAGGGAACCGTGCTTCTGACTCACACGATTCTTGGAGACTCGATGGATCGCGAAGAGCTTTATGGGAGCGTGTCGGCAATTGCTCGCGTTGCGGACGATCTGGACGATCAGATCGTGACTGCATTCGGCGGACAGACGGCGCTCGGCAAGTTGATGGCGGGGAAGCGGGAACCGATGGAGATTTGGGAGTGAGGAACAGACAACGATGAATGATGATTGATGAATGATGAACAGAAGACGAAACTCGAAGTGTTCATCTCCCAATTCATCATTCATCATTCATTATTCATCGTTATGTTAAAGGAACCGATGGAGATTTGGGAGTGAGGAAGAGACAACGATGAATGATGATTGATGAATGATGAACAGAAGACGAAACTCGAAGTGTTCATCTCCCAATTCATCATTCATCATTCATCATTATGTTAAAAGTTGGTCTCACTGGAAGCATTGCGGTCGGTAAGAGCTACGTGCTCGCAGTTCTCGCCGAGCTTGGGTGCGTGACGTTTGACGCGGATAAGATCGCGCACTCGGTGATGGAGCCCGGGCGCGAGGCTTATCGGGACATCGTTCGCGAGTTCGGCGACGAAGTCCTCTCGTCGGATGGATCGATCGATCGCGTTAAGCTCGGTGCGATAGTCTTCGCGGCCCAGCCGCGCCGGCAAAGGCTCAACGAGATCGTACACCCGCGAGTTATCGAAGAGCAGAATCGGCTGCTCGAAGACGTTCAGGCGAATCGGCCCAACGCGATCGTCGTGATTGATGCCGCGCTGATGATCGAATCCGGCGGCTACAAGCGATTCGACAAGATCATCGTTGTCTTTTGCGATCGCGAGACGCAGATTCAGAGACTGACCGGGCGTAATCAGATTTCTAGAGAGGATGCCGAACGCAGAGTCGGGGCGCAGATGTCTTCGGAAGAGAAGCTGAGCTACGCCGACTATCGGATCGACACCGGCGGAACGTTTGAGGAGACTCGCGAACGAGTGGTCGAGGTTTACAACCAATTGGTTCGGGTTCAGCAGTCAATCAACTCTCAAACTTAATCGAAGAGAGGAATCGTCATGCCGAAACTACTTGCCCGCTGTAGCTGTGGGCTTGCCACAATATTAGTCGTCATTCAGTCGAGTCTTGGGTTTCAGCAAGCTCCACAAGTCACGCCGCTCGCCCGCTTACAAGCCAACATCGACCGCATAACCCGCTCGGTCAATGCGAAGTGGGGAATCTATATCAAATGCGTGGAGACCGGCGAAGAAATCGCCATCAACGCCGATGAAACGATGGATACGATGAGCGTCATCAAGATTCCGTTGATGGCCGAGGTCTTTCGTCAGATCGAAGCCGGCAAGTTCTCGCTCACGGATCGAGTGACGTTGAAAGAATCGGACAGGCGGCCGGGAACGGGAGTCATTCGCTCGCTCGACGCCGGTGCGAGCCTCACGATCAAGGACCTGATCACTCTGATGATCATCGTAAGCGACAACAGCGCGACCGATATGCTCTTCGAAAAAGTTGGCGGCGTCGAGCCGGTGAACAAGCTTATGCAGAGCTACGGGCTGACTACGATCAAAGCGACCGCGCCTTCAGATGTTTGGTTCAAAGCGCTGCGAGCCGAACCCGACTTATGGAAGTTTCATACGGAAGGCAAGACGCCGTACGGGCTTTCGTCGCCGCGTGATATGGGAAAGCTGCTTGAGAAGATCCACAAGGGCGATGTTGTGACCAAGCAGGCGAGCGAGCAGATGCTCCAGATCATGCGGGGCCAGGTTTACAGTTCGCGGTTGCCGAAGTACGTGACGGGTTTTCGAGTGCCTCACAAGACCGGGGACTTTTTGCCTTACATCGGAAACGACGTCGGGATACTGGAGAGCGCGAACCGTCACATTGTGATTTCAGTGTTCACGGCTCGACACGACGGAATTGGACCGAATCTGGAAGACGCGATCGGGCGAATCGCCGAGCAGGTCGCGAACTACTTCGCATTTCGCGTTAGCGAAACAAATAAGTGAAATTGCGAATCCATCGTTAGTGTGAGCCCGGCTTACAAACATATGCTTTAGCGGACTCGGGGTGCGACTCGACGAGTTCTTGAAACTTTTTCCGAGCCTTGGTGTGCATTTCGTCCCAGTCGAGCATCCACCACCACGGTGTCGAGTCCTGGCGAGCAATGAAGCTTGCGACCTCGTCCCAGGTCTTGAATCCCAGCCGCTCGACGAAGTATCGCGGCAAGAGAAGCGGCAGGAATCCTACCTGCATCCAGTCGAGCAGCCCGTCGCTGCCGGACTCCAGGAAGTCTGATGTGTTTCCGTAAACAACGCGATGGGATTTGTGTTCGTCGAGGAAACGCCGAACTGACGGGAGGACTTCGTTGTAGAGCCAGCCCGCGCTCTCGGTCTCAACCGGAGTCCAATACTCGCGCGCCGAAAGCACCGCATCGATCGACAGAGGCTTTCCTCGGGTCACGACGCCGGGTTCCTCCAGCCGCCAAACCGCCCATCGATAGCCCGCGTCGACGTAGACCTTGCAGTGGGTGCAGGCAAAATACAGGTTGTTCATCCGACACTCCGCTGGCACCAACCGTTTCTTTTGCCAGTCATGACGCCCTCAGCTAGAATGTGCGCGGCGCCGAGACCGGATCTGATTCGCCACTTCGAATCGGGCACACGATAGTCCGCGTCGAGTGGGCAAGTCCTCAGAATGGTCTCAATTCTTTCTCAATGATGTTTCTCAAACCGATATGGGCCAGCCGTTCAAACATTTCTATGAATTCGGCCGTTTCCGTGTAAACGGCGCCGAACGGGTACTGCTGCGCGACGGCGAAGTTGTTCCGTTGACTCCAAAAGTCTTCGACATACTGATGACGCTGGTTGAGAGCAGCGGCCAGGTCGTTTCAAAAGACGGTCTGATGAAAAAGGTCTGGCCGGACAGTTTTGTCGAGGAGGGAAACCTTACTCAGAATATCTCGCTGTTGAGAAAAGCGCTGGGCGAGGGTCAGAACGGGAATCAATTCATCGAGACCGTCGCGCGCCGCGGCTATAGATTCACGCAGCCGGTGCGAGAACTGACCGAAAATGATCATCAAACACTCAAGACGAACGGCGTGCCCATAAGCTCAGCGCAAACGGGGCCGCGAAGCGAGAGCGACGCTCGTGCAGGCGTCCAGCGTTATTGGTTAGGCAATCTAAAACGGCATCGCGCTGCAGCGGTCGCTGGATTGTTGATCCTGATGCTCGCGGCTGCGGGGATTATTTATTTCACAGGCGGCGTCAGCAGGCCCGCGAATGGAAGCGGCAGTGTTATTGAATCGATTGCCGTTCTGCCGTTCGTGAACGAGGCTTCGGATACGGACGCGGAGTACTTCACTGACGAGATCACCGAAAGCCTCATTAACAATCTCTCGCAACTCCCGAAGCTTCGAGTTGTGCCGCGCAGTCTTGTTCTCGTCTACAAGGGACAGGAGCCCGACCCTCGAAAGATCGCGCGCGACTTAAACGTCAGAGCGGTGCTGACTGGACGCGTTCATCGGCGCGGCGACACCTTGAGCATACAAGCTGAGCTGATCGACGTAGTTAATCTTTCACAGTTGTGGGGCCAGCATTACGATCGCCGCGTCTCGGATATTCTGCTGGTTCAGGAAGACATCTCGCGTGACATCTTTGAGAATCTGCGGCTCAAGCTTAGCGTCGAGGAGAAGAAGCAACTGGAAGCGTTCAGCTTGTATCTGAAGGGCCGCAACTATTGGAACAAGCGAACCGAGGATGGGCTGCTGCAGGGCGTCGACTATTTCAGAAAAGCCATTGAGGTCGATCCCGAATACGCGCCGGCTTATGCGGGCCTTGCTGATTGCTACAACATGCTCGTCGTGTACGGAATCAATCAGCCGAAGGAAGCGTTTCCAAAAGCAAAGGAAGCGGCGACACAGGCGTTGAAGATCGACGATACGCTGGCCGAAGCCCGCACGTCGCTCGCGTTCATAAAGCACCGATGGGATTGGGATCGAGTTGGGGCTGAGAAAGAATTCCAGCTCGCGATCCGCTACAAGCCCGGGTACGCGCCGGCTCATCAGTGGTACAGCTCTTATCTGGTCGCGATGGGCAGATTCGACGAAGCGATCGCGGAAGCGAAACGCGCGGAGGAACTCGAGCCGCTTTCATTCATCAGCAACTCGCATCTCGGCTGGATACTTTTTCTCGCGGGAAAGAACGACGAAGCGATCGCCCATTGCAAGCGGCTTCTGGAAGTTGATCCGAACTTCTTCCCCGCGCTTCGATACCTGGGCCTGGCTTATGAGCAGAAGGGCATGCATAAGGAAGCGATCGCGGAGTTCACAAAAGGCGTCAAGCTCTCGGCGAGTCCGTTGATGATCTCACTGCTCGGTCACGCGTACGCGGTGTCTGCAAACAAGCCGGAAGCGCTGCGAATACTCGCGGAGCTCGACAAACAAAAGCAGCGATATGTCTCTCCGTACACAGTCGCGACGATCTACGCGGGGCTCGGCGACAGGGATCAGGCATTCAAGTGGCTGGAGAAAGCTTTTGAAGAACGCGACATTTGGTTGATGAATCTAAAGGTCGATCCGCAGTTCACGCCGTTGCGATCCGATCGCCGATTCAGTGATCTTCTCACGAGGATTGGGCTGGCATCATAGGTAACGGGCTGATTCTCGGCAATTCAGATCGTCTCGACAAGACGCGTAAGCAATGACGCGCGCCGAGGGATGTCGCCAATGAGGATGTGTTCGTGTTCGGCGTGAGCGCCCGCGCCATCGACTCCCAATCCATCAAGCACCGGCACTCCAAAAGCGGCGATGAAGTTTCCATCCGACCCGCCGCCGACTGATCCCTCTTGCAACTCGAAGCCAATCTCGGAGGCCAGTCCGCGCGCGTGCTCGAACAACTCGGCGGTCTTTTCGGTGCGGACAAGAGGTGGCCGGTTTATTCCTCCGAGGACTTCCAACCGGGCGCCCGCAAGCACGGGTTCAAGTTTCATCATTGTCCGCGCAATGCGTTCTCCCTCGTCAAGTTCCCTGAAACGCATGTCGACGAAAGCGTGAGCTTCGGCGGCGACGACATTCGAAAGCACGCCGCCGCGCGCTACGCCTACGTTGACTGTTGTGCCGAGTTCAAAATCATTGAGCTTGTTGATGGCGAGAATCTGATGCGCGAGTTCGGTGATCGCGCTGATGCCCGACCGGAGATCGTTGCCCGCGTGCGAAGGCTTGCCGTGGATGATCAATTCGAACTCACCGACTCCTTTCCGAGCGGTCTTGATCGTGCCGCCAGGAATCGGAGGCTCGAGCACCAGCGCGGTATGCGCGGTTCGAGCTTCATCTTCGATTATGTCGCGGGAGAAGTGACTGCCGGTTTCTTCATCGCAGGTCATCAGCATCGTCACCGGGCGTCGCGTTGTGAGGCTGAGTTCCTTGATGGCTCGCATTGCAAACGCCGCGAGCATAACACCGGATTTCATATCGAAAATGCCGGGACCGTAAGCGCGATCTTCGTCAACTCTGAAGGGCCTTTCCGCGAGAGTGCCGAGCGGCCAGACAGTATCGAGATGTCCGACGACCAGCAGATGTTTGTCATCGGACGATTCGGCTCTTGCGCCATTGAATCGCGCTCGCAGCGTCGAGCCGAAATGCGGGTCCGACACCAACTCAACATCGGCGCCAGTCGAGGCCAGTCGTTCGCCAAAGCTCGCGGCTATTCTATGCGTGGCCTCCGGCACGCGAGACATTGACTCTTGCTCGACGAGCCAGCGCGTGAACTCAACCATCTCGTCGAGGTGTGTCTGGAAGAACTCGAGGAGCGTATCGCGACTCTCGATTGTCATGAGTTGAGTTTTATCAGAGGGATGCGACGCGCGCCAGCCACCGCGAGCGGGCCTGGCGGCTCGCGGCGCAGGAATAAAGGTGAGCTTATTTGTTCGCGAGAAGGCCGTCGATGATCGACGCGAGATCGTTGACGAAGTCGGTGTTTGGGTTGAACCCGCCGCGCGGTTGACCCGACGCGTTGCCCTGGGCATCCAGCACGACGACGGTCGGAAGCTGGGCTCGCTTCCCGCTGAACTTCTTGAATGCGGCCTGGGTGCCATCTCGCAGAACCAGGACAGATGATGTGGCGCCGAATGCAGACTTGAGTTGATCGTTGCTCGCTTCGGCTGGTGAATTCACACTCACCAAATAGATTTGCACGGGCTTGCCGCGAAATCGATCAGCCAGAGTTTCAAGCGCCCTGGCTCCGTCGCGGGACTGCGGGTCCTGGACACCGCTGAACAATAGGACCGTAACTTTGCCACGCATGCTCGAAGCTGTAACGGTCTGCCCGCCCAGCGCAGTAAAGGTCAGGTCCTGGGCCGCGGCCGTCCCGACCAGACAGAGCATAAGCGCGATCCCTGCTATGATTGTTTTCGATTTGGTTGGCATCAGTATCTCCTTGGTCTGCTCTAAGCCGACGCGAATTGGATGCGGACGGGCTCTATCGAGTTCGATTTATTCAGAGCAGGTACGAGGTTAATTTCCGCGCGACGTTAAGTCTATCAGGTGAATTGAAAACGCTGCAATTGGCTGACACAAAGCAGATGGAGGGCGAAATGATTACGGCGGTGCTATTGGCCGCGGGCGAATCGCGGAGGATGGGTGATTTTAAGCAACTGCTGCGGTTGGGCGAGAAGACGTTCGTCGCGCATTGTGCCGATCAACTCCTCGCTTCCGGGGTCGGTGAACTCATCGTTGTCACTGGTCATCGCGAAGGGGATGTGCGACAGGCGCTCGGAGATCGTCCGGTGAGATTCGCTCACAACGCCGATTATCGTTCAGGGATGGCTTCGTCGATCAAGTGTGGAATACGGGCCGCAACAGAGAAGGCACGAGGGTTTTTGATCGCTTTAGTCGATCAACCTCAAATTCAGGCCGAGACAATCCGTCATCTGATTCAAGTGTTTGAAAAGGGCAAGCCGAGAATCGTCATACCGCGCTATGACGGAAGGAATGGCCATCCAATCATACTGGACGAGCGATTGAGGGACGAGATTCTGAATATGAACGAAGAAGACGGACTGCGGCAGGTTGTCCGAGAACACGAAGGCGAAACTCGGCGTATCGATGTTTCGAGTCGCGCGGTGGTCGATGATTGTGATTTGCCGGAAGACTACGACCGCATGTTGAGTAGTTGATTGTTATTGGCTACACGCTACCCGGCAACCACTATCCACTGCACACACGTTCTCAAAAGAGAAACGGAGGCCTCTCGACCGCAAGAGCCTCCGTAGTGATGATGAGTTCCTGTAATAAACGCTAGACCGCCACTCGCTCGGAGCGAGAAGGCCGCGTAGCGGGCAATTCAAACGGCAGGACCCGGCCGAGCCCGGACGCGATCTGCAAATCTCGAGCGCGAGCAGCGCGGGCAAGCGCGCCTCCTGCCGCGACTGCTGAGGCCAGCAAATAGCTCCGGCCACCACACTGCGAGCAGTTGCCGAACATATCCAAATAAGTTTTGACTGGTTGCCATTCATCGCCCGCACAATTTCCGCAGACTATTTGAACACCCATTGTGAGCAGAGCCGGACGCGGCTGGCTTAGCTGGGTTGGATCCGCGGGTCGAGCCTTCATCAAAACGATGCAGGCCAATGAAACAGCGATCGTTATTGCCACCATTATTGTCAGCATCTTTTCACCTCGCATTCGCTAGCCAACGATTTCTCCTTGCTGTGCCTTAATACGAAAAGAACTGCCGCAAAGATTGACTTGCCTCAGAAACAGATAGCAGCAATGCCCGTGCCAGCGATATCGACGGCGACCGGGGCGAGGTGGATAGAGTTCCAGTTTAGGAAGCGTGACTTAGGCCGGCTAGGCGGATCACCAGGAAAGATATTTGGGATATATTTGCACTCCAATAGTACAAAAATGCACGGGCAACCTGTACCTCTTTTGTCGGGTCGAGCGGTCTTGGAACGCACCGTCGTAATCAACGGCGACCGGAAATCGCACGCCACAATGCAAGCAAAATGATCGCTCCCACGACCGCCAAGGCAAAGTGAAGCAATCGATGTGGGTGCGTGTATCCTTGCTGATCTGTTGCCGGCCAGAGCGCGCTGCCGATGAATCCGCCAATCAGCGAGCCGCCGATTCCGAGGAGCGCCGTCATAAAGCAACCCATCGGATCACGGCCCGGCATTAGCGCTCGAGCCACTAGACCTATGATGAGTCCGATTATCAACGAGCCGATTATTGAGGTGAGCATGTTGCCTCCTGTGAGTCGCGATCCTAGTCAGCGTCCACGCGAGTGTCAAACGCACACAATCATCGCGCGTGCCACGCGACTGCTTTACAGTCGAAACTTCGTCCGTGTAGGCTGGGAATAATGTGCGGTCGATTTGTCAGAAAGCGGCAGTTATCAGAAACGGCGCCCGATTTCGGAGTCACCGAAGTGATCGACGATCTTCCTCCGAGCTTTAATGTTGCGCCGACCCACAATGTAGGAGTGGTCATTCGCGACAAGCATAAGAAAATGGTGTCGATGCGATGGGGACTCGTTCCGGCGTGGGCCACAGATCCGCGAATTGGAAGCAAACTCATAAACGCGCGGGCCGAGACACTCGTCTCGCGATCGGCTTTCAAGAAGGCTCTTAAGCTTAGACGGTGTCTCGTGATCGCGGATGGTTTTTACGAATGGCGCAAGCAAGGCGGCACCAAGACACCCTTGCTGATTCACCTCAGATCGAAACGAACCTTTGGATTCGCGGGCCTCTACGAAACCTGGAAATCTCCACTGGGCGAATGGATCGTTTCATGCACGATTGTAACGACCAGGCCCAACGAGCTTGTTATCCCCATTCACGATCGCATGCCCGTCATTCTGTCGAAAGACGCCGAGGAGTTTTGGCTCGACTCTGATATCGCGGATCACAATCGTCTCCTGGATCTTCTTCAACCGTATCCGGCCGATAAGATGTCCGCGTACGAAGTCTCCGACTTGGTCAACTCTGTAAAAAACGACTCTGCAGTCTGCATCGAGCCAGCCCGAACATCCGCACAAGCATTAGAGCAGCGGCGGCTCTTTTGAACCGGCAGGCGCGAAGCTCAACTTGCCTCGCCGTTCCGGTTTCTGTTTGTAATAGACACCTTAGCGCAATTCACATATAATCCGCGCATTCCCTTCAGGTTGACACGGCGGTTTCGGTTAGGAGGAAGACAGTGGAGAATCTGAGAGGGAGTCATCGAAGCCGTCACCAGGTATCGGTCAACCAAGTCACCGTTTTTCATCACTCCTTGATTCACGAGCAGAAGCGCGCCGGGTCTTGTGAACTGAATCGCTTTCATGCACAGCCTTTCGCGATCATTTACGCCGCGACAGCATTTGCTTACCGAGGGGGGACGCTCCGGTGCCAGTGAAAATACTTGTTGTAGACGACAGCGAGGACACACGCGAGATGATGGCGAAGCTCCTCGAGCTTGAGGCCTACTCAGTCATGACCGCAGTCGACGGGCGAGCCGGTCTGAAACTAGCGGCGGACCATCGGCCGGACCTCATCATCACCGACATTAACATGCCGAACATGAACGGCATCGAAATGACAAAAGAGCTGCGCAAGCAAACGGAATTCGCTCACGTGCCCATCATGGCGATTACAGCTTATGGAAACGCGATTGCGCAGGAAGCCATCGAAGCGGGCGCTAATTGTGCAACGACAAAGCCGGTTCAATTCGCGAAGCTCATGATCGAGATTCGACAACTCCTCAAACAATCAGATCCCGAATAAGCCGTTGGTGGGAGGAAAGTTGGCGGGATGGACGGAGCCCAGCCGATGGGACTCCGTCACGACTCGATCAGCCCTTACCCTTGCTGCCAAGGAGACTGTTCAAGAGATCCATCGGAACGCTTCCGGTGATCCTAACATCCGCATCGGCATTTGTGATGTTAATAGTCTTGAGGGCCTCGACGGCCGGGGCCAGCTTTGTGTTTCCCGCCGCGCCGAGGTAGCCCTTTGCCATCGAAAGCAAGCCGTTCAGCCGTTCGGCGATTGACTTCGCTTGTTCGCCCGTGTCAGTGCGCAAGGTTGCGGTCAGGTCGAGACCCGACGCGAGATCGACAGCCCCAAAGACAAGTTTGATAGAGGCAAAGTCCGGGAACGGAAGATCGTTGGACTGTAAACCGGTGGTCATCGCAGGGGTTGGAACAAGCGCGAATTTGATAGCGGAGGGAGGAACCTCCGCAAGCGCGCCAGTCAGCTTTGCGTTCTGAGCCATACTGGTCCTCTCGCCAAGCTTCGTATCAATTGACGATCGCACTCCGGCTGACTTCCCAACGATTACGGTGCTCGCATCATAGAAGGCAAAGCTCACATCATGTTTGGAGCCAGTTGCCACCGGCGAAGCGAGGTGCACGTCGACATTCTTATACTTCTCGGTACTCAGTCTTATTTTGGTATCGGCCTTCAAGCGTGTCAGAATGGCCGATTGGTTGAAGCTTCCAAATGCCACGGCGACTGCGTTGTCCATGTTCAAACCCTGAATCGCCACAGCCATCGTCTGAATGTCTGTTGGGTTAATCAGGTCAGCGGTTCCGGGCTCAATCTTCTCGAGCGTGTCTTTGATACTCTTCTGGCCTGAGGACCATAAGCTGCTCGCTATCACTTTCTGAAAATCGACTAAGATGACGCCGGATCCATCTGGCAAGAATTGAAGTAGATCCGCCGATGCATTTGCGACTGGCCGCGCAGCCCAGCCGACGACGGCGGTCAGGGTGAGCGCCAATGCGGTTGCTTGAAACGCGAATTTTTTCATGACGTATATCTCTCCCATCTCTTCTAACGCTCTTCGCTCGATTCGGAGTGCAAAGATATCGGTCTCCATTATACGCTGCGCGACGACAGCGCTGAAACCAAGGAAAAGGTCCACTCGTGGAGGAGCAAATGCCATTGTTGAGCCTGGCGGCATGCGACTTGCCGCGTTCGCGAACGGCTGCTTAGAATGAATGGCGGCCGACGAAACTCTCAGGGCTGCGCGTTTGAGCCACACCCAAGAATGACCAAGAAAAGCCACGGAAGACGAAAGCCGCCAGCCTCACCGCGATCCTCATCTGTGGTTGCATCAGACGTGAGAGGCGAAGCGGCGGGTCCAGCGCCGTCGGTTGCGCATTCAGAGTCTGTCCGATGGCGCTCAATCTTTTCGTTCCTCCCCTCCTTGCTCGCATTTGTTATCTCAGCGAACACATTGTGGAATGGCTTCGCCGCAGATGATTCACATCAAGTCTTGCAGAACACTTTGATCAAGAAACTGAGCAATATTCCGCTGGCGTTTACGAAGAGCGTTTGGGCGTTCGTGACCGAAGACATAGTGTTCTCCGTGGATCAGTACTATCGCCCACTGTTCAGTCTTCTGTTCACGATTAATTATGCGTTGTTTGGGACCAGAGCCTGGGGCTGGCATCTGGTCAACATCCTGATTCATGCGGTGGTGGCGTGGCTTGTCTTCATTTCGGTAAAGGAGCTTACGGATAGGAACTGGCTGGCCTTGATGACCGCGAGCCTGTTTGCAGTACACCCGGCGCACGTGGAGTCGGTGGCGTGGGTATCGGGCATTACCGATCCGATGATGACCGTTTTTATGCTGGCTTCTTTTTACTTCTATATTCGATATCACAGAGAGCGGCGAGGTCGGTTTTTGTGGATGATGTTAGGCGCATATTTCCTGGCATTGCTTTGCAAGGAAACTGCAATTGCACTTCCGCTGATCGTTGGCGCTTGCGAAATGTTTTACTTTAGGGAGGCGACTCCTCTCAAGAAGAGAATCGTTCGCGCGACTACTCTTTCAAGTCTCTTTCTTCTTCCGACATTGGTGGACATTTTGATGCGTTACGGCGCGCTTGGCCGGCTTGTCGGCGGCGCACGGATCATTCCTTTTCTAGTGGGTTTGGCAACGATTCCGATTGCGACAGTGAAATATCTGGCACTCATGTTGTTGCCTGTGGGATACAGCTATCAACACCAAACCAATTTTGTTTTGTCGATCAGATCCGCGCAATTTTTTGGACCAATCGTGGTATTGGCCACGGCAGCGGCGTGTATATGGTTGAGCAAAAGCCGCTTGCTTGGCATGGCGGCTCTGTGGTTCCTCGCTCCGCTGGCGCCGGCTCTTTATGCAATCCGTTCGTTCGAGCCCGAGAACGTCGTCCAGGAACGCTATCTCTACGTCCCATCAATTGGTTTCTGCCTTGCGATTGCGCTTGCAGTCGAGTGGCTTGTGAGGCGGAAGCCTCTTGGATCATTTACTCGCCCGCTCGCCCTGTCGATTACTCTGGTGTTGTTGGCCCTGTGGGGCGTGGTGTCGATAAGACAGAACCTCGTTTGGGATAACGACCTATCGCTATACAGAAATGTTGTTATGAATGATCCCGGGCGCGCCACAGCCCACGTAGCTCTTGCGCTTTCTTATCAGAGTGCCGGAAGGATGCGCGAGGCCGACAACGAGATTCACACTGCAATTGATCTGGATCCGAGCGACAGCCGGCCGTACGTGACGCTCGCATACTTTGCCAATGCCTTAGGCAAGTACAACGATGCCGTAGGGTATCTCGAGCGCGCTGCTGCGTTAGCTGGCGACCGCCCGTACGCGAAAAATGACCTGGCGACCGTCTATCTCAACATCGGGCTCATAAGCTGGCAGACAAAGGACTATCAGCGGGCCGAAGAAAACCTTCAGCGCTCGATTGAAGTCTGGCCGCGTGCCGTCGGTTGGTATCATGCAGGGAGGTTCTATTTCGATCGCGGCCGCCTTGATGAGGCTCGCGCGATGTTTGAACTCGCAGCGCAGCATGTACCCGAAACATATCCGCCGATCCACCTGCAGTTGGGCCGCGTCTACGATCTGATTGGGCAAAAGGGCCAGGCAAAAAGTGAGTACGAGAAATTTCTTAACCTGGCTCCCCCCGAATCGGCCAATCGTAGCGAAGTGATGGCACGGCTTCAGAATCTCTGATTGATCCGGTTGACCGATGACGCGTGTCTCGAAATAGTTTTCAACCAAACAATTCTCTCTCGTTACATCCAGCGGTAGGCTATAATCTGGGCGCCGAACAATTGGGAGAATGATTTGATAGGCAAAATTGGAGTGATAGGCGCGGGGACGATGGGCAACGGCATAGCGCAGGTCGCCGCCCGATCGGGGCTCAATGTAGTTCTGCGAGATGTGACTGACGACCTGCTTGTCCGCGCGCTTGGAACAATTGATAAGAGTCTCCAGCGCGACGTCGATAAGCAACGGCTGACCGTCGAAGCCAAAGCTGAGATCATATCGCGTATCAAATCGACAACGTCGATCGCCGATTTTGAAAGTGTTGATTTCGTGGTTGAGGCGATCTATGAAGACTTTAGCGCGAAGGCCGATCTGCTTAAGGAACTGGACCGCGTTTGTCCGGCGGAAGTGATTCTAGCGAGCAACACGAGTTCGATTTCGATCACCAGGCTTGGCGCGGTCACGTCGCGCCCGGATCGCTTCGTTGGCATGCACTTCATGAATCCCGTACCGGTCATGAAGTTAGTGGAGATCATTCGCGGTATCGCGACGTCCGATCAGACTTATTCCGACACTCGCGAGTTGGCCGAAGCGATGGGAAAAACCGCAGTCGAAGTGAATGACGCGCCCGGCTTTGTATCGAATCGGGTATTGATGCCGATGATCAACGAAGCTGTTTTTGCATTGTATGAAGGCGTCGGAACTCCGGATGCTATAGACCAGATAATGAAGCTCGGGATGAACCATCCAATGGGTCCGCTACAGCTTGCCGACTTCATCGGACTTGATGTTTGCCTCGCGATAATGAATGTGTTATATGATGGCTTCAATGATTCAAAATACAGGCCGTGTCCGTTACTCAGGAAATACGTCGACGCTGGATGGCTCGGGCGCAAGACGGGAAAGGGCTTTTATCAATATTGACGAGCTGTAGAGTCTGAGCGACTGGACGTGAAACTGGCTACTGGAGCCGCTTTCAAGGCAGCAGGAACGGAACTCGTCAGGGTGGTGTAACAAACGATGATTCTTTGTCAGCAATGCTCTCATTCAAATTCCTACAATCGTGAGACCTGTGCGTCGTGCGGCGCGCGCCTTCTGATAATTACGAACACTCGAACCGCGACAGCGTATGGGGGGATCGAAAGTCTTCTCAGGCCAACGCTGGAAGAACATCTCCTCGAAAGGATCAGCACGCTTGAGAGCGAGTTGAACGGCGCCGAGGAACGGCTGGAGCTTGTTGTCGACCTGATTCAACGCCAGGCGACGAGCGGGCTGTATGATCACGCGATGCTCGACGCGCTTGTTGAGCACCTGTCCGAGCGTGGCGCAGTCGAGGGTGGAAAACTCGAGACGCTATGGCGCGATCGAATCGCCGAGCACTATGAGGAAGCAAACGAGCAGGAGGAACTCGATAAACGCGTAGAGCACATGCTGAGCGGATTTGGCGGCGAGAATTTTGATTTGTTTGCGCGGCTCCTCGACACCGGGGCCGATTTGATTACTGAGGGCAACCTTAAGCGCGGCATTCGATACTTCGAAAAGGCGATGGTGCTGGATCCCTCGAATGTTGCCGTAGCTTTGTTTGTCGGTGAGCACTTCTTCCGTCTCAATAAGACCGTGCTCGCTCGAGCGTACCTCGAACGCGCGATACAGGAACATGCGGACAACTACACGGCGCAGTTGATGCTTGGGATCATTTGTGGCGATGACGGCGATCTGGAGTCAGCCAAACGCCATTTGACTCAGTCTCTAAAGCTCAGAAGGAATTCTTTCGCCGCGCACTATGGACTCGGGCGAATCCTGGTCAGCGAGGGCAAGCTTAAGGAAGCGTTGATTCATCTGAAGCGCGCGCTGAGTCTTAAGCCGACGCCCGAGATGCATTACCTCGTAGGGCGCGCCTATCTCGAACAGGGTCGTACCGACATCGCTGTTCGACATCTGCGCCGCTGCATAGACATGGATCCGAAATTCGACGCGGCGCTGTATCACCTCGGCTTGATTTATTTGCATCAGGAGAATCTGCTTCTTGCGCAGGAACATTTCCGGGCGGCCTATGAAATAAACCCGCGTGAGTCTCGCTACCGGACTGCCCTGCGAGCCAGGAAAGCCGGGCAACTCGCGCCGCTTCCGGTATTCGGAAGAGCCGCGGTGTCGAAGCGCAAGGTCGTTAACGGCGGTGACATCCGGCTGGCCGAACTCCTCAGGAGCGATCTGTTGGAGATTCATAAGGCTGTCACAGACGACAGAAAAGGCCAAAAGCGGGGATAGCTGCCCCCCATGAATCGAAAAAGGCAAAGGTGGGAAGCATCCCACCTTTGCCTTTTTCAGCTTGGTAAATAGATCGATCAGTGTGCGGTCGGACTATCGTGCGACCGACTGCCGTTGGGCAGTACCATTACGCTCCGGCAATCGGCGCCGAACGCGGTGTTGGTATCGGCGGTCAGACTGTAGACGTCAAAACCCAGCGAATCCAAATAGGTCGCCAGATCGTTGCTCGAAGAAATGTATAAAGCTGATTCGTGCCCCAGGTATTCGGTTATCTCAAGGAGCCGCTCGATGACTTCAATTGGTTCAAATGTTCGTGCAGGATCTCGGAAGCTAGCCATCTGTAAACTCCTTTCATCGGTGATACGAGCCATCTGACGGATTAGTTTTCAGGCGTCCGTTAAGATGCTCCTCGCGGCGAGCAAGTTGGTTTTTTCAAAACTAATCCGCAATAGAAGAACGGCGAGTGCTAAGCACCTTGCGCAAATGTGGGGCAGATTCGGAACACCAGAGTTCGCGAACAAAGAGAAAAATCGAGGGCTCGAACCAGATTGTTACGAAATGATTGTTTCTGTCCTGCTAGTCGGCGTCGCTTGATTTCACTTTCGAAGGTGTCGTCTCCGGCTTTTTCTCACTTACTTTCTCGCCCTTATCCGTGCTTGCCGCGGCGCTTTTTCCGGGATAATCGGTCTTGTACCAACCCGATCCCTTGAGTTGGAAGCTGGTCCTGGAGACTTTCTTCTCGAGCTTCCCGCGACATTTCGAGCATCGCTTCGGCGGGGCATCTCCAACTTTTTGAATCATCTCGGTCTGCGAACCACACTTCACACAGACATACTCGTAAATCGGCATAACCCGAAGGATCCTCCGACAAAATCAAATCGCTTCGATGTTAGCATCACGAATGGGGCTCATCAACTCGACTCACAAGTGCCTTCGCAGATAATTGACCAGCTTATAGCCGGCGTAGTACTTGTACGGCGCGCGTCCCAGTGAGTAATGCCCGCATCGGATAATCGTACGATCGAACGCGACGTTGTGGCGTTCGCATTCCTGGAACAGGAGCGCGGACAATTCGGGCGTAAACGACAGGTCATAGCGCGCTGAAATGAGTAGTGCTCGCCGCGAATCCCCAGCGAGACGCGAGACATAAGAATTTGGGCTGATCGCCAGGAATGCCTTTCTGACTTGCTCCTTGCTCAGTTCGTATTCGAGCGCCTGCCTCACATGAGCCGTGGTCAATCCGTCCCACACCACATCCCCGAAGTAACTCGAGACGTGATTGAACACCGCTGCCTTGATCCGGTTTTCATGAATGAAAGTCAGAAAGCCAATGCAAGAACCGAGGCTGGTTCCGACCAATCCGATTCGCTCATAGCCCTGTGCTTCCAGCCAGTGAACCGCCGCGCGGGTGTCAATGACGGCCTGCCGGTTTGCCTGGAGCGTGCGCCCCAGATTTGCGCTAACCATATAGTCTGCCCGCTCGAATCCGGACAGCATTCTCCTGTCGTGATACGGCAAACTCAAACGTAGCGACGCAATTCCCGCGCGGTTCAAGAGTTCGCACAGCGCGACGTGCTCGTGAATCTTGGCATTCCAGTGAGGCAGCACAACAACCGCACGGCCCCGCGCTCTTGCTGCTTCGCGCAATCGACCCACGGCCGGTTTCGCGTTCTTTCGGAGTACAGGAAAGTACCGAGCATGAACGAGGTTGTTCTGGTCGAACGGCGTTGTAACCGGGCTCGGAAAGGTTATCCAGGGACCTTCGATCGAAGCGCGCGGGACGCCGTCATAGGCAAAGAAACGATCGCTTTCGGCGATTGCTTTGTCGTTATATCTGAAGATGAGCTCAAGACTGTCACGGTTGCCGTTCGAATCCGCGGCAACGCCGGTGTGATTCAAAAACTCCGCGCCCCATTCAAACGGTCTTACTACCCGTTCGTTATCGGTGCGCGACAGTTTGCGCTCCCACTTATGAATCACGTTTCTGAGCATATAAGAGAGTAGTTCATAATCCGGCAATCAACAAAGGGAATCCCGGATGTTCGCCTCGGTTGAAATCGCGGTCCAAGATTTCACCCGAGAATTCCGAATATCGGCGATCGCGTTTCCGTCTACTAAAGTAAGGAGCTTTATGAGCGCACCCTCCAGTGAATACAAACCGGGAGAAGGAATAGCACTCGTCGTTTGCGTAAACGACTGCATGCTCGATTGCGGCCAGCCCGCGTCCGATCTCATGCCGATCTGTTTTCGTGTGAAGTGCGCGTTTGCGGTCATGCGATGGGGACCCGGCGCGGCTCCATTGGAGACCCTGCACTCGGATGTGGCTTCCAATTCGGGATCTCATAGGCAACTTTGAGTTGCCACATTCCTGCTCACCGTTTTATCATTATCGCGATGTTCGCGACCTTGTTACAACTCAAACTCAGTCTTCTCAACCCGTTGCTGGTGTGAGCGGACTGCGTCCGCCGGCCGGCCAACGGGTACCCAACCAGTTCCTCTCTTTCCGAAAAACATGACAGAATCGTTACTGCGACCATGAAAGACAAATACTTTCCACAAGAGATCGAGCAGAAGTGGCAGAAGCGCTGGGCGGATGAGAAGACGTTTGAAGTCACGGAGGATGCGGGCCGCGCGAAGTTCTACTGCCTCGAAATGCTGGCCTACACCTCAGGCCGCGCGCACATCGGACATGTTTCCAACTTCTCGATTGGAGACGCGCTGGCGTGGTACAAGCGTCTGCGCGGCTTCAATGTGCTCCATCCGTTTGGCTGGGATGCTTTCGGGCAGCCCGCCGAAACCGCCGCCATAAAAGACGGAACCGATCCTGAGAAGTTCACTCGCGATGCGATTTCTTACATGAAATGGCAGTTTCAGCGAATGGGCCTCAGCTACGACTGGTCTCGCGAAGTCGCAAGCTGCGACCCCGAATACTACAAGTGGAATCAGTGGTTCTTTGTCCGAATGTGGGAGCGCGGGATGCTCTATCGCAAACTCGCGCCCGTCAACTGGTGTCCGAAGGAAGACATCTCGCTGTCAAACGAGCAGGCATCCGGCGGAGTGTGCTGGCGATGCAGCACGCCGGTGATCCAGAAGCAATTGATGCAGTGGTTCGCCCGAATCACCGACTACGCCGATCAGTTGCTGGACGATCTCGAAACACTGGAAGGGAAGTGGCCGGATCGCGTGGTTTCGATGCAACGCAATTGGATAGGCCGGAGCCGTGGCGCTGAAGTGACCTTTCAAGTAGCCGGCTCGGATGACTCCATCACAGTGTTCACGACTCGCATCGACACGATCTTCGGCGCGAATGCAATCATATTGGCGCCTGAGCATGCGCTTCTGAGCGTGATTCTTGACGGTAACCCGCTGCACGATGAAGTCCTCGACTTCGCGGAAAAGCTCAAGCAGGAACAGCGTAGCGGGCGAGTCGACGAGTTGGAAAAACACGGCAGGTTTACCGGCGCCTTCGCAGTCAATCCGTTCAATCAGGAACGGCTGCCCATCTGGATAGCGAATTTCGTGCTCGCCCAGTACGGCACTGGCGCGATTATGGCGGTGCCTTCCGGGGATCAGCGCGACTTCGAATTCTCGCGCAAGTACAATATTCCGTTTCGCCAGATCAAACTGAACGCTGAAGGTCGCGAGATCCCGACGGAAGAAATGGAAGCGCCCGATGAATCCTGGACCACCACCGTCAACACCGGCGAGTGGAGCGGATTGTCCTCGGAAGAAGCGAATCGCCAGATGACGGAGTACGCTGTGGCTCACGGGTTTGGGCGAGGCGCAATCACGTATAAGCTGCGCGATTGGGGGATCTCGCGTCAGCGCTACTGGGGCACGCCCGTTCCGATGATTCACTGCGAACGGGATGGCATTGTGGCAGTCCCGGACGATCAGCTGCCGGTTACTTTGCCGAAGGGCGTCAACCTGAAAGTCGAAGGCGGGTCGCCGCTCGATCACGTTCCCGAATTCGTCAATGTGAGTTGCCCGAAATGCGGTGGGCCGGCCAAACGCGATACCGACACGATGGACACGTTCGTGGATTCGAACTGGTACTACTTCCGATATTGCGATCCGCATAACGACAAGCAGCCATTCGATCCTGAGAGAGTCGCTTACTGGTTTCCGGTGGATCAATATATCGGCGGCATCGAGCACGCGGTGCTTCACCTGATTTACACGCGCTACTGGACGAAGGTTATGCGCGATATGGGTCTGGTGAAATTCGATGAGCCGGTTGCGCGTCTGCTGACACAGGGAATGATCAACAAGGAGACATACTCGTGTCCCGAACATGAATGGTTGTTCCCGGAGCAGGTAACCGATCGGAAGACTTGTTCGATATGCGGGCGAGAGGTGATCACCGGCCGTGTCGAAAAGATGTCGAAGTCCAAGAAGAACGCGGTCGATCCGATCGAGATGATCAACATCTACGGCGCGGACGCGCTCAAGCTGTTTGTCTTGTTCGCGGGTCCGCCGGAAAAGGATAAAGAATGGTCGGACACCGGCGTCGAAGGCGCGGCCCGATACCTGCAGCGCGTGTGGCGAATCGCACACAAGTGGCAGAGCCGGATAATCGAATCAAACGGCTCGCCGAGTGCGCAACACGATCTTAAGGATTATCAACGACAATTGCGCCGCCGCACGCATCAGCTCGTCAAAGCGATAACCGAGAACTTCGAAGAGCGGCTGCACTTGAACACATGCATCTCATCGCTGATGGAGCTGACCAACGAGATCTACACCTTTGATCAAGCTGTCGAGAAGAACGCCGACGTAAGCGAACTCGATGTGCAAGTCGCTCGAGAAGCGCTGAGCGCATTGATACCGATGCTTGCGCCGTTTGCTCCGCACATCGCGGAGGAGTTGTGGGAGAGCTTCGGCCATTCAGAGAATCTGACGCGCGCCCAATGGCCCAGCTTCAGCGAGGAGCTTGCGCGTGATGAAGAAATTGAAGTCGCCGTTCAAGTGAACGGCAAACTACGCACGCGAATATTCGCTCAAGCCGATGCGCCGGACGACCGGTTGCGCGAGGCTGCGCTTGCGGATGACAAGGTCAAGGCCGCCACCGCCGGCCGCGATATTTCCAAAGTGATTGTCATACCGCGGAAGCTGGTCAACATAGTGGTCAAATAATGTGATGTTCAAACCTGTCGTTCTCGCATTTGCGCTTTCAATGATCGTGAACGTCTGCGGCTATAAGCAGGCCGGCAAGGGCAAGAGCCTGCCGGCGGACATCAAAACGATCGCCATTCCGGTCTTTCAAAACACCAGCCTGAAATATCGAGTCGAACAACGCTTCACGAACGCGGTCATCGAAGAAGTGCTCAAGCGGGCACGCGGGCTTCGCGTCGTTACCCAGCCGGAAGGCGCGGATGCGGTAATCAACGGCGACATTCGAGGATTTCGCGCTTCAGGATCGATCCTCGACGACCGGGGCCGCACGCGAGTCTGGGATGTTAGAATCATCGTCAGTGTAGTCGTGCGCGATCTTCGAAATCACAAGATCCTCTTCGAGAATCCGCGGATGGTATTCGAGGGCGAGTACGAACTTTCAGACGATCCTCAGTCGTTCTTCAACGAGGAGAACCCCGCCGTTGACCGCATCGCCAGGGAATTCGCGCAGACCATAATCACAACGATCCTGGAAGGACAGTGAGTCGACAAACAAAAAACGAAGGGATCAATTTCGAAGCGTTGCGCCGGAGGATAGACGGCGGTCAAATCGCATCGCTTTATCTGTTCATCGGCGAAGAACGTCGATTGCACGAAGAAGCGCTCAAGATGCTTTTCGACACTATCGACCCTGCGCTGCGTCCGTTCAACGCGGCAGTGTTTACAATCGGCAGCGACAACGGCGCCGGCTCAAAGACTACGATTGCTCAGGCTCTGGATGCGGCGAATCAGATGCCGATGATGTCCCCGCGTCGAATAGTTGTCGTTCGCGACTTCGACAAAATCAAGGAAGACGAACAGGACCAGGTTTTCAGTTACCTGAAGAATCCGTCGCCCACAACGACCGTCGTGTTTCAGGCGCCGTCTCCGGATAAGCGGCGAAAACTCACGATGTCGCTTCAAAAGTCGTGCACAGTGACGGCTCTTGATGCGTTTGACGATCAGCGTGCAACGCGGTGGGCCTCGGATTACCTGAAGGAGTTGCAATGTCGTATTGACGCGGATGCGCTTCGGTTGTTGATCGGACTGACGGGTCCGGGGCTCACGAGATTGGCGAACGAGCTCGAAAAGCTCGCAGCTTACGCCGATAGGGGCACTATAGACAGAGCGGCGGTTGAGGAATTAGTGCCGCGCGTCCGCGAGCACACTGGTTGGGAGCTATGGGATGCGATCGGCTCAGGAGATCGCAAGCGCGCGTTGAGACTAATGCATCATCTGCTCGAGGACAGCGACCCGCTTCCGATACTCGGATCGATCGCGAGTTACTACAGGAAGCTACTGATCGGCAAGGATCTGATGGACAGCGGAGCCTCGACTGACGAAATAAAAAAAGCGACCGGTCAGTGGAGCCCAAGCTTCTTCAAGGGTGTGCGCCGGTCGCCACGCGAGGTGTTTGTAAAGGGACTCGAACGCATCGCTCAAGTGGACAACGCGATAAAAAACTCCGAGGGCACGCCTCGGCTTCAGATGCAGTATCTGATCGCCGAATTAACTTTGCCGCCCGATGCGCGAAAGAGTATATAAATTAACGGAGGAGAACATGGCCATCTTTGCTCACCAGGAGAATCCGCTGAACGACCAGGAGTGGGAAAACATCAAGGCTGTTGTGATAGGCGTCGCGCGTCGAAAACTGGTCGGCCGCCGAATCGTCGATCTGCACGGACCGCTCGGCGCCGGCGTTCAGACAATCGTTCACGACCACTTCGCGGGTACGCAGATCGGCCGCATAGGACTGCTGGGCGAAGAAGAATCCGATCCCATTCGCTCGGTGCGTCGCGAAAGCGGGATCATTCCGCTGATCTACAAAGATTTCATACTTCATTGGCGCGACATCGAAACGTCGAGGCAAGCCGGAACACCGCTCGACGCCGCGGCTGCCGCTGCCGCCGCGGCCTTTTGTGCCGACGCCGAAGACGATTTGATTTTCAACGGCAACGCCGAGATGGGTTATGAGGGATTGATGGTTGTGGACGGGCGGCGAACAATGAAACGCCGCAACTGGGCCGAAGCGGGTAATCCTTTTGCCGATGTTGTCGATGCGACGCACGCGATGGTCGAGGAAGGTTTCTACGGGCCTTATGCGATGGTCGTAAGCCCCGTGCTTTATACCCAGATGCATCAAGTCCACCCGGGCACTGGAGTGATCGAAATTGAGCACATCCGGCAACTGGTAACCGATGGCGTGTATCAATCAGCCCTGATCGAGGACGGATTTGGAATGATTGTGGCAACCGGGACCCAGAACTTCGATCTTGCGGTGGCCCAGGATTTGAACGTCGCGTACCTGGGCGCTCAGAATATGAATCATCCATTCCGGGTCTTTGAATCTGTTTATTTGAGGATCAAACGGCACGGTTCGATTTGCACACTTGAGCCGAGCGCCGGTTCGAAGACTTCGGCGAAGAAGAAGTGATCTGAGACTAAGGCAGGATCAAAAGAAGCGGCCCATCTCGCGATTGAGATGGGCCGCTCCTGTTTAGGATTCTTTATCGTTTGGCGCCGGTCTACCCAGCCATTCCATTCACGTTGGTCGTCAGCCGCGATTTGTAACGGGCTGCGGCGTTACGGTGAATGATTCCCTTTTGAATCGATTTATCGATCAACGATACGGTTGCGGTAAGCAGCGACTGCGCCTCGGTGCGCTCACCTGCGTCGATCGCGGCTCGAAGTTTCTTTATCTCGGTTCGGAGCCGGCTGCGATTTTTCCGATTCGCTTCGTTTCTCCTCGCGGACTGTCGCACCCGCTTCTCCGCTGACTTATGATTGGCCATGCTGTCGGTATCTCCTCTTTACTGCGAACAATCGTGTTTCAAAAAGAGTAGTAGGATAGCGGGCGCGGAGAAGGAGTGTCAAGGAAGACGCAAGCTCGCTCATTCCTTCCCGAAACGCGTCACCGTGAACCGTTCTACGTGAACCGGCGTACCCGGTCGGATGCCAGCCTTCGAATGCACCGCCAGCCACTGGTCTTCGACGGAGTTGATTCCTTCAATTCGCGGGAGCAAGAGTGCTCTGTGCTTTCCGTCGAAGGTTTGGATTATGACTCCATACTCTGAGGGTTCCAGATCCTCGGGACCGCGTGCGCTTTCGGGAGGTGATAAGACATCGACTCCGTAGTTCAGTTCGGGCAACTCCGGTGCACTCACTGGCGCAAATCGCGGGTCGCGAGTCGCGGCGCCAATCGCGTTGTAGATCACTTCTTCGGCTACATTGTTGCAAGCGGGATCGATGGTCCCAATGCAGCCCCGCAGTTGACCATCCGAAGTCCGCAGAGTAACGAATACGCCTGCTCGCGTCGCAAGCACACCGTCCGGATCGCCAGGGGGCTTGATAGTGGTCCCATCTCGCGTGAAGGCTTCAACCGCAAGACGCGCGAGTTCTTGCGGCAAGATGTCGTTGGAAGGAAGGTTCATAGCTTGATCAGAGTGAAACGTGATGCGTGAAACGTGATGCGTGAAACGTGAAGCGTGAAACGTGAAGCGTGAAACGTGATGCGTGATTACGGAAACCAAATGACTCACTCATTCACGCATCACGTTTCACGCATCACGCATCACGCTTCACGCTTCACGTTTCACGCATCACGTTTCACGCATCACGCTTCACTCATCACGATTCGCATCCGCGAGCACCGCTACCATGTAGCCCACCCCAAATGGGCCTTCGTAACTAAGCACCTGATGATCACGCAACTCTGCGCCGACCGCTCCGAGCGCGACAATGATCGATCGATAGCCGCATTCACCCGCGCGCGTCCTCAGGTCCGAGTCGATATTTATTACGCCTCCGGAGTCGCCGTGCCCTATTGCATCGACGATCCGCTCGTCGAATAAATGAGCGGTCGGCTCATACTCGTAAGGCCCGCCGACAATCAATCGATGGCTCAGGTCTCCGCTTGCGACCACCGCTACTCTGCGATTGATCGAGCGGGCGGCCGCGGCAATCGCTCGTCCAAAGGCCAAATGCTTTTCGTTGGACTGCTGCGTAAACCCGATCACCACCGTCGGCCCGCGCCATCCTGCTTCATGCAGATAGTACAAAGGGACCAATGCTCCGTGGTCGAGTGGATAGTGGCGATCCATCTCGCGCAGTTCCACTCCTTCTTCCGCGGCTGCAATTCTCATCGTCCCGAGCATCGCCACGTCGTTTGGAAAAGAGAGCCGAACATCAGGCGCGTAAAACTCGCGAAAGTCGCCCTCGAGCTGAAGGGTGGAACGCGCCGTGAACGCGTCGGGATCAAGCGGAGAATGCGGGGAGATGACAACCACGGTATCCGGTTGGGCGAGAATGAGCCGCCGTGAGAATTCCCGCAGCGCGGCCTGCGAGCGAGCTACGCTCTCGATGCGGGCTCCGCCGATTTCCGGAACGAGAAGAGGTGGGTGCGGCGCAACCCCCACGAACACTACACTGCCCGGCATGGGTTCCTCCTGTTCAGCGGAACGCTGAGGCGCCAACGGTTCAGTGTCGCGCAAATCATAGCGCCGGTGATTAAATCAGTTCAACCGGCTCCCCGGAAAGAATAACTAAAAGAAGACACTGTGCTCGTCTTCGCTGCTATGTTAAAGTGGGTTCAGCTCCCGCCCCACTTGAGAAGAGAATCAGGAAGAAAATGGCAAAGACCACCCCGAACGAGTTCGATCCTGAGAGCGCAATAATAGACGCCGACTTGCTGGTGAAGTATCGAATGGTCAACCGCGCGGTCGAAACGCTCGAACGAGCAATCGACAGCGCGCCGCGTCACGTCGGATTGCGCGAGAAGCTTCGCGAGATACTCATTGATGCCGGCCGTCGCGATCAAGCGGCACAGCACTGTTTGGCGCTGGCGAGCTTGCACATTTCGGCGGGCGATCTGGACAGCGCGAATGAAAGACTGCTCGAAGCGAAGCGGCTCGATCCGCGAGTATCGGTGACCGGTCAACTGCGCGATACGGGATCGGTCGAGACGGCTCCCGCACGCACGCAGAGAATACTCTCCGGCAGTCTCGCCGACGTAAGTTTGTTCGACATCATACAAATAATCGAGAACAGCCGTTTGACCGGAGTGTTGACGACCACCTCTTCTGCGGTCAGCGGCGAGATACACTTTGATGAAGGCCTTGTGGTGGGCGCCAAGTCAGGAGTGGACTTCGGAAGAAAGGCGCTGAGCCAATTTGCGGGAGCGGCCGACGGCAGTTTTGATTTCGAAAAGACTACCGAGACCTACGACCGGACGATCCAGACTACAAGCAACACGGCGCTCATTCTCGACATGCTGCGCATCCAGGATGAGGAAGATCATGGTCTCGGAAAGCTGGACACCCTGCAATAAGCAAATATTCGAACAAGCGAAGAGGCGAGTGTGATGGGCTTTCAGCCGCGATCACATTCGCCTCTTGTGTTTTGCTTTATCGCGGTTCTTAAGGCTTGGCCGGCGTCTTTGGCGCAGCCGTCGTCACCGGATTTGCTTTGTTATACTCGCTGATAAAATCCTGAGTAACGTCCGCACGAGGGTCGAACCAAAGCACGGTTCCCGACTGAATCGCATTGCCGATGTCGACCAGCATAACAATACCGCGCTTAGCCGTATAATCCTCCGCGAACTTTCCGAGTTTGCCTGTGATCGGCTCGAAGGCTTTATCGCGCGCTCGGCCGGCGTCGGCCTGGAGATCTTCGGACTTGCGCTGGTATTCGCGCTTCATGCTCTCGAGGTTCTCGGTCATCTCTGCTACTCGCGCCGCAGCCAGCACGCCGCCTTGCGACTTCAAGGTAGTTTCGAGAGCGTTGATCCTGTCCGCCAATCCCTGTACATCCTTCACACGGGGCTCGAACTGGCGATTGAGACTCTCGACCTTATCCTTAAACTCCGCGACTTGTTCCTGAAAGAGACCGGTATTCACAACCGCGATTTTTCCCTTGGGAAGCACGGCGGGAGCGGCTGGTTTCTGAGCGGCGGCGGCAGGCTGTTGTGCGAGCGCCGTACCGGCAAGCGATGCAAGCGCGAGAATGATTACTGAGAGTTTGAATAACTTCATAGGATTCCTTTCATCTCACGCTAGGGTTTCGCCGGCGGCCTGACCGCAGGCCTGGCAGGCTGCGCGGCAGGTTGCGCCCCGCCCGGAACCGGATTGGCTTTGTTGTATTCGGTGACAAAGTCCTCCGTTATGTCCGCGCCTGGATTCCAATAGGCGAGCGACCCCGTTTGAGCGGCGCCCGCCAGATTGATAACGAGGACGATGTTGCGCTGCATCGCGTACGTATTGAGAAACTGAGAGAGCTTATCGCGGATCGGCTTCGTTGATGCATCAAGCGCCTTCTCGGCGTCCGAGTTGAGGTCCTCCTGCTCACGCTCACCGCGCTTCTTCGTCTCAGTGTAGCTGGCCTGAAGCTCCTGATATTTGTCCGCGGTCAACACGTTCTGTTTTGTTCGCAGATCGTTTTCCATTCCCTTCAGCTGTTCAGCCAATGTTTGGAGTTTTTGGAAGCGATCCTTAAACTGACCGTTGACCTGCTCGTACTTGACCTTCAACTCGCCGATCTGGCCTGGGAACACCTGGGTGTTTATGACGGCGACTTTTCCATCCGGGAGAGCGGCGCCTATTCCGGCTTGCGTGGCCTGTTGACCAGAAGCAGCCACGGCCATCGCCGCCAACACTATCGCCGCGAACGCGGCCAACTTACTCTTAAGCATACAGACTCCTATGTCCTCTTGAATGTGCCGCGATGACAGCGACCGTCCGCGGCCTGTTGCAAAACCCTGATTATAGCAGCGCCACTTCCGCGCTTAGAAGAGGCAAATCAACAAATCCGACGGACCTAAAAAGTTCGACCAACCGAAAACCGAATCGCTCTCTTTTGTTCAAAGAAGAACGGATTCTCAGCGGATTGAGTTCTCGCATTCGGATTCCACGCGAATATCAGACGAAACGGCACATTGATAACGGGCACCTGAACTCGCAACTCACCGCCATAGCTGTAGCGATAGTTATCGAATATCCCGCTCGTAGCCTGTGAAAGCTGCACGTTTCTGGAGGTCTGCGTGTCGCCTCGGATGAACACCGAGTGGAACCCTGGTGGCAACCCGCCCTGGTTCTCAGGCGGCGCGGCCCTTCTTAACTCGCGTTGTGAAGCTATTTCACCGCGTGGATTCAGAACGACGGGAACTACATTCAGAATGCGGTCTGGAAGAAATTCCGAGCGTTCGAATTGATCGGATATGGACCGAAGATTGAACGCGGACCCGATATCGAAATACGGCGCGAACTGGAGCGGGCCGATGATCGGTATCCGATATTCGACATTGAACAGGACCTCAGTGTCACCGCCGATGAACGCCGGAAAATTCGCTATCGAATTGTCGACGACATTCTGAAACACAAACTGATTAAGCACGCTGGGGGCAACACTGTTTCCGTTTGAACGGCCCGGCTTTCGCACCTTGAGTGTCTCGCCCGTTAGCACGTCGGTAGCGTGAACGTTGCGCGAGCTCACTGTGGTGAGAACCGGCGCCGTGGGCGAGATGCTGCGAATATTGTAGCCTCGAATATCCTGTTCGCCTCCGAGGAAAAAGCGCGCGAACAGCGGCGTGCCGCCGACGAATGACAGCGAGTTCGACTCGAAGCGGCTTCCAAACGGGCTGATGTGCCCAAACAGGAATCGCAATCCGAAGGTTCGAGTCGGCCTTCCCGCTTCGAGCCTCGCGCGGGCCTCGCGGCCGGCGAACATCGGCCGGAATAGCTTGTACTCGAACGTCGGCGCAAACGTGTTCACCTTGCCGCCCAGCGGCCCGCCAGTCAACCCGGCAAACAGGGTTATGGATTGCCCTTTGGTCGGATCGAGCGATGAATTGAGAGTGTTATAGGAAATCGACGGCGTCACCGTCGACTGAGTCACCCCGGTCTGACGGAACGTAACTAGTATGTCGTTGCTGGGGTCGGAGTCCCTGTTGACCGCCGGGTCGATGATGTCGGTGCTCTGGAATGAATACGACAGTCCCAGCCTGATGAATCGTCCCATGCGCAGACGCTTCGCAAAGTAACTTAGCGGCGCGTTCGCGCTAACCGAAGCCCCCTTTGTTCGCTGCGTGAACAGCGAGTTGCCGCTAAAGGTCCCAAAGAAATTCTGCTGGTTTACCGCTCCGAAACCCTGCCCGAGAAATTGATAGTCCTGATAAAACACATTGAAGCCGATGCTGATCGGCCGTCCGCGCACATACGGCTCGGTAAACCCAAACGAGATGATCTTCTGCAGATTGCCAGTCGCAACGTTGAACGACAACGACTCGCCATAGCCGAGCAAATTGTTGGTGGAGTAGTTAATACCTATGTATGAGCCGCCGATCCCCGACACTCCTCCGGTGAAGCTTATTTGCTGCCGGCCTTTTTCCTGAATCTTCAAAGTAAGGTCGACCTGGCCCTCTTTCTCGTTTGTGTTGATCGTTGCATCTTCCTTCTTCACCTGGTCGAAGTAGCCGAGCTGATTCAGACGAAGCACGCTCAGGTCCCACAACTGTTCGTTGTATCGCTCGCCTTCGTTAAGGAGCACTTCGCGACGCAGCACGTTGTCTCGCGTGAATGTGTTGCCGATGAACTCGAGCCGACGAAGCGTGTACTGCTTGCCCTCCTCGATAGTGAATGTGAAATCAGCCGTTCCTTTTGTCGGGTCAGCCGGATCATCGTGAAACTCCGGTGTCGGATCTGCGCTGAACTGAATGTATCCGCGCGAGCCGTAGAGTTTCTTTAGGTTCTCGAGGCCCTTGTTGATTACCGTGTAGCCTCGAACGACGTCGCCCGTTTTCAAA
>Ga0070699_100000569_pt1 | contig 34871 bp, 29 predicted proteins | sample KBSK1503metaG_FD_65473 | JGI IMG/M metagenome (GOLD analysis project Ga0070699, IMG submission 65473) | Corn, switchgrass and miscanthus rhizosphere microbial communities from Kellogg Biological Station, Michigan, USA - KBS K1-50-3 metaG | ecosystem: Host-associated > Plants > Roots >...
GGAGAGATGGAAGCGGTCAAGCCGGACGGTCCCAACAGCGAAGACTACGACAAGGTGCTTCTCTGGATCGAACGGGACCTCAACCGGCAGGATGCCCTGAAGATCTACCTGCTTTATGGCCGATTCGAGAAGGTCTGGGGCAAGGTTCCCCCGGTCCGCCGGATAAAGGCGGATGAAGCCAGGGAAGCCAGCCGGATCGGCCATCTGAAGAAGCAGCTGGTGGCCCTTTCCGACGGTGGCCACTGATGGGCGTCCGCCAGGTGCGCGCCTTCCTCGCCATCACGGTCGTCGGCGTGTTCATGTTCATCACCGCCTTCATGGCGATCTTCCCCCTCGTGACGCCGGCCAAGGTCGACCTGAGCCAGTACGCAGACTTCTTCGCCAAGACCGCCAGCGTCTACACGGGGATCATCGGCGTGATCATCGGCTACTACTTCGGGCGCGCAAACGAGCCGGCCGTCCCCAAACCGGAGCCGGCGCCCGCCGACAAGCCGAAGGAGTAGCGCGAGGAAGAGGGATGGGCCCCACCGTGCGCGGGGCCCATCCCGGATGCGCTTTCTACCGACGCCGCGGTGACCTGAGCCGTCCGGGGCCGGGTCCGCACCCCGCGGTGCCCGGCCCCCTTCGGTGCGCACGCGCTAAGGCCGGATCACCGTCCCGTCGCGCCGGCGCGTGCGGCCCCAGTTGTAATCGAAGTGCGGAGGGCCGGGAGAAAAGGGGAACTTCGCCGCCGCCTTCTCGTCCACGTCGATGCCGAGCCCGGGGGCCTCGCTCGCCCACAGGGCGCCGTCCTTGACCGCCGGGCAGCCGGGAAACACCGCCCGCGTGTTCGCGGCGAACCCCGACCCCTCGTGGATGCCGAAGTTGTGGCTGGCCAGCTCGAGGGCGAGCTGCGCGGCGTGGCCGACCGGCGAGGTGTCGCCGGGCCCGTGCCAGGCCGTGCGCACGCCGAAGAACTCGCAGAGCGCCCCCACCTTTCGCGCCATGCTCAAGCCGCCGATCTGCGACACGTGCGCGCGGATGAAGTCGATGAGGCGGCCGGTGATGAGCGGCACGTACTCGTGCTGCGTGTTGAACAGCTCCCCCATGGCGATGGGCACGCTCGTCTGCTGACGCAGGATCCGGAAATGGTCGTTCTGCTCGGGCGGCAACGGATCTTCGATGAAGTAGGGATGGTAGCGCTCCAGCTCCTTGCACACCTGTACCGCCTCGGGAAGCGTCACCCGCTCGTGCATGTCGTGCAGCAGCTCGATCTCGTCCCCGAGCGCGGTGCGCACGTGCTCGAACAGCTTCGGCAGCAGGCGCACGTACGACCCCGATTCCCAGATCCGCGCGGGGTGCGTCGGCCCGTCCACCTCGCCCTCCCTCGCGCCCGCGCCCCCGGCGCCGTAGGTTGCCACCCCCGGGACCGCGACCTGGATGCGCACGTGGCGGTAGCCCTGCTCGACGGCCCGCCGGGCCTGGTCCGTCACCTCCTGGAAGTCGCGGCCGCTGGCGTGGAAGTAGAGGTCGGCGGCCATCCGGACCTTGCCTCCGAGGAGCTGGTAGAGGGGCATGTTGGCGCGTTTGCCCTTGATGTCCCACAGCGCCTGGTCCACGCCGCTCATCGCGTTGAAGAGCACGGGCCCGTTCCGCCAATAGGAGCTGACGTAGGAGGACTGCCAGATGTCCTCGATCTCGTCGGCGTCGCGCCCGAGGAGGAAGGGCTTGAGGTACTGCTCGACCGCGGTCTGGACGACGTAAGCGCGCTGCGTGAACGTGGCGCAGCCCAGGCCGTAGAGGCCCGGCTCGCTGGTCGTCACCTTCACCACCACCAGCCGGATCCCGTCGGGGGCGGTGAGGATCGTCTTGACGTCGGTGATCTTCAGGGGCGGCAGGCCGCGGCGCGCGGGAGCCGCTTCCTGGGGGAGGACGGAAGCCAGGAGCCTCTCGGGTGAGCAGGCCACGGCCGCGCTGGCCAGGCTGCCCCGCGAGATCCACTGAAGGACGTCACGCCGATCCATGCCTGCCTCCCCCCGGACGAGCCGGTGACCGGCGAACGATAGTTGTTCTCACCGGGATGAAGCAAGAGTCGTCCTGGCCCGGTGAGCCGCCAGACCCGTGTCTGCTCGAGTCGGCTCGGGCTAGACCAACGTCCAGGGTCTGCGATGTTGACGGCCGAGGAGCGCCGTGGCCTCCGGCTCGTTGCCCTCGAACGCTTCCTGCGCGGCGTTCCAATGGAGCTTCCGGCCCGTCCGGTACGCGATGTTGCCGATGAGCGGGACGATGGTCGAGCGGTGTCCGATCTCGGCGGATGCGAGCGGCGCTTGCCGGCTCTTGACGCATTCGACGAAGTTCCTCACCAGCAGGTCCGTCGTGTCGCGGCCCTTCACCACCTTGCGCTCCGAGCGGTAGGCCGGCCCGGCGGCCGGAGCTTCGCGCTCTCCTCGCCGTGGGGGGGGCTCCATCTCCGGGTAGATCTCGTATCCGATGCGGTCCGAGATCAGGGTCCCGCTCGTCCCGTAGAACGCCTCGCCGTGCGGCCGATCGAACTCGCCGCGCATACCGTAGTAACCCATGTCCGGCGTGCGACCTCCCGCCCCGTGGGCGTTCAAGGCGCACACCTCGTAGCTCATGATGAAGCCAGGGTACTCGTAGGTCGCCTGAAGCACGTCGGGGGCCTCCCCTGAATCCTTCAGACCGAGCCGCCCGCCCGTTGCCACCACCGTCTTGGGCGCGTCGACTCCCATCACCTGATGGAACGAATCGAAGCGGTGTGTCCCGAAATCGGTGACCCACCCGCCCGCATAGTCCCAGAACCACCGGTAGGTGCCGAGGAAACGCGCCCGGTTGAAGGGAACGAGGGGCGCCGGCCCGAGGTAGAAGTCCCAATCGAGGCCCGCCGGGGTATTGGCGTCCGGCTCCCGGCCGATCCCGTTCGGGTAGATGTTCTGGAAATTCCAGATTCGGACGTAGCGGACCTCGCCGAGCTGTCCGCTCTGGACCATCTCTTGCACCTCGCGGTAATGGGGTGCGGCGCGGTGCTGGGTCCCGTGTTGAAGGATGCACCTCGATCGCTTCGCCGCCTCCACGATCGCCCGACTCTCCTTGACGTTGTGGGCGAGCGGCTTCTCGACGTATGCATCCTTGCCGGCCTGGCACGCCGAGACGGCGATGATGCCGTGCCAGTGATCCGGCGTTGCGACCACGATCGCGTCGATGTCCTTCTGATCGAGGACCCGACGGAAGTCCTTGAACGCGCGCGCCCCCTCGCTGGCCTCCCGGGCCTGCGCGACCTGAGGGTCGTAGACGTCGCACAACGCCGTGACCGCGGCGCCGGGCGTCGCCTTGACGAGGTTGGCCAGGAGTCGGCCACGCGTACCGCAGCCGATGAGCGCCACGTTCACCCGTTCGTTGGCGCCGAGCACACGCCGCGCCGACAGCGCCGTGCCGGCGACGGCCGCCGAAGTCCTCGCGACGAACTGTCGTCGCCTCATGGCCCGTCTCCTCCTCTCTTCAGGCGCTCGGGCGCCGAGTCGTTTCCACCTACCAGTTCGTGATCGAGCCGTCGGGCCTTCGGAACAGCCGGACGGGCTGGCGGTGTTCGGTGAACTCCGCCACGAGCTTCGCCCGGCGAGCGTCGAACTCCACGCCGAGTCCCGGCCGCTCGTTGGGCCAGAGCTTGCCGTTCCGAAAATCGCAGTGCTGCGGCAGGTGGGGCTCGGGTCCGGGCGCCTCGCCCAGGATCTCCATGCAGGCCGGCCCCGGGAACGACGCAAGGACGTGGACGAGAGCCGCCGTGGCCACCGGTCCCGTGAAATGAGGGACCAGGCCGACGTAGTGGGTCTCGCACAACGCCGCCTGCTTGCGCAGCTCCGTGATGCCTCCCGCATTGGGAAGCGTCACGCGCGAGTAATCGATGAGGTGCTGCTCGACCAGCTCGTTCATGTCCCAGCGATCGCCGAAATGCTCCCCCACGGCGATCGGCACTCTCACCTGAGGGCGCAGGGTCCTGTAGACGGCAGGCTCCTCGGAGCGCACCAGATCCTCGACGAAGAAGGGCTCGAGGTCCTCGATCAGATGGCTCAATCGAATCGCGTCGGGCAGGTCGAAGCGGGTGTGGAAGTCGATGGCCCAGTCGCCGTCGGGGGACACGCCCTCGTGCACCTCCTGGCACAGCTCATGGGTGCGACGCACCATCGCGCGCGAGTCGAAGCTGTCGCCGCCGGGGTCGGCGCCGTGCGTCCGGTACGCCTTGAACCCGGCCTCGATGCAGGCGCGGGCCGTCTCGCGGGGGGAGCCGCGATCCGGGAACGCGGTCGCGTAGCAGGGGACGTGCTCGCGCGTGAGACCGCCGAGGAGCTGGTGCACCGGGACACCCAGGGCCTTGCCCCGGATGTCCCAGAGCGCCAGGTCGAGCGCGCCCTGCGCATGCAGCTTCTCGCGGCCCGGAGGGTAGAAGTAGCCACGGTACATGAGCTGCCAGAGGTGTTCCATCCGCGACGCGTCCTCGCCGATCAGCAGGCCCGCCAGCTGCTCGACGGTGTCGCGGGAGCCGCCCTCGCCGATGCCCGTGAGGTCCTGGTCGGTCTCGACCGTCACGATGGCGTTGCTCTGGTTGAAGGTCGGGCGCGGCTGCGGCGCCTCGTACAGACGGATGCGCGTGATCCTCAGCCGAGATACGCGGGGCGCCGCGACGGTCTCCCGACGCCGGCCGTCGACGAGCACCGCCCCGGCCGCGCCCAGGAGCGAGCCCAGGAACTGCCGTTTCCGCATGCTGCCTCCGCCGCTGATCCGGAAGACGGCATTGTACCTTCCCTCCGTCCGGAGCTTCGCTCGAGCCAGGAAGCGTCGCGAGACGGCGGATCGCGCTTCAGGATTTCGCCGCTCCCGGGGGGCGCGTATCCTGTTCGGCCTCGAACAATTGGCGAAGCTCACACTCACCATCACCCGCGGTGTGGAGGAATTGCTTGACCAGTTCGACGGCCTCTTCCTTCGAGTCCGCCCGCAGGAGGGCAAGGCCGCCGACGACCTCCTTGGATTCGGTGAAAGGCCCATCGGTCACCGTCAGCTTGCCGTTGGAGAGGCGAACGCGCGCGCCGGTCGCGCTGGGCATGCAACCCTCGACGGCAAGGAGGAAGCCGGCCTTCATCCCCTCCTCGACGAGCTTGCCCATTCTGGCCATTTCCTCCGGTGTCGGGAAAACACCGGTTTCCACGGTCTTGTAGATGCTCAGGAATCGCATGACGATCTCTCCTTGTCTTGCTTTACTGGGTTGCCGGCATCGCCGCCACTTCTCAGCATCACGCTATCTCTCCTTATATCTATGCGACGAACGAGGGGCGGCGAGATCGACAGGGACAGGATCTCTTTTGGAAGTATTGCGTCGTGCCCGTAAGGCCCGGGGGACTAATCGACGATTGCCGCGTACACGAGCGTCGAGAAGCGTCCGAACACCTTGTACTCGTCGAACGGGAAGTGCTGCACGAGCAGGATCATCACGATCCGCTCCTTCGGGTCGAGACGGGCGTAGGTGGTGGCGGCGCCGTCCCAGCCGAACTGCCCGACCGAGCCAAGCGTGTTGCTCTTTGCAAGGTCGAGGCGGACGCCCCCGCCCAGGCCGAAGCCGTCGGACTCGCTGAACTGATGGGTCGTCCGCTCCAGCGCATTGAGGTGGTTGGCCATCATGAGCTCCACCGTCTTCCGCGAAAGAATGCGCACGCCGTCGAGCTGGCCGCCGTTCAGGAGCATCTGCATGAAGCGCGCGTAGTCTCCGGCCGTGGAGAAGAGGCCGGCGCCCCCGCTCTCCAGCTTCGGGCCGGGCGAGGGCTGTATGCCGAAGAGGGGCTTGGCCGGCTGGAGCTTCCCGTCCTTGCCCTTCTCGTAGATCTTCGCCAGCCGGGACTGCTTCGCCTCGGGCACCGAGAAGCCGGTGTCCTTCATGCCGAGCGGGCGGAAGACGCGCTCCTCGAGGAATGCGCCGAAGGGCTTGCCCGACACCTTTTCCACGAGCGCGCCCAGCACGTCGATCGAGACGCCGTAGTCGAAGCGTTCCCCGGGCTCATGGGCCAGGGGCAGCCGGGAGACCCGCACCACGAAGTCGGCGAGCGAGGGCGCCTCGGGGAGCTTGGCCGCGCGGTTGAGCTTCTCGACGGGGCTGTCGCCGAAGTCGTAGGTGAGGCCGGAGGTGTGGGTGAACAGGTGCTTGATCGTGATCGGCCGCTTCGCGTCCGCCAGGAGCGGCTTCTCGGCCGTGCCGCCGGTCAGGACCTTCATGTGGGCCAGCTCGGGCAGGTAATCGCCGACGGGGTCGTCGAGCCTGAAGCGCGCCTCCTCCAGCAGGATCAGGGCGGCGACGCTCGTCACGATCTTCGACATCGAGTAGATCCGGACGATCGTGTCCTTCTCCATCGGGAGCCCGGCCTCGAGGTCGCGCTTGCCGTACGCGGCCCAATCGACGATCTTCCCGTTGCGCGCGACCAGCGTGACGGCACCCGCGTGCTTTCCCTCGTCGAGGAACCGCTGGATCTCGGCGCGCACCCGCGCGAGCCGCTCCGACGACATCCCCTGCGACTCGGGCGTGGCCGCGGGGAGCGGCGTTGTCGGGGCGGCCGTGGGCACCTTGGCCGCGACCGACCCCGAAAGGGCCAGCGTGATCAGGAGGCCTGCGCCGAGGGTCCGGTGGAAGCTGCGCATGAAGAGACTCCTTTCGCGCGGCGGAACGCAGACGCGCCCCATATCAGCGATCATCTCACCCTGCCCCACCTTCGATTCGATCCGTCAGCGGGACACCCATCCCTTCCCCACCAGGCCCGCCGCCAGCAGGCCCGTCGCGACGAGCGCGGTCCGCGTGTCCCCCAGGAAAACGCCGATCAGAAAGGCCGCGGCGCCCGCCAGGACGATCCCGGCCGACCAGGGATAACCCCACGCTCGGAAGGGCCGCTCGCGCAGTGGCTCGCGTCGACGCAGCATTACGAGGGCCAGGCAAGAGACGCAGTAATTGGCGGCCAGGAAGAACGAAGCGACGGCCACCAGCCTCTGGAACGTCCCGCTCCAGATGAGGACGACGGCCACGGCCGTCGTGACCAGGGTTGCCATGACCGGCGTGCCCCGCTCGTTGACGACGGCGGTGCCCGGCCACAGGAGGCGATCGCGCCCCATGGCAAACAGGATCCGGGTGCCGATCATCATGATGGCGTTGACGAGAGGTGGCAGCGAGACGAGGGACAGCAGCGTGATGATCTGGGCGCCGCGCCCGCCGAAGATGACCTTCGCCGCGTCGGCCGCGGGCAGGGTCGAGCCCGCCAACTCCGCCACCGACAAGACCGACAGCAACGCCAGGTTCACGAGCAGGTAGATCACCAGGACCGACAACACGCCGCCGATCATCGACCGCGGAAGGTTGCGGCGCGGGTCGCGGTCCTCTTCCGTGAAGTAGAGCGCGCTCTGCCAGCCGCCGTAGGTGATGAGGACAGACTGCAGCGCCACCACCAGCCCCACCACGCCGGCTGCGTGCGGCAGGACCGTGGCCCGGTCGGCCGCGGGCGCCGGCGACGAGGCGGCGTGAGCGAAGCCCGCGGCGACGAGGGCGAGGAAGGCCAGGAACTTCACCGCGGTCGTCGCCTCCTGGAACAGGCTGCTCATGCGCAGGCCCGCCCACTGCAATACCGCGAAGAAAACGAGCACCCCGACCGCGATCAGCTTGATCGCCGGGTCGAGCGACGGGACCAGGACGGCCGAGAACTCGCCCATCGCGATGGTCACGTAGCCGAGGACGGCGCAATAGGTGATCCAGTCAGACCAACCCACCGCGAAGCCGACGGTGTCGCCAAAGGCGCGGCGGGCGTACACGTAGTAGCCGCCCGCCTGCGGCAGCATGGTGCCGAGCTCGGTCAGGCACACCGACCCGAGCAGGGTGTAGAGACCACCGACCAGCCACACCACGAGGATGCTCGAACGCGACGTGAGCTGACCGGCCACCAGGCCGGGCGTACGGAGGATGCCGATGCCGAGGGTGCTGCCGACGATCACGGCGAGGCCGAAGGCGACCCCGAGAATGCGCAGCAAGCCGCCCGGCTCGGCGGCCCGGGCGCGAGGGTCGTCCGGTGGGGCCTCGGTCATCCTCTACTCTACGGCTTCAGGGTGACGAGGACGGCGTCGACGGCGGGCCCTAAGTTACGAGCGGAGTGGCTGGACCCTCGCGCCTCGAACTCGACGTCGCCGTTTTTCCAGTGGTTGACCTTCGTCTTGCCGTCCGCGGTATCCTCGATGGCGCCGCCCGATAGGTGAACGACCACGATGTCGGACCCGTGGGTGTGGAAGCCTTCTTGGGCGCCCACTTCCATCCGCCCGCGGATGACCGTCACCCGCTCGTTCTCGAAGAGCGGCGTAAAGCTCATACCGGTGAACACCGATTGGCCCGGCCTTGGCACAGCGGGCGACCTCGGCGCCGGCGCGTGAGGGGGCGCCGATTCTCTGGGCTCGACGATGATGAGCGAGCCCACGTCGCCCGGGCCTACGTTCCGCGTCACCGCCGGATCCCCCGACCAGTAGGCGTCGCCCGCTTTCCGAGTTGCGCCGTCCTGGAGCACCACGACCACGGCCGCCGGGTGGTCGACGAGGGTCAGCGCCGTGCTCGCCTTGAACACGCGGACGCGCGCGTTGTCGAGGACGATACTCGTCGAGGCGACCAGACACGCCGCTCCCGCCAGTAACTTCCGCACCGGATCCTCCCAGACCTGACTGTCTCTTTCGGGTTCGGCCATGTTATACCAGCGGGCGCGGCCCGAGGGTCGAGCAGCGGGTCCGAGGCGCGGCATGGAGTATCGACGACTGGGAACGACTGGCCTCCGGATCTCCCGTCTCGGGCTGGGCTGCGGGAACTTCGGTGGAGTCGGATCGTCGCCGGCGTTCTACGGCATGGGCGAGAGCGAGCAGGAAGCGTTCTCGCTGATGAACCGGGCATGGGAAGCGGGCATCAACTTCTTCGATACCGCCGACGCCTATGGCGGGGGCCGAAGCGAGACCTTCATCGGCGGCTGGCTGAAGCAGCAGGGATCCCGCGTGCGGGACCAGATCCTCGTCAGCTCCAAGGTGTTCAACCCGGTGGGCGAGGGTCCCAACGACCGTGGCCTCTCTCGCCGGCACATCCTGCGGCAGGTCGACGCGAGCCTGACCCGGCTGCAGACCGACCGGCTGGAAATGTATCTGATCCACGAGCCCGATCCGGAGACGCCGCTCGAGGAGACCCTTCGGGCGCTCGATGATCTCATCCGCATGGGCAAGGTGCTGTATGTCGGTGCCAGCAACATCGAGGCCTGGCGGCTGGCGCGGGCCTTGTGGATCAGCGACAAGAACCGCCTGTCCCGATTCGAGTGGGTGCAGAACTCCTACAGCCTCCTCGACCGCACCCCGGAGCGCGAGGTCTTCCCACTCTGTGCCGACCAGGGGCTCGGCTTCACGGCCTTCAGTCCGTTGGCGGGGGGCTGGCTGACCGGGAAGTATCGATCAGGCCGCCCCTATCCCGCCGGCTCGCGAATGACGCTTCGGCCCGAGCCGTACCAGCACCTCGTGAACGAGCAGACCTTCGGCGGGCTGGCCGCCCTGTCCGACGAGGCCCGCTCGCGAGGCATCGAGATGAGCACGCTCGCTCTGGCCTGGGTGCTTCATCATCCCTTGATGACCGCGGCCATCATCGGGCCGAGGCGGCCCGCGCATCTCGACTCGGCGCTGGCGGCGCTCGGGGTGACGCTGTCCGCGGAAGACGCGGCTCGGTTCAAAGGGCTCCTCGCCCTTCCCCGAGAATAGGCGGCGCCCGCCAACGGTCTTGGCCTGATTTGTCAATAGCGAACTGAATGAATTGTGTCGGAGGTCCGGCGACGGTCACTCCGTGACCTGTGACGACGTGTGGAGGCGGGTAAGGTCTATCGGCCCTTCGCGGTCCGGAGTCTCTGCAACATGACGTCGTCGATGGCTGCGAGGTAGTCCTTGCTCGGAACCTTTATGGCGCAGCCGTACTGCTTTTGCGCAGCCGCCATTTCATCTCCCGTCGGCCGATAGAGGACAGGAACGACGGCGGGCATTGACGGTTCAGATCCGACTTGCCTTTCGAGGGCGGCGCTGTCGGCAATGTCGGCCAGGACGAGGTCGTACTTCACCGACTTGAGAGCGTCTTGAAGCCGCGCTGCGTTCTCGACCGTGTCGACTTTATGGCCAGCCCGCTTCAGGCTCGACTGAAGCTGGATCTCTTTGGCCGCTGCGGGGACCTGTGAGCCAGGTTTCATATATATGAGGATTGAGCCGGGGTGAGCCGCCGGGTGCACCCGCTGGTACCGGACACCACGCCCGACCACGAGGAATTTGTCGCCGCACGCCTGGGCATCTGTCCATACGAGCACGGTCGCGGCAGATGCGATTCCAATCGCGACCGCGGTTCGCTTCATTTCGCGCCTCCCTTTGGGAGACTGGACGTGTCCTGTCGGATGCTACGCCTACCATTCCAGGGAGTCAAGGGAAGCATTCTGACGCGCTTCTGCGCCTCACCTGATTCCCTCGGCCAGGAAGAGCTCGCCGAGGTGGCGGGTGTAGTTATAGACATAGTGCTTCCCGTCCGGCGTGATGAGGATCCGGTACTGGCCCACCATGCCCATGGGTTGAGCGACCGAGATCTGCTTCCATAGGCTCTGGCGACCCGTCGAGAGGTCCACGCGGTACACCTTGGCGGAAGCTTCCACTTCGTCGGCACGGACGAAGAAAAGCGCGCCGCTGTTCAAGGTCCAGCCGATGGGCAGGTCGCCGGGCTCCAAGCCGCGAACGGCGCTCGGCTCGCCGCCGCTGGAGTTGTAAAGGACAGGCCTGTGGCCCTCCCCGAGCGCCACGATGCGCCGACCGTCCGGTGATACGGCGTTCCCGAGTCCCGAGAGAGCGACGCCTTCGAGTGTGAGCGCGCGAGGTCCGCCTCCGGTGAGGTCCTCGACGTACAAGCGGGTTGCCTGGCGGCCCGGACCCGCGCCCGCAAAGAGGACTCGATTCCCGTCCGGGAACCAGCAGGCCTGAGCGTAGTGCGTGACGCCGCCACCTTCGAGCGGCTGCGCTTCGCCGGCTCCCGTCGGCAACCGGACGAGTTTCTCCGGCGAGGTCCTGGCCAGCCTTGTGAGCACCCATTTGCCGTCGGGCGAGAGTGCTTGCGCCTCGCCTTCCCCGATCCAGACGGCGGGCGAGCCGTCGGTCTTCCGCACGTACACCGACGAGCCGCCCATCTTGCCGGTCATATCGCTGCCCACGAACATCCTGCCGTCGGCCGAGAGATCGGCAGGGAAGGTGAAGTTCTGCTCCGAGAGGTCCCGTTCCCTCGCTTCGCCAGGGCCCAAGCCCCATGTCTCCGTCCACGTCGTGACGCGACGGAGAAGCAGGCTGCGGTCGCGCGCGACATCCAGCAGGGGCGCCGGGCCCGGAAAGCGGGCCGCCAACCGTTCCTGGCCCGAAAGGTTCAAGACGTGCATCTCGTCCGGGGCGTCGAGCCGTGATCCAAAAAGCCAGAGTTCGTCGCCCCCGGCCGGCCAGTACAGCCCCATCGTGCTCACGAAGCCATCGGCCAGGACTTGCTTGCGGCCGCCGAGATCCACGACGGCTATCGAACCTCTTTCGTCGCCGGCCACCGGATGCTCGAGGAATGCTATACGGTCGGCCTGGGGCCCGACGCAGACACTGCTGATCCACGCAGGCGCCGCCGGCTCGTAGAGAACCTTACCGATGGGGAACTCGAGCCGAGACCGGCCGTCCATCCAGCGGACGACGGCGAGATCCCGGCCGCTCGGTGACCAGTCGGCATCCTGGACGTCCTCGAGGATCTCGCGCGGCGCGCCGCCGGCAAGGGGTGCTCGAGCGAGAGTACCGACATGGGTGATCCATGCCGACAGAGCGGGTCTCAGCAGAAGGGCCATCTCGTTCGACGCCGAGATCGACAGGATCTTGGCGTCCGGCAGGCCGAGAGGCCTGGATTCGCGGCTACCCCGCCGGGTCGAGAACACCTCCATGGGCTTTCCCTGCCAGGACGCCGAGTACACGATCGTCTGGCCGTCAGGCGCGAACCGCGCCGACCATACGGTCCCTTGGCGGAACGTCAGCCGTTGAAAGGAGGGCAGCGCGGGCGCGCCGCGGCTGCGCTGGCCGGCGAAGAACCCGGCGCCGGCGAGGGCGACGCCCCCAAGGGCCGCCACCAACCAGCGCCGCTTGACCGCCGGGATCGGAGCGATCACGCCCCCCGGAGTCGAAACTTCGGAGATTGCTTCGAGGTCGAAGGCCAGGTCTTTCGCCGACTGGAAGCGCTCCTCGGGACTCTTTTCGAGGCAACGGTGAAGGATCCGCTCGAGACTGGGCGGCGGACGCTGGCTCGGCCAAGAGATCACGGGCGGATCCTGGCGCAGGATCGCCGTCATCGTCTCGGGGGCGGTCTCGCCCTTGAAGGCCCGCCGGCCGGAGAGCATCTCATAGAGGACACTGCCGAAGGAGAAGATGTCGGAGCGATGATCGGCGGTCAACCCCTTGACCTGCTCCGGCGACATGTAGCCCACGGTTCCGATGACGGCGCCGGGCGTCGTGCCGTCCTCGGCCGGCTGCGACACGGTGGGACTGCTGTTGTCGCCGACCTCGGGCCGCGTGAGCTTGGCGAGGCCGAAGTCGAGGATCTTGACGCGGCCGTCCTTGGTGACAAAGAGGTTCTCCGGCTTCAAGTCGCGATGAACGATGCCCTTCTCGTGTGCGGCGGCCAGGCCGCGGGCGATCTGCCCCGCGTAGTCGATGGCCTTGCGCACGGGGAGGCGAGACCCGCCCATGCGCGAACGCAGCGTCTCACCTTCCAGCAGCTCGGAGACGACATACGGTTGGCCGTCGTGCGTTCCCACGTCGAAGACCGCGAGGATGTTGGTGTGGTTGAGGGCTCCGGCAGCGCGTGCCTCCTGCTCGAACCGGCGCAGACGGTCAGGGTCGGCAGAGACCGAAGTCAGCAGAACCTTGATGGCGACATCACGGCCGAGACGTGGATCGCGGGCACGATAGACTTCCCCCATTGCCCCCGCGCCGATGAGGGCCACGATCTCGTAAGGGCCAAGCCGGGATCCGGCCGGCAGGACGGACGTGGAGGCTTCGTCCTTCACAACGAATCCGTGGTGGTCGCTCCGCGGAAGGCCCGGAAGATCATGAGCACCGGCCCCACGCAGATCTCGTCTCCGTCCGTCAGCTCCGCCGGGGCCGCGATACGCTGCCCTCGCAGGAACGTCCCGTTCTTGCTCCCGAGGTCTTCGATCACCGCACGCCCTCCGGAGACGATGATGCGAGCGTGGCGCCGTGAAACCTTGGTCGTGTCGATCCACACCCTGGCATCGGGCATGCGCCCAATGACGTTCTCGCCCCGGTCGAGCACTATTTCGCGGCTGCCGCACGTGACTCGGCAGGCGTACGCGTCGCGGTATTTCGCCGCCGGACGTTCGGGGGCGTCCACCACCTCACCCGAGAAGGCGTAACCGAAGCCGTAGACGGTACGGATGAACCGCGGGCTCCGTGCGTCGTCTCCGAGGGCCTGCCGGAGTTCTGCCGCTAGCCGCGAGAGGCTCGACTCGGAAACGAAGATGCGGGGCCAGAGATGGTCGTGGATTTCCGCCTTGGACAAGGCACGTGGGCGATTCGCCAACAGAAACTCGAGAAACTGGTAGGCCTTCGGGGAGAGGGGCACTGCCTCGTTGCCGCGCCGCAGCTCCCGCGCCTGCGAGTCAAAGCCGCATTCGCCGAAGCGCACATGCAACGCAGTCCCCGCAAGAGATCAGGACATCCGAGGAAGTTCCGCAGGACTTTTGCCCACGGGTGTACGATCTTGGCACCAGATTCTAGCGCAGGAGGGCTCGCGGACGGCTCCCCTCTGGGGACGCCCGTCGCGAAGCCACGAGGAGGATGACATGCGCAGCTTCCTGGCGGGTCTGGTGATGTTGGCGACGTTTTGGCTGTCGTGGACCGATGCGCAGGCATGCGGTGACAAGTTCCTTGTCCTTGGCCGGGGCGTGCGCAGTCAGCGCGCCGCCGGGGCTTCACATCCCGGCAGCATTCTCGTTTACCTCGATCCGAAGGGGCATCTGCCCGAGGCCATGCAGGCGATGCGCCTCGAGATGCACCTGAAGCTCGCCGGCCACAAGATCCGCTCGGTCGAGACCCACACCGAGCTGGAGGCGGCCCTGGCGTCGGGACGCTACGACATCATCCTGGCCGACATTTCGAACATGCGCGCCCTCGAATCGGATGTACGGTCGTCGCCCGCCAGCCCGGCGCTGCTCCCTGTGATCTACAACCCCACGGGCGAGGAGCTGGCAATGGCCGAGCGGCAGTATGCCTGCGTCATGAAGTCACCGAGCAAGAAGCAGCACTTCCTGGCGGTGATCGACGAGGCCATGGTGCTCCGGCTCAAGGAAGGCCGGGCGGCCCGATAGCCGCCGGATCGGAGCGGAGGAGCTCATGAATCGCACATTGAAGCATCAAGGCGCCGGTCGCCTGGCGGTTGCCGCACTCCTGGCGATTCCTGCCTCGGCCCAGGCCCAGGCGTGGCTTCCGCCCAGGGGCGAGGCGTCGTTCTCGGTCGGCTACGAGTACATCCTTGTCAAGGACCATCTGTTTGCCGGCGGCGAGCGGCAGGACCGCGGGCACATCCGCGAGAACAGCTTGCTGCCGGACGTGGGATACGGAATCACCGACAAGCTGGCTGTCCGCTTCGGCCTGCCGTACATGTCGGCGAAGTACAACGGCCTGCGGCCTCACCAGCTCCCGTACGATAACGGCTCGTATCACGGGGCGTTCCAGGATTTGCGCTTCGAGGCTCGGTACATGGCACTCAACGGGCCCCTCGTTGTCACGCCGTTTGCGGCGGCAGTCCTGCCGAGCCACAACTACACCTACTTCGCACATTCGGCGGTGGGCCGCGACCTGAACGAGGGCTCCTTCGGAGTGAACCTGGCGCGCCGTCTCGATCCGATCCTACCTGATGCCTACGTGCACGGCCGGTACACGTTCACCCTCGTCGAAAAGGTCCTGCACATCAGCCACAATCGGAGCAACTTCGACCTGGAGCTGGGGTACTTCCTCACGCCGGCCATCTCGGTCCGTGCCCTCGGGGCGTGGGAGCGTGGCTACGGCGGCATCAACCTTCCGGTCACCGGCACTCCTCTCCCGCTCTTCCTCTACCACGACCAGCTCGGCCGCACGGAGTATTTCAACGTCGGGGGAGGCATGGCCTACGCGGCCACGGCGAATCTGGACCTGTTCGGCAACTGGTTCACGACCGTGTCCGGCAAGAACAGCCACGCCATCCACAACGCCTTCATCGTCGGAGCGGGCGTCAACTTCTCACCGGCGCAGCTCGTTCGCAAGATGACGCACCGGGAGAGCCGGCGCGCCCGTCAGCAGTGAGATGAGGCGCGAGTTCGTGCTGGTGCTCGGGCTCGTGGCCATTGCCGCGCACGCGCGAGACCTCGAAATCGGGAGCGCCGTCCCCGACTTCATGGTCAAGCCCATCGAGAGCCCGGCCTTCAGCTTCGCGGAGGCTGCTCGGACCCACGCTGCCGTCGTCGTGCTGTTCCTCTCCACGGTATGCCCCTATTCAAAGTACTACGCAGATCATCTCCAGGAGCTGGAAGCGCACTTCGGAAAGAAGGGTGTGCTCTTCATCGGCGTGAACAGCAACCGAACCGAAACCGCTGAAGAGGTGGTTGCCTACGCTCGCCGCCGAGATCACGCGTTTCCCATGGTCAAGGACGCCGGTAGTGCGATCGCCGACGTGTTCGGCGCCCGGGTCACGCCCGAGGCATTCCTGGTCGATGCCGAAGGCCGGCTCCGCTACAAGGGTCGCATCCGCTCGAAGATCGGCTCGACGGACCTCAAGGATGCTCTCGAGGCGATGCTCGCGCGGCGGCCGATCCGCACTCCCGTGGCCAAGGCGTTCGGCTGCGCCATCCAGCGGGAATAGTCGTGAGGGGCTGACGCGGGGACCAGCGCGCGCGCCCGCTCACTCCGGCTGGACCCCGGACAACCAGCGCGTGGTCGTGCTGCGGCCGGTCGAGCATGAGCTCGGTATTAGCATGCGCGAACGCGCTGCCCCGGCTGCAACCCAGATGGCGCGCGCATGGGCTTGTGTCCGGGCAATCGTCTAACAGACTGAATCTATGGAGCCGGCGCTCGGGATTGAACCGAGGACCTGCTGATTACGAATCCGTGTTTTCGTCGTTGTCGCTGGAACCTCCTGCAACGTACTGAAACCGACAACCCCAGAAAACCCTTGCCGTTAGCGGCTGAGATGTGGTTCGATCGCACTCGTGCAGTTTCGATCAGTTTCGGTCGCGTTGTTACCCCGGTGTTACCCCGCGGGACTCGCTGATGTTTTGGCAGCACGTCAGTGCACGAGGCGTCGATGCCAACGGTGAAGCTGACCGCGCGCACCGTCGAAGCCGCGTGTCCTCCGAAGTCGGGTCGCCTCGAACTCTTCGACGTTGACCTCCCAGGCTTCTGCATTCGCATCACGCCGAACGATCGGCGCACGGCCTGCGTCTTCTACCGTGTCGGCTCCCGATTGCGTCGTGCCCCGCTCGGCACGCTTCCGCCGCTGAGTCTGGCGGACGCTCGCCAGCTCGCGCGTGAGGCGCTCCGTGACGCGGCGCTAGGACACGATCCCGCTTCAGCCAAACGCGAGGCTCGCGAGGCGCTGACCGTCGCGGTCTTGGTCAAGGACTACATCGAAGCCGGTTCAGGCCGTCGGAGTGCCGCGACCAACGGCGACTACCGACGCACGCTCAAAGCGGTCGTTCAAGGATCGCCCATCGGGCAGCAAGCGGCAGCGCAGGTAGCGCGTGGTGAGCTCCGCGCTTTCTTGGAAGGCATCGCTCGGAAGACCCCGATTCGAGCCAACCGCGTTCTGGCTCTCGTCCGCGCGGCGTTCCGCTGGGGCCTTCGCGAGGAACTCATCGAGCGCGATCCGACCGCCGGCCTGCAGCGGCCGCGTCCAGAACGCTCGCGCGAACGCGTGCTGAGCGACGACGAGATCAAGAAGCTCTGGGAGACCCTCGACGAGATCGCGGCCGGCACGAGCGATCCAGTCCTCTCAAGCGGCAAGAAGGCCCCGCGGCTCGTGCTCGCAGGCGCCGTGAAGCTGCTCCTTCTGCTCGGGACCCGTCGCAGCGAGACGCTGAACATGCGGTGGGCCGACATCGACGAGCGGGCGCAGACCTGGACGGTACCGGGGATGTTCCGCAAGGGCGGCCGGACACACGTCGTTCCCCTGCCTGCCCTCGCCCTGCATATCCTCGCCGATGTCCGCCCGGTCAGCGGAGATACTCCGTGGGTCTTCGTTGGGAAGCGCGGCGCTTCCCTCGCGAACAATCCCGCGCGCTGGACTGAGGTCCTCCGCACCGCGTCCGGCCTCGACTTCACGTTCCACGATCTCCGCCGGACCTGCGCGACCGGCTGCGCCCGCTTGGGCGCGTCGGAGAGTACCGTTAGCCGGATCCTGGGCCACAAGGCCGTCGCGAGCACGATCGCAGTCAGCGGGATCTACGATCGCTTCGACCGTCTGCCTGAGATCCGCTCTGCTCTGGCCGCCTGGGCGACCTACGTCGAGCGACTGGTGACCGACGAGGACAAGCGCGGAGAGGTCGTGGCTTTCGAAACCGCCTCCATCGACGCTCGCCGGGCCAGCGGCACGCGAGGCCCGATGGCCAGGCCGGTCGCGTAGCGTTAGCGCAGTGGCGGAGAGGTTTCCTCCCGACTGGGACCGAGACCGCGTCCAGAGGGTCCTCGATCACTACGGCGCGCAATCTGAGGACGCAGCGCTCGCTGAGGATCAGGCGGCCTTCCGAACACCCGGTCAGACTGTCATGGTCGTTCCGAGCGAACTCGTGCCTGCCATCCGCGAACTCATCGCGAAGCATGGCAAGTAGAGCGCGGTGAAGCGAGACGTATCATTGGACGTGTCCCGCAAGATAGTGAAGTCGTTCCGACTCGATCCTGAAGACGTGAGAGCTCTCCAGCGCGCCAAGGCGGACGGTGTCTCGCCTTCAGAACTGGTGCGTCGTGGCTTGCGCATCGTCGCCGCGCAGTACTACACGAGAACCCGCCGACGGCCGCCCAAGGTTCGACTGTTGATCTCGATCGACCCTCGCTTAGGCGAAGAATCCGAGCTGTTCAAGGATAGGCGCGACTGACAAGATGACGCCGCCAGAGGCGCTAGATCGCGCTCGGGAGGCCATCGCCAGAGGTGATCGGGATGCGGCCGTCGCGCTGCTTCAACCGCTCGCGACCGTCGGCGATCGCGATGCGCAGTTCCTCCTTGGAAGTCGCTTCTTTTGCAACCTGGATCTCGTTCCGATCGACGAGGCGCTTCGTTGGTTGAGGCAGGCGTCCGACGCGGGCCATGCCGAAGCTACCTATGAACTTGCCCTGTTCCATTCGGCTGAAGATTCGGGGTTGGAGTATGGGCCACCGACCACTGAAGAAGGGGTTCGGCTGCTGATTCGCGCAGGTGAGCTCGGGTCCGCCGATGCCCAGTACGACCTTGGTGCTCTTTACGCCACTGGCGATTGGGCAGGGCCGAAGGATGCTGCCGAGGCACGTCGTTGGTACCGAAGAGCCGCCGAACAAGGACATGGGGACGCCCAGTCGAACCTGGGCCCGATGTTCTTGGACGGTGAAGGCGGAGACATCGACGTGACCGAAGGTCTGCGGTGGCTCAATGCGGCGGCGTCTCAAGACGAACCACAGGCGCTTAAACACCTCGAGTACATCTATCGTGAGGGTGCCTACGGAGTGCCGATCGACTTGGCTAGGGCCGAGGAGTATCGCCGCCGGGAGGATGCCTATTGGGAGCGCCACAAGCGTACCAACGAGGAAAACGGCGAGCCCGAATAGCAACTGATGGGCGCCGGCTAAAGGCCGGTCGCTGCACGGTCCTCGTCTTGTGGATGTGGCGGACGGGTTCGCTCTTCAGCTCGCCTTGGGCAGTGACGCCCTCGAGATTGTTCGGGCGAGGTCGCGATTCGACGCGCCAAGAGTCAAAAGCGAGCGGATCAAGAGGTCGATGGAGACGGACGGGTCGCCAGTCTCCATCTTCGCGACGCGCGACTGGCTCGAACGGAGGAGCTTCGCGAGGTCCGTCTGACTCAGTTTCCGCTTCTGCCGGCGACGCCTGAGACTGTCCGCCAGCCGCACACGCAGTTCGACGTACGCAGCCTCCTCATCCGTCAGGCCGAGAAACTCCTGGACCGTCCCTATCCTCCACCCTTTCGCTTCCAGCCTCTTCTTCTTATCTCGACGCATCGTCGTATTCCTTGAGCCGTTTCCGGCAGAGCTCCAGGACCGCGGGCGGCGTCTGCGCGGTCCTCTTGGCGAACACCTCCGCAATCACTATCGCATCCGGATCCACACGATAGATTACGCGCCAGGCAACTCCCTCGTCGGTGACTCGGACCTCGTGGCATCGGGGACCAATGCCCGGCATCGGCCGTGAATGCGGCATCGACAGCGCCTTTCCTCGCTGGAGTTCCCGCAGAAGATACCCCGTCTCGATCCTCGCTGCCTTACTAAACGGAGGAGTCTTGACCTCTCCGTGAAGCCAGACAAGCGCCTTGTCCTTGCGGACCCCAGGTTTCATACTATGTCAGTTCTGACATAGGCACAACTATCCCTGGTCGGGCCCCCTGGTCCATTTGTCCGCGGCGATCACCGACGGCCAGTCCTCGGTCAAATGCTCACGCGCTGGCTACGGAACACAGACAGCCTCTGCGTCGTACTCGACAACGATGTTCCTGGTCCGCCCGCCGAAGTGAAGCGGCAGCTCGCCACGAGCGTAGCCGATGGCCCGGTAGCCCCTGAGCCGTCTATCGAACATCCGCCGGAGTATCGGCACCTCGCCGTCCACGTAATCGAAGATGCGGACCTCGGTCTTTCCGGGATGGAGTCGGTGAAGTCGACCGGTGTACTGCACGAGCGTGCCTTTCCACGAAACGGGCAGAGCGAGGAACAGCGTGTCCAGGCGGGCGTCGTCAAAGCCCTCGCCGATGTAGCGGCCCGTGGCGAGAAGCAGACGCTCTTCGCCGGGAGGAATCGCGGCGAGTTGTTCCCTCGCGGCATTCTGCCCCCGCGCGGTCATGCCGCCGTGGAGGAGAACGAGATGACGGGCGACCTCCTGCAGCCGATCGGCGAAGTACTCGAGGTGGTCCTTCCTCTCGGTGAGGAGAATCGGAGATCTCCCCTCCTCGAGGGACGCGATCACGTCGTTCAGGATTAGCTCATTCCGTCGCTCGTCACTGGCGAGTGCCGCGTACAGGCCCTGAATGTTCCGAGCCTGTGCGCTGCCCCCCGGCACTCGGAAACCGGTCTCCCGCACGATGAGGCGGTGCACGAAGGAGCGCTGCGCAGCCTGACTCCGGGCGTCCACCGCGAAGCGGACCGGCCCGAGTTGCATCTCAGCAATGGGGTGGTGGCCGTCCCGGCGTTGCGGCGTCGCCGTCAAACCGACGACGTAACGGGCCCTAACCTCCGACAGAACGCGTTCAAATGAGACGGCCGGCGCATGGTGGCACTCATCCACGATCACCTGGCCGTAGCCCGCGACCAGGTCATCGACCTTGCCGCCGTGGACGAGACTTTGGATCATGGCCACGTCCAGGCGTCCATTCGCCGACCGCTTCCCGCCGCCGATCTGGACGACGTGCTTCGGATCGATTCCCAGGAAGAGTGAGAGCTGACTCCGCCACTGCTCGAGGAGCGGCCGCCGGTGGACCAGGACGAGCGTGCTGCATCCGCGCTCCACGACCAGGTGTGTGCCCACGACCGTCTTCCCGATCCCGGGCGGCGCCACTAGAACTCCGCTCTCGTGCGCGAGGAGAGCGCAGGCCGCCTGCCGCTGGATGGGCGTCAGGAGGCCATGGAAATGGAATTCGACAGGCTCTCCGGACGCTCTTTTGTCCTCGAGATCGAGAGCGACTTCGTTCTGGCGCAGCAGTGCTTCCAGTTCGGGGCGGCAGGCCCTGGGAAGGGCGAGATGCCGAGGTAGGTCCTCCGCGCACGAGATCACCCGTGGCGTCAGGGCGGTAGAGAGCCGCATGCTCTGCTTCTTGTAGAAGTCAGGGTTCTGGAAGGCGGCGAGCCTCTTGATCTCGTTCAGTAACGGAGAGGGCAGCCCAGCCTTCTCCACGAACAGACGCTGGGAGAGAACACACTTCACTTGCCTCGGAAGGGGTTCTGGATCCCGGATGACCCGAGGCGCGCCTGAAGGCGGCCGAACCCACGGCTCCGTGTCCGCATCCTCGGCCGGCTCCACCCCGCGAACGCCGACCACCGAGCCCTGTCGAGTCGCGTCTGCGGCGATCCTCTCGACCGTCCGGCGGTCGATCCTCTGCACACCGGCGAGGAAGGCCCACTGCTGGTCGTCTGGCCGTGGCTGCAGCCGATCGTCGAGGAACACAGAATTCCCCTTCGCCCTCGGTTCGTGCTGCAGCGGCAGGGCGATCAGGTTGCCGAAGCGACCCCTCGGCATCGTGTCCTGGCTCGGGAATAACCGATCGTAGGAATCCATGCTGAGCTGATGACGCCGGGCCATCGTCTCTGTGATCAGATAGCAGCCCATCTTGCGGGCGGTCGCTGCGGGAACCGGCTCGGTGAAGAAGAACCAGACGTGGGCGCCGTTGCCGGAGCGCGACCGTTCGATTGCCGCCGGCAGTCCGAGCTGGCGACACGTGGCGACGAACGCCAGAACGTCCTCTCTCCACGTGCTCTTGTCGAAGTCCACTGCTAGGAACCAGCAGGTCTCGTCCTCGAGAAGAGGATACACACCCATGACCTGTCGGCCCTGAAGGTGGGCGATCACGGCGGCGTCATCAACGGGGAGGAAGGCCTGGTGGGGACACTGCCCGCACTTCACCTTCGGCAGCTCGCATACGCCCCGGACGAACTTGTTCGTACAGGCTGGTGCGTATCCAGGCTTCCCAGTCCTCTTGCTCACGAATCGTGTCGGGAAGACGTCTGCACGACCGCGGAAGAGCTGCCGGAAGAGCCTGACCTTCTCTTCGGCGGTACGCGGCAAAGGGGATGGCAATCTGTCCGGAAGACTGGCGCAAGTGTCCGCTCCTGCCTCTTCAGCCCCCAACTCGGCGCGCAGCTCCGCAAGACGGGTCCGTGCGGCCTCCCGCTCAGCTTCGAGCCGAATCAAGAGGGCCTCCGCCTGGCGGATCTCGCCAATAAGGTCCCGCTGCTTCTGCACGGTAGCGTTTGTGCCCAGGCCGCGCAGCGTACCACCCCAGTGCGACGCGAGAGGTCCACAACGCTCCCCAGCCGGCGACCAGATCAGCAGGGGACGGAGGCCAAAGTACACTGTTGCTCGTGAAGCACGAGGTCTTGAAGTTCGCCCAGCTCGACGCTGTGGTCTTGCGCCGTGACGTGCCCGAGCACGGCCTCCGCGCTGGCGACCTGGGCACTGTGGTCGAGATGTATGGAGAGCACCGCCTCGAGGTGGAGTTCGTCCTGGCGTCCGGTGACACCAGGGCGCTTGTCACACTCAAGACCGATGACGTGAGGGCAGTGTCAGCTGAGGACATCCTGACCGTCCGACCCGCGTAGGCTCCGCTCGACCGCGCCACGCGGTCGGCTTGCATTGCCGGCCCGATTAGTGGGCTCTGGGGGACGTTTCGGGCTCGAGACCGCCGTCTCTCGAACGTGCGCGCACGTGTGATCATGCGACGTCCTCGAGCGTCGACCGAAGGAACCGTTCGGCCCTGTCGCCGTGACGCGAAGCCGCTCGAACGAGCGGATCCAAGGGCGCGGAGTGAGCTCGGCTCGAAGCCTTTCGCTGAGCGTTTCCGCGCTCGAGTCGTTGACGGATGGAGGCGTGCCCGCCGGTTCTGGGTTAACCCTACCGACTACACGCAAGTCCTTGCGCCACCGCGGAATGGACACGGAACGGCGGTAAGCAGAAGGAACCCCACAACCACCAAGGGAGCCGCGGGCTCCTCACGAGCATGAAGCACGCGGAGCCATGCGAGGGACCACCGTCGTGAGCCTGCAATAACGGCACTGCCACGACGGTGACGCCGGTCTGCGCCTAGCCCGGTGGCGACGTCCTGGCGTCAAACGCTGGTCGGGCGTGTATCGTCACGCAATGTCTGAACTCCACTCTCTCGACAGCGATTGCTGAGCAGCGGTTCTCATTTCAGAAGCGTTAGCGAAGCTCAAGCGTGGGCGCCGCACAGCGTCATATATGGATCGGCGGGCGCGAGACCGTTCCTTCATCGCTACACGACAGATTGCAGATGCATGGAGCCACGCAAGAGGTTTTCCTAGGGTGTACTTGACTGGTGCAGACGCAAGAACACTGTGCGGAGGAGTGTGTGCGAAACGAGCTAAAGTTCCCGGGCTATGCGCTGCAAGACGAAACCATCGTGTCGAATGCAATGGAACGGCACTTCGCTCGGCAGCTCGGCGAGCTCGACAAGATGACGGCGGTCGCGCTGAAGCTCCTCAAGGCCAGCGACGCGATCGTCATTCCGCTGGCGCTCGGCAAGACTCCTATGATTGTGCTCGCACTCTATAGCAAGCTATTGAAGACGGTGAGGGCGATCCGTGTTGTCGGGGCTCTTTCGCTCGTAGAGGACGCTCAGGTTCTCTGCCGGACGCTCGCGGAGACCGCGGTCGCAATCCGCTACATCCTCCAGAAGAAGAGCGCGCTCCGGGCCGACGAGTATGTCGCCCACAAAATCATGCGCACGAAGCACCTCATGAACATCTGGAGCAAGACGCCGGGGTTGAAGCTCCGCGCGAAGCCGATCATGAAGATGGCCGAGATCCACAGCGCGCCATACGCTTATCTGGGCGAGAAGCGTCTCAAGGAACTGCGGCGCTGGTACTGGGGCGACCGCCCGATGGCCGAGGTGTTCAAGGAAGTCGGCCTCGAGCGGATGTACCACGTGGTCTACGTCCAGTTCGCGGGCGTCCAGCATGTCTCCGACGCGGAGCGGCACGTGAACATCGGCGACAAGGGGACGGTCACTGTCTTGCTGGGATCGAGCGACGAAGGGCAGATGAACGTCGTGCTCCAGACAACGCTCACCCTTCTGTGGCTCACGATGTCGCGCCTCAGCCGGAAGTTCAAGATGGGGTACGAGGCCGACATCGCGAACATGAAGCCGGAACACAGCGTCTACGAGGCCCTACGCGCCTGGCGCCTTCGGCAGCGGGCGAAGCGGAAACCATAGGCCAGGATCATTGGAGTGGTTCGAGGTTGATCGTCATCGCCTCCTCCCGCCGGGTGCCCATCGTCCGAATGGCTCTTGAGACACCTGTTACCCCGGTGTTACCCCGGCCACGTCTGGCGTGGACAGCTTGAAGCGCAAGTGATTGAGTCATTGGAGCCGGCGCTCGGGATTGAACCGAGGACCTGCTGATTACGAATCAGCTGCTCTACCGCTGAGCTACGCCGGCTGGGGCGGGCACGCCGCAACGCCGGCGTGAAGGGGCCATCGTAGCAGAAGCGCCGGGGCGCGGACAATCCGCGCCCGTTGTGGGATACTTCATCCTCATAAAAATCAGGATCAGCCAGCCCTCATTCGGAAGAAGGAGGAAGCATGGCCCGAAGACTCTGTGTCCCGGCGGTGTCGTCGCTCGCCCTGGTCGTGGTGACCCTCGCGACGCCGGCATCGGCTGGGCAAGGCGCCGTCGAGTCCGCGCGCGCATACGTGCAGCAGCACAAGCAGGACCTCGGCCTGACCGGCTCGGACACCAACGAACAGGCGGTGAGCAGCGAGGTCACGGACCGGCACACCGGCGTGACGCACGTCTATCTCCAGCAGCTCCACAAGGGTATCGAGGTCCAGGGCGCGATCCTGACCGTGAACGTCGCCCGGGACGGGAGCGTGCTGAGCGCCGGGAGCCGGTTCGTGTCCAACGTCGCGGCCGCCGCCGGCGGACAGAACGCGCGCAAGGCGGCCGTGGACGCCGCCAGCGCCGCCGCCGGCCACCTGGGCCTGAAGCCGGCCCAGGAATTCAAGGTGCTGGCCCGTCGCGGCGGGCCGAGCGACGCCACCACCGTCTCGGACGCCGGCGTCGCGGTCAGGCCGATCGAGGCCCGGCTGGTCTGGCTGCCGGTCGCGGACTCCGTACGGCTCGCCTGGGTCCTCGACATCGAGGAGACGAGCGGCGATCACTGGTGGAACGCCTTCGTGGACGCGACCACCGGCGAGTCGCTCGGCGCCCACGACCTGATCGTCCATGACTCGGCGAGCACGACCGCGGCCGCCATCGCGCATCCGGCCGGGCTGGCCACGCCCGTCGCTTCGTTTCCACCCACCGACGGCGCGAGGTACCGCGTGTTCACGCTGCCGTTCGAGAGCCCCAGCGACGGCGACCGTTCGCTCGTCAGCAACGCGGCGAACCCCAACGCATCGCCCTTCGGTTGGCACGACACCAACGGCGTGGCCGGACCCGAGTTCACGATCACGCGCGGGAACAACGTCCATGCCTACGCCGACCGTGACGCCAACAACGTCGCCGATCCCGGCAGCAGCCCCGACGGGGGCCCGGGGCTCTCGTTCGACTTCGCCCTCGACCTCGATCACCGTCCCCTCGATTCCCAGCCGGCCATGGTCACGAACCTTTTCTACTGGAACAACCTCATGCACGACGTGACCTACCAGTACGGCTTCGACGAGGCCGCCGGCAACTTCCAGGTGAACAACTACGGCAAGGGCGGGCTCGGCAACGACGACGTGAGGGCCGAGGCCCAGGACGGCAGCGGCCGCAACAACGCCAACTTCGGTACGCCGGTGGACGGCCTGCGACCGCGCATGCAGATGTTCGAGTGGCGCTCGTCGGCCCCCAACCCCGTGACCGTGCTCCCGCCCTCCGCCATCGCCGGCACCTACTTCGGGCCCATGGGCGGGTTCGGCGAGAGCTTGGTCACGACCGGGCCCATCAGCGGCGAGGTCGTTTACGTCGGCCGCGGCTGCGATCCCGCGTTCCAGAACGGCCAGCCGCTCGACCCGTACCTGGCGAATCCCGCCGGCAAGATCGCGCTCATCGACCGCGGCAGCTGCACCTTCGTCGCGAAGGTAAAGAAGGCGCAGGCCAACGGCGCCTTGATGGTGATCGTGGTGAACAACGTCGCCGGACCGCCCATCGGCATGGGCGGGGCGGATTTCACGATCGTGATCCCGTCCGTGATGATCAGCCTCGGCGACGGCACCCTGTTCAAGGCCAACGTGCCCCTCAACGCCACCGTCGCCGACGGCACCGGGGGCGCGCCCGACCGCGACTCCGACATCGACGACGGCGTGATCGCGCACGAGTACGGTCACGGCGTCTCCAATCGCCTCACGGGCGGGCCCGCGATCGTGACGTGCCTCCAGAACGCCGAGCAGATGGGCGAGGGCTGGAGCGACTGGTGGTCGCTCGTGCTCACGACTCATCCGTCGGACACGTCCACCACGCCCCGCGGCATCGCCACCTACGTCGTCTTCCAGCCGCCCGACGACGTGGGTATCCGGCCCACGGCCTACACCACCGACATGACCGTGAACCCGTCCACGTATGCCTCGGTCGCCGACGTCGCCAACATCGGCCAGCCTCACGGCATCGGCTACGTCTGGAACACGATGCTGTGGGAGATGTACTGGAACCTCGTCGATCGCCACGGCCACAACCCCAACGTCTACGCGTCCTGGGACACCGGCGGGAACAACCTGGCCATCCAGCTCGTGATCGACGGGATGAAGTTCCAGCCCTGCTCACCGGGGTTCGTGGACGGCCGCAACGCGATCCTGACGGCGGACACCGCGCTGACCGGCGGGAAGAACCAGTGCGAGATCTGGCGCGCTTTCGCCAAACGCGGCCTCGGGTTCAGCGCGAGCCAGGGCAGCTCTAACAATCGGACCGACGGGGTACAGGCCTTCGACCTGCCCGGAGTCTGCACGGCGGCCGCATTCGGCGGCTTCCATTCGCCGGTCGAGGGTGACGGGGCGCTCAACGACGTCAATGCCGGCGCCACCGTGCCCGTGAAGTTCACGCTGGCGGGAGCCGGCACTAACCTCCAGATCGACTCGCAGCCGGTTGAGTGCAGCTCGCTGGTTCCCACCGGCGAGGCTCCATCGCCCCTCGACTCCCCCGGCTCGACGGGGTTGACGCAGGACGGGAACGAGTACCACGTCAACTGGAAGACCGATGCATCCTGGGCGGGGAACTGCCGGCGGCTGACGTTGCGGATTCCAGCCGCCAGCGACGCCGTCGCGTACTTCCGGTTCCACTAGGCCGTCAGGGGGGCGCCGCTCGCGCGGCGCTCCCCACTCTCGACGACCGGGCCGGAGTTGAGGGCCGGCGCGGCCGCTGCTAGTGTCCGCGTCGATGGCCACCGCCGTCGGGCTGCGCCGCGTCCTCCCTCTTCTGCTGCTTGTGGTGATGGGCGCGCTCCTCGCCCTGAGCAGCCTCCACAAGCCCCTTGCCTACGACGAATACGACAACCTGGCCTACGGCTATCGCTTCCTCGACCGCGGCCCCGGCGCGCCGATGCGCGGGCAGCGGATGCCCATGCTGCTCGTGAATGCCCTGGGTTGCGCCGCGGAGGGCTGCCGGCAAGACGCCGTGAACGCGTCCGAAGCGGCGCTGTTGAAGGTCAGGCTGCCCACGATGATCTTCGCCCTCCTCCTCGGAGCGCTCGTCCACCGTTGGGGGCGCGAGGTGCTGGGGGATGCGGGCGGTCCCGCCGCGCTCTGGCTCTACGTCTTCAACCCGAACTTCCTCGCTCACGGCAACAAGGTGACCAGCGACGTTCCGGCGGCGTTTTTCACCGCGGCGAGCCTGTACTTCTTCTGGAAGCTCTGCCGTCGGCCGCACGCGACGGCGTTCGCGTTCTGCGCGCTCGCGACCACCGGTGCGCTGCTCTCGAAGTACACGAGCCTGCTCCTCTTCCCGGTGTTCGCCCTGCTGCTCCTCTTGAAGTGGCTCGACCGGCCGCGAAAAGCGCCGAACCAAGGGACTGCGCTGAAAGCCGCCGCCGCCGCCGCTGGCTTCGCCCTCCTTGTCCTCCTGCTCGTGAACGCCGCGTACCTCTTCAAAGGCAGCTTCCGGTCCTGGGCCGACTACGCCTGGGAGAGCGAGGCGTTCAAAGCGCGCAACCTGGACGGCATCCCCATTCCCCTTCCCCGCGTCTTCGTCCAGGGGCTCGACTACTCGAGCTACCTGCAGGAGCACGTGGAAGTAGGCCGCGGGCTCAACTACGTGCTGGGCCGGCTCAGCACCCGCGGCGTCTGGTACGCCTTCCCGTTGATGATCCTCCTGAAGACGCCCCTCGCGTTCTTCGTGCTCCTCGGCCTCGGGGTTGCAGCGCGGCGCGCCGAGCCGCGTCCGGACCGCTGGACATGGCTTTTGCTGCTCGTGCCCTTCGCGGCCGTGGTCGCGTGCTTCAGCCTGCTCGCCACGGCCCAGCTCGGCATTCGTTACCTGCTGCCCGGGCTGCCGACGCTCATCCTCTGCGCGGCGCGCGGCGCGGCGTTTGCTACGAGCCAGCGGCGGCGCGTCGTGATCGCGGCGCTCCTGGGCTGGTATGCCGTGTCGACGCTCTCGTACCACCCGCACTACATCGCCTATTTCAACGAGCTGATCGGCCGGCGCGTCAACGCGTACCGCTTCCTCGCCGACTCGAACCTCGACTGGGAGGACCACCGCTACTTCGTCGCCCGCTTCCAGGCCCGGCACCCCGAGATGGCGATCGCCCTCGAGCCGCCAGGGCCGCAGGCCGGCTACGTGCTGGTGGGCGCCAACCAGCTCGTCGGCGTCTACGACCCGGAGCGCTACCGTTGGCTGAGGGAGAACTTCCAGCCCATCTGCCACGTGGCCTACAGCCACCTCCTCTTCTATGTGCCTCCGGAGCGGCTCACGGAGACGGGGATACACTGACGGCCATGCTGAGGAGGGGACTGAGATGAGACAGGCATGGCTGTGGGGCGCGGCCGCGATCCTGGCCGGCACCAGCGCGCTGGCCCAGGCCCCCGCGAGCGGGACGCTCCGCATCATCGCGTTCGGAGCGCACCCCGACGACTGCGATCAGAAGGCCGGCGGCACGGCGGCCAAGTGGGCCGCCCAGGGCCACCAGGTGAAGTTCGTCGCCGTCACCAACGGCGACGCCGGCCATCAGACCGAGGGTGGAGGCGCGCTGGCGCGGCGGCGGCGGGCCGAGGCTGCAGAGGCGGCCCGGCGGTTCGGCATCGTGGAATACGACACGCTCGACAACCACGACGGCCAGCTCATCCCGTCGGTCGACGTGCGCGAGCAGGTCATCCGGAAGATCCGTCAGTGGAAGGCCGACATCGTGCTCGCCCCGCGCCCGAACGACTATCACCCCGACCATCGCTACACCGGCGTGCTCATCCAGGACGCCGCCTACATGGTCGTGGTGCCGAACATCGCCCCCGACACTCCGCCCCTGCGAAAGAACCCGGTGTTCCTGTACTTCCAGGACGGCTTCCAGCGGCCCAACCCGTTCCGCCCCGACGTGGCGGTGGCCATCGACGACGTCCTCGACAAGAAGATCCACGCCCTCGACGCCCACACCTCGCAGATGTACGAGTGGCTGCCCTGGGTCGCGGGCAACCTCGAGGAGGTTCCGAAGGACCCGGCCGCGCGTATCGAGTGGCTGCGCAACACGCGCAGCGGCAGCCCACTGTCCGACGCGGTACGTGAAGCCGTGCGGAAGCGCTACGGGGCGAAAGCCGACGCCGTCCGCAACGTCGAGGCGTTCGAGCTCTGCGAGTATGGGCGCCGGCCCGCCGAGGACGAGCTCAGCCGGCTGTTCCCCTTCTGAGGAAGAGCGCGGCCATGACTCCGACGACCCAAAGGCCCACGCCGGCAAGCAGCGGAGCTCGCGACCAGCGCACTTCGACTTGGTGCGTGCCCGCCGGAACGGGAACGCCGACGAGATGTCCCTCGGCGAGCGCCGGCTCCACGGGCCGGCCGTCGACGCTCGCTCGCCACGCCCGAAAGTAGGACCGGGCCCAGACGAGCGTGCCGTCGGTCCCCGCTTCGACCGAGACCGTGAGCCGCGCGGGGCCGTCTTCGACCGAGTCGATGCGTCCGCCGTCCAGCCGCACCGTGGGCGCCGGGTCGTCGAGCGCGTACAGCCGAACCCGGTGGCGCTCGCTCAGCACCGCCGCCTCACGGTACGGCGCCGCGAGCGCGTCGTCGGTGACCACGTAGCGAACGGCGGAGCGCCGCAGCGGATCCACCCGCTGCTCCCAGGACAGCTCGTCGAGCGCCTTGCGCGCGGCGCGGTCGTCGTCGGAATAGCTCCCATCGGGATCCCGGTCGAACGCGTAGCCGACGCCGGACAGACCGCCGCTCACCGCCCACAACTCCGGGGCCACGCGACGAAAGACCTCGCGCGTGGTGGCCTCCGGCGGCACGGACGCCCCCGGCGGATGGGCGTCGGCGTCACGAATGCGCTCGTAGACGCGGCCGCCCGTCAGCCCCGGTGGCGGCGGGAAGGGGCGGTCGAGCACGGCCAGCAGCAGCGGCAGGTGGCCGAGGGCGAGCGGCAAGGCGATCGCGATGGCCACCGGGTCGAGCGACGGCGCGCGGGGTCGAGTGAGCATCGCGAGCACCGCGGCCGCCGAAGCGGCGACACCCGCCCATGCGAGCGGGGTCCCCGCGCCATGCGCGACGGCGACGGCAATGAGCACGACGAGCATCGCGGCAACCGCCGGGACCGATCCTCGATTGATTCCCTCGCCCCGATGCCACCGCTGCGCCGCCCATCCCGCCATCGGCACCAGGCACAGCGCCACGACGTACCACCATTTCACCGGGAATCGGATCCGGCCGTCGAGCGACAGGAACGGGTAGAGCTTCTTCGCGAACGGCAGGTACTTCCCGAGCGACAGGATCGCGGCAAGAGCGGCCGCGGCGTAGAAGCCGCGCTCGGGGCCGGTGCGCGGGCGGCCGAAAAGGAGCAGCAGGGCGAGGGTCGCCCACCCCAGATGCAGCGTCCACAGATACGGGGAATGGTTGTCGAACCAGGCGTGGCCCGTGAAACCGGCCGGCCCGGTGAGGTCGGGCCGGCCGAAGGGAAACGGCATCACCTGCTCGAGCGCCCGGACCGGGTGGACGGACGTGCCGGTGGCCGTCACGAACGGAAACGGCCGCTGCTCCCGGCTCGAGCCGTGGAAGATCTGCCAGGTGAGCAGGAGCTGCGGAGCGGAGAGAAGCGCGGCGAGGAGAAGCCCTCCCGCGAGCCCACCGAGCCGCGGGCGGACGAGCCCACGGGGGGAAGCGGCCACGACGCGCGCGGCCGCGAGAAGGAAGGTGAGGAGAGCGATGACCGGCTCGCCGGCGAGGATCTCGAGCGCGCCCGAGAGCCCGAGCCCCACTGCCCCCTGCTTCCCCGAGTCACGCCGGGCGAGCCGGGCCGCGGAAGCCAGGACCCAGGGGGCCACCGCCAGCGCCATCCCGCTGTTGTAGAACTTCCACGTCGAGACGAAGACTCCCGAAAGAACGAACGCGTAGGCCGCCACGTCCGCGGGCGCGGAGTCGAGACCCTCGGCGCGCGCCCACCGCCGCGCGCCCACGAAGCCGAGAACGGCGGCGAGCGCGAAGTGCGCGCCGAATGCGACGGTCAGGGGCAGGACGAGAAACAGCAGCGTGTCGGGAAAGAACGTCCCGAAGTTGGGGTTGCCGGCCAGCGGCTGGCCGAAGGAAGCGTAAGGCTGCAGGAAAGGGAAGGTGCCCGCGCGCACCATCTCCACCGTCGCCCATTTGCCGGGCAGGTGCGTCATCGACGCGTCCTGATACGTGACGATGAGGACACCGGCGGCGAGGGGGAGAAGGGCGAGGGCAAAGACGCAGCGCAGGAGGACGAGCGTGCGCACGCTCATTCCGGGCGCGCGGGCGCGGCCACGACCTCCCGCCAGTAGTCGCGCGTGGCCCACACGAACAGCGCGATGTTGAACACCGCCACCACGCACGCCGCCAGCCGAATCGGGCCGCGGTAGCCGGGCACGCTCAGGCTGGCCGCGGCCACCGGATCGGCCCGCACCGCGGTGTCGAGCACCGCGCGGGTAAGGTCGAGGGCCTGGTTGAGGGCCGCGGTCAGGCTCACCCCCGCCCACAACGCCAGGCGGCGGCTCGAGCCGGCCGCGGACATGCCCAGCAGCGCCGCGGCGGGCACGAGATAGCGCTGGTGCACCTGCGTCGGCAGCATGAAGAAGCCGAAGAAGCTCAGCGCCGCGGCGGAGACGAGGACGGACGACGTCGGGCGCCGCGCGAGTCCCACGAGCAGCATCAACAGGTACGCGGCGAAGGCGGCGACGCCGGCCTCGCGAAACGTGACGGGGCCGACGAGCGGGCGCGAGTCGAGGCGCGCCTCGGGGGCGGGGATGCCGCGCACCGCGATGTCGAAGCGGTCGAGGAGGTACCAGCCGTTGTACGCCTCGGCCGTGCGCACCGGGTAATAGTCCACGGCGCCGGCGTAGGCCCGCAACATGCGGCCGCCGGCGCCGGCCACCAGATACGGAAAGGCGAGAAGCGTGATGACAGCCAGGCCGGCCAGCGTCGCGAGCGCCAGGCGGGCGGCCCCGAAGCGCCTCCAGGTCCAGACGGCCAGCGCGGGCACGGCCACGATCGCGAGCAGCTTCGTGCCGAGGGCCACCCCCATCACCGCGCCGGCCGTCACCGGCCGCTCGTGGAGCAGCGCGACGACCGCCGCCATCACGAGCACCGCGAGGAGCGCGTCGAACTGTCCCCAGGCCGCCGCGTTCACGAAGAGCGGGAGCGAGAACGCCGCCAGGAGCGCGGCGGCGCGGGCCGCGGCTTCGCCGAACGGCCGGCGCAGGCCGAGCGCGCAGAGCGGCACCGCCGCGAGATACGCGAGCAGGTTGGGAAGCTTGAGGAGGACGATCGCGAGCGCGCCCGTCTCGGAGGCGTGCAGCGTCCGCCGGGCGGCCTCGACCAGCGTGAGCAGGTACGGGACGACCGGCGGGTAGTCGCAGTTGGTCTTGAAGTCGGTGAGGTAGATGTCCCATGCCCGTCGCCCGGCTGACGCCCGGGCCCACGTCAGGAAGCAGTCGACGACGTCGTAGTTGTGGTAGACGCGCGGTGCCACCAGAAGGCCCAGCGCCAGCATCGCGGCGGTCGCGACAACGAGCGCGCGGGGGGGGAGGCCGCCCCCCGGTTCCCGGGCCGTCGTGGTCTCCATCAAATCACTTTTCTGTTGCATTATCGGCCATTTAGTCCTAATGTATTCAAGCTTTTTCTAGAGTCGGGGGTGAACCCATGCAGCTACGATCGAGGCTCCCCAGCCTCCTGGCCGTGACGCTGTGGGCCTGTACGACGATCACCGAGGAGCAGCCGGGCCGCAGGAATCCGGTCCCGACCGGTCCCGGGCCCATACCGGTCATCGTCGTGCCGGTCCCGGTCCCGAACGCTCCGACGCCGACTCCGGCGGCCACGCCGACTCCCGATCCGGCCGCCACGCCGGCGCCGGCCCCCCCGCAGGGGCCCTCCGCCCAGAGCTGTCCGCTGCCCGCCGGGACGGGCGCGGGCACCGACTGCCCGTTCGTCAGCCCGAGCTTCCTCAAAGAGGTGGAGGCCGCGCTCACCGCGGTGGTTGCGGAGAACCCACAGTGGTTCGACCTCACGAAGACGCGGGGCGGCTGCGAGAACTGCTACCGCGTGCTGAGGCCCGACCAGTACGTCACGCGTGTCGCCGAGCTGATCACGAGGGACGGCATCTGCGGCCACTACGACGGTGAGGAGCTCGCGGTGAAGAACACCAACGCCTTCAACGACCAGTACGACATCTTCACCTCCGACGGGTACATTCGCCGGCAGTTCGGCTCGTACCGGTCGACGTGCCGGCCGGCGTGGTTTTGAGCTTCAGCGGCAGCCCGCGCCCCGGCATCTCTTGAGCACGGCGAGGCGGCTCGAGAGGGCGGCGATCGTCGCGGCCGGGGCGCTGGCGAAGGCGTTGTCGAGCTCGTACGGATCGGCCTGCATGTCGTAGAGCTCGCCGTTGCCGTCGTCGTATTCCACGTAGGCGAGCGTCGGCGTCCTCAGCTCCCGGAAGGCGGGAATGCCGCTCCGCTGGCGCGCGAAGTGCTCCACGAGAGCTTCCTTGCGCCAGGAGTCCGCGGCCGGCGGGCTCGAGCCGAGGAGCGGCACGAGAGACCGCCCGTCCACGTCCGGAGGAATGGGCGCCCCCGCCATCTCGGCGAACGTCGGGGCGAAGTCCACGTTGCTCACCAGATGACTCAGCACGCGTCCGGCGGGAACACCGGGGCCCCGCACCACGAGCGGGACCACGATCGACTCCTCGTAGGGAGAGTCCTTCCCGTGGGGGAAGCGGTGCTCTCCCATCTGGAAGCCGTTGTCGGAGGTGAAGAAGACGTACGTCTCCTCGAGCACGCCGGCCTGCTCGAGCGTCCCCAAGATGCGCTGGACCATCTCGTCCACCGCGAGCAGCGTCTGGAGCCGGTTGCGGTAGAGGCGGTCGAGCTTCTCGACCTCGCGCGGGCCGAGCGGGTCCATCTCGCGAACCCACTGCGGCTTGTCGCTCACGTCGCTCTCGTTGAAAGACGGCACGCGGGGCGCGAACACGTCCGGGTACGCGGAGGCGTGGCGCGGCGCGGGGATGGCGGAGGTGTGGGGCGCGCTGGGGGCCAGGTAGAGAAGGAAGGGCTTCTCGCGGTCGCGGACCGCGTCGCGCAGGAAGTCCGTGGCGCGGCGCGCGAGCACGTCGGTCTCGTAATCGTCGGGCCCGTCGCCGAACGAGACCCGCTGCCCGTTCAGGTTGACGCCGTAGTTGTAGTACGTGTCCGAGGTCAGCTCGCTGTCGATCC
>Ga0070699_100000570_pt1 | contig 34858 bp, 26 predicted proteins | sample KBSK1503metaG_FD_65473 | JGI IMG/M metagenome (GOLD analysis project Ga0070699, IMG submission 65473) | Corn, switchgrass and miscanthus rhizosphere microbial communities from Kellogg Biological Station, Michigan, USA - KBS K1-50-3 metaG | ecosystem: Host-associated > Plants > Roots >...
TAGACACCGCGCTTGACCAGTGCTTGAATCGTCATGAAGTCCTCCAGTCCCAGCATCGTGTCCCTCCTCCCGATGGCGATCGGTGAAGGGACATTCTCGCTGGTGGTTGGGGGACTTCCTATTTCGGTGTTCTCTAGACTTCTACCATCGGCGCTGACAGAAGCCACCCGCTGGACCTCTCCTGCGACCGGTTCCACGTCAACGCGGTGCAGTTGCTCCTCGGGGTCATCGCCTACAACCTCGGTGCTCTCCTGCGCAGGCTGGTCCCGTCGCTGGTCATCCAGAGCAGGTCCCTGACGAGCCTGCACCGACGGCTGTTCAAGAGCGGCGGGCGCTTCATGTTCGGTACTTCGTCCTGCGGCCGGCCGAAAGCTACTTGACGCGCAGCCCCTTTGGGCAGATCCTCGAGCGCATCGAGCGACTCGCGTGGCATCCAACCTGCTGGAGAGGATAGTACACGGAGGGAGTGAGACGCGGAGTGGCTCGATCCCGGCGGGGGTGTCTCTCAGGTCGCCGGTCAAGGGAGGAGGAGGCAGCGGGCGGAATCGCGAAAACACCTCCCGCCATCTGTTCCGCATGGACGAAACGGCACGTTCGAGAGCGTGCGGCCCGCTTGGCGGCTTCGGAGGCAGGAGAGAATGGACCATACCGGACATCCCGGCTCAATCGTCAGACGAGGTATGAACGGACCGGTCATGCGATCGATAGGACTCGTCTTGCTCGTGTTCCTGGCTTCTGCGCTCTTCGGCCCGGTCTGGGCCGCCTCCGGCTTACCCCTCGGTGATTGCTCCTTGGAGACGGGGCTCGTCGGTCGTACCGACATCGTGTTTTGCGAGCCCTGGGACAACGATAACTGGTTTCAGAATGGTTACGTCGCTAGTGGCAGTCCAACCAGCCGCACGCCGGTCAGTCCGAAGCACATCCCGAATGCCTCCATCGAGACCAACGGTTGTGCATCCGGCAAGTGTCTCAAGGTCAGCATGAAGCAGTTCGAGGCTGGGGCCCTCAGCATCTACTGGCCGCTCCGCAATGCCGGCCTCGAGCCTCAACAACTCTACATGCGATACTACCTCAAGCTCGGGCCAACGTGGAACAACGATGGTTGTGACAACGTAGACGGTAAGCCGGTCTACATTGACTCGGGCGGGAAGTTTCCGGGGCTGGCTGATGTTCGAGAGGACAACGACCCCGGGGGACAGTGCGGTTTTGGGGGTGAGCCGGGGGATGGAGTCCGCTGCTGGTCACACCGTACGGGATTCACCAAGTGCACAGTCGGCAGCTACAGCACCCGCGTGTGCGACACGGTGCCGGGAGCGATCAGCCGCTATTACGGCTATATCTACTTCTACCAGCAGGAGGGCGCCACCGGAAACTCAGGCCTGTGGGACAATGACCCCTGGGGCCAGATGACCGGGCGCGGCGGCAGCTGTCGCACCGAACCGACGAACCTGTTCTGTGCCGTCGCGAAGAACCTGGGAATCCTTGTACGTGAGCGGTGGTACTCCCTCGAGCAGTTCATCAAGATGAATACGCCGGGTAAGGCCGACGGCGTGATCCGCGGCTGGGTGGACGGGAAGCTCGCCTATGAGAAGACGAACATGATCTTCCGCGTCCCCGGCCACGAGAACCTCCATGTCCGCACGGCGTGGCTTGATGTCTACAAGGGCGGGGTCTACGGTAATTGCAACGACAGCGAGATCTGGCTCGACCAGATGGTACTTGCCACGGATTCGCCCATCGGACCTTTGAAGGCCGCTCCGACGACCCCAGCCCCCTGACAGGAGGGCCTGTGCCAAACCCCGAACGTCTCTACGCCGTCTACGCTTGCGGCGAAAGGCGCGACGAAATCCTAGCTTAGATCACGCAGCGAGGCCAGCCCGGCGCCATGCTGCTGTCGCACTCAGCGCCGTATAAGCTCACACTTCGTAGTGAGTTCTACCCCCTGCCGTCTTGAACTTGAAGCTTACCCAGTAGCCGCCTAGGGCTCCGAGCATTTCTAGAAACCAGTCAGCAATGTGTGGCCTTTTCCGAGGCAACAATACCCCGGCCTACATCGATTCCTAACGCCACGGCTCCAGTGACGGCAAGCGCTGCAAGGCCAGCAACCGAGCGCCCACGCGCTGGGTAGATTGAGAATGAAGGCAGCGCAAACGCCATTCCAAAGGACCCGTAGCCTTTATGGCAGAAGGACGAGCACGCGATCGACGATCTGCACCGCGCGGCTCAGGCTCTCAACGGATGTGCTGAGGTATTCCTCCCGGGGAACCGCCCAGGTCCATTTATCGCCAGGGTATCTGGACAGGTTCCATGCATCCGTGAGCTGCTTGAAGATAAGCTGATCGATGGGGTCTGGGAACTTCTGGTTCCCGATCATGAGCTCTAGGCCGTGTCGGGCGCCACGAATCAGCCCGTACGTCTCGCGCGCGGCGCGAATCGCATCTGCATTGACCGCCTCATCTAGCGCAAGCGAGGGATCACGTGGTGCCGCTTCGAACCCCACCAAGGCCTTCCGGCCTAGTTTCGCTGCCCAACGAAGCTGGCTCGCGATGACCCGCTTGTCTTGGTGCCCCTCAAACATACTCGATGGGATCGTGCTCTCTTGGGCCCCGGCCTGCGACACCCAGCCGAGGATGAGCGCCAGAACGCCCAGGGTGACCGCCGACCTCCTCGGCGTGGGGATCACAGGATTACCCTTCCCGGGTCCGTCCGAGGGCTCAGGCTCTTCTTCTCCTCAATTGTGGCCTGTCCGGGCATGATAAGCGAAAAGGTAGCATGTGTCGTGCCCCCAACGGTACCGGCCATACGTCAACGTGTTCCTCAACGGCGGATGGCAAGGATCCAGGTAGATGGTATTGCCATGTGGGCCAGAAGCCGCGCAGGCGGTAGTGCCCGCACAGCCGACACAGCGATCCGTTTCGCGACACTCTTCTTAGCTGGATCAATCAGATCGAATCGGTCAAGCGAGTGGCAGCCGCGCCTCCCCAGCTCTCGACGCAGGCCGTAGAACGTAAACCAATTGACCGCCGGGTACGTCGCGTAGGTCACGAGCTCTGGGCGAGTGGTCTGCGCAAGACGTTCGTAATGACGTTTCACCCACGCCGGATACCAGCTGTACATGGGTAGATCGAATTCTTGCTGCTTGGGACACAAGGTGTTGGTTGTGGTCAGAAATAGCGCACCACCCCGTCGAAGCACCCGTGTGAACTCATCGAGACACCGACGCCAATCGGCCACATGCTCCAGGAGCTCGATCGCCAGGCAGATATCCATGCTTTCGTCCGCCCAGGGCAAGTCGGTCACCGATCCCACACGGAAGTCGACCTGAAGGCCCGCCTGGCTCGCGCGCTTCATCCCCAGCTGGATGAATTTCGCACTGATATCCAGCCCGTGAAGCCGATGACCAAGCTGCGCCCACACAAAGCTTTGCGTTCCTGCCCCACAGCCGAGGTCCGCCACGTCGAGCGGACCGCTTTCCCTTGGCACTGCCCGAAGCACGACGTCACGCATGGCGACGAACCGCGCGACCGAATCGTCGCTTGTGCTCTGCCTGGAGTAGTATTCAAAAAACGGATCCTGCGTTGAATGATCCCACTGTGCCTCGCCGTGCTTTGCGCCGCCGCCTTCGCTCTGGTTCATCGCCTTACCATTCTATCAGTAAACCTAATTCGTACCCTTCTCATAGCCACATCCGTGGATCTGATAATATACGTGCCGGCGCCCTGCGAGGGCCGCGGAGACACCAATGCGCATAGAGATGCTCGGGCATGCCTGCCTGTTGTGCGAGACGGAGGACGCGCGGATCCTGATGGATCCGTGGCTGGTGGGCCCCGCCAATTTTCGGAGCTGGTGGCATATCCCGGCAGTCACCCGGAGTCCGACAGAGCTTCCGCCCCTCGACTACCTCTACATCTCCCATCAGCATGGGGACCATTTTCACGACCCGACACTCGAACAGCTTGACCGGCGTGCCACCGTACTCGTCCCCCGCTTGTATCACAAGCGGATGGTCCGCCGGCTGCGTGATCTCGGGTATACGCGAATCGTGGAGCTCCCTCACGCCAAGGAAGTCCGCCTCACCCGCGCCACCCGAGTGACCTGCGTCCAGATGGGTCGTGATAGTGTCCTGGCCGTCGCCGACTCGTCGGCCTCGATGCTGAACGCCAACGACGCACTTCAAGGGGCTCATCCTGACATCAAGCTGCCGCTTCTCGGTGCTCTTGCCAACCGCTACCGCTTCGACATCGTGTTTCTCGCATTCGGCACCGCGGGACCTTTTCCCAAATGCTACCGGATCGAGGATGTCTCCGCCAAGGCCATGGACCCCTGGCTCAAGGAGCGGGCCATGCTCCGCAATTTCCTTGAGGGGGCGAGGACGATCAGAGCGAAGACCGTCGTGCCCTTTGCCGGAGGGTTTGCCCTCCTGGCCGACAAGTTGCTCTGGATGAATGAGGCGAAGACGACGCCGGCAGACGCGCTCAGCCTCCTGCGTGAGCGCGCGCCGGAACTCACGGGGCTGGAAATGAACCCGGGCGATATCTGGGACAGCCGCGAAGGGCTGATTCGGGTCCACGCGCCCATCGCCTGGGATCGCCGCCTGGAGATAATCGATCAACTACGTCAGGCACATGCCGCTGAGCTGAGCGCAATCGACACGGAGGATCGGCAGGGCCCTGCTGATCTCCAGCATCTCTTCCAGTCCCGGCTCGCCCAGAACCTCCGACGATTTCCACTCCTTCGCCGCAGGATGAATAGCTCCATCCTCGTTGTCGTTGAGGGAGAGCCCGGGGGGGAATGGGAAGTGGATCTTCGTCGGGCGTCCAACTGGTTCCGGGAGGGTGACTCCGGCGATTGGGTGATCCGCCTTACCATTCCGTCCGGGCTCCTCGCCAAAGTCTTGACGGATCCCGACGGCTTGGAGACGCTGGCGATCTCCTACAAGTTGGATCTGTACGTCAAGGCGGGGGCCCGCCCGAAGGAAGCACTTCTGGACCGCCTCATCTACACACCGTCGCCGCTCTGGCTCCTCAAGACAATGTTCGCGCCCCGCTTCGCTGAGTTTGTGATTCTCAGGAGAAAGGAATTCTGGCAAACTCTCCGTGGAAAGCTCACGGCGGCGGGCTAGTGGCACGAGGAGGCTTGGTCGTCGCGAACTGACAACCGATACGCCCAGTGCCACGCCGAAGTTGTCCAGGTACCGCTCCTGGCTCTGCCGAGCGCCATCGTTCCAGTAGTTCTCCAGGAACAGAGTGTTGATTCCGTATTCGCTCTACGCGCCCTGCCAGTTCAGCCTGTCGAGCCGCCCCTGGGTGAGGCTTGGAGTCGAACACCGATCTTCGATCGGATGCACGTAGGGAAGTCGTACTGCGTGGGAGGCACATGCTCGCCTGAATGACGCCGGACGGTCGAACGGCGTCGTCGAACGCCGCCTGAGTCCAATCTGCTTGGACCCAGGCGAGGCCTAGGCTTGCCGATCTTCACCGGGCTTATGGCCACTGATACTGCGCGCACAATGGGCGTCTCCATGTCCACGGGGAGTGGCGCCGAAACCTACGGCGTTCTCCTTGAACACCGTGATCATCCTCGCCAGCGGGACTGCTTTCGGCGCGTCGGCTGGCACAATCAGTCGCGGGAGGCACACGATGGCAGTAGTGCTCCATCTGCGAACCAGGAGAGGCAAGCTCAGGTCTCCTTGCGCCTGGCCGCTTTCCGCGGCCTTCGTTAGCCCGGCGTGCCGGGGCGCTGATGGGGTTCACTGCGGAGCACTGTCTCATAAACTTGCTGAACCTCCTGCGCATGGATGTCGGGCGAGAACCGGCGTTCGACGTCTTGGTAGGCAGCCACCGCGATCCGTGCCGAGAGCGTGCGATCCTCGAGCAGGGTGATGACTCGAGAGGCGAGAGCCCCCTCGTCCCCCGGCGCCACCAAGAAGCCAGTGCGACCGTCTTCGATGATCTCCAGAGGGCCGCCCGCCCCACTCGCCACGACGGGCCGGCGCATGGCCATGGCCTCCACGATGACCCGTCCAAAGGGCTCTGGGGAGATGGAGGCGTGCACCACCACATCCAGCAGATTCATGATCTCTGGCACATCGGCGCAAAAGCCCGTGAAGGTAACGCGATCGTCGATCCCCAGATCACGCGCCAGCGCTTTGAGCTCCGTTTCATACTTCTTGCCATCGGGCAGGGGCCCACCCACGACGAAGGCGCGCGCGTTCCGAATGCGATCGAAGACCCGCCGAGCCGCTCGGAGGAAGACGCCCTGACCCTTCCACGGAACGAGGTTTCCCACGATCCCAAAACACGCGGTTGTCTCGTCGACGCCGAAGGCGCTTCGGCCGAGCGAAAACGTTCGACGATGATCGAACACGACCAGGTCGAGAGGTGGATAGACGATCGATATCCGTCGCGACGCAATTCCCAGAGAAGTCAGCCACGCTTGGGTCGTAGCTGAATTGGCAATGTAGTGCTGGACACCGCCGGCTAGCCAGCGCACGGCAGGCGAGTTCCATTCGTCGCCGCGCTGATAAGCGACGAGCGGAACTCTCAGAAGGCGGGAGAGGATCACACTCCCGAGATCGAAGCCGTTGTTCTGGTGAACGAGCTTGATCCTGCGGTCTTTCGCGAATTGGTACAGCCGCCAGACATATGGAACGGTCACCACGAAGATGTCGAGCAGCGAGGCGATACGGAGAAGCAGTCGGCCGAACCACGGCCTACTGCTGCCTCCCCGCGCGACCAGCCGTTGCATGAGGACCGCCCGTTTGAGGCTCCGTCGAGGCCCGATCACGGCCATATCACCGGGGCGCCGCAGGTGCGCCACGAGGTAGGTCTCCTGCTCCGGCCGCGACAGCACGACGTGAGCTCCGACGCGATCCGGGTCGAGATAGTTGAGTAACGTGCACAGGCTCATAGTGGAGCCAGACAGACCAGGGCTGTTCTCGATGAACAGAATGTCGATGAGCCCGTCGGCCTCTAGGCGACCCATGACTTAGGCCTTGAGGACTTCGCCAAGCTGTGTCGTGAGCTTGCGCCCATCGAACTGCTCCTCGACGTAGCGGCGGCTCGCTTGCCCCATGCTGGGCCACATTTCCGGTGACAGTAGCTAGCTCCTCTACTCAGCGTTTTAGCCATCTCGCGAGACAAGGACTAGGCGGCAGCCCCTCAGATACGGAGCGCTTTCATCAGGGCCCGCACCACAACGTCTACCTGTTCTTCCCGCATCTCGGGAAAGATCGGGAGGCTGAGGCAGCGTGCGGCGATTGCCTCCGCCACTGGGAAGTCTCCCTTGCCCTTCCCGAGGTACGCCAACGCCTTCTGGAGGTGGAGCGGCACGGGATAGTGGAGCCCGGTTCCGATACCGGCCTGATCGAGCTCGTGCCGAACGCGGTCTCGATCGTCAACGAGCACGACGTAGAGATGGTACACGCCCTTTGACCAGATCGGCTCTTCGGGGATGTCCAGATGACCGGCTCCCGCGAGAGGCAGGAGACGCTCGCGGTAGAGGCTGGCGATACGCTGCCTTTGCATGGTCCAATGCGGCAGGTGGCGTAGTTTGACTCTCAGCACGGCCGCCTGAAAGGCTTCCATGCGGTAGTTGTACCCGACCTCGTCATGGTAGTAGCGATCGGCCTGTCCATGATCGCGGAGCCGACGAGCCCGTGCGGCAACCGCGGGATCATTCGTCACGAGGGCGCCCGCTTCCCCGTAGGCTCCTAGGTTCTTCCCGGGGTAGAAGCTAAAGCAGCCCATACGGCCTATAGCCCCAACTGTCTGTCCGCGGTAGAGAGCCCCGTGCGCCTGGGCCGCGTCCTCTACCACTGGGATCCCATGTCGCCCAGCGAGCTCCCGGATTGGGCCCAGGTCGGCTGCCTGCCCATAGAGATGGACCGGAAGGATGGCCCTCGTATGTGACGTGATCGCCGCCTCGAGAAGGCCTGGGTCGAGCGTGCGGGTAGTCGGGTGGACGTCGACAAAAACCGGCGTTGCACCGCAGTAGAGGATCCCCCATACGGTGGCAATGAAGGTCATCGGCACGGTGATCACTTCGTCGCCGGGACCGACGTCAAGGCACCGCATCGCCACGTGGAGGGCGCTGGTACCGCTGTTGAGGCCCACGCAGTGGAGGGCGCCTGAGCTGCTGGCGAATGCCTCCTCAAAAGCGTGCACCTTCGGACCCACTACAAATTGGCTTGTCTCGCACACCTCCTTGAGTTCCCGGAAGACCTCGTCAGAGATCGTTTCGTACTGCCCTCGAAGATCGACGAATGGGACCTTCATCATGCTTCTCCCGTTCGCCGTCCTGTATTCCGCAGTCGCACGCGCAGCTTGAGGAGATCGCCGAATGCCTTGGCAATGACCGGAAGAGTGGCGCCAGTGCTGCGGCCGGTTGTCCGGGGGTGGTGAGGAAGGCTCACCTCGACCAATCGGAATCCAGAGCGATACGACTTGACGAGCAGTTCCGTGTCGACCATCGGCGTGTGGCTCTCGATGGCGAGTCTGTCGAGGACCGACCGCCGATAGATCTTCACCCAGTGAAGGTCGCGCATCCGGACTCCAAAGAGGAGCCATACGAGAGTCTCGTCCACGAACGAGAGAACTTTCCGAAGAGCCGGATCCTTCCGGCCCACCCGCCGGACACAGACGACATCGGCGCCCGCTCTGAGGGCAGCCATAGCGTCGGGCAGGTCCTCTGGTGCAAACTGGAGATCGGCCGGGAGCACCGTCACTGCGGCCCCGCGGGTGAGCTGATAAGCGTCCCGCAGGACTTGACCGATTCCTTCGTTGGCCGGGTGGCGATGGACTCGGACCTCGGGATACGCGCCGGCGAGACGGCGAGCGACTTCGTCTGATCCATCCGACGACCCGTCGTCGATGATGAGGATCTCGAACGGCTCCCCTATCTTCGTCATGACAGCCATGGTCCTCTCGACCATGGCGTTGAGCGTCTCCCGCTCGTTGTAGCACATGACGGCCACCGACCATGCCGGCCCGGAGCCGGCCTCCCTCGAGGCCGCAACCGTGGACAGGGCCGAGGGAAGGTCTCCTGCTTCCGCCTCGGAAGATCCGCCACGTTCCATGAGCGCCCCATCCCCCGGCGGGATCCTCCGCCGTATCCGGGCCGGATTTCCGGCAACTATGGCGCCCGGCGGCACGTCCCGCGTGACCACGGACCCGGCTCCTACGATGGCCTTTTCCCCGATTGTTACGTCGCCCAGGATGACCGCGCCGCTCCCAATCGATGCGCCCCTTCGGACGACGGTCCTCTGGCAGACCCAATCGGCCTCAGTCTGTAGCGACCCGTTCTCCGTGGTCGCCCGCGGGTATCGGTCGTTGATGAACACCACATGATGGCCGACGAACACGTCATCCTCGATGGTGATCCCCTCGCAGACGAAACTGTGACTCGAGATCTTGCAGTTCCGCCCGATCTTCGCCCCCTTCTGGATCTCGACGAACGTTCCTACCTTGGTGCGGCTGCCGATCTCGCAGCCGTAGAGGTTGACGAATCCGTAGATCTTCACGTCCTCCCCGAGTTTGACGTCATCGGCAATGCGGCTGAAGTCCGGAGATCTCATCTCGAACCCGGTCATACCATCGAGACCCGTTGCCCGCTCTGCATCGCCCGCTCGGCAGCCGCCAGGACTTTTACCACTCTCAGGCCGAACATACCGTCGGTCAGTGGGGTACGCCTCTCCCGAATGCAAAAGAGGAGGTGCTGGACGAGACGCCGCAGGGCCTCGTCGACGGAGAGCGCCGGAGCGGACATGTCCCCCATTCGGTACTGGACCATCGCCTGGTGGATGCCCTCGATGCTATGAAGTTCAACCCCCCGGTCGTAGAGTTTCACCTTCTCGGTGACCAAGTTGTCGTCGTAGACGGCCATCCGCTTGCTCCCACCGATCAAGACTTGCCGCAGCTTCACTGGGCTCAGCCAGTTCACGTGGCAATGCGCGAGGATATTGTCCTCGTACTGGACCGTCATGTAGACCATGGTCTCGACTTCTTGACCCACGTGCTTTGCGCCCACGGCCTGCACCCACTTGACCCGCCGGTGGATGAGGTGCTCCATGATGGAGACGTCGTGCGGCGCGAGGTCCCAGAGGACGCTCGCGTCGCGCTGGAAGAGCCCAAGGTTGATCCGCACCGAGTCGTAGTAGCAGATGTCTCCCAGCTCCCCGCGCTTGATCACGTCATGGAGCTTCTCCACCGCTGGATGGTACACGAAGGTCTGGTCCACCATGAGAATCCGGTCCTTGCTGCGGGCGATCTCTACTAACTCCTCGGCCTCGGCGACGCTCGCCGTCATGGGTTTTTCCACGAGAACGTGTTTGCTCGCCTCGAGCGCCTGCTTCGCGAGGGAGTAGTGAGTCTGCACCGGTGTGGCTATCGCGACCAGCTCGACCCGTTCATCCTCGATGAGGGCCGACGCCGACGGAAATGCCTGCAAACCGGGATACTGCCGGCCTATCCGCGCGAACCGAGCCGGATCCTTGTCGCAGCAGCCGATGATCTTGACCTCATCGAAGCTCGCAAAATTCCGGAGGAGATTCGGGCCCCAGTACCCGAGTCCTATGATTCCCACTCCTATCATGAATTACGCCTCCAGTGAGCAGTCTCGAAGAACAACTGCCGATCTCGCCAAAGCATCCGTCAGACTCCCGGCGACGCCGTGCCCGCGGACGCCTGGGATGCGTGCGTTTCTGCCAGCACGTGTGTGTAGACCGCTCAACGAGCCGTGAATGGGCCTCGGCCGAGACACGTTGCCTGACCTCCGAACACGCTGCTTCCGCAATCCGCTCTGCGAGAGTCGGATCCTCCAGCATCCTACTCAGCCGCTCGTCGAGAGCCTCGGCATCATGCCCGGGAGCCAGGACACCCGTGCGGCCGTCCGCGATGATCTCGGTTGGGCCGCCGGCACCTGTTGCCACGAGCGGCCGCCTCATGGCCATGCCCTCCGCGATGACGCATCTGACCAGCTCGGGCAAGCTTGAGGCGTGCGCGACGGCGTCCAGGATGCTGTGCTCGACGAAGAGGATGCTACGATTTGACATGCTGACGGGGCTGAGGGGCCCGGGCGTTGGCGGCAGCGAGTCGGTCACCGCCGATCACGAGGTCTTCGAGCCGCTCCAGGAGCCGGCTCCAATTGTGATTCGTTTCGACGCAGGTCCGGCCGGCCGCCGCATAACGCTCGCGAGCGGAGGAATCGCGGAGCAGGGTCACAACGGCGCGGCTGAACTCCTCGGCATTCGCTGCCACGAGCAGATCGCGCCCGGCCACGGCGCTGATGCCCTCGAAGGCCGCCGGGCTGGCCACCACGGGGACGCGCATGGCCATGGCCTCCAGCACCTTGTTCTGAAGGCCGCGGGCGACGCGCAGGGGGGCGACGGCGACCGCGGCGGAGCCGAAGTAGGGCCGCACGTCTTCCACCCTCCCGGTTACCACGACACGATCTCCATCCGCCAGCCGGCGGACGGCGGGCGTGGGATCCATGCCCACGATAATGAGTTGGACATCGGGAATCTCTCGGCGGATCCGGGGCAGGGCGGCGCCGACCAGGTGCTGGACGGCGTCCACGTTGGGCCGGTAGGACATGTTCCCGGTGAAGACGAGCCGGTTCGGGAGGTAGTTCCGGCCGGATGATGGGGCAGGCTCGAAGTACTCCAGGTCCACGCCATTCGGGATCACGCAGATCGGGGAGCGGACGTAGGCGGCCAGCACGTCGCGCTCCCGCGGGGCGTTGACCGAGCACGCATCGAACTGGTCGCCGAGCCAGGCCTCATACCGGCGCACCTTCCGCCCCTCGAGTCGGAAGGCGTGCGACAGAGGGAAGGCTGAGGTCCGGCTGTACTCAAGCCATTTCTCCGAGTCCGCGTCGCCGAAGTCCATCACCTTGCGGCAACCGCGATGCGCGGCCACGTAGGGCCCCATGGACGAGCAGTGGACGACAATGGCATCGAAGCCCCGCGTATTGAGGAGCCGCCGGACGGTCCGGTCGAGCGTGGAGGAATAGAAGTACCCGAAGGTCGCCGGCGCCGCGCTCATCCCATGGAGCGCGAAGCGGGCCCAGCCGGTGGGCCTCGAGATCCGGGCCACGTGCAGGTCATGGCAGTAGCGCTTGAGCTCCTGGCCGGCCGCCAGCTCGTCATCGGTCCGTGCCAGGGTCGCCACCGTGACCTCGTGGCTCCGCGCGAGGTAGCGGATCATGTTGAAGGGACGGATCTTGCCACCCCGCTTGGGCGGATAGGGGAGGCGGTGGCAAAGGAACAGGATCCTCATGGAGAGGAGAACGGAGCGCCGAGGGGCGCGTAACGGAGGCCGGACACCTCGCGAAAGTCGCGCATCTCGAAGAGGTTCCAGCTGTCGAACAGGAAGGCGGGGGCGCGGAGACGGCGCGCCAGCACCGGGACATTGGCGCTGCGATACCCGGGGTGATTGTTCATGATGATGACGCCGTCGGCATCCTCGAAGCCGTCTTCGAGCGTGCAGGCCCGGGCCCCGAGGCCGGCGATGACCTTCTCCGGCGTCACGAAATCGTGCCCCCAGACCTCGATGCCCGAAGATTGGAGCCGGCGCATGAGCGGGATGGCCGCCGAGCCCCGGACGTCCTCCGTCGCCGGGCGACCCTTGAAGGCAAACCCGGTGATGAGCACCTTGGCGCCGGCCGAGGCGCGGCGAAGGCCGCGGAGTTCCTCGAGGATGCGTGCCGCCACGTGATCCGGCATCGCCTGGTTGATCTTCCGGGCCTCCTCGATGACCCGCGGCTTGAAGTCAATTCTCCGCAGGCTGTCGATCAGGATGAGCGCGTCCTTCTCTAGACACGGGCCCCCGACAAAGCCCGGCTGGGCCACGTGGGACCGGGGGTAGTCCACATTGGCAGCATGGATCATCTCCGCTGCCGACAGGCCCATCCGCTCCGCGATCAGCGCAACCTCGTTGGCGAAGGCGAAGGTGAGGTCACGGTAGGTATTGTTGATCAGCTTGATCATCTCCGCGGCTTCGAGGGACGAGACGCGCACAATCTTTGGCGTGATCAGCCGGAAGAGCGCCTCGGCCCGAGCCGAGCTCTCGCCGTCGAGCCCTCCGACGATCTGTGGCAAGGACTGCATCTCCGGGATTGCCTTGCCCTCAATGGTGCGCTCGGGGCAGAAGGCCAGGCCGAACCGCTGCGCGGAGCGCCGGATCTCAGGCAGCACGATGTTCCTCGTGGTGCCGATGCTGACGGTGCTCCGCAGAATGATCAGCGGGTCCTGGCCGAAACCGGGGGCAATCCGCTGGACGGCCACGCGGATGCGGTCCAGGCTGGGCCGCTGGGTCCCCGGCTCGAGGGGGGTGCCGACCGTGATGATGTAGACGTCCTGGCCTCGGGGCGGGCTGGACGTCAGGGTCAGGGTCTTCTGTAGATGCTTCGCTAGGAGCTCGTCCAGCCCGTCCTCGCGGAAGTCGGCGGCGCCGGTGGCGTTGAGCCTACTGACGAACTCGCTGTTGGTGTCGTATCCAGTGACCTGGAAGCCGGCCTCGGCCAGGACGGCCGCCAGCGGCAGGCCGATGTGGCCGATTCCGACGACGCAGACCCTTCCCTTTTCCGTCATGTGGAGGACGCTCCTTGATGTCCGTGGGTGCCCATAAGCCGCTCGAGAACGGCCTGGGCCACCCGCGATTCGACATAGCGAAACTTGCCGGATGGCGTGCGCGGCAGCGCGTCCTCGTGCACGAACTGTACGCGCATGTCCGAACCGAATACCGCGGCGAACTGCGTCCGCAGCGAAGCCTCCTCGGCGGAGCCGATCGACTGCCGCAGGACGAGGTGGACGACAAGCTGGTCGACGGCCTCCTGCACGACCCTGAACTCGCGGACGGCAGGCAGCTCCCGCAGGATGTAGATGGCCGAGAGCGCATGGAGCACGCGACCATCGGGGGTGACCAGGAAGTCGGTCCGCCGCCCCTCGACGCCTCGCAGCTTCGGTAGACCGCGGCCGCACGGGCACGGCGAAGGATCGAAGCTCCCGATGTCACCCGTGCGATAGCGAATAATGGGAAAGGCGTGCGACTCGAGATTGGTCAGGACGATTTCTCCGCGCCCCGCCGCGTCGGGGTCGAGAATTTCCACGTACATGCCCTCGGCCAGGATATGCAGGCCGCCCTCCGGGCACTCCAGCGCCACGAGCCCACCGTCGCGGCAGCCGTACTCTGTCCCGACCCGACAGCCGAGTGCCGCCTCGATGGTTTTGCGCTGGAAATCATACAGGGGCTCCGCAGTCGCAAACACGGCCCGGAGCCCGGAGGGCGGCACGAGCTCCCGGTGCTGGAGATACCCGGCGAGGAGGTATAGTGCGCTCGCGTAGCCGTACATCTTGACCGGTCGGTGCTGGTAGATCGCCGCTGCATGCCGCGCGAGAGCCTGTTCCCCCATGTCGAATGCCGAGTGAAGCCGTGAGTTCAAGCACCAGTCACGGATCTGCCGAGTCCGGTCTTGCCGGGTGATCTCGATGGGCGAGCCCCACAGCACGATTTCCCGGGCCCCGGGCCCGACACCGAACCAGCCTTGCGCACGGAGCCGTCCCGCTTCCATGAGGCCCATCCGGTTCATGTCCACGAGGACGGTCACGGGTGACCCGGTGGAGCCTCCGGACGACCGCCGGTGAACGCGAGGCAGACTGGCCGTCGCGCGGAGGTCACCGAACCGGGTCTGGATCAACTCGCGGGTGAGGAACGGGAGGTCAGCGAGATCCTGGGGGGACTGCAGGCGCTGGGGCGGCACTCCGCGCTCATCCAGGACCGCGCGGTAGTACGGAACGTGAGTGTACGCGAACTCCACGAGATGCCGCAGCCGATCGAACCGATACTCCGAAAGTCGCCCAGGGCTCAGCCACTGCGTACGCTCGAGCTCCGCGAGCCACCGGAAGGTGGGCTTCCGCTTGAGGCGCTCGTGCAGGGGGAAGAGGAGGTGGCGGACGAGAGACTCGTTCATGCCGGGCTCTTCAGGGCCGCGTCGAGCTCGTCAAGGGCCAGTCCCACGCTCTCGGCCCAGTCGAAGCGCCGCGCGTGACGGACGATGGCGGTACGGTCCCATGGCTGCTCCACAGCCGAGAGCAGCGCATCGCGCAGGGCGGCCGCGTCACCGTAGGGCACGAGGAAGCCGTCCTTCCCGTGGCGCACGATCTCTTGCGCGCCTCCCACCTTCGTCGCGACCACCGGCGTGCCGCAGGCGAGCGACTCCAGCAGAACGTTCGGCCAGCCCTCGGACTGCGTCGCGAGGACTGACACATCGGCCGCGCTGAACCACATGCGGAGCTCAGCGTGCGGTCGAGGCCCGCCGAAGAGGACGTGCCGCTCGAGCCCGAGTTTGCGGATCGCCCTCTGCAGACGCCGCTCGTAAGTCTCGCCCGGGCGGGGGGTGCCCACCATGACGTAAAGCGCCTCCGGGTGCCGCGCCACGAGGGACGGCAGCACATCGACGACCGCATGCTGCCCCTTGCCTTCATACAGACCGGCGACCGTGAGTAGCACCGTCGCGCGCTCTGGGAGTCCGCAGAGTCGCCGGGCGTCCCGTCGGACCATCGGGCTGAACACTGTCGGGTCCACGCCGTTCGGGATGACTCGCACGCGATCGCCTGGCACGCCGAGCCCCACTGCGACCCCCTTGAGAGAGTCGCTCACGGCCGTGACCCGGTTCGCGTGACGCAGCACCCAGCGCAGCTGCGGACGGTGGAGCCGGTAGCCCGACAGGCGCACGATGCTGCCCCGGAGCGTGATGACAACCGGGCAGCCGAAGCGCTTGGCTAGAAGCGTAGCCGCGAGCCCGTCAGGGAAGGCGAAGTGCGCGTCGATCACCTCGAACGGGAAGTCTCGCCGAAGATGCGCGACAAATCGTATGAGGGAGAGGAAGTACAGCACCCCGTCGAGGAACTTTCCGTAGCGCGGCAGCGACAAGAAGCGCGGATGGTAGACGGTGAGCCCGCCCTGATGTTCCCGGAAGGGGACCGTCGCACGCTCCTTTCGGATCCATCGGTTCATGGGGAACCAGGGCACCGGGGCCGCCACCACCACCTCGCAACGCTTGGCGAGCCGCCGGATCCGCTCGAGGACAAAGACTCCCCGTGTTGGCTGATTCACGCTCGGGAAGGTGGAGCTGAGCACCAGGACGCGCATCACACCAGCCCCGCGTAGATGGGCAGATAGCGGGCCACGATTCGCTCCCAGGTGCGCTCGGTTCCAGCCCATCGGCGTCCCCCGGCGCCCAGCTGCGCCCGCAGCTCGGGATCGCGTCCCAGCCGGCTGGCTTGCTCGACGAGGGACTCCGGGCTCTCCGCCTTGAAGAGAAGGCCGGTCTGGCCGTCGATGACAAGCTCAGAATGGCCTCCGATGTCGCTGGCCAGCACCGGAATGCCCATCGCCATGGCCTCCAGCGGCTTGAGTGGCGTCACTAGCTCAGTCAGCCGGATGCGCCGGCGCGGGAGCACGAAGACGTCGATGAGAGTATAGAAGTCGCGCACGTGCTCCTGCGGGACCCGGCCCGGCAAAAGCACCGCCGCGCCAGCCTGCTCCGCGGCAGCCCGGACGGCTTGCTCGTCACGTCCGCCGCCCACGAGGAGCAGCCTGGTCCCCGGGATGCGGGTGAGGAGTTCCGGCATGGCTTCGATGAGGAACGGGAGGCCTTCGTACCGACTGAACGAGCCGATATAGCCGAAGACGGGGCCGCCGCCGAGGCCCAGCCGGGCCGCCAGGTCGATCGCCCGAGCTCGAGGCTCGAACCACTCGGGGTCGACCCCGTTCGGGACCATGGCGACGCGGCTCGACGAAATACCGCGGGAGACCACCTCCGACCGGATACCCTCGCAGATCGCGACCACCCGGGCCGCTCGCCGCAGCACGACGGTCTCGAGCGCTCGGCTCACGCGATATCGCAGGGAGCCCTCGGTGAAGGTGCCGTTGTTGACGGCCGCATCTTCCCAGAGGGTGCGCACCTCGTAGACGAGCGGCAGCCCGAGCCGACGTCCCGCCCAGAGCGCCGGCAGGCCATTGAGGGAGGGCGAATGGGCGTGGATGAGCTCGGTGCCCTCGGCGCGAGCGACCCGGATGATGCGAGAGGCCAGACGAAGCATGAGCCGGAGCTCGCGCGCGAAGGGCAGACGCCCGCCAGTCCGCCCGGTCCGATAGTGCGGGATGCCGTCCACGCGGTCGCAGCCGTCGGATTCGGTGCCGGACTTGGGCGAGGTGAGTACCACCGGCTCGAGCCCCAGGCGCTTCTGGAAGGTCACGATGCTGCGGCTCCGGTAGCTGTAGCCGCTCGCGATGGGTAGCGAGTGGTCGAGGACGTGGAGGACCCGGATGGGCGTCCTCGAGGTCATGGGTGCAGCTCCAGCGAGGCGTACCGGCGATAGAGCGCCGCGTACCCAGCCAGCATGCGCTCGAGACCAAACTCCCGTGCGGCCCGCTCGCGGGCGGCGGTGCCGTGAGCCCGCGCACACACCGGGTCGTCGAAATAGGCGGTGATGGCGTTGGCCAGCGCTTCAGGGTGGCGCGGCTCTACGAGGCGTCCGGTGAGTCCGTCCTGCACCAGCTCGCTGTTTCCGCCGACCCGAGTCGCGATCACCGGGAGGCCGGTCGCCATCGCCTCGAGGATCGCGTTGGAAATACCCTCCCCGATCGACGACAGGACGAAGACGTCCAGCGCGCGCAGGATCACCGGGACGTCATGCCGCTCCCCGAGAAGCCAGACGCGGTCGCCTAGCCCCAACTCGTTGACCAGGACTTCGAGCACCTGACGCAACGGCCCATCCCCTGCAATCACGAGCGCGCTGCTCCCTGTGGGCGCGGCCTGCGCAAAGGCGCGAATGAGGCCAACCTGGTCCTTCACCGGATCGAGTCGGCCGACGGTGCCGGCCACCGACCAGTCTGGGGGGATGCCGAGCGCCCGGCGGGCGGCGGCCTTGTCGCCCGGCGCGAAGCGATCGGTGTCCACGCCGTTGTAGATGGTTCCCACCTTCCGCGCCGGCACCCTGACTTCCTCCACGAGCCACCGCGCCAGGTCGCGCGAGACGGTAACGAACTCGGTGACAAAGGGGGCCAGCAGGCGTCTCGCCTGCTGACGGCGCCGGTTGCGTCCGTCAGGGTCCAGCGCTTCCCGCCCGTGCTCGCCGTGAATAACCACCGGCACGCCGGCCAGCCTCGCCCCGATGATGGCGTCGATGCAGGTCCAGTTGCGCGTGTGCACGATGTCCGGGCGGAGCCTCCGGAACAGGCGCGCCATGCGGAACGCGTTCCAGCGGTCCGGACGATGCGCCTCGCCCAGAGGAAATACGGACACGCCGGCTGCGACGCGCTTGGCAAGCGGGCCCGTATCGGCGGGGGTAACCACGGCCTGCTCCGCAAACGGGGCCAGGTGCTCCACCAAGCGGAGGGCCACGTTCTCGAGCCCACCCATGCGGAGCGAGGGGATGACGTGCACGATCCGCGCCGGTCGCGCGGCCGCCTGTGCCCCGCTAGCGCCGCGGGCAGCCGATCGCCACGCCGACCCGAGCGCGCTCATTTCGCACCCTGTCATGGCGTATCTATGTACTGCCGGTGCCAGAGCTCGAGCACCATCAGCGCCCAGAGTTGGGAGGCGTGATTGCGGTAGCCGCTCTGGTGAGCGTCCCAGATTCGCCTCACGGCCGCGGGACGCACGTAGCCGCGCTGCGCCGCCCGGGTGGAGAAGAGCAGATCGCACGCCATCTCCCGGAGCTCCCCTCGCAGCCAGGTCGCGACCGGAAGCTCGAACCCCTGCTTGCGACGGTGGACGGCCGCGGCGGGCAGCCGCGCCGCCACGTGACGCTTGAGCAAATATTTCGAGACAGACCCGCGGAACTTGAGCTCCGGGGGCAGGCTGGCAGCGAATTCGACGATCTTGTGATCGAGGAGCGGCGAGCGCACTTCGAGCGAGCAGGCCATACTCATCCGGTCCACCTTGACCAGAATGTCGTTGGCGAGCCACGTCTTGAAATCGACATACAGGACGCGCGAGAGAGGATCGGCGCCGCGGACCCGCTCGAAGTGCCGCGCGAAGCCGGCGAACGGATCGTGGTGGCGCGCCTGGGCGAGGAACTCCGGGGTGCAGAGCGCCTGCTTCTCATCGGTAAGGAACCGCGACATATCGCTGAAGTAGGCGGCCTCGAACGACTGGCCGAGGTTTGAGAGCATAAGCTTGAAGCGCAGCGGCCGCGGGATGAGGTCCGAGCGCGGATAGATACGGGCGAGCGGAGCCAAGACCCGGCGGCGCACCGGTCCGGGGATCAGCCGCCGCAGCCGCTGCTCCAGCCGGTGAATGCCGTAGCGGCGCTGATAGCCGGCGAAGAGTTCGTCCCCGCCGTCGCCGGACAGCGCCACGGTGACCCGCTCGCGGGCGGCGCGGGAGACATGATAGGTGGGCAGCGCCGAGGAATCGGCGAAGGGCTGGTCCAGGTGCCAGATCAGCCGGGGTAGATCGCGGATCGCGTCGGGCTTGACCAGCACCTCGTGATGCTCGGTGCCCAGCGCCTGGGCCACTGTCCGCGCGTGCTCGAGCTCGCTGTGGGTGCGCTCAGCGAAGCCGACGCTGGTCGTGACCACCGGTCGAGTGGATTGCCGCGCCATCGAGGCGACAACCGCCGACGAGTCCACGCCGCCGCTGAGGAACGCGCCCAGGGGAACGTCCGCGACCATCCGCATCCCGACAGCCTCGTCGAAGAGGGCCGAGAAGGCCTCCGACGCCGCCCCGGGCGTCGCGGGCCCTGTACGGTCGAAGACCACGTCCCAGTACTCGTGCAGGCGCGCGCGGCCCCGCTCCCAGATCAGAAGGTGCGCCGGCGGAATCTGCTGGATGTCCTGGAACACGGTGCCGGGCGCCGGGACGGTACCGAAGGTGAAATAGTCGCTCAGCCCCTCTGGGCTGATCCGCCGCTTGATGCTGGAGTCCTGGAGGAGGGCCTTGATCTCGGACCCGAAGACCAAGCGCTCCGGGTCGGCGTAGTAGTAGAGCGGCTTTTTGCCCACGCGGTCCCGCGCCAGGACCAGTCGGCGGTTGGGCTCGTCCCAGAGCGCGAAGGCAAACATGCCGCGCAGCTGATTCACGAACTCGAGGCCGAACTCTTCGTACGCGTGGACGATCGTCTCCGTGTCCGATCGCGTCACAAAGCTATGCCCGCGCGCCTCGAGCTCCCGCGCGAGCTCGGCGAAGTTGTAGATCTCGCCGTTGAAGACCACGGTGATGGAGCGCGTCTCGTTGTAGATCGGCTGGTCGCCAGTGGCGAGGTCGATGATGCTCAGCCGCCGGTGCCCTAGCCCCACGCCTGGTCCGAGGTGGAAGCCGTCGGCATCCGGCCCCCGGTGACGCAGGACGCTCGTCAGGCGACCGAGCAGCTCCCCGTCCACGGGGTGACGGGGGTCGGTGAACGCGAAGCCGGCGATCCCGCACATGGCTAGTCGGCCTCCCGGGCCATCCCAGGGGAACGGTCCACCCACTGCCGCATCCACAGCTCGAAACAGATCAGCGACCAGAGCCGCGCCGAGCAGTCCCGGCGCCCCGTGTCGTGAGTGGCCAGCAAGGCTTCCACTTCCGACGCGCGGAAGATTCCCCGCTGGCGCGCTCGCACTCCCAGCAACACGTCTCGCGCCATGTCGCGAAGCTCGCGCCGCAACCAGGCGCCGAGCGGGACACCGAAGCCCATTTTCGTCCGCGTCAGGATCTCACTCGGAAGATCCTGAGCCATCGCGCGCTGGAGCAGGTATTTCCCGCGGCCGTTCCTCAGCTTGAGGGTGGAGGGGATGGTCGCCACGAACTCCATGAGCCGGTGGTCGAGAAGCGGCACTCTCGATTCGAGCGACACCGCCATGCTCATGCGGTCAACCTTGGCGAGGATGTCGCCGGGCAGATACGTCGCGATATCGATCTGCTGGAGGGTCGACACGTAGTCCGGCGCGTCGCCCTCGGAGGCGAGCCGTGAGAAGGCCGCCGGATCCGGCGCAGTTCGGGCCAGATCGGCCAGCTCGCGGCAGAGGAGGCGGCGGAGTGTCTCGCGACGCTGGTAGGTGACCAATCGGTAATACCGCTCGAGCGGGCCGGCGCCGAGCAACCCGGTCAAAGCTTGTCCGGGCGCTCCGACCGGCAGCAGCCCGGCCGCGAGCCGGAGCAACGGCCGCGTCAGCCGCGCGGGCCCCCGGTCGAAACGCTCGTGGAGCGCGAGGGCGCGGGCATAGCGACGATAGCCAGCGAAGCTTTCGTCGCCTCCGTCCCCGGAGAGCGCCACCGTCACATGCTCGCGCGTGATCTTGGATACGTAGTACGTCGGGATCGCGGAGGAGTCGGCAAACGGCTCATCGAAGTGCCACGCAAGTTTTGGCAGGATATCGAGGGCATTGGGCTTGACCACCAGCTCGTAATGGTCGGTCCCGTAGCGCGCCGCCACCTGCCGGGCGAAGCGGAGCTCGTCGAAGTCGGTCTCATCGAACCCGATGGAGAACGTGCGGATCGGTGCAGAAGACGCCTGAGCCATCAACGCGACAACGCTGCTCGAGTCCACGCCGCCGCTGAGAAACGCGCCGATGGGCACGTCGCTCACCATGTGGCAACGCACCGCATCGGTGAGCTGTGCCCGCAGCCGCTCGACCCACTCGCCTTCCGCCACGTGCGCATCCGGCGCGAACCGAAGGTGCCAGTACGAGGACACGACCGGCGCGCCCCCGTCCAGCGACAGCGTGAGCGTAGAGGCCGGAGGGAGCTTCCGAATGGCCGTGAAGATGGTGCGGGGCGCCGGCACATAGTGGAAGGTCAGATACTGGCCGAGCGCCTCCAGGTCGAGGTCACGCGGGACGGCGGGATCCTTCAGGATAGCCTTGATCTCAGAGGCGAAGAGGAGCCGCCGCCCGTCCCAGGCATAGACGAGAGGCTTGATCCCGACCCGGTCACGGCCGAGCACGAGGCGGCGGGCGCGCTGGTCGAGAATGGCGAACGCGTACATGCCCCGCAACTGCCGCACGCAGTCGGGACCGTCGGCCTCGTACGCCCGGAGGAGCACCTCCGTGTCCGACGCAGTGCGGAAACGGACGCCCCGGGCGTCGAGATCGCGACGTAGCTCGCGGAAGTTGTAGATCTCGCCATTGAAGACGATCTGAACCGAGCCGTCCTCATTGGCCATGGGCTGATCCCCGGTGGCCAGATCGATAATGGCCAAGCGCCGGTGACCCAGCCCGGCGGCGCCACGACAGACGATTCCGTCGCCGTCCGGTCCCCGATGCGCCTGCGTCGCGGTCATGGCGCGGAGGAGTGCGCCATCGACTGGGTGGCCTGTCTGATCGACGATCCCGGCAATCCCGCACATCGCTACGCGAGCCTCACTTCAACTGTTCCCACTGATGCGGGTAAAATACATATCCGGTGGACTCTCGCGAGGCCGCGCGATGCCCGTCCACCACGAGCCGAAGCGCGCGTCTGCGAAGGTCGTAATAGCGCCTCGTGGCCAGATCGAGGACGTAGACGTCCAGCGTGTACCCGCCCTTGTTGAAAAGCAGGGGACTGAGCGTCAGACGGACGACGCCGTGATCCACGGGCGCCGCGACCTTGATCGAGTCCGGATCCGTCACCACGCCGCCCAGGTCGTAGCCGTGAACGTCGTGGACGGAGACGCCAAAAACGACCGCGGGCACCGGTCGGGATGCCGAATAAGTGACATCAATGACCACCGTGTCCTCGCGGTCGAAACGGTTCTGGGGCCGCTCTCTCGTGTCCGCCATGGCGACGTCGTGAATAGAAATCGGGCGATCGCCACTGCCGTCTCGGACTTCGTGGTGGCTGTCCTCGGTGCTCAGGTCCGCGGAGACATGCTCGAGGTACGCGTCCACGACGGCGGACGCTTCTCCCATCATGCGGACCGTACCGTGGTCAATCCAGAGCACGGTCTTGGCGTGCTCGGTGATATTGGTCAGGGCGTGGGAGACGAGGATGATGGTCTTGTCCTGTTCCTTGAGCTCGGCCAGTTTGTTCAGGCACTTCGTCTGGAACGGTGCGTCGCCGACGGCCAGGATTTCGTCGATGAGGAGGATGTCCGGATCGGTGTGAGCGGCCACGGCAAAGCCCAGCCGCATCTGCATGCCGGAGGAATAGTACTTGATGGGGGTGTCGATGAACCGCTCGACTTCGGCGAACGCCACGATCTGGTCGAACTTGCGCTGCACCTCCCGGCGCCTCATGCCCATGATGGCGCCGTTGAGGAAGATGTTTTCGCGGCCCGTCAAGTCCGGATGAAAGCCGGCTCCGATCTCGATGAGCGAGCCGAGCCGACCATTCGTCACGAAGGAGCCCTCCGTAGGCACCGTTACGCGAGAGAGAATCTTCAAGAGCGTACTCTTCCCGGCCCCGTTCATCCCGATCAGCCCCAACACCTCACCACGCCGCAGCGAGAAGCTGACCTCGCGGAGGGCCCAGAACTCTTCGCGGCGCCGGACGTCATGGCCGAGCAGCCGAGCGGTCAGGCGACCTACCTCGTCCTTCAGCGACGTGACGTACCACCCGTGACGAAGCCTGTAGCGCTTGGAGACACCGGAGAGTTCGATGACCGGGCCGGACATGAGCAGGCGCGTCCTTTCAGATCACATCCGCGAACGTGCGTTCGGCGCGCTTGAACACGGCGAGCGCCACGCCGGTGACGATGCCCGTGATGGCGACGCTCAGGCCCAGGGCCGGGAGATCGGGCGCGGTGCCCCGGATGAGGGCGCACCGGTAGCCGTCGACGATGACCGTCATGGGATTGAGCAAATAGAACGGGCGGAGCCAGCCGGGGATCACGCTGATCGGGTAGGCCACAGGGGTGGCGAACATCCAGAGTTGAACGACGAGCGGCAGGCCATGACCGATATCGCGGAAGCTCACGTGAGCGGCGGACGTCAGGCTGATCACGCCGAACGTCAAGATGATCTGGAGCAGCAGCAGCGGGACGACCCACAGAGCAGTCAGCGAGAGGGAGACCTTGTAGTAGAGCAGGAGCCCGACAAAGAGCAGCGAGGCTACCCCAAGGTCGAGGAGTCCTGCCAGGACGACAGCGACCAGGAGAGTCGCGCGGGGGAAATAGATCTTCCGGATCAACGGGGCGTTCGCCACCAAAGCGTTGGTCCCGCCACTGACGGCATTCGAAAAGAAGGTCCAGAACATCAGCGCGCTATACGCGAAGACGGGATACGGGATCCCGTCGCTAGGCACCTTGGCAAAGAGCGAAAACACCAGGGTGAAGACGACCATCATGGACAGGGGTTGGAGCAGCGCCCAGGCGACGCCGAGCGCCGTCTGCTTGTAGCGCGCCTTGATATCGCGCAGCGCAAAGCTCGCGGTCAGGTCCCAGTGTTGGAACACGGTGACGATGCCGTCACGCATGACGCTTCTCCGCCAACGGTACGCGGCCGCGCCCTGCGTGAGCCGGCACGGTGCGAGCCGCGGGAGCAGCCGGGCGCTCAGGCTGGACCCCAATCAGCCCCGACGCCAGGCTCTGCTCGGCCTGGTCCGACAGCGAGCGGAGCACCACGCTGGAGGCGACGAAGTAGAAGTAGAGGTCGAAGTAGGCGACCGTGATGAACGCCCCGGCTACCAGAAACGAATAGAGACAGAGCTGGGTCATCTCGGCATAGTTGGCGAGGTAACCGTGCTCCGCATGTCCCGACCACCGCTTCCGGGTCCGCCGCAGCATCACCAGCGTGCTGACGAGGACAAAGAGATAGAGGCCGAAGCCCACGAAGCCTTGCTCGGCGAGCAGCTCGAAGTAAAGGCTGTGGGCGTCCGTGCTCCTGTGGAGTTCGATGCCGCGCTTCGACCCGTAGTAGATGTTCCAGATGTCCTCGTTCCACATAGCCCGGAAGCCGGCCCCAGTGAAGGGCCGTTCGCACGCGATGTCCCAGGCGACGCGCCAGGCGTCGAGCCGGCCCTGGGTTGACTGATCTCGAGTTTCCTCCGACTCCTGCTCGCCGATTGTTTGGATCCTGTCCCAGAGCCGGCCCGGGAGAAGCGGGGCTGCGACAAGCGCTCCAATGACGATGGCCGTGCCAAACCGGACCCGCCAGGGCGATCGCCAGATTAGGATGGTGACCGTGATGACGAGCCCCAGGAAAGCACCCCGCGAGTACGTGAAGAGAATCGCGATGACGCTGAACCAGAAGACGACCCGCAAGAGCTTCTTCAGCCAGGGTCGGGGTTCCTCGCGTGAAAGGTACAGCACCATGGGGAGGATCATGCAGAGCGCCAGGCCGAGCGTGTTGTTGTCGGAGAAGAAACTCATGTCAGGGCCGTATACGCGTTCGCCTCCGCCGGTGCGGAGAACCCAGAGCCCGCCCTTGAGCCCGTAGAATCCCAGGCCCAGTGCCGTCACCATGTAGAGCCGGCGCAGACGCTCCCGGTCTTGGAACAAGCTCATGGTGACGAAGGTCATAAGGAGGGCCTTGCTCACCCACTCCCACTTGCCCCATGCCAGCTGCGGGTCGTAGGCGAGCATGGTGGTCAGCGTGAAGTGCGCGGCCAGAAGCAGGAGCGCGAAAACCGTCCACGTCCGTGGAATCGGCTTTCGATCCTTGGTGAACACCCAGCCCAGGAGGGTCGCGCCGCCGATCAGCATGGCCACGGGGAGCGTTCTGGCGAAGCCCCAGGTCAGCCCGTGGGGCACCATGAACGCGATCCAGTACCACGCGAGGATGCCGAGCCACGGGCGGAACACGCTTACCGGCACGAGCCCGGCGAGGACAAAGAGTAAGACGACGTCTCTCAGCCCGCCCATTACCGCTCCCCGGCGAGGAAGGCGATTCCCGACGTCGAGATCATCATTCCACCGTGACGCTCTTGGCGAGGTTGCGGGGATGGTCCACGTCGCATCCCCGCAGCAGGGCGATGTGGTAGGCGAGAAACTGGAGCGGAATGACCGTTACCAGAGGCGCCAGTAGCTCGGCTGCGGCGGGCACGACCATCACACGGTCTGCTCGGCGGGTCATCTCGTCATCACCGCGATGGCAAATGGCGATGACGAAGCCGCCCCGGGCCTTGACCTCTTCCACATTGGCAGCCATCCGATCGTAGGAGCTGTCGCGTGGAGTGAGCGCGACGATCGGCATGCTTTCGTCTATTAGGGCGATGGGGCCGTGCTTCATCTCACCCGCGGCATAGCCCTCGGCATGGACATAAGACATCTCCTTGAGCTTGAGCGCGCCCTCAAGCGCGATCGGATAGTGGATCCCGCGGCCCAGGAAGAGGAAGTTGCGGCGAGCGGCCATCTCACCGGCGAGCGAGGCCACGGTTGCCTGTGTGACGAGGGTCTCGCTCATGAGGGCCGGGAGCTCCGCCAGGTCCGCGAGACGCTTCTCCGCGTCGTGGGGCGTCAGAAACCCCCGTTCGAGTCCCAGCGTCAGGGCCAGCAGATACGCCGCCGTGATAGTCGCCGTGAACGTTTTGGTCGACGCCACGCCGATCTCGAGACCGGCATGGGTGTAGATAACACCGTCCGCTTCGCGCGCCAGCGCGGAGCCGACCACGTTGGTGATGGCCAGCACCGGGGCGCCACGATGCTGCGCGGCCTTGACCGCGCCGAGCGTGTCAGCGGTCTCACCCGATTGCGAGATCGCGACGATCAAGGTCTCGGGGCCGACGACGGCGTCCCGGTAGCGGAACTCGGAAGCGAGGTCCACCTCGGCGCCGAGCCCGGACAGGCGCTCGATCATGGAGCGGCCGATCAGGGCGGCGTGGTACGAGGTCCCGCAGGAGACCAGGACCACACGCTGAAGGCGTGCGATGAGCTCCGGCGCCAGATTGGCCTCCGGCAGGCGGATTGCATCAGGCGGCGGAACTACGTATCCCCGCATCGTCCTGGCCACCGCTTCTGGCTGCTCATGGATCTCCTTCAGCATGAAGTGCGCGTAGCCGCCTTTTTCGGCCATGGCGGCGTCCCAGTTGACGCGCGTGGGTGCGCGGTCGACCGCGGTGCCATCCAGATTGGAGAGGGCCACGCCATCGCTTGTGATCACCGCCAGCTCGTCATTCTCCATGACGAGCACGTCACGCGTGTGGGGGAGGAGGGCGGGAATGTCGGAGGCAATGAAGGCCTCCCCGTCGCCGAGTCCTACCACCACGGCACCGGCGCCACGCCTGACCGCCACGATGTACCCGGGCTGCTCGGCCCACAGGACACAGAACGCGTAGGCGCCGTGGATACGGCCGGCGGCCCGGCGGACGGCCCGAGTCAGGTCGGGCTCGTCGAGAAGAGCGCGCTCGATCAGGTGCGCGATGACCTCGGTGTCGGTCTCGGAGCGGAACTCATGTCCCTCCGCTTCCAGACTCGCCCGGATCGCCAGATGATTCTCGAGGATCCCGTTGTGGACCACGACCACCCGACGAGCACAGTCCGCATGGGGGTGGGCGTTGGCTTCAGAGGGACGTCCGTGGGTGGCCCAGCGGGTGTGCCCGAGGCCGGTCGCCCCGCTGAGGGGAGCCTGTTCGATCATGTTCGACAGGCCTTCGATTCGGCCCACCGCGCGACGGATCTCCAGTTCAGATCCAGACTGCACGGCGAGGCCGGCCGAGTCGTATCCACGGTACTCGAGGCGGCGGAGCCCGTCCAAGAGGATCCTGACTGCATCACGCTTACCAACGTATCCTACAATGCCACACATGGGCGCCTTCTCCTTGGTGGCCGATCAACTGTTTGCGAGTTGGTAGTAGGCGAGCTGCAGGGCATAGGTGGGCACGTGCGTGTCCCAGGCCCCACCGCGGTGCAGCTCGAGGGGTGAAGTAGCCGCGGTGTTGAGGCCACGGCGGGTTGTCACGGCACAGGAAAACCCTGCCTCGGCCACCAGCTCCGTAATGGAGGTGTCGTAGTCCAGGCTGCCGCCGTTGGGATAGGCGAAGGCCCGCACCGGCTGACCGAGCATCTTCTCGATGACCCGCTTGGAGCCGCCGACCTCCCGCCGCGCCTGCTCGGGCTCGAGGCGAGACAGAATCGGGTGCGTTTCGGTGTGGGCACCGATGGAAAAGTTCAGGCTCTGGAGGGCGTGAACCTCCTCCCACGTGAGCATGGGACGCTCCGGAGGCTCCTGGGCCGCCCCGCCCAGTCTCGACAGCAGACCGTCGAGGTCGCGCTGTCGCTCCACATCGGGCAGGCGCTTGAGGTGGCTCAGCGCCGCGTTGAGCGCCTGAAGGCGGGAGGTGACGGAGTTCAGTGGCCAGGCGCGCTCTCCGGCAAACTCCACCTCGCTCCGCTTGGTGGTCTTGAACGCGATGGCGAGCCGCTCGAACCACAGCGATTCCGAGCTCCCAATAAAGCGGGTGGTCAGAAAGATGGTGGCCGGCAGTCCGTGCCGGGCAAGAATCGGTGCGGCATGCGTCAGGTTGTTCCGGTAGCCGTCGTCAAAGGTGAGGGCGAGGGTGTTCCGCGGCACTCGGCCGCGGCGCATCCGCTCGACCAGTTCTTCCACGGTGAGAACAACGTAGTGCCGGGCGATGTGGGCCATGCGCGCGGCGAAGAGCGTCGTCGACAGCGCAGGAAGAAACGGATCGTTTTCGTCACCGATGCGGTGAAAGGTCAGGATCCGGAACCCGGTGGGCCGCCGCGCGTAGGCGGCAGCGGCCCCCACCGGCCCGAGGAGTCGACTGTGGTACAGGGCGCCCGCGAGCGCTCGCACCGCCACCGAACGGAGGCTCATGCCGAGTCTCCGTGCTGGCGGTGCCAGAGCTCGAGCATGAGCACGGTCCAGAGCACGTCGCCGTAGAACGGCGTTTGGTCAGTGTGGTGAAGATGAAAGAGCTCCTGGACCGCATTCGGCTGGAAGTATCCCCGTTCCCGGAAGCGCCTGGAAAGCAATGTGTCGCGCGCCAGTTCGCGGAAACCGGGGTGCGTCTTCAGCCAGCTGCTGGCCGGGAGACCGAAGCCGTGCTTGACCTTAGCCAAGATCTGCGGCGGGAGGAGGTCGGCGAATGCCCGCTTGAAGAGGAAGCGCTTCTCCCCACCCCGGACTTTGTACGAAACCGGTAGGGTGCCCGTGAACTCGACGAGTGGATGGTCGAGCATCGGGAAGCGGACGCCCACGCCGGCCAGCGCCGCGGCACGCACCACTTTGAAGAGATCGTTGTCGCCAAGGGTGAGCTTCAGATCGATGTAGAGCAACCGATTCAATTCGCTGCTTGCCGGCGCGGCGTCGTAATGGGCGCGAGCGATCCCGAAGGGCAGGTCCGCGTCGACAGCCTCGAGAAAGTCCGGATGCAACAGACGGGTCCGTTCCTGGGCCACGTAGAACTCACTCGCGTAGAAGCGGTCGGGATTCGGCTGGGACGCGCGCTGGACGTAGCGCTGCGCCTTGCCGAGGGGAGTCCGGCCGCCCGGCGGGAAGGCCCGCAGCACGGGCTCGATGAGACTCCGGCGGAGAGCCTGCGGAATCAGTTGGTAACGCGAGAGCACGTACTCGCGCCGGTACCGCTCGTTACCGCCGAAGATTTCGTCGCCTCCGTCGCCGGCCAGGAGTAGCCGCATCCCATTCTGGCGAGCGAGGCGGGCGCAAAGATACGTGGGCAGAGCGGAGTTGTTTCCGAATGGCTCGTCGTAAGCTTCGACGACGTCAGGAAGGGAGCTGAGGCCGTCGCCGGCCGTGACGACCTGCGTGTGATGGGAGGCGCCGAAGTGACGGGCGGCTAGCTCGGCGAAGCTCAGCTCGTTGTAGCGCTCCTCGGTGAAGCCAATCGAGAACGAGTTGACCCGCTCGCCGGTCACCCGGCTCATGAGCCCGACGACCGTGCTGCTGTCCGTGCCCCCGCTGAGAAAAGCCCCGGTCTCCTTGGGGTCAGCCCCGCGCAGGCATTGCCGGACGGCCTGCTCGGTATGGCGGACGACGGCGGCCGCCGCCGACGGGAGATCCTGAGGCGACTCCCGGTAGGTCATCTCCCAATAGCGTTCGAGGCGGACGCAACCATTCTCCCAGATGAGGACGTGGCCGGGGGGCAGTCGGCGGACAACCCGATACACGGTCTGGGGGGCCGGGATTGTGCCGAAGTTGAGATAGAGATAGATCGAGTTGCGGTCGAGCTCCCGACTGACGTCCGGCAACCCCAAGGGGCCCCGGACGCGGGAGCCGAAGGCCACACCGTGCTCGGTCATCCCGTAGTACAGCCGGCGCATCCCGAACCGGTCGACAGCGAGGACGAGCCGACGGGCCTCGGGGATCCACAGGGCCAGGGCGAAAGCGCCTCGCAAGCGGGCGGCGAAGGCCGGGCCGTGGCCCTCCCAGAGGCGCCGCAGCAGGCGAGCCAGTGCGCCGGCCTCCGGCTCCATCTGGAGCTCAGCCAGATTGCTGACGTCCACGTCCGCCACCACGGCGCCGTACGACGGCGCGTCGGTGCACACGGCTCCGCCCGCGGCGAGCAGGGCGGCGCCGCCAGACAGGATGCGGTGCTGACGCTCCCCGCAAGGCGCGCCCGCCCAGAGAGAACCGAGCACCGGGCCCTCCACCGGTCGCCGAGCATCCCCATACACCAGGCCGGCCAGGAAGGTCATCGCGACGCGTCGTCGATGCCGCGGAGGCGCCGTAGCGCAGGGATCGCCCGCGTCTCGAAGCTATGTAGGGCGGCGCCGAAGACCCCCGGCCGGAAGATGAGAAGCCGCGTCGTCTCGTGGGTGTCGGAGGCCCAGCGCTGCTTGTAGGCGTTCTCGCCCGGGCCCATGTTGTACTCGTGGACCCCGTCGCGCTCGAAGAGGGCGTGGAGGATCTCACCGCTGAGGTGAGTCCCCGGGGAGAGATCGGTGGGCACGCTCGCGTCGAAGTCCGCCCGTAGCGCATAGACCTGTCCATCGGCCTCCAGCTGGTACTCGGTCGCCACCGCGCGCCCGTCGAGGCGCAGGATCCATAGGCGGAGCCAGCCGTTGAGGCTGGCCCGCTCGCTCAGCTCCTGGAAGAACTCGGGCATGTGCGGCATGTTGGCGATGGCGACACCCCGCCCCGCCTTCCAGCTCCGCCCCGAGACGGCAATGACCTCTTGAAGGATCGCGCTGCCGGCCCGGGCGTTACGATGCTCCTCGACGCGCACGGTCCCGGCTTTGAGGAGGCGGTTTCTCACGCTCCGCACGGTCTTCTTGAAGCGTTGACTCTTGGCAGTCCAGAACTCATCCCACGTTCTGCTGACATCGACATAGGGAGAGCGGATCGGCTCGAGGCGGTGCCAGCGGAAGCGCCGCGGCAGATAGGCTTCCAGTGCTTTGACTGTGGGCGAACCCGTTGGCAGTCCCGAGAGGGCCAGGACATCCCAGTCCCTGCGCCGGGCCAGATCCGTCAGCACCGCCTCGACCACCCGCTCGGGGGGCCCGACGGTCAGCCAGTCGGTGAAGGGCGTGTCCGGTGCGTCGAGCATTCCGACGAAGCGGACCGGCACGCGATGCATCGTCCCCTTCCAGCGGACCAGAGGCACGAAGCCAACCGGCCCGGCGGAATCCTCGACGAGCAAGACCTCCGGACGTCGCAGCGTCGAGCAGGCGCGCCAGCAGCATCGGAACCAGTCGTGGCTGAGAAACGGTGAGTGCTGACTGCTCTCCCGCGTCACGCCGGCCCATTCAGGCGCGAGTGTCTCGAAGCGGTCGAGATTGTCAATTCGCTGGAGGTTCATGGCTAGGCGGGCAGGGCCGCCTCGGGCTTCGTCGCCTCGGACGTGCCGGCCTTCACCACGCTCTCGACGATCTCGTTCAGGTTCGCGGTCACCACGCTCCAGGCATATTGCATCGAAACGAACGATCTCCCTCGCTCACCGAGCTCGGCACGCAGCCCTGGATTCTGCAAGAGCTGGAGGATCTTCTCGGCGAAGTCCTCCGGCTGATCGGCAACGAGCAGATCACGATCGACTTCAGCGCCCACGGCCCGGGCTGCTCTTGAAGTGGCCACCAGCGGCAGGCCCGCCGCCATGGGCAGGAGAACGCTGTGACGAACTTCGGTCCCGCTCCACAAGGGCGCGACCGCGAGCGTCGCTCGCTGGAGGATGGGTCGCACATCCGGGCGAGGAGCCCGGACGTCGAGTCTGCTCCGGGTACCGGTCAGGTCGGAACTCACGGGTGCCTCATGACTGGTGACCACCAGTCGGACTTCCGGAACGCGCGGCCGAAGGAGGCTCATCACCCGACGGTAGAATTCGAATGCGTCGTTCGCGTCACGCTTGCCGCCGAGCGATGTATTGAGCACGATCGTGGGCGGCTCGGCCCGGCCGCCGCCGGTGGCGGGCACATTCACGTCTACCCCGCTCTTGACGATGGTGACCGGGCCGGACGGTTGGAAGGATGTGACGATGTCCGCGGCCTCGGCGCTGGCGACGAGACAGTGAGCGGCCCGGCGGGCCGCCAAGGATTCGGCGGCCCTGAGGCGCGTGGCCTCGGTTCGGAAGAAACGCGTGCCCGGGAAGGGGCTGCGCTCCGCCTGGTGAATCCACCACTGAGAGTCCAGATCGGCGAAGTCCACCACCAGGGGGATGGCGGGGTCGGTGTTCAGGGCATAGGGAATCATGCTCGAAGATGTGACGAAGACCACGCCGAAGGGAGTGCTCTTCAGCCGGTCGGCGAGGCGCGTCTGAAGGGCCTCCGATCTGGAGTAGGAGAGCGTGCACGACTCGCCGGTGGCCAGACGCAAGGCGCTCAAGAGCGCCTTCCAGGCTCGAGGCACCGTCGCGAACTCGAGCTCCCCGAACTCGGCTCTCAGGGTCGAGATGGGCCCGATGGCGTTCGGGCGATCGGTGGTAAAGGCGAGCGTCAGCCGGTGCTTTTGGCCGAGATGGTGCCCAAACTGATACTCGCGCGTCAGCTTGAGGGGGTAACGCGGAGGCGTGAGCCACCGACCGAGCATGAGAATGTTCATGGCAGGTACTTGGTCAGCCTCGGCCCGATGATCTTGGTGAGCGCCAGGGGAAGCCGCTTCCAGCCCTCGACGGCGAGGCGCAGCTTGGGGTTCGATGGGCTCAGGTCGGGCATATGGCTGCCGTCGAGCAGAATATACTGATATGGTAGCGGCACGGGCTCGAAGCCCCAGTGGCGCTTGAAATGGTAGGCCCCGGTACCCTCGCGGCTGCGGCCGAAATCAAACGTTCGGAACCCGGCCTTGGCCACGTAGGACAGGAGCTCCCAGTACATGAAGTCGTTGACCGAGTACATCAGGGCGTGCTGGAGGGCTCCGCCGTAGTAGGGCAACACCTGGTCTTCGAAGAGAAGCGTCAGGACGCCAGAGATCGGTGTCTCGTCCTTCCAGATGGTGAGGAGCTCGCAGTCCTTGCCGAACTCCTGCGCGATGGCGTGGAACAGTCGCCGCGGGAAGACTGGCGAGCCGAGGGCATGCACGCTGTCAGCATAGATGTCCCAGAAGGGATCGAGGTAGCGCAGCCCGAACTCCGCGCGGAGTCCGTGCTTTCCGCCCTGCCGTGTCATACGACGCTGCTTCCGGGGAATCGCGTTCAGGTTCTCCTCTTCGTTTGGGGAGATGGACCGCGAGAAGGTGACATAGAGAGCCTTGGTCGGCAGGTCCACCTCACGTCCAGGTCGGTGCCTGAACTCGACATAGGTCGCACCGGTGCGCGTCGCCAGCGTCCGCGCGGCTTCGACCAGCGCCGACCGAGCCGCAGGAGACGCGGTGCAGATGCCGCCGTAAACGCCGTACGGAACGGAGACCAGCCCGCGCCCACCGAGAAGCCCCCGCACCTCGAACAGGGGCAGGACGCCCTCCACGACTCCTCCGACAACAGCCATCAGGTAGTGAGACCGGTGCCCAAAAGTGCGCTCGACCGCACGTTTCCAAGCGATCAGATGGAAGGGGCTGCCGCCGGGACTGCTCCGGACGAATGCGTCCCAGTCCACGGTTTCGGTAGTCAGCGGTCGGACGTCCACGGAGCCTCCTATCTCCCGGCTCCGAGCAGAACGCGGACGACGCGGCCGGCCGCCTTACCATCCCACAGCTCGGGAAGCTCACCGGCTGGCCACTTGCCTTCGGCGACCGCGCGCCAGCTCTCGTAGATCACGTCGGTGTCGGTCCCGACGATGCGGTTGGTGCCCCGGGTCGCGGTGACGGGCCGCTCGGTGTTGTGGCGAAGGGTCAAGCACGGGATCCCGAGGGCCGTGGTCTCTTCCTGGATACCGCCGGAGTCGGTGAGGACACACCGCGCTTCGGCCATCAACTGCAGGAAGTCGAGGTACGGCAATGGATCGGCCAGCCGGAGACCGGGCATGGGCGGGAGCACGCCAAACAGGGCCTGAAGGCGCTGCCGGGTCCGGGGGTGGACTGGAAACACTACCGGCAGCTCGGCCTGGATGCGCGCGACGGCCCCCAAGAGCATGCCGAGCGTCCCTTCGTCGTCCACGTTGCTGGGGCGGTGGAGCGTAAGGGCGACGTAGCCACCGGGGGTCAGGCCCAGCCGATCGAGGATATCGGACTCGCTGGCCTTCTCCCGGTAGCGGAAGAGCGTGTCGATCATGACGTTTCCGACGAAGTGGATCTTCTCGGCCGCGACACCCTCGCGGGCCAGGTTCTCGTTGGCCGACGGCTCCGTCGTGAAGAGCAGGTCGGACACCGCGTCGGTGAGGATCCTGTTGACCTCTTCGGGCATGCTCCGATCGAAGCTCCGCAGGCCCGCCTCGACGTGCCCCACCGGGCGGCCCAGCTTCACCGCGGTCAGGGCCGCGGCCACGGTGGAGTTGACGTCGCCCACCACGACCACCACGTCCGGACGGGCGCGGTCGAGTACCGGCTCGAGCCGGGTCATGATGTCCGCGATCTGGGTGACCGCGCTGGAGGACTGCACCTTGAGGTTGACGTCGGGACGCGGGATCTCGAGATTCGCAAAGAACGCGTCCGACATCTGCGCGTCGTAGTGCTGA
>Ga0070699_100000571_pt1 | contig 34823 bp, 26 predicted proteins | sample KBSK1503metaG_FD_65473 | JGI IMG/M metagenome (GOLD analysis project Ga0070699, IMG submission 65473) | Corn, switchgrass and miscanthus rhizosphere microbial communities from Kellogg Biological Station, Michigan, USA - KBS K1-50-3 metaG | ecosystem: Host-associated > Plants > Roots >...
CTACTGGTCGGGTTGGAGCATCGCCCGGGACATCGTGCTGGTGCCCGGTGACGGGGGCCATTCGGGCTACACGCTGGACGGCTGGGGCGGGGTCCACCCCTTCCACGTGAACGGGGACGGAAGCGTGATGCCGGCGAACATCGCCACCGCCTACTGGTCGGGCTGGGACATCGCGCGAGGGATGTTCCTGCTGCCGGGCTCGGCGACCGCGGGCTACACGCTGGACGGCTGGGGAGGTCTGCATCCGTTCGGCGGCGCCCCCGCCATCGTCAGCCAGTCGTACTGGCCGGGCCGCGACATCGCCAGGTCCGTGTGGGGGGCCTGAATACCCCCTAGGCCGTACGCTTCCGGGTCGTGAAGAGCGGCGCCGAACGGGTCAACGTGCTCGGCGTCGGCGTGAGCGCCATTGACATGAACCAGGCGCTCGAGCGAATCGACGGCTGGATCACGGTGCGCGATCGCCGGTACGTGTGCGTGTGCCCGGTCCATTCGATCATGGAGTGCAGGCGCTCGCCGGCGGTGAGGTCGATCTTCAACGCGGCCGGAATGGTGACGCCTGACGGCATGCCTATCGTGTGGGTCGCACGCATGATGGGCTTCGACCACGTGCGGCGCGTGTACGGGCCCGACCTGATGCTCGAAGAGCTGGAGCGCTCGCAAGCCGCGGGCCACCGGCACTTCTTTTACGGCGGCGGGCCCGGCGTCGCCGCCAGGCTGGCGCAGGCGCTGCGCGGCCGCTTCCCAAGAATCAATGTGGCCGGTGTCCACGAGCCACCTTTCGGGAGTCTCGAGGACCTGGCCGTGCCCGAGGCAGCAGAGCTCATCAACGCAGCAAGGCCGGACATCGTTTGGGTCGGCATGAGCTCGCCCAAACAGGACTTGTGGATGGCACGCATGCGGCCACTGCTCGATGCGCCAGTGCTCATCGCGGTGGGGGCGGCGTTCGACTTCCTCAGCGGAACAGTGAGCCAGGCGCCGCGCTGGATGCAGCGGTCGGGATTCGAGTGGCTTTACCGGCTCGGCACCGACCCGCGACGGTTGTGGCGACGGTACCTGGTCGACAACCCATGGTTCATCTGGGAGGTGGCTCTCCAGATGACCGGGCTCAGGAAGTTCGAGCTGGCTTGACCTTGGCCTGCGCGGACTCGTACCAGTCGATCGTGTTGCGCAACCCCTCCTCGAATGACACGCGCGACTCGAAGCCGAACTCTTTGCGCGCGCGCTCCACGTTCAATTTGCGCCGCGGCTGACCGTCCGGCTTGGTGGCGTCCCACACGATCTCTCCCTTGAATCCGGTCAGGGTTGCAATGAGCGTGACCAAGTCGCGGATCGAGACCTCGCTGCTGGACCCAAGGTTCACTGGGTCGGGCTTGTCATAACGCTCTGCGGCGAGCACGATTCCTCGGGCGCAGTCGTCGACATAGAGGAACTCGCGCGTCGCCGAGCCGGTGCCCCAAACCGTGATCGCCCGCGCTCCTGAGTCGCGGGCCTCGATGCACTTGCGGATCAAGGCGGGGATGACGTGCGACGACTGCGCGTCGAAGTTGTCGCCGGGACCGTAGAGGTTGACGGGCAGCAGGTAGATGGCATCGAAGCCGTACTGCTGGCGGTAGGCCTGGGCCTGGACCAGCAGCATCTTCTTTGCCAGCCCATAGGGTGCGTTCGTCTCTTCCGGGTATCCGCCCCAGAGCTCGTCCTCGGAAAAAGGAATGGGCGCGAACTTCGGATAAGCGCAGACGGTGCCGACCTGCACGTACTTCTCGACGCCGTTGAGCCGGCCCTGCTCCATCATCTCGATGCCCATGATCGCGTTGTCGTAGAAGAACCGGCCGGGGTTTTCGCGGTTGGCGCCGATGCCGCCGACGCGCGCGGCCAGGTGGACGACGATCTGGGGCTGCAGATCCTGGTACATGCGTGCGACCTCGGTCTGCCGCGTCAGGTCGTAGTCGTGACTCGTGAAGGTGGACACGTCTTTCGCGCCCCGATCACGAATCTGTGCGACCACGCGGCTGCCAAGGAATCCACGGCCGCCGGTGACGGTGATTCGTTTGTTCTTCCAGTCGATCGTCAAGTTGACTCAATCATCTTAGAACGAGCGTCGCGTGTGCTATCCGCCGGCCAGGGTCCGCCTCCGCGCGCGATATGTGGCGCCGGCCGGCCTCCACGCACGCTCCGCGCACATGGTCGCGCATGCGCCTGCCGACCACCAGAAGGGGAACGTCACCGACAGGTCGCCCCACAGGTCCGTCGTCATCGAGATCGGGACCAGGGCGAGTCCTCCGACGAGCGCGACCAGAGGCAAGCACTCCTCGAGCGACGACGCACGCGAGCGTTTCAAGGCGAGGTACCCGTGCCAGATCGAGAGCAGAAACAGCGTCACGTAGAGCATGCCGCCGACCACGCCCAGGTCGCCGAACATCCCCAGTACTGCGCTCTCGCCGGTTCCGACGAGCTGCCCGTAACGCACCGTCGAGGCGCCAGTGCCAAGGCCGAATGGATGCTGGAGGTCGACAAGCAGGTCCGACTTCAGGAAGTCGTAGTGCTCGCGGCCCGAGCTGTCGTTGCCGGGGATCGTCCAGAGGATTCCGCTGCGGAGCACCGGGTTGAGATTTCTGTCCACCGCGGGGGCTATGGACGCGTAGGGTTGGAGCGCGGTCACCGTGGCCACGATGAGCACGGGCACAAGCGCTGCGATCCAGACGCGTCGCAGCACGATGGCGAGGAGGATCGCCTCGCCGACCGCCGCGAAAAGGGCAAGCCGCGTGATCGAGAGGACGACCGAAACGACGACCAGCGCGGTGGAGACCGCGATCCCCAACGCAACGGGTTTCGACACGCGCCGGTCGATCGCCGCGATGCCCAGCGGAAGCAGCATCAGCGCCGTGTACGCGATGCCGAGCGGGCTGACGTAGGTCGACACCATGCGCCGCACGAGGGTGCCGCTGTTCACAGTGATGAAGAAGTTCTCAGGCAAGCCGGCCGGGCCGTGATACGTGAAGCCGAGGAAGCTGGTGTAGGCGTTGACGCCCCATCGCAGCCACGTGCTTGTGGGCACGAAGAAGATTTCGTAGACACCGAAGATCGCGACGGCCGCTCCGGCGCCCATGCAAAGCACCACGACCGTCAGCCGGTCTCGGTCCTCGCGCGCCGTGACGGTTCGCCCGATGAAGTAGAGCAGCGGGATCAGGATCATGGTCCGCAACCCCACCAGTCGCTGCGCCAGGCTCGCATCTGACCCAAGCACTGAGGGCGGGATCAAAAAGTACACGCAAACGATGGCCGCGAAGGCGATCGCGATCCCGTCAGTCACGGTCACCGGTCCGGGAGCGCTATCTCGGTGGCGCGCCGATATCGCCCGCACGGCGATGACAAGCAGTACCAGCAGGAACATCTCCTTCCATCCCTGCACGACTCGCACGAGGAGATGAGGCGTGCCAAGGCCGAGCAACGCCATTACCACGATGTTGTGCAGCGCGAGCCCCGCGATCAGCAGGCCGAGGCCGACGAAGGGACGCCGCCACGTCCACCACAGCCCTGCCGCCACCACGGCAAGGATCACGAGAGCGATCCCGATGCCGATGTAGGACGCGATCAATCCCAGGCCGCGATTCGATGAACTGCAAAACGCGGCGTTGATCCATGCGTGGATCCGCGATTCACAAGAATTTCGTCACGCCTCGCAGGTGATGTGATCATGCCGCTCCGGTTTTGGTTTGACCTCCCCGGTGACCGACGTGTAGAGTCCTTTAGCCCACCGGCCCGCCTATGCTTCAGCAAAGATCCCGCAGCCCCATCCTCGTATTGGTAACGCTTGCCCTGATCATTGGATTTGGGCCAGGCACGGCACAGGCGAGCACAACCCCGTTCCAACCTCAGCTGACGGCACCGCGCTCGGTGGCCGGACCGACCGGACCGCAGCGCGAGGTGTTCGGGTTCGCGCTCGCGAGCAGCCTCAGCGATCCAACCGTCGGCTATCCGAGCTGGGATTTCTCACTGCTGTCGACTGTGGCGTTCTTCGGGCTTCACGTGAACGACGACGGCACATTTGCCTCAGATTCGGGCATGACGGTCTGGAATTCGGCCACCCTCACCAGCCTGCTGAGCACGGCCCACTCTCACGGTGCGAAAGTCGTACTCACGATCGTGCTTCAGGACTTTGGTGCGGGAACGCCGCACATGTGCGCTGGACTGATGCACGGATCGACCACCATCGCCAAGACCGTGGCCCAGGTGAAAGCCAAGGGCGTAGATGGCGTGAACGTCGACTATGAGGGCCTGAACGGCCGCTGCGGCACCGCCGACTCGTCGTGGGCGCGCCACACCTTCACCAACTTCGTGGCCAGCCTGCGTGCAGCGCTGCCCGGGGGCTCGTACCTCAGCGTTGACACTTACGCGAGCTCCGCCATCGATCCCCTCAGTTTCTTCGACCCTGCCGGACTTGCCGGCTCCGCGGATGCGCTGTTCGTGATGGCATATGACCTCGAGTACTCGAACTACTACCGCCCACCTGCGTCGTGCTCGAGCTTCTGTCTCGGGCCGACAGCACCGCTGAGCGGCTACTACTACAACGATTCAACGATCGCAGGCTGGTACAAAGCGACGGTGCCTGCCTCGAAGCTGATTCTCGGGGTGCCCTACTACGGCCGAAAGGCTTGTGTGGCCGCCCCAGCGTCAAATGCCTACCCGACGAGCAGTGTGGTCGCCGACACTTATCTAGACGCGTCGCAGGAGTCCACCTCCAATCTCGTCAAACCTGGCACGTACACGACTCACCGCGATTCACGTGACCCCGCCGGGGACGAGAGATGGGACACCTGGGTGAACACCACCCTCAACTGCGTGCGTGAGCTCTACTGGGACGACACCGTTTCGCTGGGGCACAAGTACGAGCTGGTCAACAACAGCGGCCTGCGTGGCATCGGTCTGTGGAACCTCAACTACGGGGGCGGCGCGCCTGAGCTCTGGTCTCTGCTCAGCACGTATTTCGCGTGCCCGGTCACGGTCACGTTGTCGGCATCGGTGACGACCACGCAGTTCAGCGTGGGCCTGTCTGCAGGAAGCTGCAACGTGGCGTCCTTCGACGTGCAGGAACTCGATGCGACGCTCAACCAGGGGTGGTTCAACGAATCGGCAACCAAGCCTGTCTCCGGCGCTGCGACCGTCACCGCCGAAGGCTACCCTGGCCACACGTATCAATTCCGCGTGCGCGCGCATTCCGCCGCCGGAGTCCTCGGACACTGGACCACCGCCAGCACCACCGTGTCCGCAACCGCAACCAGGTCTCATCCCTTCAGCGGGCTCTACACACTGGACGCGTTCGGCGGGGTGAACGCCGCCGACAGCGCCTTCCTTTCGCCCAGCGCTACCTGGGGCAGCCTGAACATCGCGCGTTCAGCCCACGCGCAGCCCAGCGCCAGCGCGCCGCAGTCGGGGGCGGTTCTCGACGGGTACGGCGGTCTGCACCCGTACGGCATGCCCATCGCCATCAAGACGAGCGCGTACTGGGCCGGCTGGGACATCGCACGCGATTTCGCGTTCATGCCCGATGGAACGGGAGGGCTGGTCCTGGACGGATGGGGAGGCCTGCACCCGTTCCATGTGAACGCCAGCACTACCGCGCTGACTGTCACAGGCAACGCTTACTGGCCCAAGTGGGACATCGCCCGCAAGGTTGTGATCTTCGCCGACGGCAAAGGCGGTTACACGCTAGACGCATGGGGAGGAATCCATCCATTCGGCATCAACGGCCCTTCGCCGGTGGCCGCGGCTCAGATCACACAGACCGGCTACTGGCCGGGCTGGAGCATCGCTCGCGACATCGTCCTGGTCCCTGGAGACGGCGGGCACTCCGGCTACACGCTGGACGGTTGGGGCGGGGTGCATCCGTTCCACGTGAGCGGCGATGGGAGCACGATGCCCGCTCCCATCAAGACCGCTTACTGGTCCGGCTGGGACATCGCGCGAGGCGTGTTCCTGCTTCCAGGTTCTGCGACTGCCGGCTACACGCTCGACGGCTGGGGTGGATTGCATCCATTTGGAGGGGCTCCCGGCATCCTCAGCCAGTCATATTGGCCGGGCCGCGACATCGCCAAATGCGTTTGGGGAGCCTGAGAGCGGTACGAGGAGGCACGGGATGAGCGGGGTCGTTCGCCGGGTGGCTTGCGGCGCAGCTGTGATCGCCATGAGCGCGTCTGTCGGGCTGGGGACAGCTACGGCGTCGGCTGCGGGGAGCGCGCCTAAGAGCGGTTTCGCCGACATCACCGCGCCTCAAGTCATGTCCGTTGCGGACTCGTCTTCGGCTGCCCCGGCATCAGCTGCGGTGGAGTCTGTGTCCGGCTTCGGCAGGACGGCGCCGCTGCGAGCGACAGCCGGCGTGTCGAGCAATCCGAGGCTGCAGCGTGAGGTGTTCGGATTCGTGAACGCGGGCAGCCTGGGCGATCCGAACGTCGGATACACGACCTGGAACCTCGGCCTGCTGTCGACGGTCGCCTACTTCGGCCTGCACGTCAACAGCGGCGACGGCAACCTCATCACCACCGACACCGCATGGGCCGTTTACCACTCGTCGACGATGAGCAACTTCGTCAATGCCGCGCACGCCCAGCACGTGCGCGTCATTGTCTCGATCAATCTTCACGACTTCAGCACGAGCCCCACCAACCAGGTTTGCGTGGGCCTTCAGAGCACCAGTACCCAGAACACCATCCAGCAGGCCGTGGCGCAGATGCAGTGGGCCGGTATCGACGGCATCAACATCAACTACGAAGGCACCATCACCACCTGTGCGAACGGACTGACTAACCGACAAGAGCTGGTCGCGTTCGCGCAGAACATGCGCGCGGCGATGCCGGCGGGGACGTATCTCGCCATCGACACGTTCTCCGGCGCCGCCGAGGACAACCAGGAATTCTTCGACATCACCGGCTTGCAGCCATTCGTCGACTCCTTCTTCGTGATGGCCTATGACATGGACGAAGCCAACTACTTCGAGTCGCCGCTCAACTGCACGTCCTACTGCTTCAACCCGATCTCGCCGCTGAACACATACCGGTTCAACGTCACGAAATCGATGGCCCAATACACGGCCTTGGTGCCGGCGAGCAAGGTGATCCTCGGCCAGCCCTACTACGGTCGACGGGGATGCGTGCCATCGCTGGCAGGTGCCCATCAGTACCGCATAGCAGGGACGAACTTTGTCGCGCCTACCTACATCTACGCGTCGACCATCCCGTCGCAGACGGGCGTCTACCGATTCTCTGCACATCGTGATCCCCTCGACGGCGTCAGCGAGTGGGACACCTGGTACGACACGGACTGGAGCTGCAATCGCGAACAGTACTTCGACGACGTCTACTCGCTCGGCGGCAAGTACAACGTCGTCCTCCAGGACAACCTGAGGGGGGTCGGTCTCTTCACGCTCGATTACGGCGGTGGCTCACCGGAGCTGTGGTCACTGCTCAACAGTTACTTCTCGTGCACAGTCACGATCAGCCTTCCCGACACGCAGACGACGACAGAGTTCACGTTGAGCCTAGCCGCCGGCAGCTGCAACGTCGCCTCGTTCGACGTCCAGGTCTACGACACGACCCTCAACCAGGGGTGGGTCGACATCGGCGCCGGCCCGGTCGTGGCCGGGGCCGCGAACGTGACCGCAGACGGGTACCCCGGACACACCTATCAGTACCGGGCGCGCGCGCACTCTCGCTCTGGAATCATCGGAGCTTGGTCGGGGGTGGTATCGACCACGGTTTCCGCCACCGCCACGAAATCGCAGCCGTTCAGCGGCCTTTACACGCTGGACGGGTGGGGCGGCATCCATCCCGACAACAGCCCTCCGCTTGGGACCACTGCGTACTGGCGGAACTGGAACATCGCGCGAGCAGCGCACGCGCTGCCGGGCACCACCTCGCCGCAGTCCGGCTTGGTGCTGGACGGCTGGGGCGGGTTGCATCCGTATGGCGCTCCCGGCCTCACCGAGACTTCAGGCGGATCCGGACACTACTGGCCGAACTGGGACATCGCCCGCGACTTCGCCTTCTTACCCGACGGCTCGGGCGGGCTGGTGCTGGACGGCTGGGGAGGCTTGCACCCATTCCACGCCAACGGCGCCACCAACCCGATCAACGTCCAGGGCAGCGCCTACTGGCCGAACTGGGACATCGCCCGCAAGGTGGTGATTTTCGCCGACGGCACGGGCGGCTACACGCTGGACGGCTGGGGCGGGATCCACCCCTTCGGGATCAACGCTGCGGCCCCGGTGCTGGCCCAGAACATCGTCCAGACCGGCTACTGGCCGGGCTGGAACATCGCCCGGGACCTGGTGCTGGAGCCGGGGAACGGGGGCCACTCGGGCTACACCCTGGACGGCTGGGGTGGTGTGCACCCGTTCCATGTCAACGGGGACGGGAGCGTGATGCCGGGCAACGTGAGCAGCGCCTACTGGCCGGGCTGGGACATCGCCCGGGGGATGTTCCTGCTGCCGGGGTCGGCGAGCGCGGGCTACACCCTGGACGGCTGGGGCGGGCTGCACCCCTTCGGTGGGGCGCCGGCGATCACCAACCAGTCGTACTGGCCCGGCTGGGACATCGCGAAGTGCATCTGGGGCGCATGAGCGATCCAAGCGACCAGCACGAGAGCTTCGCCGGTTGAACTGACTGCGAACGCTGCGGCTCGCTGAGCGGGAGGAGAGGAATGGCTGGACGTGTCTCAGTAGTCGGTGCCATGGGGGCTCTCTTGCTGGCGCTGGTGCCCTCGGGGACTTCAGCAGCACCTACGAGGTCGGCATCCGGCCCGTTGCATGCGACGGCCATCGTGGCGAACGGCTCGTGGACCACATATCACCATGACGACGGGCACACTGACTACGACCCGTCAGCGCCGACGGCTACCAGCGTCATCGCAACCCCAGGATGGCCATCGGCGGCCCTGGATGGCGAGGTCTACGCGTCGCCGCTCGTGCTCAACGGCGTGGTCTATGCGGCCACGCTCAATGGCACGGTCTACGCCCTGAACCAGATCGACGGCAGCATGATCTGGTCAAAGAACGTCGGCACTGCGCAGACCGGCGGGTGGTCGTGCGGCAACATCGGGTCCAGCGGAATCCTCGGAACGCCTGTGATCGACGCGGCGGCCAACCGTATTTACACCGCCTCGGAGGTGGTGATCGGAGGCGTGACCTCGTACCACCTTTTCGGCCTGGACCTTGCCAACAGCGGCAACATCGTCCTGGACACAACCCTCACCACGGCAGGCTTCGACTGGACGATCGAGCAGGAGCGCGGAGCATTGGCCCTGCAGGGTGGGCATGTCTACGTGCCCTTCGGCGGTAGAGCCGGCGACTGCGGGACCTACCACGGTTACGTCTTCAGCGTTGCGACCAGCAACGGCGCGATCAGCGGTGTGTATCAAACACCTGGATCCGGGGCTGGGTTTTGGGCTGCTGGTGGCGTGGCGGTCGACGACGCCACCGGCAATGTTTTCGTCACGTCGGGCAACGGCACCGCGAGCGGATGCAACGCAAACGTCAATGGCACACCCATGTTCGAGAACGACGCGGTGGTGCGGCTCGCCGCGGGCACGGTCGCTCATCAGGACTGGTTTGTGCCTCAGGACTGGAAGGCCGACTGGTGCGACAACGATCAGGACCTCGGATCCGCGGGACCCGTGCTCTTGAGCCCGAACCTGCTGTTTCAGACGGGGAAGTGGGGCACCGGTTTTCTGCTGAACCCGAATGCTCTCGGCGGCATGGATGGACAGCTCTACCCGACGCCGAAGCCTGCACCCTACGCCGAGGCCAACACCTGCTTCGGCAACCACTCCGACGCTACTTTCGGCTCATTCGCCTACGCGGCGCCATTCGTGTACGTCGAATGCGAAGGACATGGCATCGCGGCCATTCACGTCACCACGTCGGCTCCCGTCTCCTTCAGTCCCTGCGATTCGTGCAGCTCGCCGGACTGGTCGGCGGGCGGAACCGCAACCTTCGGACCGCCCATTGTGGCGGGCGGTGCCGTCTGGGCCGCGACCAGTGGCGGCGGTCTTTACGCGTTCAACGCAACCACCGGCGCCCAGATCTTTCACAGCGCGAGCTTCGGCATCAACCGCTTCGTCACGCCGGCCGAGGCGGGCGGCCAAGTGTTCGTTCCGTCGGGCACTGTGATTCGATCCTTCTCATTCGGAGGCTCGGTCTTCGCGACCCCGTCACACCTCGACTTCGGCGGCGTCGCGCCGACGACCACCTCCCCCGTGCAGGTGGTCACCCTGCACAACAACACGTCGGCGACAGTGAACGTCAGCACGGCGACGATCACGGGCAGCAACGCCGCCGCCTACCTCAAGGGGACTGACACCTGCACCGGCGCGGCGGTCGTGCCTGGCGGCACCTGCACCGTCCAGGTGAGCTTCAGACCCGCTGGATTCGGCGGCCTGCCGGCGACGCTGACCATCACCGACAGCGCCCTCGGGAGCCCGCGCAGCGTGCCTCTGTACGGCATGGGCGCACTCGACAACCAATCGCACCTGTACACGCTGGACGGCTGGGGGGACGTCCACAACGACGGGTCGGCGCCTGCGCTAGCCGTCAGTGCGTACTGGCCCGGCTGGAACATCGCACGGAGCCTTGCCCTGTTCCCTGACGGCACCGGCGGCTATGTGCTGGACGGCTGGGGCGGCCTGCACCCGTTTGGCAACGCCAACCCGGTGGCGGAGTCGGCGTACTGGCCCGGCTGGGACATCGCCAGGCAGGTCGTGCTGGCGCCGTGGGCGACCAAGGCGTCGCCGGCGGGCTGGGTACTGGACGGCTGGGGCGGCATCCACCAGTTCGGTGGCGCGCCCGCGATCACCGGCTATCAGTGGTGGCCGAACTGGGACATCGCGCGAGGCATCTCCATCCTGCCCGACAGCACGCCCGGTTCCGTCGCGGGGTACACGCTGGACGGCTGGGGCGGCATCCATCCCTTCGGTGGAGCGGCGTCCGTAAATGGCTACGCGTGGTGGCCTTACTGGGACATCGCGCGGGGCATCGCCCTATCACCGGACTCGACCAGGACAAACCCCTCAGGTTGGACGCTGGACGGCTGGGGCGGCATCCACGCCTTCGGCAACGCGCCGGCGGTGTCGGCGAGCGCGTACTGGTCGGGATGGGACATCGCGCGCGGCCTCGTCTCGTGGACCGCGAGTGGCTCCGGCAGCGGGGGTTGGGTGCTCGACGGCTGGGGCGGCGTCCATCCGTTCGGCAACGCGCCCGGGATCTCGCCGTACGCCTACTGGCCTGGATGGGACATCGCTACCGGCCTGGCCGGGAACACGTCGAACTCCGGGTCCAGGCGGAGGACCTGACAGCAGATCGGTTGTGTGAGCAGGCCGCGGCCCTGCGGCCTGCTCGCTCTGTTGTTTAAGCTGCGTACGCCCTACTTGGCTGCACTCGCCGTAGCTCTGGACATGACGTTCGCCAACCGCAATCGTGGCGGGACTCACGTGTACGCGCGATCGCTGTTCAACTCACTGCGCGACAGGCCAGACGTCGTCGCGTGGGTGATCAGCGGTCCGAGAAAGTCCAATTCCGCGCGGACGCTGGCATGGCTCGTCCTCGGTGCGGGCAACGCGATCCGCAGCAAGCCGCCCGACATCCTTCACTGTCCGGCATTCGTGATTCCTTGGCGCGTCACCGCCCCTGTCGTGGTGACGGTGCACGATGCGGCAGCTCGGCGGTACCCGCGTGACCATCCGCTCGAGTGGCGTCTCTACGACCGCCGGCTGATGCCGCAACGCCTGCGCGCCGCGGATCGCGTCATCACAGTGAGCGAGTTTGCGCGCAAGGATGTCATCGACGCCTACCGGCTCGATCCGGACCGGGTGGTTGTGGTGCACAACGGGATCGACCCGCGGTTCTTCATCTCACCTCGGCGCGATGACGCGGCGACGGGGCCCCTGCTCTTCCCCGGCGCGCCGCTTGGGCGCAAGAATCTGGACGTGGTTCTGCGATGCCTTGCGGGTGCACCGAAGGGTTCGGCACTGTCACGCGTGCATCTCGAGATATCCGGCGCGGCACGGCTGGAATATCCTCGCTACGACAGGCTTATCACTTCGCTTGGATTGGAATCGCGGGTGCGATGGCTCGGGCATGTCGCGGACATGCATGCCGTGATCGCGAGGGCCGCCGCCGTCGTTTACCCGTCGCTGTACGAAGGCTTCGGCCTGCCGCCACTGGAGGCGCTGGCTGCCAGCACGCCGGTGGTGGCATCGAATCGCGGTTCGCTGCCAGAGGTGCTGGGCGAGGCCGCCCTGCAGCCGGACCCTGAGGACGACCACGCCGTGGCAGAGGCGATCGAATCGGTCCTCACATCTCCGGACCTACGGGAGCGCATGCGGCATGCCGGCGTGGCGAGGGCGCGCCTGTTCACGTGGGAACGCTGCGCGGAGAGGACGCTCGATGTCTATCGCGCAGTGCTGAGCGAGCATCACGTGGCGGTCTGACGTTTGCGCATCGCCATCTTCGAGAACTTGCCGCCCGGCGGAGCGTTGCGCGCGTGCTATGAGATCGGCCGTCAACTAATAGCTCACGGGCACTCGATCCACCTGTTCAGGCTGAGCGTGCCACGAGACAAGGGCCCGTTTGACCTCACGCCCCTGAGCGAGTCGGTCTTCGTGGAGTCTTTCAGGCCTCTTTGGGGCGCGCTCGACTCGCGGCTGGAGCACCTGAGCCTGGCGCCACGCTCGTACACGCTGTTCGGTCCGCTGCGCCGCGCCCATCGCAAGCTTGCGCAGCGGATTCGTGCCGGAAGCTATGACGCCATCCTGCTGCACCAGGATGGGCTGGCTCAGGCGCCTTACGCATTGCGCTGGCTCGACGGCCTGCCGACCGCCTATTACTGCCAGGAGCCGCCACGCTTCGCCGCCGAGCGCGCCGTGCTGGCCATGCATCGCGAGCACCTCGCCGAGTCGCCGCACATCGCCGGCTGGGCACGGATCGCGGACGACCGGCTCGTACTCGATCGACTGGCGCGCTCCGATCGCGAGAGCGCCCGGCACGCGCGGACCATCGTGGTCAACTCGGTCTACAGCCGCGAGCGCGTTTGGGCCGCCTACGCGCGGGATTCGGTTGTCTGCTACCTCGGCATCGACGAGCGGCGGTTTGTGCCGGCGGCAGCGCGCGGTGGGCGGCGGCGCGAGGTTTTGTCGGTTGGGCTTCCCGTCAACGCCAAGGGACACGAGCTGGTCGTGGAAGCGCTGGCGCTGCTCCCACATGACAGGCGACCAGCGCTGCGGTTGGTCCTGCCGCGCGCCGACAGCACGGAAGTGGTGGATCGGCTGGCGCACGAGCGCGATGTCCAGCTCATCGTTGACGTCGGCGTCGGCGAGGAGAAGTTCATCGAGTGCTATCAGCGTGCGATCGCGACTGTGTGCGCGGCCCGCCTCGAGCCCTTCGGCCTGACGCCAATCGAGTCGATGGCTTGCGGCACGCCGGCGGTGGCAATCCGCGAAAGCGGCTACCGCGAGTCCATCATCGACGGGGAGACCGGCTTCCTGGTCGAACCTGACGCCGAGAGTCTTGCGCGCGGCATCCAGCGGCTCGTGAGCGACCCCGCGCTCGTCGAGAGCATGGGCGCGCGCGGGCGCGAGGAGGTCGCCAGGCGCTGGACGTGGACGCGAACAGGCGACCAGATGGATGAGATCCTTCGCGGGATCAGCGGCATCTGAGGATGTCGGGCGAGCGCCGCGTGCTCATGACCACGACGGCGTATCCGCCTTCCATCGGCGGTGTGCAGAGCTACGTCGCCGACCTGAGCAGCCGTCTCGAGAGCTTCGCCGCAGACGTTGTGGCGCTCTGGCTGGAGAACCGTATCGACTGGCTGCTCGGCACCACCATCCGGCTCGGCCCGCGCGCCTCGCCGTCAGGCGCAACAGTCCTGGGCTGGTCCGCGCGCGACCGCGCGCGCATGTCGCCATGGGTGCTTGCCTACTACGCTGCGATCCCGGTCGCTGCGCGACGCATCGCCGCGATCATGGCGCCGCAGGTCGACCGCCTGATGTCACCGGAGCACGTGCTGATTCACAACCACCGGATTGGCAGGGAGTTCTTCGCCATGGCGTGTCTTGCCGTCGCGCGCAAGCGCGGGGTTCCGTTCGTCCTGACCCCTCACCATCACCCGAGATGGCGCGGCTTCCTGTACCAGGCGTGGACGGATCTCTATCGCCAGGCCGACGCTGTGCTCACGGTCACCGAGGCCGAGGTTGGTCAACTGGTGGACCTCGGCGTGGCGCGGGATCGAATTCACGTCGTAGGTGGGGGACCGGAGGATCCACTGCCCGGAAACCCGGCTCGTTTCGCCCAGCTCATCGGAGCACCGGACCGCCCGCTGGTCGTCTTCATCGGACAGCTCTACGAGTACAAGGGAGTCGCGGAGCTCGTCGCCGCGATGGACGTGGTCAACTCCCGCGACCACCGCGCTGAGCTCGCGTTTGTAGGACCGCACACGCCGTTCTCCCGGCGCTTCTTCGCCACGCACACGCGTCCATGGCTGCACGTGGTCGGCGCGGTTGACCGCCAGACGAAGTGGGACGCGCTGGAGGCAGCGACGATGCTGTGCCTTCCCTCCGCGCACGAGGCTTTCGGCCGCGTCTACCTGGAGGCCTGGTCCAAGGGCAAGCCCGTGATCGGCGGCCGCGTGCCGGCGGTGCAAGAGGTGGTCGCTGACAGTGAAACGGGTTTGCTTGTCAAGCCCGGCTCAACAGAAGAGCTCGAGCGGGCAGTCCTGCGCTTGCTCGATGACCCTGACCTGGCGCGCCGCCTCGGCGAGAACGGCCGGGCCGACCTCCAGCGTCGTTTCAGCTGGAAGCAGGTTGTGGCTCGGGTCGAGCGGGTGTACGAGGAGCTGCTTGCTCAGAAGCCCATCGCCGGCCGGCCCACGTGATTCCCAGCAAGGTCCAGAACTCCAGGCTCAGGTCGTTCTTGAAGTAGGGCACGTCGACCATGCCGTGCACGATGACCGCGATGAGCGCGAGCAGCACCCCCAGGTGGAACGGCCTCCAACTCTCGGATCCAGCCCGCCATCCGCGCCAGGAGATCCACAGGCCCACACCGATGATCCACGCAATGGCGATCAAGCCGAGCAGGCCGGTTTCGACCCAGAAGTTGAGGACGATGTTGTGGGGATCGATGAAAAACGCACTGCTGTGGAAGTTGGTGAGGTACGGCGCGACCCGCTGCTGGAATCCAGAAAGGCCGGCGCCAAAGATTGGCCGCTGCTCGAGGAGCTTGATGGCCCCGTTCCAGAGATCGATGCGGCTCTGCACTGTGTTGCCGTAGACGTTCTCCGTTTCGATGATCACGCGGTGCCTGATGGGTTCGATGAGGGCGAGCGTAACGACCAAGAGCCCAGCGAGCCCGAGCAGCATCCATCGTCGCCGATGTGAGATTGCGAGACCGGCGACGACGGCTGCAAGTGCCAGGTAGCCGCCGCGCGAGAAGCTGAGCAATGTGATAACACCGCCGATCAGCAGAAACGCCGCACCGAGGAGCCGTTCTCGCTGCCGCGCGTGAAGGGCGAGACTGCCTGCGACAGCGACGAGCGGAACGACGAAGAGCGCGACGGCGTTGGCAGTCGAGTAGATAACTACCGGTGGCGTCCCGGTGACCTCGTACGTGTGATGGATGAGTCCCACGAGTACGACGTAGGAGTTGGCGACGCCGGCAATGGCGGCCCCGACCATCAAACCCCCGATGACCAGCATTGCTCGCTGCGGATTCCTCAGCACGTTGGCCAGCACCAACGCAAAGGCCATCGGCTCGAGGAGGTACGCGCGATACAGGCCCAGCGCCGCCGTCAGGCTCGGCGCAGTGATCACCGCCAGCGCGCCGGCGGCGACGAAGAGCAGTGACGGCCACAGGAACGGGCTTCGGACCTCGAACATGGTGCCGTCGCGAAACGTCTCAACCAGAAAGATCACGACCGTCACGATGATGGCGGCCTCGAGCACGGTCGACGGATAGAAGCCGAGGTGCCAGCGCACCACGTATGCGGGCGCCAGCGCGGACGTGAGCGCCGACGCGAGAGTGGTCAGCCGATACGCGGACTTAATAGGCGTGGCGCTGGAAGAACATCCGCAGAGCAGTCAGCATGATGATTTTCAGGTCGAGCGCCAAGGACCAGTTCTCGATGTAATAGACATCGTAAATGGTGCGATCGACGATCGGCGCCGCACCGCGCAGGTCGTTGACCTCCGCCCAGCCGGTGAGCCCTGGGCGCACCCGCTGCCTTTCCAGGTATCGCGGCACTTCCGCTCCGTAACGCTCGTCGAAGTACGTGGGCTGTGGTCGCGGACCGACCAGGCTCATGTCGCCGCGCAGCACGTTCCAAAATTGCGGCAGCTCGTCGATGCTGAGCTTCCGCATCACGCGACCGACCGGCGTGGCTCGTGGGTCGCCGGGCTCGGCAACCTTCGGACCTGTCTCGGCCTCAGCGTCGGGGACCATCGTGCGGAGCTTCAGGACTGTGAACGGCTTGCCGTTCAGGCCGATGCGCTCCTGCCTGAAGAGCACCGGCCCGCGCGGTGACGTCAGCTTTACGATCGCCGCCACGATCAGAAGCGGGATGGCTAGGACGGCAAGCGCGATCGCACTGACGGCGATGTCGATGCCGCGTTTAAGCGCCGCGTTGGTGCCGCGCAAGCGGCTGTGCCGTATGCCTACGAGCGGAAGTCCGTCGATGGCGTTGACCTCGGCGCGCGTGCTGATGATGTCGAGCATGCTCGGCACCACCTTGAACTCGAGCTGCTGGTCCTCGCACAGCTTGATCAGGTTGAGCAGGCGCCCGCGGTCCTCCTCGGCGATGGCTATGAACACCTGGTCAGCGCCGAGCTCGCGCGCCAACCGTGGCAGGTCCTCGATGCGACCGACGACCTGGGCGGCGGCGAAGCTTGAGCCTGCCGCCAAGTGATCATCGAGCACGCCGACGACGTGGTAGCCGTATTGCGGAAACATGTTCATGCGCTGCACCAGCACTTCGCTGCCTGTGCCGGTGCCGACAACGAGCACCTGCTCCGTGCCGATGCCCCTGCGCCGCAGCCGGGTCTCGTATTGGCGAAGCCAGTAGCGCTCGACCGTCATCAGGACAGCCGTCAGCAGCACCGTGTACGTGATGACCAGACGTGAGTAGTGGACGCCCACGTTGCCGAGAGAGATGGCGGCTAGCACGAGAACGGCAGCGAGGCCGATGCCGCTGTAGAGGCCGAGCAGCAGGTCCGAGAGGCTGCGCCCGCGCCACGATTGGTACTGATGATTGATGGTAAGGGCGAAGAGATAGAGGATGACGACGATCGGAATTGCAGCGATGTATGGCCCGAACGGTAGGAGCCGCCCTTCTGTGTGGAACGGATCGATGGTGCGGTGGAACAGATACGCCCCGGCTATTGAAGCGACCACGAGGATCGCGTCGCCGGCGAGCAGCGCGAGCGGCAGCCAGTCGGGTCCGAGAGCTGCCAGCCGGCTTGATCGTTGCGACGCCCGCGCAGTGATGGGCTCCGGTCCGGGCTGATCGTCCGCGGCGGGCCGAGCCTCTTCTCGGCGTGCCATCGGTGCAAGCGTACCTGTGAGGGCCGTGAGCCGCTTTTCGACCGCCGCCTGTTGCGAGCGTTATCGTTGGTCCGGGTGATCGCAGCTTGAGACACAGCAGGCGCGCGCACCCGATCCCGGCGCGTGATCTCGGCGAGCCTCGTGCTTCCGCCCGCCCCGCACCACATCGCAAAGCCTGGGAGGGGGCGACGGTTGTCGCCAGCACCCTCTATGCCGTTGCATTCGCGTGGCCCGCCTCGGTCCAGCCGTGGGCTTGGGTGTGGGGCTCGCATGGCGACGGGCTGGGCAACATCGTGGAGTTCAGCTGGTTTGTGCGCGCGATCCAGACTGGCGTGTCGTGGAATGTGGATCCAAACCTCAGCATCCCGTTCGGTGAGTACCTCGGCGGCCAGCCGCACGAGCCTCTCTATTTCTTGGCTCAGATCGCGATTGGCCTGATGGCGAGCTCGGTGGTGGCCCAGAATCTCCTGTCTCTGCTTGCGTTGCCGGCCGCGTCGTGGGCGATGTTCAGGCTCGTCCTCTGGCTTACGCGATCACCCGTGGCCGCGTTCGTCAGCGGGATCGGATTCGGGTGCTGCTCATACATCATCGCCAACACCGGCGGCGAGGCAACGCTGGCGCAGATATGGGTCTTTCCAGCCGTGATCCTGGCGATCCTCAGGATGCTCGACGAGCCGAGCCCCCGCCGCACCGTCGTCGCCGCGCTCGTGGTGACCGTCTCCGCGATGGTGAACTTCTACTACGTCCTCTTCATCGCCTTGGGCGCGGTGGTGCTGGGATCGGTCTGGCTCGGAGTCGGCGTCCTCGAGCGCCGTTCGCTGGCCACACGGTCCCTGCTAGCCGGGCTCGCCGCCGGCGCAATGGCGTTGTCCGCGACGTTGGCCGTGTACCAGGTCGCGATAGGCCACCTTGCTGAACATGCTGTACGAATACACCGCACGTCCACATCGCTTTCTTCACTGGCCGCGTCGCCGGTTGACATCGTGCTGCCGCCTGGCGCGAATCCGTGGGTAGGCTTCTTGCGGCAGCAGGCGTTCGGGCTTCGGCTGCTCAAGCACCCGGGGATCTACACAGACTTCAGCGAGCTGAGCATCGCGCTCCCCATCCTGCTCCTAGCGTTGGCCGGCGCGGCGATCATGCTGTTTCCTGGGTGGCGGTCGCGTGTGGGCTTATTCGTCACCCGCGCCAACGTAATAGCGATCCTCGGCGTTGCAGCCGTCGGGGTGTGGCTGCTGGTGCCGCCCTTCGGCAGGCGCTACGGGCTCACCTTCCTCTCTCTCGAGTACGACATCTGGTCGGTCGCGCCGCAGTATCAGAGCTTCTACCGAGCCGGCGTTCTCGTCGTGCTTGGGGCATGCGTCCTGGCCGGCGTCGCTATCGCGGCGCTCTCGATCCGCAGCCCGCGTGCGGCGGTGGCGGTGGCGTTGCTGGCCGTCCTCGGGGTGTTCGCCGAAAACTTCACGTGGCCTGCGGACCGCGTGCTGGCCGTCCAGCCTCTCCCCGAGTACGTATGGGTTGCGCAGCATCCCGGTGATTACTCGATGGCCGACTATCCGCTCCTCGCCACCGGCTCGGGAGCCAACGAATACACGGCTGAGTTCTACCAACGCTTCCACGGGCATCCGCTGCTCAATGGGGGTATAGGCGGCACCGACTCGGAGTCGATGCGAGAGGAGATGCGCGATCCCAACCGGCCGGGCGTAGCCGGGGCGCTGGCGGCGCTCAACGTTCGTTATGTGATCTGGCACACGGACCTGATCCGACAATTCGCTCCGCTCAACCCCGCCTACGCGGCGCTCCTGCCTTCTTATGAGCCAAGCACCGCGGGCTATCGACTGCTCGCGTCGTTCAACGACGGAGCGCGCATATTCGAGGTGACCGCGGCGCCGGCGCCGGCGTTTGCCTTCTACGCGGAAGGATTCGGACCCGTGCAGGCCGCGGGTTCCGAGGGCTGGTCGAGACGCGTCGAGTCAGCAGACGGAATGGTCGGGGTCTTCGTGGGCCCTTCAGGCGCTTTTTCAGTGACGCTTATGTTCACGTGTGAGGCGAGCGGCTCGCCCGCCAGCGTTCGGGTCGGCCGTCGAAACTGGACGTTGCTCCTCGACCAGCCCAACGTGATCACGTTTGGCCTGGCGGCAGGGAGGGGGATCACGGAAGTACCTATTGCCTTTTCTTCAGCCGGCGGCGTGGCGTGCTCGCCCATATTGGCGAGTTAGGTGGACCCGAGGACGTAGATGTCGGTGCCGGCCAGGCGCTGGATGAACCGGTAACCGGCCAGCGATTGGTCGGGGTCCCGCCCAAACCTTTCGTATGCGGCTCGGTGCACGAACACGTAACGGATGCCCAGCGCACGCAGTTGGTCTGACACTCCAGACGCGTAGTACGGCTCCAGGGTGTAGGCAAGCTGGCCGGCCTGGCTAGTCGCGGTCGCGCCGTTGAACATTGGATGCTCGTGGACCTGCTGGTAGAACACGTAGACGCGGTTCTCGACCTCGATCTCGGTGCCAACCGCTGGGTCGGTGGACTTCACTGCGATCGGGTATTCGATCAGCGTGCCGGCGGGCTGGCTCTTCAGCCACGTGTACTCCGCCGGAGCCGGAAGAAGTTGCATGTCATGACTGGGCGGCAGCCCATTGAACTCGAGCGCGACCAGGAGGAACGGCGCCGCTAGTAGCCACCGCTGCTTGACGGCAAGGTGGCCCTGCAGAGCCATGAAACCGAACCCCGCGAGCACTGCTGCGCCGAGCAGCACGAGAGCCCCAAACCTCGCGTAGGCGCGGAAAATCGGCAGCACGAAATAGAGGAAGTGGGACGGAAAGGGAACCTCTATTCCGAACACCGAGCGGTCGGGCGGCTGGCTCACGATGAACGCCACCACGACCACGCTTGCGGCGAGGAGCGCCCCGTAGGTTCGCCGGAATGCGATCAGTCCGATCGCCGCGAGCACGAGCGTGGTAAAGCCGATGGTCAACGTCTGCTCCGCGAAGTTACTGCCATGTAGCCCCGACGCTTCATATGCCCGCAGCGAATTCGACAAGAGGGGATTCAGGTGCCAGGGCAGTACGTACTCTTTGATCCGGGCAGAGAACGCCACCAGCTCCTGGTAGGTGCGCTCGCTCGCGGCGTACTGCCCGGCAAAGGTACCGCTGCGCTGGGCGCCGCCTCGGGCGGAGACTGCGACCACGGCCGGGATGAAGACCGCGGCTCCGGCCACCGTGATGGCCGCAGCTTTGGCGTGGTCGACAAGCTGCTGCCGCCAAACGACGTCTGGGCCGCGCACGAGTAGCGACGTCACGAAGAAGATCGCAACCAGGAATGCCATCAGGTAGGTCATGCTCGGGTCGGTCCAGAGGGTGATCCCGGCGACTACCGCCGCCAACACGATGTTCCGCAGACGCCTCGTCTGCCGCCACCCTATGGCAAAGTAGAGGAAGGCGGCATATAGCTCCATGTGCGTGTGGAGCAGATGGACCATCGCCTTCTCCTGGTGGTATGGCACGAACGCGAATGTGAGGCCCGTGAACGTTGACGCAAGCCTCGTCATCTGCAAACGCCGCGCCAGAAGGAACGTCACCCAGGCGGTGAGAGGAAAGCTGCTGAGGACCCCAAGGTTGTAAGCAATGACTGGTCCCAGGACATAGGAGAGCGGCGCGAAGAGACCAACCTCGACGACGTCGAAGTAGACATTTTCCCAGCCGCTGCCGAGGGGAACACCGCGCAGCTGGTTGTAGAGCAGCGGCAGGCCATGGTGCAGCGCGTAATCGAACCACCAGAAATCGGAGATGGTGCCCAGCGCGTCGCCCGGGTACCCATAGATGGCGCTGTCGATATGCAGGACCAGTGGCCATGTGACCACCAACGACAGCAGGAGCGCAACGACGAGGACACATCGTCCGGAAGCCGCCTCCGCCATGCGAATAGCGGACCCGACGAGCCCGGTCAGCTGAATCTCGCCGTCAGTGTTTGGTGCCCGTAGTCTGGGCTGGGCCCGGTGCTGCAGTGGCAAGCTCGCGCAGCCGCCGGTCGTAATACCGGACGAAGTGCAGGCGGTAAAAGATCGCCGCTGTGTCCCAAAGCGCCCGATAGACGGCGCCGGGGCTGGTCGTAGTTTCGAAGCGGTAGTCGAGCTTGATTGGCGCCTCCACGATCCGGCGGTAGCCGAGCTTTCGGGCAACAACCAGCAGCTCGAGGTCGAAGGCGAATCTCTTCACGGCGAGGAGCGGAATGACGTCTTTGAGAACAAGTCCGCGGAACAGCTTCAGGCCGGTCTGCGTGTCCTTAACGTCCAGCCGGAAAAGAATCCTAATCAGTTGCTGGTACATCCAGCTCTGAAAACGCCGCAGCGCTGGGTAGCTGACCTGTGAGTCAGGATGACGCTTCGAGCCCACGACCACGTCGCACCCAGTGGCTCGCTGGATGGTAACGAACGAACCTAGACCGGCGGGGTCGAGCTCCATGTCGGCGTCGATGAACGCGATGAGATCGCCCGTCGCCTCTGCAACCCCGTGCATAAGGGCAAAGCCCTTGCCCTCGTTGACCGCATACGCGAGCACCTTGACCTGGGGCGAGCCGACGCGTTCCGCCTCGCTTGCCGTGTTGTCAGTGTTGCCGTCGGAGACGACAATCACCTCGTAGACCAGACTGGTCGAATCTAGGATCCGCAGAAGGTGCGAAAGGTTCTCGTGCATGTGCTGTCCTTCGCGATACGCCGGAACAATGACGGACAGCTCGGGAGACGCGCTCAAGCTACCTGTCGCCGCACACTAAGGCGGTCGATTATGTAGATGGCTCCCATCGAGGCTGCGAGCAGACCGAGGCTGATGACCACCATCGTCAGTATCTGCCAGATGCTCGAGTGAAAGATGGCGATGAGGACCGTTTCCAGGATGCACGCGCCGAACAAGGGAAGCGCGAACAGTCGCCGCGCGATCGAGAGGAAGTAGTTGATGAGGAGGTTTGACAGCGCTAGCAACGTTAGAGCGACGGCGAAGACGCCCAAGTAGCCACGGGCCGGCGAGAAGCTCGGGCCATATGGCAACAGCACGAGGCCGGGAAAGAGGCTATAGGCGATGATCAGCGCGATCCCCATCGCCCCGACCATCAGCAGACCCAGGTCGACCACGTGGTAGTGCGCCTCGTTGCGCGCGTGCAGCGCCGCGATCTCCGGAAAAATCACTCCGGCCACCGACAGGCCGAGGAAGTACACGACGCGTGCCAGCACCGACGCCGCCGCGTATACGCCGGCCGCGCCGGACGAAAGGAAATGTTTGGCCAACAGCGTGTCCACGCTGAAGATGTAATTGATTCCGATGCTCGCGATTGTTGCGAGCACCGCGTAGCTCCCGAGGCCTTCCATTTTTTCTGACTTGGCGAACGATGCCCGTGCGGATCGGAGCATTAGGAAGCTCTGGCCATACGCAACCACGGCGCCGGCGCTCAAAGTGGCAAGCGCGCCGAAGGCGCCAAAGCCGGTTGCAATGAGGGCCGCAGCCAGCGCGAGCCTGGTCGCCATCTCGGTGAGCATGTTGGCGGACAGCGCGACAAATCGGCGCATGCCCTGGAGCGCGCCGCGGTTTACGGTGACGAGTATCGCGCACAGCGCGGCCAGCGCGAGCAGGTAAACGACCTTCCGGTCAGGAAGATTCAGGAAACTGGCCACCACGGGCGCGAGCAGGATCAGCACGGCCGCGACGGGTAGCGCGGCGAGAATCGAGATTGTGCTGAGTCTTAGGAGCATCGGTATCACCGATCCCGACTGTCCCTTCGCCACCGCGACGCTGGTAAAGCGGGCGCTCACAAACTGGAGACCGACCACCGGCACCATGAGCAGGTACAACGCGGCGATGGCGGACGCGACAACCGAGTATTGGCTTGGACCGAGCAGGTGGCCGGTCTCAAAATGAAAGACATACCCGAGCATTCCGGCCAGCACGCTGCCGGTCAGGTAGATCGCGGAGTTGCGAATGATCGGGTCTGCCTTCAACCGCGCTATCAGCTGGCGCGGTCTCAAGATCATTCGCGGACCCGTTACGTTCGTGGGCTCAGGCGAGGTCAGGTCCACCGACATAAAGACTCCGTGGATTCTAGAGGCCCCGCCGCAACAGACCCCCGGGCGGGAAACCTAGAATTCGCAGGCGGTGAACCCTAGCGCTGCCGGGCTCGGCGCGAAGTCGTCTGGAACAGTCTTGAGCCACTCACGATCCACCGTGCTGCGGGCATGGCGTCCTGCGCTGGCGCTGTGCTGGCCACCGGCTCTCGTCGCGGCTGTGTACGTTGCAATCGGACGGCTTGGGTTCTATCCAACCGACGAGGGGTTGGTGCTCGCCTACAGCTACCGTGTCCTGCACGGCCAGCTGCCGCACCGGGATTTCGTGTCGACTCGGCCGGCAGGGTCCGCGTATTTGCATCTGATCGACTTCCTCATCCCCGGGCCGCTGTTCGAGGTCTCGCGCGTGATCGCGCTGTGCGAGTACGTGGCGTACACGGCGTTGTTTGCCTGGCTGGTGTACGAGATCGCCCCGTGGCGATGGAGCGTATCGATGACGATGGCCGCGGCCGGCGCGGTGCTTGTCAACCTCAACAGGTTTCCTCTGATGGCGTGGTATACGATCGACGGGCTCCTGCTCGTCGCGGTCGGGCTCCTCCTGGTGCAGCGAGGAGTCAAAAGGAACGACTGGGCGACGATCTGTGTTGGCTTTTTCATCCTCGGCTTGGCCGGGCTTACCAAGCAGAGCTTCGTCCCCGCCACCGGCCTCGGGTGGCTACTTCTGTGGCCCCGACTCATGAGAACAAGCTGGCGGCAGCGCCTGCGTGACTTGGTCATGACAGGGGTTTACGGGGCCACGCCTTTGATCCTCTACCTGCTCGTCATCAGCGGGCTTGGGGCGTCGCGCGCGCTTCGGACTCAGCTCTTTGGTAGCACGCCACTCCTCTACGGGCTGCCCCTGCTGTATCCCTGGCTCCCTGACCGCGACCTAGTCGCGCTTGCGGTGCTAACCGCCCTGAGCGTCGCCATCGCAGTAGTCAGGACGCGACGCAGCCTGCTGCAATCGGTGCTGGCATCCGGCATGACCGTGATCGTGGTCGGGGCCTCTTTATCCGATCAGCTCGGCTTGCGCAGCGACGAATGGGGGATCCGAATTTTCTGGATGACGGTCGGATACTGTGTCGCGAGCAGCCTCAACCGTCAGTCGCCGGACGTCGTCGGCTTTGCTCTCGTCGGCGTCGCGTGGATGTCCTCGCTGAGCTTGTCGTTTTTCTATCCGAACCTAGTCGCGGGCACGCTAGCGGTATACCTGCTCCAGCGAACGTGGGTGGGCGTGACGCTCCCCAGGATCCAGATCGCAAGGCTGGCTCCGGCGGTCGCCGCCATACTCGCACTCGCGATCACGGCCGCCGTGTTCGGAAACACTCGCAGCCAGGACGTGTATCTGGACCGCACCGCCAACCAACTGAGTGCGACCCTGTCGCCGGTATCGCCGGCTTTCGGCGGCATCCGGACTAACCCACTCACCGCCGCGTACCTAACCCAGATGTCCGCCTGCATCGGGCGCTTTCCAGCCCGGTACGTGGCCATCCTGCCGGAGAACGCGGCTATGTATCCCGCATTGGGCCTGACCAATCCGTTTCCGATCGACTGGTTGTGGCCGTACGACGTCCATGGCTCCGAGTCGCGCATAGTGGAGACCACCGACCAGTTGAACTGGACCGGCGATTACGTCGTGCTGTTCCAGACAGTAGACGAGGCGCAGATCGTCGGCGGCAACTCACTGCCGGCCGCGATGGAGGGCTCTACGATCACCACCTATACGCCGCTCACTGACGAGATCTACGCCAGGCTGAAGGGGATCCGCACGACGTGCGGCTCGTTTCTCGTCGTCTACGCGCCGGCCCGCTAAGGTGGGAGCCGCGCAGGCGGACGGCGCGTTTCCTACGGTTGCCGTGGCGGTGCCTTACCTGTACACGGCGTTGGGGACTCGGCGCTGAACCTTACGAACCCGTTCACCATCGACTCGAGGTGGCCAGACTCAATGTGGTGTTCGGTGGCCAGGATCGTCGCGACCACCTACGAGCTGAACCGGGACAGCGACCACCTCGTGCTGTTCCAGACGGTTGACGAGCTCCAGATCGTGAACCGCGAGTCTTTGAAGCCGGCCACATGTGACTCAACCATCGCGGCGCTCAACGACGTGCCGGCCCAGATCTACCAGCGGCTGAACGGCACCAAGGCGACCCGCGGGGCCTTCCTGGTCGTCTATTCGCCTTCGAAGGCGGCGTGACAAAGGTCCGAGACGCCAGCTTCGCTCTCGTGGCCAATGGCTTCGCGGATGGCCCAGCCCAGGCGATGCGCGACTACCTCGTCGAGGAGGGCGCGCATCGCGTCGTGGCAGTCAATCATCCGCTCAGTGCAGAGGAGGGCAGCGAGCATACCCTCAGCGAGTGGGCCGACGGGCAGTTGGTCCGGAGCGAGCGCAAACGGCGACCGTCACGGCCACCGATGTCCTACCCGATCGACCTTTTCACCCCGTTCCTACTGCCCAAGGTGGACTGCTGGTTCGGCTACAACCCGCTGAACGTGGCCCACGGCATCGCCGCACGCCGCCTTGGCCGCGCAAGCCGGGTCGTGTACTGGGGCGTCGACTTTGTCGATACGCGCTTCGGCCGCGGCCCGCTCACGTCGGTCTACGAACTCTCGGAGCGTTTTGCGTGCCGTCGCGCCGACGCGCGTTTTGAGCTGTCGGAAGCGATGCGCGATGCTCGCAACCGCCGCCACGGGGGCGAGAGGAGGCCGCCGCTGGCGCCTGTGCGAATCGTGCCGATGGGGGCGTGGATCGTGCACGTGCCTGTTTCCGACCCCGACGCGTACCGGAAACGACGAATTGTGTACATGGGTCACCTTCTGCCCAAGCAGGGCCTGCTGCAGCTGCTCGACGCCGTGCGCATGGTTCGCGACCAGGGGCTCCCGGTCGAGCTCGACCTCATCGGTCGCGGCCCTCAGGAAGGCGAGCTGCGCGAGCGGGCAGGCCGGCTGGGAATCGAAGACGCTGTTCGCTTCCATGGATTCGTGGACGACCACCGCGAGCTCGAGAAGATGGTGGCCTCTGGCTCGATCGGGGCCGCCCCATACGCGACTGGCTCGGAGTCCTCGTACACGATCTATGCCGATCCGGGGAAGCTGAAGATCTACCTTGCGGCGGGCCTGCCCATCATTACCACCGACGCCGCCCCCGTCGCCGCGGAGCTTGGTGAGGCGGGCGCGGCGGCGATCGTCGACTTCAATCCCGAGGCGATCGCACGAGCCATCGAGCGCTTGCTCACCGACGAGGCGGAATGGACGAGGCGCAGGTCGGCCGCGCTGAGTCTTGCGCGCAAGTACGACTGGGAACTCATCCTGTCGGGCGCTCTGCGGTGGCTGGGCTTCGAGTGAGCTTCGCGGCCAGTGCGCCGCGGGCCACTGCCACGAAAAGCACCGAGTTCACAACCGGGTGATATAGCAGCACGGGATCGCGGTACCGCGCCGCCATGTAAGCGCCATGCACCGCGGCAGGAACTAGCGTCGCTGAGTACGGGATCCACAGCCAGCGCTTGAGCCGGCGCGCCGTCGCCATGCTCGACTCGCGGCGCAGGAAACCCTGCCGGCTCGTCAGCGCCTCCTGGGTGCGGCGCGAGTACTTGCGGTACATCGGGCCGAGCCCGCTCGCGTGATGGTGCTCGAGCTCCGCCTCTCCGACGAGCACGATCTTGCCGCCCGATTCGATGAGCTGGATCACAGCCAGAACGTCGTCCGCTTCGGCGGGTGAGCCCTGGTAGACGGAACCCCCGCGCACGGTGCAGCCCTGCGCGATCGCCATCAAAGGGTGATTGGCCACCGTCGGCGTGAGCGTGCGCATGCCGTGCCGCAGCATCAGGTCGATCGACGTGTTGATCGATCCGTACACGAAGTGGTTGAACGGGTCGCTGTAGCGATTGAAGTAGCGATTCACGAGGCCGTCCTCGGAGGTGCTCACCACCCGCGGAAACGCGGCCACGACCTTGGGGTCTTCGAACGCCGCGACCATGCGCTTGACGAAGTCGCGCCCGCGCATCCGGTTGTCGGCGGCCATGACGGTTACAAGCTGCCCATGCGCAGCCTGCATCCCGACGGCAACGCCGGGTTCGGCCTTGCGAAACGTGTTGTCGACCACCCGGGCCCCTGCGGCTTCGGCCAGGGCCCGCGTACTGTCGGTGGATCCTCCGTCGGCGATCACGATCTCGAAGCCCCCTGGAGGCGCCTCCTGGCGCGTGATCGACTCGAGGCAGGCCCCAAGATCCCGCGCGCCGTTCAGCACCGGGATGACGACCGACAGGGTCGGGCTGGTCACGCCCTCGCGTTGGACGCGGCGACGAAGCCGCTCACCGCGTCGGCGACCCGCTGCAGCTGGTCTTCCTGGAGCTCCGGGAACATCGGGAGCGACAGCACGCGCGGCGTCAGCGCTTCGCTGATTGGAAACGAGCCCGTGCCTTGGCCGGCTCCGCGGTAGGCCTCCTGCAGGTGGATGGGCACCGGGTAGTGGATGCCGCAGTGGACGTCGTGCTCTGCCAGGTGGCGAAGCAGGTCGTCTCGTCGCTCCGATTGCACGACATAGAGATGGAAGACGTGGTCGCCGTCGGGTGCGGTGTGGGGGAGGCCAAGGCCGGAGTCGGCCAGGAGCTCGTCGTATGCCGACGCGTGGCGGCGCCGCGCCGTGTTCCACGCCTCCAGGTGCGGCAGCTTGGCGCGCAGGATCGCCGCCTGCAGCGTGTCCATGCGTCGGTTCCACGCCAGGAACGCGTGCTCGTACTTCTTGCGCTGCCCGTAGTTGCGCATGCTGCGCACAGTGTTGGCGACGTCGGCGTTGTTGGTGACCAGCGCCCCCGCGTCGCCGTATGCGCCGAGGTTCTTGCCCGGGTAGAAGCTGAACGCGGCGATGTCGCCGATTGTGCCCACGCGACGTCCGCGGTAGCGCGCGCCGTGAGCCTGGCAAGCGTCCTCGACGACCAGCAGCTTGTGGCGGCGAGCGATCTCCATGATCGGATCCATATCCGCCGGCTGGCCGTAGAGGTGCACGGGCATGATCGCCTTGGTGCGCGGCGTGATCGCGGCCTCGATGAGCTTGGGGTCGATGTTGTAGGTGTGCGGGTCGCTGTCGACCCACACGGGGGTCGCACCCGTGAACGAGATCGCGCTCGACGACGCGATGAAGGAATGCGCGGGGGTGATGACCTCGTCGCCAGGACCGATTCCCAGCGCGCGCATGCCAAGCTCGAGAGCGGAGAGGCCCGAATCGAGGGCGACGCAGTGCGCCGCCTCGCAGTAGCGCGCGTACTCGGCCTCGAACTCGTCGACGTCTTTGCCGAGGATGAAGTCCGCATTGGCGATGACGCGGCCGACGGCCGCATCCACCTCGGACCGAATCTCGGCGTACTGCGCCTTCAGGTCGACGAGCGGGATCTGCTCAGCCGCGGACACTCTCGGCCTCACGCCACACGTACGGCCGCTCGAAGAATCCCTTGAAGCACACGAGCTCGCTCACCTGCTTGAGCACGCGCGCCGGGCTTCCACCCACCACGGTGCCGGCGGCCACGTCGCGCGTGACGACCGCCCCGGCCCCGACCAGCGACCCCGCGCCGATCTTCACGCCGGGCAGGATCGTGGCGTTGCCGCCGATGCTCACGTCGTCCTCCACCGTCGCGCCGAGGACGCACTCGAGGTAGCGCGGGCACACCGGGTGTGGATCGTCGGTGAAGACGACGCCTGGCCCGAGGAAGACACGCTCGCCCAGAGTGACGTGCTCGAGGAAGCACTGGCTGTGGATGCGAGTACCGCTGCCGATCCTGTTGCCCGGCTCGAGCACTGCGTTGGAGCCGACGCTGCACCTGTCGCCGATCACGTTGTCTTCCCGGATCATCGCGCCGTGGCCGGAGCTGAAGTCGTCGCCGATGGTCGTGCCGGCGTAGATGACAGTGCCGCTCCGGATCACGCCTCCGCTGCCGATGGTCGTCGGCAGCTCGCCTGGCTTTTTCCCCCGAGGCGGGTGCCCGACGATCGCGCCATCTTCGACCACGGTTCCGTGGCCGATGTGAACGTTGGAATGAATCATCATCGGCGCACCTCCATCGGGTTGCGAGGACCTCGGTCGAGCTCCTTCTGGGCGGTCTCAAGCACGCGGACGACCGACAGGCCCGCGGCCCCGTCCGCGATCGGCTCCTTTCGCTCGAGCACGCACTGCACGAAATGAGCTAGCTGCTCGCGCAGCGGCTCCTTGTTCTCGAGTGACGGGATCAATATGTCGCCGTCTCGAACCGCGGCGACAAAAGCGCCGAAATCGCCGCCCGCAGGCTGGTAGCTGGCGCCCTTGTCGTACAGGCGCAGCTTCTCGCTGGCGTTCACGTCGTCAAAGACGGCCATGCGGCGGTCGCCGACGATCGTCGCTCGGCGGACCTTCACCGGGTCAAGCCAGCTGACATGGATGCTGGCCAGGACGTCGTTCGGGTAGCGCAGCGTCAGGAACACGACGTCGTCGCAGCCATCCTTCAAGTACGACTGGCCTCTCGCCACGATCTCGACGGGCTCCGTGGCCAGCCAGTAGGAGAGCATCGAGAGGTCGTGTGGCGCCAGGTCCCACAGAGCGTTGACGTCCTGCCGGATCGGGCCGAGACCTGTGCGCTGGAAGTGGAAGTACAGGACGCGCCCAAGCTCACCGGACTCGAGGTAACGCTTCATCGCCTGCACTGCGGGGTTGAAGAGGAACGTGTGGCCGACCATAAGAATTCGATCCGTGTCGCGCGCCTTCTTGATGATGGCTTCGGCGTCTTCGGTTGACGCGGCGATGGGTTTCTCGACCAGCACGTCGAGGCCGGCGGCGAGGCAGTCTTCGGCGATCGGTCGGTGCGTGGTGGCGGTCGTGCAGATGGCGACGGCGTCCACCAGCTTCCTCTCGATCATCTCGCGATGGTCCGTGAGCATCTCGACCTGCGGGTACTGCGATCTGATGGCGTTCAGCCTCGCGGGCACGCGATCGACGCACGCGGTCAACGTTGCGCCGGCAACCTGACCGTTGAGGATGCGCGCGTAGTTCGGTCCCCAGTGACCGATGCCGATGATGCCTATTCGGAGCACTGGCGAATTATGGTCCCGAGGCCGCGGCGCGCGTTCCCGATTGGCGCTCCCTTGCGGCGACGGCGTCTTCGATGGCCGCGCGCATCGCATCGGTGGCACGGTCGAACGAAAAGGTGGCGCTCCAGGCACGGCCCGCGGCGGCCAAGCGCTCGTACAGCTCCGACTGTGACGTGAGCTGTGCCATCGCGGCCGCCATCGCGTTTGGCGTTGGTGGCACCACCAGGCCGGTCTCGCCAGAACGCACCGCATCGCGCAGGCCCGGGACGTCGTAGGCGATCGCCGGCGTACCGCAAGCATTGGCTTCGGCGATCGAAAGGCCCCAGCCCTCACGCACCGACGCCATCAAAAGCCCGTGGGCCCGGGCCATGCGCTCGTGCTTCTCGTCGGCCGTGAGGCGGCCCAGAAACTCAACGCTGCCATCAAGGCCCAGCGAGCTGACCCGGCGTCGCAGCAGGCGCAGATACCCTTCGTCACCGTCGCCAACCAGCCACAGGCGGCCATGGCCAAAAGACCAGAAGGCTTCCACGATGTCGTGGACGCGCTTGGAGGGCGCCATCCGGCCGACATAAATGAAAGTCGGGAGCCTCTCCTTCGGAACCGCTGGTGCAACAAGGGGCTCCAGGCCGATGGGAAGAACTGTGATCGGCGCTTTGAAGCCGAGATTGCGCAGATCGCTCTCAGTCGAGGCCGAGATCGTCAACGCTGGAGTCTTGCGATAGAGCTTCAGATATCCCGGCTCGACCGCATAGCCGACGGCATTGATTGGGAAGGCGCTCTCGCGCCACCAGACCTCGCGCGCGAGCTGATAGATGAGGATCAGGGACGGGATACGAGCCCAAAGAGGGGTGAAGAACGGAATGGTGTTGACCTCGTCGATGACGGCGTCGAAGTCCATCTGGCGGGCGCCGTGGTAGTGGCGGTAAGCCTGTGCGTGCACGCTCCACTGCCGGCCCGAGCGGACGATCCGGACGCCGTCCAGGTTCTCCTCGGACGCCGCGCCCTCGAAGCTCGCGACAAACCATTCGACCGTGTCGCCGCGAGCGACCATCCTGCGTGCGACCTCGTGCGTGTAGAGCTCGGCGCCGCCCGCCCTGGGATTGCGCGGGTCGCGCCAGCTGAGAAAGAGGACCCTCAATCAGCCTCCGATTTTAGGCTGGGGTCGGCGCGTCCCCTAGGACTGGCCCACGACGTGCGGCCAGGCGTCGTAGAAGCTGGTGTCGATCGAGCCTGCCTCGACCCCAGAGCCCAGGTCGTAGATGTAGGTGGTGCCGGTGAGCGGTGGGCCGCCCAGCCCGCAGGGCGTCGCGGTCGTGCATATGGTCTCGCCGGCGTACCACACCAAACTGGCGGTCGCGAAGATGGCGCCGACCCTTGGGCTCGGCGAAAGCTGCTGAATCGACCCAGATGCGGTGGTCAGGTCAAGCGCCTCGGCGACATGGTTTCCCTGCGCGTTGAGCAGCGAGAACGCCATGCGGCTCCCATCCGGGCTCGCGTGCGGGCGGATCCATGCGGTGCCGTTGCTCACGGTCACAACCCCGCCGCCCGGCGCCCACGACTGCACACCGGCGGTGGTGCGGAAGTACAGCCGCGCGCCGCTGCCGGCCCATGCGGCCATCGTGGCGCCCTGAGTGTTGCTGTATGCGGGGGATCCATCGGACACGTGATTGACCTGGAGCGGTGCTGTGCTGCTCGTCGCGCCTCCCTTGCCCTGGGTGAACGTCGTCTCGACCGCGACGTATTGGCCGTCGGCCGAGAAACCGACGTAAAGATCGTCGTTGTCCCCGTTCACACCGCGCGGGGGCACAGGCCCGAGGTCGCTCAGCAGGCGGTCGCCCGCCGACGACAGAAGGTGCCACTTCATGTCCTGCTGCGAATTGGAATCGATGTAAGTCAGGTGACTTCCGTCAGGGCTCCACGCGTACGCCCACGAGCCGAAGCCGCCGTAGCTCCACGCGCGCACCAGTGATGTGGCGCTCGTGGCCATGTCGAAGATGTAGAGCGCGCCGGGCGCGCCCTGGTCGGAGCTGGCGGTGACGATGTACGACAGCCGCGTCGCGCTGATGAACCTGAAGTAGCTGCCGCCGGTGAGCTTGCACCGGTTGGCAGGGTGGCCGATGTCCGTGATGTCGCGCACGATGATCCCGGCCACGTTGCGCAGGTTGACGAGCACGAGCTTATCGCCTGCAGAGGGCGGTGCTGTGCAGGAGGCGGACGCGGGTGCAACGGCGCCGACAACCGGCGTGGGGCTCGGGAACGGCGCTCCAGCGGCAGGCGTGCTAGTCGTCGCGCTGGCGCTTGGGGAGTGAGTTGGGGTCGGGTGCGACGCTCCGCTGCTGCTCCCGCAGGCAGCCAGCAACACCGCCGCTGCCAGCCCGAGCGATCTGCGCAAGCGCATGCGAGCCGCGATTCTACTCCTGGCCCAATAGAATGCCGGTCGCCCAGTGATCGCCAACCTGAAGGTCGGAGTAGTGATCCCCGCGTACAACGAGGCGGCGTCGCTTGGGCGTCTGCTGCCCAGGATCCCCCGTGATCTGGTGGACGAGGTGGTGGTCGTCAATGACTGTTCAACGGATCAGACCTCCTCGGCGGCACGGTCTGCCGGCGCGACCGTAATTGACAGGCCAGGGCGGGGCGGGCCCGGGCCCGCCATCCGCGACGGGCTCGACCTGTTGCGATCGCAGGAGTTCGACCTGGTCGCGGTGATGGCGTCCAACGGCAAGCACGATCCGGCGCAGCTGCCCGATCTGATCAAGCCGCTCGCCGAACAGAATCTCGACCTCGTACGCGGCTCGCGTCACCTCGAAGGTGGGGGACACGTCAACATCCCCTGGCACCGGCTCTTCATGATCCAGCTGTTCACGGTTCTGTTCTCCATCCTGGTGGGCAGGCGCGTCACCGACGCGACCGGCGGCTACCAGGCGTACAAGTTGAAGATCCTCGACGACCCGCGAATCAACCTGCACCAGCCGTGGCTCGGCCGATATGAGGTCGAGACATATCTCTTCGCGAAGACGCTGCTAACCGGCTACCGCTGGAAGGAGGTCCCGGTCCATATCACGTACGCGGGCGGCAAGAAGCCGTACACGCGGGCGCGGCCGATCGTCGACTGGTGGGGCTACTTCCGGCCCGTGCTGCTGCTCAGGCTCGGCCTGAAGCGCTAGGCGCGTCGGAGCCGGGCGTAGATGTCCGCGAACGTCGAGTGGCTCACGCTCCGCACCGCATCGCCGATCTCGTCCGGGCCGACCCATTTTGGGAGCTCGAGCTTCATCGCTTCACCGACGTCGTAGTTGTACTCGTAGTTGCCTAGCTCGCTCAGTCGTGCGACGCACCGCGTGGTGTTGGCCGCGTACTCCGGCGTGTATTCGAACGATAAAGCCGGAACCGTGCGAGACAGGCCCGCCAGGACCTCGCTCTCGAATCCCTCGACGTCGAGCTTGCAGAAAGCCGGCGCGCCGTACTGCTGGATCAGCGCATCCAAGGTGGTCACAGTGACGGTCTCGGTCTGATCCCAACCATGCACACCGAACCGGCGGGTGCCCTGGACGCTAGCCAGCCAGTCCGGCGACAGTGAGGAGATCACGTGGGCCTGACTCACATGCATCTCCGCTGTACCCGCTGTTCTGCCGACCGCCATCGCGACGATGGACACCGACGCGTTCGATCCGAACCTTTTGCGTAGGTGGTGGACACAGACGCTCTGCGGCTCGGCGGCCACAACTCGCGCACCGAGTCGCACGAACAAAGCTGTTCTGTTGCCGACGTTTGCGCCGACGTCGAATACGACCTGACCAGGACTTATAAACATGCCGTATAAAGCCATCATTCGCCCAATGCGCGCGCGTTCTCTGGGCATCAGCCGCGTCAGGGAATCGTTGACCTGTCTCCCCACGCTGTAAAGACGTAGCCGGAGCAGGGCTCGCACGGCGGAATTCCTAAGGCCTTCCTGGGCGGTCAACCCTGGCAGGGTACTACCTTCGAATCTTGAGCTTGGAATCGGGTGCAACCTATGGCCGTAAAGTGTTCTGAATCCGTCAGGCACTGTAGGAGACGACCATGTCCACGTACGGGTTCGACCCGGAAGAGACCACTCACTGGGAACAGACGCGCCCCCGC
>Ga0070699_100000572_pt1 | contig 34809 bp, 34 predicted proteins | sample KBSK1503metaG_FD_65473 | JGI IMG/M metagenome (GOLD analysis project Ga0070699, IMG submission 65473) | Corn, switchgrass and miscanthus rhizosphere microbial communities from Kellogg Biological Station, Michigan, USA - KBS K1-50-3 metaG | ecosystem: Host-associated > Plants > Roots >...
CATGGCGAAGTCGCCCATGTAGACCTCGGACTCCTTGATCTCCCCCGTCTCCTTGATGGTGAGGCGGGTCCGGATCCGGAGAGGCGCGGCGTAGGTCATGTCACGGTTGCGGCATTCTTCGACGCTGAACTTCGGCTGGCCGAACTCGTAATCGAGGAACTTCAGCTCGAAGTTCTTGCCGGTGTAGTCGGTGATGGGGTTGATCTCGTCGAAAAGCTCGCGCAGGCCGTCGGTCTTGAACCACTTGAACGACTCGAGCTGCGTGGCGATCAGGTCCTTCAGCTCGACGAGGTTCGGGATGCGGCCATAGCTAAGACGCGCGGGGGCTCTCATCTCTGAGATCAATTCGGTTCTCCTTCCAGGAAAAAGGGCGCGCTCAGTTAATGGGCTTCGTGAGCGGCCGGGACGTGCACAAACGGCAAGTGTACGACAATTTACCCCTTCGTAGGGGCGCTTAAACGTACCAGCCCGGAAGGCGGCTGGCCCGTATTTCCGGGCACTATACCACCAGATGGCTGACTGGGAAACCCTCCGCGCCGAGTTCCATTCCCTTCCCCGCTTGCCGGGGAAGGTGGCCCGGCCGCGAAGCGGCGCGGCCGGATGGGGCCGGTCGCCAAGTCCATGACCGATTGGAAGGCGCTGCGCTCGGAGTTCCCTTCCCTTCCCCGCTTGCCGGGGAAGGTGGCCCGGCCGCGAAGCGGCCCGGCCGGATGGGGAGGATGGCCAAGTCGATGACCGACTGGAAAGCACTGCGCTCGGAGTTCCCGCTTCTCGATCGCTACATCTACTTCAACGCTTGCTCGCTCGGCCCCCTTCCCCGCAGCGGCATGGAAGCCCTCCACCTATACGCCGCCGACTGGGACGGCCAGGGCACCCCGGTCTGGTTCTCGACCTGGCTGCCCCTGCTCGAGAGGTTCCGAGGCAAGGTCGGGGAGCTGCTCAACGCTCCGGCCGGCTCGACCGCGATCGCTCCCTCCGTCTCGGTCGCCCTGACCACTCTGGCCTCCGGCCTTCCCCTGCCACCGGGCCGGGACAAGGTGCTGATCGGCGAGCTCGACTTCCCCACCATCGGCCACCAATGGCTCTCCCGACGCGGTTTCGAGGTCGAGTTCGTGCCTTCCGAGGACGGCATGACCATCCCGCCCGAGGCGTTCGCCGAGCGGATCGACTCCCGGACCGCCCTGGTCGCGACGACCCACCTTTTCTATACGACCGGCTACCTCCAGGACGTCCGGGCGATCGCCGACGCCGCCCACGCGGCAGGGGCCCTGTACGTGATCGACGGCTACCAGACCTGCGGGTGCGTGCCGATCGACGTTGCCGCCATGGAGTGCGACGCCTTCGTCGGCGGGTGCCTCAAGTGGCTCAGCGGCGGCCCGGGCAACGCATTCCTTTATGTACGTCCCGAGCTGATCCCCCAGGCGCGGCCACAGGGCACGGGATGGTTCGCGACCCGGGACCCGTTCTCGTTCACCCTCCAGGAGCTGACGTGGGCCGACGACGCCCGGCGCCTGGAGACCGGGACCTGGGCGATGGCCTGCCACTACGCGGGACTGGCCGGGCTCGAGCTCTGCTTGTCGGTCGGCATCGCGAACATCCAGGAAAGGCTGCGCGACCTGACCGACCGCATCCTCGAGCGCTGCGCCGAAGCTCGAGTGAATACGTTCACGCCCCGCGAACGAGAGAGACGATGCGGGATCGTGACGCTCGAGTGCCAGGAGCCCGAGGCGGTCGAAGCCAGGCTCCACGAGCTGGGCGTGATCGTCGATTCACGGCCGGGACGCGTGCGGCTGTCGCCGCACTGGTGCGTCACCGACGAGGAGCTGGAGCGCGGCCTGGACCTGGTGTTGAGCCAGGTCCAGGCGGCTAGCTCAGTCCGCTCCTAGTCCTTATTACTTGAGCTCGGCCGTCGCCCCGGCTTCCTTCAGCCGCGCGACCGCCTTCTCGGCGTCGGCCTTGGACACGTTCTCGAGCACCGGCTTCGGCGCGGCGTCGACCAGGTCCTTGGCCTCCTTGAGGCCGAACTGGGTGAGCTCGCGGACGGCCTTGATCACGTTGATCTTGCTGTCGCCGACCGCGGTCAGGGTGACGGTGAACTCGGTCTGCTCTTCCTCGGCCGGAGCGGCCTCGCCGCCGGCGGCAGGTCCAGCCACGGCCGCGACCGCCACGGGCGCCGCCGCTTTGATGCCGAACTCGTCCTCGATCGCCTTCACAGCCTCGACCACATCGAGGATGCTCCAGGTCTTGAGGGCCTCTACGAACTCTTTCGGGGTGATCTTCGTCGCCGTCGCCATTCCTAAGCCGCCTCCACTTTTGTCTTGTACGCGTCCAGCACTCCCAGGAGCTGCTGCAGCGGGGTTTGCATGATGCCGACCAGCTGGCCGACGGGTGATTGCAGGGTGCCCATCAGCTGGGCGATGAGCGAGTCGCGGGACGGCAGGTCGGCCAGCTGCTTGACCTGGTCCGGGGAGAAGACGCGGCCCTCGACCAGACCGCCTTTGACGTCGAGCTTCAACCGCGTGGTGCGGACGAACTCGTTGATCAGCCTCGACGGCAGGCTCAGGTCGTCGTAGCCGAACGCGATCGCGACCGGGCCCTCGAGCTCGGACTGCAGCGCCGGCACTCCCGCCGCCTCGGCGGCGCGCCGGGCAAGCGTGTTCTTGACGACGCGGTACTCGACGTCGCCGGTGCGCAGCTTGCCGCGCAGCTCCTGAAGCTGGCTCACGGTCAGGCCGCGGTAGTCCGTGAGCAGCGCAACCTTCGCCTTGCGCAGCTTTTCAGTCAGGACCTCGACCTGCTCCGCCTTCTGTTCCTTGCGCGCCTTCGGCAAAAGAAAAATCCTCCCTGCCCCACAGAATCAACAAGGCAGGAAGGATCGGTGTGTCCTTCACTTGAGAGCGCCTCGGTAGGAGATTAAGCCGGCTCGTGCCGGCGCCTACGTCTAGGGCAGGCCGCTGATTATACGGAAGGCAGCCTCCCCAGCCTCAAGGGCCGAGTGCCGGCGATGGGACGTTTCGAGGGCCCGGCAGACGTCCGAGTGCCGGCATTCGCGCGAAATCCGGCGAGCTCTAGCTCGCTGTGTGCAGCTTCGCGGCTTCGCGGACGTCGACAGGGACCGACGGGCCCTGCGTCGAGGTCAAAAAGAAGGTGCGCAGGTACTGGCCCTTCGAGGACGACGGCTTGTTGCGGATCAGCGCGTCGACCAGCGTCGTCAGGTTCTGGTGCAGCTGCCCGGAGTCGAACGAGACCTTGCCGATCGGCACGTGCACGATCCCGAATTTGTCGGTGCGGAACTCGACCTTGCCGCCCTTGGACTCACGAACGGCGCGCGCCACATCGTTCGTCACGGTGCCGGACTTGGGGTTGGGCATCAGGCCGCGCGGGCCGAGAATCTTGCCGAGCGGTCCGACCTTGGCCATCATGTCCGGCGTCGCGATCGCGGCGTCGAAGTCGGTCCACCCGTCCTGGACGCGCTTCACCAGGTCGTCGCCACCCACCACGTCAGCGCCGGCCTCCTGCGCCTCGCGCGCGCGGTCGCCCACCGCGAACACCGCCACGCGGACCTTCTTGCCCGTGCCGTTGGGCAGCACGACCGAGCCGCGCACCATCTGCTCGGCGTGGCGTGGGTCGACGCCCAGCCGGATGTGCGCCTCCACGGTCGCGTCGAACTTTGAGATCGACGTATCGCGCACGATCTCACAAGCCTGCTCGGGATCGAGACCTCCGTTGCCGTTGCTGGAGACGGCGGCCTCCACCTTCTTGGCCGCCTCGATGTACTTCTTGCCCCTCTTCTTCGGCATCGCGCCTACTCCACCACCTCGAGGCCCATCGACCGTGCGGTGCCTTCGATCATCTTCATCGCCTGCTCGGTGTCGTAGGCGTTGAGGTCCTTGCCTTTCGTCTCGACGATCTGGCGGACCTGAGAGCGGGTCACGCGGCCCACCTTTTCGCGGTTCGGCTTCGCCGAGCCCTTCTCGACGCCCGCGGCTCGCTTGAGCAGCTGGACCGCGGGCGGCGTCTTGAGCACAAACGAGAACGAACGGTCCTCGAAGATCGTGATCAGTGCGGGTACGACGTCGCCGGACTGAGCCTGAGTGCGCTCGTTGTAAGCCTTGGTGAACTCCATGATGTTGATGCCGTGGGGGCCCAGCGCCGTGCCGACCGGCGGTGCCGGCGTGGCCTTGCCCGCCTGCAGCTCGAGCTTGAGCACCGCCCGGACCTTCTTCTTGCTCATCCGGCTTAGTGGACCTTCTCGACCTGCAGCAGGTCGAGCTCGAATAGCGCGGGTGAGGCAGGCCTCCCCCGCGGGCCCCCTCCGTTGCCCGCGACGCCCGGCGGCGACTGGTTGGAGCTTAGGTGACGGCCGGAATGAATCCGGCCTTCGGCTCCACCTTGGCTTCTTTTCATTAGTGGACCTTCTCGACCTGCAGTAGATCGAGCTCAACCGGGGTTTCCCGGCCGAACATGTTGACCAGCACCTTCAGCTTGCCCTTCTCGGGGTTGATCTCGTCGACCTTGCCGTGGAAGTCGGTGAACGGCCCATCGACGACCCGCACCGACTCGCCGACCGCGAACTCGACGCGGATCTTCGGCGCCTCCTGCTTCATCTGCTTCTGGATCGCCCGGACCTCTTTCTCCTGGAGCGGCACCGGGCTGTTCGCCGAGCCGACGAAGGACGTCACGCCGGGAGTGTTGCGGACGACGAACCACGACTCGTTCGACATCTTCATCTTCACCAGGATGTAGCCGGGGAAGATCCTCTTCTGGACGTGCCGGCGCTTGCCGTCCTTGATCTCGATCTCGTCCTCCATCGGGACGAGGACCTGGAGGATCTTGTCCTGCATGTCCATCGACTCGATGCGCTTCTCGAGGTTCTTCTTGACCTTCTCCTCATGCCCTGAATAGGCGTGGACGACGTACCACTGCGCCTCGTCTTCCGGGGTCGTGTGCGTCTTCTCGACGGCCATCAGGGAGTGACTCCGTTGTTGTAGATCGTGCGCCGGGCCACCTCACCGAGCAGGTAGTCGATGCCACCGATGAACGTGCCGAGCACGATGACCGTGAAGATCACGACCAGGGTGTAGCGATACAGTTCGCCCCAGGTCGGCCAGACGACCTTGCGCAGCTCGTCGAAGACCTCACGCAGGAACTGGCCGATCCCGCCCTGGGACCTCGGCTCCTCGCGCTTGCGTGCGGTTACAGCCATGATGGTGCTACTTGGTCTCCTTGTGAGGGGTGTGCTTATGGCACCACTTGCAGTACTTGCTGAGCTCGATCCGGTCGGGATCGTTCTTCTTGTTCTTCAAGGTGGTGTAGTTGCGTCGCTTGCAGACGCCACAGGCAAGTGTGATGACTTCTTCCATGCTTCGCTCGTTGGTGGGGGAAAGAAAAAAGCCTAGGTTTCCTAGGCCTTGTCAATAGTAGCAGACACCTCACAATCTCCCTGGCATGGCCAACACAATCGCCGTCCTCCACGGCGACCAGACGGGCGAGGAGCTGCTGAAGGAGGCCCTCCGCCTCCTCGAGCCGGGCGTCCTGGGCATCCAGGTCGAGACCCGCGACTTCGACCTCTCGCTCGAGGAGCGCCGGAAGACCCGCAACCAGTGCGTCCTCGACGCCGCCCAGGGCTTGCGCGAGCTCCACTACGGCGTCAAGGCGGCCACGATCACGCCCGAAGGCTCGGGCGACGTCGGCAGCCCGAACGCCATCCTGCGCAAGCAGATCGACGGCCGGGTGATCGTCCGCACCGGCCGTCGCATCCCCGGCGTCCGGCCCCTCGCCGGCGTCCACTCCCCCATCTCCGTGATCCGGATGGCGGTCGACGACGCCTACGGAGCCCGGGAATGGCGGGAGGGCCACGACCTGGACGAATGGGCCTACAGGACCGAGAAGATCAGCCGGCGCACCTGCCGCATCGTCGCCGACTACGCATTCCGCCACGCCCGGCGCATCGAAGCCAAGGTCTTCGGCGGGCCCAAGTTCACCGTCAGCCCTGTCTACGAAGGCATGTTCAAGGAGGAGCTGGACGCCGCCGCCCAGCGCAACCCCGACGTCCGCTACGAGCCGCACCTGATCGACGCCACCTACGCCCTGCTCCTCGCCACCACCGGCGAGGCGCTGGTCATCCCGACCCTGAACCGCGACGGCGACACGCTTTCCGACCTCGTCATGCAGATGTTCGGCACCATCGCCGGCGCCGAGTCGACGCTGCTGGCGTTCGATGAGTCCGGCACCGTCGAAGTGGCGATGACGGAGGCGCCGCACGGCACCGCGCCGGCGCTCGAGGGCAAGAACGTGGCCAACCCCATGGCGATGATCCTTGCCATCGCGTCCCTGCTCAGCTACATGAAAGGTGAGGGCGAGCGCCGGGCGTCGCGCGCGGTCTATGAGGCCACGCTCGAGGCGGTCTCGGACGGGGTCCGCACCGCCGACCTCGGCGGCCAGGCGTCGACGTCCGATTTCACCTCCGAGGTGATCCGCCGGGTCAAGACCAAGGTCGACGTGTGGAGCGCGCTGGCGGACATCGAGCGCTGACCGTCCCCCTTCGCTACCTGGCGCTCGGCGACTCCTACACCATAGGCACCGGTGCTTCGGGCGACGCCCACGCGTGGCCCTCGATCGTCGCCGTGCGGTTGGGCGCCGAGCTGACGAACCCCGCCGTCAACGGCTACACGACGCTCGATCTCATCCGGGACGAGCTCCCGCTGGTGGCGAAGGTCGATCCCGAGCTGGTCACGGTCCTCATCGGGGTCAACGACCTCGTCCAGGGCCGGTCTCTCGACGCATACAAGAATTCGATGACGGCGATCTACGACGCAGTCGCGGGGCGCCGCGTCGTCGCGGTGTCGATCCCGACCTGGTCCTACGTCCCCGCCGCAGCCGACTTCGGCGGCGCCGTGCACGTGGACAGGCTCACCGGCGCCTTCAACCAGGTCGCGCGCGCCGAGGCGGACTTGCGCGGGTTCAAGTGGGTCGACCTCGGCCCCGCCAGCACCTCGGCCATCGGCTCGCAAGGCTGGATCGCCCGCGACCGGCTGCACCCAGGCGACGCCCAGTACGCGGCCTGGGCCGAGGCGATCTGGCCCACCGTCCGCGACCTCGTCGAGGAGAGTTGACAACCGCTTAACAGGACCTACGATGACCTCGGGGGTCGGTCGTCGTGGCTGCGGGAATAGGGGGTCGCCTATGACCTGATCGGATGTATGTGGGTTGTCCGTCCCATCCCTAAGGAGGTCACATGCATCGCATCGCCCGGTTAGCGATCCCGGCTCTCGCGATCCTCGTCGTCGGTGTCATCGGCGGCTCGGCCGCGACGCCGAGCCAGAGCCCGACCAAGCAGGACATCGCGAAGAAGATCCTCAACTCACCCGCGGGCAAGCACCTCACGTCGCCGGCCCGCGCGTACATGGAGAGCGTCGCCCGCAACGACCATCGCCTCGCCCCGGACTCAAACGGCCTGGTCACCAAGGGCAAGAAGGTCACCTCGGGCAAGCCCGGTGGCGGCGGCTCGCTCGCGAACGTGCGCGTCAACAATCCCGCCGACGACAGCCACCAGACCGACCAGACGACCCAGAGCGAGACCGCCATCGCGGTGTCCGGCTCGCACGTGGTCGTCGGCTACAACGATTCGCAGAACGTGCTCCAGCCCTTCCTCACCGCCGGCGCAAACCTGACTGGAGTCGCGTATTCAAGTGACGGCGGCCAGACCTTCACCGACGGCGGCGCCCTGCCCAACGCGCCGGGCAACGTCAACCTGGGCGACCCGTGGCTGGCGGTCGACAGCGCCGGGACGTTCTACTTCTCCAACCTGACGATCGACGCCACGACCGGCTTCCTCCTGGTCGGCGTCTCGCGCTCGACCGACGGCGGCAAGACCTGGACGCCAGCGGCCTCGATCCCGGCGCCGGCCGGCGCCTTCTTCTACTCGGCCGACAAAGACGCGCTGACCACGGGCCCGGGCAACGGCAACCTCTACGACGTCTGGGACGACTTCTCCCTGGACCCCAACTTCAACGCGGTCAGCGGACTGCCTGTCGCGCACTCGACTGACGGCGGCCAGACCTGGACCGTCACCTACGCGAGCCAGGTGCCGCTGTTCGGCAGCGGCTGCAGCTTCTCTCAGTACATCGGAGCCCAGCCGCTGGTCTCCGGTGGGACCGTTTACGACGTCGCAGAGCTGATCAGCGTCGACGACCCCAACTGCACCGGCGCCCCAGAGACGTTCAGCCAGGCCGTGTTCGTCTCCCACGACGGCGGCAGCACGTGGTCGGCCGGGGCGGTGATCCCGGTCACGCCTTCCGCGCAGTTCGGCGCGTTCAACCTCGGCCCCGCGCAGTTCATGCGCAACCTCGAGTTTCCGACCCTGGCCGCGTTCAAGGGCAACGTGTACCTGGCGTGGAATGACGGCGGCGACGGTTCCGGCCACAGCCACATCAAGCTCGCGCAGCTGGACAGCGGCGGCGGCGTGGTCGGGAATCCGTCGTTCATCACTTCCGGTACCAACGACGAGGCGCAGCCGGCGCTGACCGCCGACTCGAGCCTCCACGTCGCCTACTACCAGATCAGCACGGGGGCCAATGGCAACGGGATGCTCGACGTCTTCGTCGGCAACTCACAGAACGGCAACAGCTGGAAGGCGCAGCGGGTCACGAGCCAGTCGTTCCCGGGCGTCTTCACCTTCCCCCAGTTCGACCCCGTGATCGCGTTCGGCTACATGGGCGACTACATCGCCGCGACCAGCGACGGATCGCACCAGTACTTCGCCTGGGGCGACAACCGCGACATCGTCACGAACTTCCTGTGGCCGAGCGGCCGCAACGACCCCGACGTGTTCTTCGCCAAGCAGTAGATGAAGGGAGGCGGGCGCCGCGCGCCCGCCTTTCCTAAACCGTGATCCTCTTGAACGACTCCGCGTACCGATAGCCGCCGCGCCTGCCGACGTCGCGGTGGCGCTTGCGCATCCACTTCTCGATGTCCCATTCGCGCCCGGGCTTGGCGACCTGGCTCTTGTGCTTGAGCAGCGCCGCGATCTTCCGGTCCAGCGTCTTCGTGATGTCGACCAGGTACTCGCCCTTCGTCCAGAACGGGATCCAGACCTCTTTCACCTCATGCGGCTCGAAGCCCTCCTTCAGCAGCGAGCGGAAGGCGCGGGGGTTGCGCGAGTCGGGATACACCGCGGCCATCGTCGCCTCGCCGACGGCGAGGTGATCGGGGTGTGAACCGCCCATCGGCGCGTCGAGCACCCGGCCCGGGATGTGGGTGATGACCAGCTCTGGCTTGTACTTGCGGATCATGCGGACGATGTCGCGTCGCATCCTCAAGTCGGGCGCGAGGTGGCCGTCCTTGTAGCCGAGGAACTCCACCCGCTTCACTCCGAGCACCTTCGCCGCAGCCCGCTGCTCGCGCGCGCGGATGGCGATGAGCTCGGAGTCCTTCTGCTTCGGGTCCTCGCCACCCTGGCGGCCGTCGCTGACGATCACGTACGTAACCTCGGCCCCGCTGTCGGCCAGGCGCGCGATCGCGCCGCCCGCGCCGAAATCGGGGTCGTCGGGGTGCGCGGAGACCATCATCACGCGCTGGAACCTGGGCAGCCTTCCGTTGCTGCGAGCGGTGGCCACTCCGAAAAACGATAGTGACTAGCGACGGGCCTTTGCAGGAGCGTTCAGCGACGTGAGCGCGATCGCCGGCTCGATCGGCTCCCACAGGGCCACGAGCTGCTCGCCGGTGAGCCGCGCGCGCGCCGCGATCACCTTGCCTCCGAGCGCGGCCGTCTTCACCGCCGCCCAGCCTCCGGTGCCGGCCAGGCGCATCGGGACCGTGACGACCGCCGCGAGCGCTGCCGCCTCCTCGCCGGCGCGACTGCTCCCGTCCGCGACGGCACGCGCGAGGACCCCTGACAGGTCCTCGTTCAGCTGCCACGGGCGCGCGAGCATCGCGCACTGGCTCGCGCCCAACCTGCCCACCGCCGTCACGTAACGGGAGACCATGGCCCCGAGTGCGCGAGGGTTGGTCGCCGGGATCGCCGACGCAAACGGCGCGTACGAGGCCGCGAACTTGATCGGCGTCAGCCGCTGGCGGTGGACCAGCGCAGAAACCGCGTGCCAGGTGGCCACAGCCTCGTCGTCCGACCGGCCGCCGAAGAAGTCGATCAGCGCCGTGCCTGCGCTGATCAGGGGCGCCACCGCGTCCACCGTCACCTCGGGCGCTCCGGCCGCGACACGCTGCCAGCCCGCCTTGTCGATGGCGGCGACCTTGTGTGCGAACCCGCCGCCGTTCAAGCCCTCGAACCTGACCGCCGGCTCGAACGGCGCGAGCACAGTGCGGATCTGCTCGAGGTCGTGCCGGGCGGTCGACTCCAGGGCGGAGCCCGCCCTCTCCACTGCGGAGAACGCGCGGCACCGCGTGTACATGTCGAGGTCACGGGTCCCGTCGAGGGCCGCGAGGATCGAGCGCACCACGCCGGCCGGCTCCATCGCGACCTCGCGCGTCACGCTCGAGACCAGCTGCCGCCGGTCGAGCACGCGCAGCCACTGGATCGGCGAGAGCTCGGCCACGCCCTTGATGAACGCGGCGACCTCGGCGTGGTTCGGTCCGTACAGCGCCGGCACCCTCGACGCGGGCCTGGCCGCAGGCGTCGCGGACTGCCGCGCGCGGGGGGGTTTGGTGATCGTCTTGATCGCCTGGCCGACGGCGGAGCGTATGCCGGCAGCCGGCAGCGGCACCTCGACCTCGTCAAGCGAGGCGAGAGGAATCACCGCCTCCAACGGCGCCCACAGCTCGGCGACCTCCTCGGCGCCCAGGTCCGTCAGGACCCCCAGCACGCGCCCGCCATGCACGGCCGTGCGTACCGCCGACCATCCCTCATCCCCGGTGGTAGAGCGAGTTATGAACTCGAGGGCCGCGAGCGCCACCGCCTCCTCGCTCTTGACGTGCCGGTTCTTGGCCACCGCCTGCAGCAAGGCGCGCGAGGCCTCGGGCTCGATGCGCCACCGGGCCGCGAGCTTCAGGACCTGCTCTTTGGTCAGGCCCTCGATACGCGAGATCAGGCGGCGCGTCCTCGGGTCGAGGACGTCCGACCCCGAGAGCGGGATCACCGCCGCGAACGGCGCGTAGTGGACCGCGAACTTCAGCGCCGGCAGCTGCGAACGCATGACCAGCGCGGTCAGCGCCTGCCATGCGGCGACCTGCTTGTCGTCGCTCTTCTTGGCGAGGGTGTCGAACAGGACCTCGCCCGCCCGGGCCATCGTCTCCGAGATCCGCGTCTCGCTGCTGCGGATGGCCGCCTGGATGGAGCCGGCCGAGTCCGGCGACGTGGAGCCTTCCTTGCTGACCTGGCTGACCTGGGCTCGCACCAGCAGCACCTGCCGCCACTGCCAGGGCGTCAGCTGTGCCGTGGCGGCGATGAAGGCCTCGACCTCGGCCGTGTGCGGGCCGAACCGGTTCGCGGCGTCGGCGTTGGCCCTCTGAATGCGGCCGAGCAGACCGTGGGAGGCGGGCGCCACCGCCCTATTCTCAGCCTTCAGCCGGCGTCCTCAAGCGCGCTTAAATCGTCTCGACCTTCAGCAGGTTCGTCTGACCCGGGCGGCCCACCGGGACCCCTGCCACCACGACCACACGGTCACCCGCCCGCACCATGCCGGCCCGCACGGCGGCATCGGTGGCGTTGGCGATCATCTCGTCGGTGTCGCGGCCCGGGCTGACGAGCAGCGGCACGACTCCGGAGTAGAGGGCGGCGCGGCGCAGCACCTCCGGGTGCGGGCTCGCGGCGATGACCGGCATCGGCGGCCGCGCCTTGCTGCAGCGCAGCGCGGTCGTGCCGGATTCGGTGAAAGCGATGATCACGCGGGCCTGCAGCTCGGTCGCCGTGGACGCGGCCGCGTGCGCGATCGCGCTGCCCACCTGGCCGGGCTCTCGCCAGATCTGGCGGGCCCGCTCGAACGTCGGGTGGTTCTGCGCCGCTTGGCAGATGCGCGCCATCGCGCGCACGGCCTCCACGGGATGGGCGCCGATCGACGTCTCCTGCGAGAGCATCACGGCGTCGGTCCCGTCCCAGATCGCGTTGGCGACGTCCGACGCCTCGGCACGCGTCGGCCGGTTGGACGTGACCATCGACTCGAGCATCTCCGTCGCGGTGATCACGGGCACGCCCGCGCGGTTGGCCTGGTCGATGACCTCCTTCTGGACCGCCGGCAGCTCGCCGAGCTTCAGCTCGACGCCGAGGTCGCCGCGCGCGACCATGACCGCGTCGGCGACCTCGAGGATCCGGGACAGGTTGCGAATCGCCTCCAGCTTCTCGAGCTTCGCGATCACGGGGACGGTTCGGTTGTGCGAGGTGATGTGCTGCTGGCAGGTCAGGATGTCTTCCGGCTTGCGCACGAAGGAGAGCGCGATCCAATCGACCTCGAGCTCCATGGCGAGCTTGAGGTCGGCGAGGTCCTTCTCCGTGAGTGGAGGCAGCGGAAGCGGGCGGCCCGGGACGCTGATGCCCTTGCGCGACCCGAGCAGGCCGCCCCTCACCACGGACGCTTCTGCCTGGCCGTCGGTGACCGCCCGCACGGCGAGCTCGATGCGGCCGTCATCGAGAAGCACCCGGTCCCCAGGCCTGAGGGCCTGCACGAGCTCCACGTGACTGACCTCGATCCGCTGCGGAGAACCAGCCTCCCCGCCCGTCGGGGAGGCGGCCCCGGCGCCTGCCGCGCCCGGGCCGGAGGGGAGGGCGCCTGTCAGAACCACGACCCGACCGCGTACCAGCCTCTGGAAAGTTCCCTCGACAGGCCCAGTCCTGATCTTGGGTCCCTGCAGATCGCCCAGCAGCGCGATCGGCCGGCCCACGTCCTCGGCCACCTCGCGCACCGCCGCGGCTGCCGCCCGATGCGAGTCGGCGTCGCCGTGCGAGAAGTTGAGCCGCGCCACGTCCATGCCCGCCTGGGCCATCGCTCGCAGCACGTGCGGTGACGAGCTCGAGGGCCCGATCGTGCAGACGATGCGCGTCCGCCGGTTCACACGTGGCCCACACTGGTCGCCGGGCCAGCAGATCGGGGCAAGCGACCGCAAGGTCGCTGGTCAGGGCGACGAGACGAAGGAAGGGGTGGCGCTAGGAGGAGCGCACTCGCCGGTGCGCGACGACGACACGCCGGGCCCCCTGACGCCCGTATCGTCGTCCTGAGCCCCGAGATGCGGTCTGGCGCGCCAGTGGGGGTCACGAGTAGCGCTTCACGCGGCGGGCCATCTCCTGCTCCGCCTCGACCACGCGGCGCTCGAGCTCCAGGGCGCTGACCACCGCCCCGCCCATGCCGCGCACGAGGTCGCGCTGGAAGCGGTCAGAGGTCGCGACCGTGATCACGTCGCCCCTCTCGCTCGCGAGGTAGGCGAGGCGCTCGATCGAATGATCGGCGGAGTGGCCCCTCCGTGTGAAGATCACGCGCACCCCATCCACCATCTCTTCCGAGTTCGACATCGCCCGGGAGTGATGGGCGTCGAAGACGACGGTGACCTCCTCCCCGCTCACCATGCTCAGCACCGTGAGGCGCCGGACGAGCTCGTCGCGCGCGTCCTCGAGCGAGGCAGTGGCGAGCAGCCGCTTGAGCGGCGGCCACGCGTGGATGACGTTGTAGCCGTCGACGATCAGGCGCATCGGTCAGATGAAACGCATGTTGAGCTGGCCGACGAAGATCAGCGCCTGGTCGATGCCCGCCCACGACGTCAGCTCGAAGACCGCGCCGAAGAACGCCTGGCGGACCGGGTCGACGAACCAGAGCAAGAGGAACACCGCGTAGATCCCAAGCACGCCGAAGCGCATCGCCCCGTACTGCACCGAGTAAGGCAGCCACGGCCGCAGGATGCCGAACCCGTCAAGGCCAGGCACAGGGACGAGGTTCAGGATCACGGCGAAAGCCATGAAGAACCCGAGCACCGCCAGCGCGGCGAAGAAGTTGAGGGTGGGGCCGGTGATCCAGCCCTGCGCGGTGGCCGCCGCGAACACGCCCGCGATGGCGAGCCCGCACAGCGCCGTGCCCACAGGTCCGGCCAGCGACACCGCCGAGCTCCACGCCCGCGTGCGCAGGGCCGAATGGTTGATGTACACCGCGCCTCCAGGCAGGGCGATCCCGCCCAGGAGCAGGAAGATGATCGGCAGCACAAGGCTGACGGTCACGTTCGTGTAGCGCAGCGGGTTCAGCGACAGGTAGCCCGCACCGACGACGGACCTGTCGCCGCCGAGATAGGCCACGAGCGCGTGGCCGAACTCGTGGATGCACAGGGAGATCACCCAGCCGCCGACTACGAAGCCGAGGGTCCAGACCTGGGCGTAGGCCGGTACGAGGTCGAACCAGAGCGCGGCTCCGGCGATCGCCGTTGCGGCCACGATGCCGAGGAAGACCGGGCTGATGCCCATCACGCCCCGCAGCGACGGCCACGGCCTGCGGCGAAGCGACCGGTCGGGCGGCGGCGCGGACGGGCTGTCTGGCATGCCGGCGCGGCTTCCCGTCTGCAGGTGGCGGCGCAGGTCGTAGAGCGTTAGGCCGGCCTTTTGCAGCGGAGCCGCGGTCGCCGGTGAGTCGGTGTAGAGCAGCGCGAGCAGCAGGTGGATCGAATCGACCTGGTAGTGACCGAGCACCTCCGCCTCGCGATTCGCGTTGACGAGAAGCTGCCGCAGCGGCGGCGACTGGGCGGCGCCGTCGGCACCCAGCTGCGCGGCGACAGCGTCCAGGTCGATGCCGAGGGCTTCGATCTCCCCCGCGGCGAGCGTGCCGGGCAGGCGCAGCATCGCCTGCAGCACGTCGGCCGCCGACACCTGGAGCGCCCCGCGGGCAGTCGCGACCTGGGTTGCGCGCTCGAGGATCTCGCGCGCGTCGCGAGTCAGCGGGATGTCCGCGGAGGCGCCAACGAGCTCTGCGGTGGCGTCTGGCATCTGTGGCTCAGTTTAGGTGCGGGTCTTGGCGACCCTCTGCCTCACGACCTCGTACAGCAGAGCCGCCGCGGCCGCCGAGGCGTTCAGGCTCGCGACGTGCCCGGCCACGGGCAGCCGGACGCGCACGTCGCAGCGCTCCTTCACCAGGCGCTGCACACCCGTGCCTTCGCTGCCGACGACGACGCACACGGGCTGGGTGAAATCGAAGTCCCACGCCGCCATCTCGCCGCGCTGGTCGAGCGCGACGCACCAGACGCCGGAGCGCTTCACATCGGCGATCGCCGAGGGCAGGCCTGACACGCGCGCGATGGGCAGCAGCTCGCTCGCGCCCGAGCTCGCTTTGACCGCGGCGGGCGACAGCGGGGCGCTGCGACGCTCGGGGATGATCGCGCCATCGGCGCCCATGACCTCGGCGGAGCGCAGGATCGCACCGAGGTTCTGCGGATCCATGATCGAGTCGAGGGCGACCACGAGCGTGGGCTTCTTCTCGAGCAGCTGACGCAGCGTCCATTCCCGGCGGGGCTTGAGTTCCGCGGCGACACCCTGGTTGACGCCCGGCGCCATGGCGTCGAGGCGCGCGGGCGGGACGACCTCGACCGTGGCGAGCTGGCCTAGCTCGACGAGCCTCGGGTCGTGGCCGAGCCCGGCCGCCTGGTAGACCTTCACGACGCGGCCCGCGCGCGCTGCCTCGAGGACGGCGTTCCGACCGTGGATCAGCTGTCGCATATGCTCACCGCATGGTTGCAGACTTCATGGCGCGAGCTCGCGCGCTCCTCGCGGATGGCGTCACCGAGGAGCGCCTGGAAGCGATCGGCCGGTTGCTCGTCGAGGCATCGCTCGAACCCGGGTTCGTCACCGAGGGTGAGATGCGGAGCCTGCACGGTAGCGAATCGTCGTTCACGATTCTGCAGACCGACGCGGACGGCCTGACGCTGATGCTCTCGAGCTTCTCACCAGAGGCGCCGACGCCGGTCCACGACCACAAGTCCTGGGGCGTAGCGTGCGTGGTGAAGGGACGCGACCGATACACGCACTGGGAGCCCGCGCCCGACGGAGGCGTTCGCGTCCTTTACGAGAAGGAGCTCGGCGCCGGCTCGTTCGTCACGTGGCTCGACCCACCGCACGACGTCCACAGCCAGCAGGGCATCGAAGGTGACGCGATGGAGCTGGTCCTCTTCGGCAGGGACGTGACGAAAACGGCGCGGAACTACTACGACGCCGAAACAGGCAAGCTCATCAGACGCTGACGCGGCGCCAGCGGACTCCATCCCTGGAGTCCTCGAGCGCGATGCCGCGCGCGCGCAGGTCTTCGCGGATGCTGTCGGCCCGCGCGAAGTCGCGCGCCTGGCGGGCCGACTCCCGCTCCGCGATCAGGCGCTCGACCTCCTCCGCAAGCCCGGGCTCCTCGGCCCTGATCACGTCGAGGTGCTCGTCGACGCCGTCGATCAGCGCAAGGAGCGCCGCCTTGTTCATCTGACCGACCCGGTTCGCGTCGAGCGCCGCATTGGCCTCGCGGATCAGCTCGAAGACCATGCCGACCCCGTGCGGGAGGTTCAGGTCGTCGTCGAGCGCTTCGCGGTAGGCGGACCGCACCTCGCCGATGCGCCCCGCGAGCTCGGCGTCGTCGTCAGCAATGGGGACGTGTCGATCGACGCGGTCGGCAAACTCGCGGAGTCGACGCACCTGCTCGGCCGCGGCGTGCAGCGAGTCCTCGCTCAGGCGTAGGCGAGAGCGGTAGTGCGCGTTGGCGATCAGGAAGAAGCGAATGGCGAGCGGGTCGTGACCGGCGGCGACCAGGTCGCGCAGCGTGGTGAATCCGCCTGCGCTCTTCGACATCTTCTCGCCGGTGGCGTCGGAGAGGAACTCGGAGTGCAGCCAGACGCGTGAGAACTGCCGGCCGTTCGCGGACTCCGACTGCGCGATCTCGTTCTCGTGATGGGGAAAGGTGAGGTCGATGCCCCCGGCGTGGATGTCGAGCGTTTCGCCGAGATAGCGCTTGCTCATCGCCGAGCACTCGATGTGCCAGCCCGGCCGGCCCACGCCAAATGGCGCCTCCCACGCCGCGCCCAGCTTCTCGTCTTCGGGCACTGCCTTCTTCCATAGCGCAAAGTCGCTGACCGACTCCTTGTCGTACTTGTCGGTCGCGACTCGCGCACCCGCCTTGAGCCCTGCTCGGTCCAGATGCGACAGCGCGCCGTAGGCCGGAAAGCTCGAGATGCGGAAGTACACGTCGCCGTCTGCCGCGTACGCGTTGCCCTTCTCGATGAGTGTCGAGATCATCTGCACCATCTCGGGTATGTGCTCGGTGGCGCGGGGATAGAAATCGGCAGGCTCCGCGCGCAGAGTCGCCATGTCCTCGAAGAAAGCCTTCACGTACGGCTCGACGTATTCGGCGATCGTCGTCCCGGCGTGCATCGCCTGGTCGAGGATGCGGTCGTCGATGTCGGTGAGGTTCATGACGTGCGTCACGCGGTATCCCGACACGCGCAGGTGCCGGCGCACCAGGTCATAGAAGAGGAAGGCGCGAAGGTTGCCGATGTGGGCGAAGTTCCAGACCGTCGGGCCGCATGTGTACATGCGCACGCGGCCTTTCTCGAGAGGTTCGAACTCCTCCTTCAGCCCGGTGAGCGTGTTGTGGAGACGGAGCGTCATTCCTCGTCGATTGTGGCGACAGCCTGGGCCGCGATGCCGGCACCGTGGCCGAGCTCGCCCAGCCCCTCGGGCGACTTTCCCTTCACGTTCACGTCGACCGTGCCCAGGCGCGAGGCGAGGTTGGCGCTCATGTGGGCGAGGTGGGAGTGGAGTCTCGGCTCCTGCGCGACCACGATGCAGTCGACGTTGACCACGCGGTAGCCCGCGTCGGCCAGCATCGCAACCGACCTCTCGAGCAGGTGCAGGCTCGAAGCGCCCTTGAATTCAGGGTCGTCGGCGGGGAAATGCGTGCCGATGTCGCCCAGCCCCGCGGCGCCCAGCAGCGCGTCGATCACGGCGTGCGTGAGAACGTCCGCGTCCGAGTAGCCGTCCAGCCCGGTCGGGTGCTCGATGCGCACGCCACCCAGCACGAGCGGCCGTCCCGCGACCAGCGGGTGCACGTCGTAGCCGATGCCGACTCTCACCGGCCGACCGTCTCGTGCTCCCGGATGAGCGCCTCCACCACCTCGAGGTCTTCAGGGGTCGTGAGCTTGATGTTGGCCGGCTCGCCGGGGACGACCGTCACGGCATGTCCGGTCGCCGCCACCAGCTGGGCGTCGTCGTCGCCGACGAGGCCCGCGTCCGCGGCCTCGCGATGAGCCCGCGCGAGCACGTCGTGAGCAAAGCCCTGGGGCGTCTGCGCCAGGACGATGAGCGAGCGATCGAGGCTCTCGACCAGCCGGTTCCCCTCCACCCGCTTCACCGCGTCGCGCGGCGAGATCGCGGGGAACGCGGCGCCGGACTCCATCGCGGCGGCCAGCACCCGGCGCACGAGGTTCGCCGTCACCAGCGGACGCGCCGCGTCGTGCACCAGCACGTAGTCGCAGTCCCCCAGGGCGGCCAGTCCCGCGCGCACCGAGTCCTGCCGGCTCTCGCCTCCGGCCTTGACGACGACGGGCTTGCGCGGATGCAGCGCCTCGACCTCCCGCTCGGCTGACTCGAGGCGGCTCGGCGGGCCCACGACGACGATGCGGTCGATCTCGTCGAGAGCTAGGAACAGCTCCAGCACGCGCGCCAGGGTCGTCCGCCCGTTCAGGCGAACCAATGCCTTGCTGCCGCGCCCCAGGCGCGAGCCCGTGCCCGCGGCGGCGACGATCGCGCCGACGGTGCCGGTTTTCAAGCGGTCTCCTCGCGCGGCTTGACCCGGGCGGGCCGCCTCGAGTCCGTCGTGGACGGCTCCGCGAAGATCATCCGGCCCGCCGACGTCTGGATCACGGAGGTCACGACGGCGGTGATCGTCTGGTTGAGCAGGCGGCGCCCGTTCTGGATGACGACCATCGTCCCGTCGTCGAGGCTGCCCACCCCCTGCCCTGGCTCCTTGCCCTCGCGGGCCACGGTGACGACGATCTCCTCACCTGGAATCGCCACCGGCCGCATCGCCTGCGCGAGCTCGTTGAGGTTGAGCACCGCGACGCCCTCGAGGCGCGCGATCCGGTTGAGGTTGAAGTCGTTGGTCATGATCGCCCAGCCCTTGCGCTTGGCCGTGCGCACCAGGTGCGCGTCGATGTCACCGGCGGGTGCCATCTCGTCCTCGGTCACCTGCAAGTTGATCGACGGCTCCTTCTGCATGTCGGTCAGCACGTCGAGACCCCGCCGGCCGCGGCGGCGCCGCGTCACGTCGGCGGAGTCGGCCACGGTCTGCAGCTCGCGCAGGACCGAGCTGAGGATCACCAGCGGCATGTCGAGGAAGCCGGTTTTGGCGATGTCGAAGACGCGGCCGTCGATGATGACGGAGGTGTCGAGAAGTACGGCGGGCAGGCGGTGCTCGTCGGACTCGGTCCTGCCGCCGCCGAAGAAGAGGGCGGTCAGCTCGGCGCGCCGCGTCAGGCCGACCGACGCGCCCTGCGCGGCGAGCAGCAGGGCAAGCACCGAGGAAAGCGCGTATCCATAAGGAAGGTCGCGAACGAAAAAGCCGATCAGGACCGCGATGACCAGGCCGACGGTCATGCCCAGGAGTCCGCTCAGCAGGTCGGGCAGGGGGGTGCTGGTAAGCCGGAAGTTGACCCTGCGCCAGCCGCCGAGCAGGTACGGCGTGCCGAGGTACGCAAAGATCAAGCCTTCGAGCGTGGTCAGCCCGATGATCGCCCAGCCCGGATGCGCGTTCGGCACGCCCCGGACCATGAAATAACCGAGCACGAAACCACCGATCACCCCGAGCCCCGCCCCGACCCATCGGGCGAGATACTCGGAACGCTTCAAGGGTTACCTCCTAAAGAGACCGTCTTCAGGCCCCCGCGAAATCGCAGGCGAAGCCTCGGATTTCGGGGGGGCCCTACCCGGCCTCCTTTATGAATGCGCCGGACTGGATGGGAGAAGGAAACGCGGCGGAGACGGCCTCCGCCACCGTCCGCACCTCGACGAGGTCGAGGCCGGAAGGCCGGCCGGCCCTGGAGCCCGCCGGAATCAACGCGCGCGTGAGGCCGTGCCGGGCCGCCTCCTGGAGGCGGCGCTCGAGGTGGCCGACGCGACGCACTTCGCCCGACAATCCCAGCTCTCCGACGACGAGCAGGCCGTCCGGCATTGGCCTGTTCTTCTCGTTGCTGACGATCGACAGGGCGAGACCGAGGTCCGCGGCCGGCTCCGTGATGCGGATGCCGCCCGCGACGCTGACAAAGACGTCCGACCTGGCGAAGGACATCTTCAAACGCTTTTCGAGCACCGCCAGGATCATATGCAGGCGGTTGACGTCGAGGCCGTTGGCGACGCGGCGCAGGACCGCGTGCTCGTTGTTGTTGACCAGGCTCTGGACCTCGACCAGCAGGGGCCGCGTACCCTCGAGGACCGAGACGACCACGGTGCCGGGAGCATTCGGCGCGGCGCTGGCCAGGATCGCGGCCGAGGGGTCGGGGACCTCTTCCAGGCCCAGCTCGCCCATGGCGAAGACACCGATCTCTTCGGCCGAGCCAAAGCGGTTCTTGGTCGCCCGCAGCAGACGCAGCTCCTGACGTCGATCGCCTTCGAGGTACAGCACGGTGTCAACGATATGCTCCAGGACCCTGGGTCCGGCTATGGAACCATCCTTGGTGACGTGGCCGACCAGGAAGATCGGGACGTTGATCTCCTTGGCCAGGCGCATGAGCCGCGCCGCCGACTCCCGGACCTGCGTGACGCTGCCGGCGCTGCCCTCGAAGCCGGCGTCGGTGACGGTCTGGATGGAATCGATGATCGCCAGCTGGGGAGCCTCGGCACGGATCGCTTCGCAGATGGCGTCGAGGTCGTTCGCGGCGAGGAGCAGAATTCCCGGCTCGAGGGCGCCCAGGCGCTTGGCGCGCATCAGCACCTGCTGACCAGACTCCTCGCCCGACACGTAGAGCACCTTCCCGTGCCTGGCCACCTGCGCAGCGGCGTGCATCAGGAGGGTCGACTTGCCGACCCCCGGCTCGCCACCGATCAGGACCAGGCTGCCGGGGACGACCCCGCCGCCGAGCACTCGGTTGAGCTCGCCCCAGACCAGCCGCGTCCGCGGCGCATCTTCGGAGGCGATGTCCTGGAGCGGGACCGCCTTCACGGGCTCCAGTGCGCGCGGCCGGGAGTCACGCGTCGCCTTCCTGACCTGGAACTCCTGGAGCGTGTTCCAGGCGCGGCAATGTGGGCACTGGCCGGCCCAGCGGAGGCTCTCGCCGCCGCACTCGGTGCAGACGAATGTGGTCGTGGGTTTGGCCATGGGTTTTGTCTATCCATGATCGGGGTTTTGGCGAGGCGGCCCGTACCCTTTTTACGGCTCCCCTCGTTCTAACTGATGAACGTCCGGGCGCCGCCCTGACCTACCCCCGGGGCGGCGTACCTTCCCGGCTCGTCGGGGGAGGGAGAGGACCCCTCCCAGATATCCTCCAGGCAATGGATTCGTCGATCTCGGCCGACCGGATTAGAGAAGCCTCCACGGTCGTGGATGCCGTCTTCCTCCACTCCCCCCAATACGACTGCGAGCCTCTGAGCAGGCGACTGGGCGTGGCCACGGTCCTCAAGATCGAGTCGCTCAACCCGATCCGCAGCTTCAAGGGCCGCGGCGCGGACTTCCTCCTCCACCGGATGGCCGCGGTCGATCACGGCTTCGTGTGCGCGTCGGCGGGCAACTTCGGCCAGGGGATGGCCTACGCGTGCCGCAAGCGCGGCGTCCCGCTCACGGTGTTTGCGGCGCGCGGCGCGAGCCCGCTGAAGATCGAGCGCATGAGCGCCCTCGGCGCGGCCGTCCGCCTCGAGGGCGACGACTTCGACCAGGCCAAGGACGCGGCCAAGCTCCACGGCAAGGAGAGCGGCCAGATCTACATCGAAGACGGGCGGATCGGCGCCATCGCGGAGGGCGCCGGCACGATGGCACTGGAGCTGACCGAGCCTGAGCAGCTCGACGCCATCTTCGTCCCCCTCGGCAATGGCTCGCTGGTCAACGGCATCGGCACGTGGATCAAGCAAGCGTCACCGAAGACCAGGGTCATCGCGGTGTGCGCCGAGCGCGCGCCATCGATGGCGCTCTCGTGGCGGGAGCACCGCGCCGTCGATGCGCCCAGCGCCTCGATCGCCGATGGAATCGCCGTCCGGGTACCGGTCCCGGAAGCCGTCGAGATCATGGCCAAAACGGTCGACGACGTGGTGCTCGTGAGCGACGCCGCGATGCTCGAGTGGATTCGGCACTTGCACGCGGACGCGGGGTTGGTCGTCGAGCCGTCCGGCGCGGCAGGGCTGGCGGCGATCGCCGGGCGCGCGGACGAGCTTGCGGGCAAGCGGGTGGCCACGATCCTCACCGGCGGCAACCTGACCGAGCAGCAGGTGCGGGAGTGGCTCGGCTAAGCCTCGCGCTCGAGGTCGGCGAGGTGGTCGAGCGCCGCCAGCGGCCCCGACTGGATGAACACCTCCGGCGCGGCGGCTTTGAGGTTGTCGTGCAGCTGACCCGCCAGCTGCGAGCGCAGCTCGACCGGCAGCTCCGGCCTGCGACGCGCATACGCGGCGACGAAGCGACGCAGCTCGGGGTCGAGCCGGCGCAGCGCCACTTCGGCGGCGGTGGCGGGCACCACGGCAGGTAGCCCCGGCGCGGGCTGCGGCGCGCCCGGCGGTGGAGGCGGCGGCGGCAGGCCACCCGGGAGCTGCCAGAGCCACACGTAGTCCGAATCTTTGACGACGATAGTCCCCGCGGCAAGGTCGCCGAGGCGCTTGCCGCGTCCGTTGACGAACAGCACCACGAGCCCCACCCCGTACGCGTAGGGCAGGAAGTCGATGATCCGGATGACGTTTCGGATCCCCGCCTGAAGGAATGTCATCGGCTCGCCCCGGTCGCCGACGGCGCGTAATCGAAACACCTTCTTGCCGATCGTTTGCCCGCGCCAGAACGCCTCGCTGGCCCAGAAGTAGCCGAAGACGACGACAAAGCCGCCGATGACGGCGAACAGGTAAGACACCGTGTCGGCGCCGAGCTGGGCGATGGCGAAGGCCGCGAAATACACCCCCGCCAGGACGCCGAAGAGGATCAGGAGGTCGAGCAGGTTCGCGATGCCACGCGTCGCGAGGCCGGCGACCTGGTAGTCGAAGGACACCCGCTCCGGCGTCGCGACGATGAGGTCGCTGTCGTTGGGGGGCGATGCGTTCATCTGTTGGTTATTGTCGTGGCATGCGTGCGGAGGACTTCGTCGCGGCTCGCCGTGACGACTGGAACCGCCTGGAAGACCTGCTCGCCCGAGCCGGCGCTGGGCGCATGAACGCGCTGACTCCCGCCCAGGTGCTGACCATGACCGCGCTCTACCGGCGCGCCACGGCCGACCTCGCGCGGGCCCAGCGCGACTGGCCCGGCGAACCCGTGCAGCGCTATCTCAACGGCCTGGTCGCCCGCGGTCACGGCATCGTCTACCGGCGCGGCGGCGAGGTCTGGAAGCGCATCCGCCGGTTCTACGCCGAGACCCTGCCCCGGACCTACCGCGCTTCGTGGCCCTACTTGCTCGCCGCGGGCGCCCTGCTGTTCGTGCCCGCGATAGTCAGCTTCTTCGTCGTGCTCGCCAACCCCGACTCCGCCTACGCGATCGCCGACCCGCGGCTCATCGACAGGGTCCACCACCACGAGCTGTGGACGCAGATCCCGCCTGACGAGCGCATCCAGGTGGCCGGTGTGATCATGGTCAACAACATCTACGTCTCGATGGTCGCCTTCGCCCTCGGCGTCGCATTCGGGCTGCCGGTGATGTGGGTGATGATCACCAACGGCATCCACCTCGGCGGGCTCTTCGGGCTCACGCAGGCGTACGGGCTGGGCGGTGGGCTGTTCGAGTTCGTGATCGCGCACGGCGTCCTCGAGCTGTCGATCGTCGTCGCCCAGGGCGCAGGCGGCTTGATGATGGGTTGGGCGCTCGTTTCGCCGGGCAACCGCAAGCGATCCGACGCGCTCGTGTTGGCAGCCCGGCGTGCGTTCACGCTCCTGCTCGGCCTCGCGCCGCTGCTGGTGATCGCCGGCACCATCGAAGGCAACATCTCGCCTTCGAGCGTGCCTCTTTTCGTCAAGGTCGCGATCGGGCTGTCGACCGGCGCGCTGTTCTACGGCTACCTGCTGCTCGCGGGCCGCGCGCGATCCGCCGAGCGCGCGCAGGGCGCCATTTCTTCAGAGAAGGGCGCGCTCCTTCAGCTCCAGGTACCGCTCGACGAGCGCCGGCGACAGCTTGCCGGCGACCACGTCCAGGCCTAGCACCCCTCCCCGCCGCAGCAGCTCGAAGCTCTCGCGCCGGCTCGCCACGAACTCCTCGGCCGCCGCCCACTCATACGCGCGGTTGGTGGTGTCGATGGGTGCGTCGCGGGCGTCGAGCACCGCGGGGTCCGACATCGCGACCACGAGCACGAGGTGCCGCGCGGCGAGCCTGAGCGCATGCGCCACCAGCTCGCGAGACGCCTGGGGGTCCTGGACGTCGGTCAGGATCACCACCATCGAGCGGCGACCGACGCGCAGAGCGAGGTGCGTCATGGCGTGCCCAAAGTCGGGCTCGACGTACTGCGGCCGGATCGCATAGAGCGCCTCGGTGATGCGGCGCAGCTGCGTCGCCCCACGCTCGGGCTTGATGAAACCGGTCACCTCATCGTCGAAGGTCATCATGCCGACACGATCGCCGTAGGCCTGGGCGACCCACGCGAGCATGAGTCCCGCGTTGACGGCGTGGTCGAGCTTGTCGAGGACCCCGGCGGGCGCTGTCATCAGCCGGCCGCAGTCGATGGCGATGATCACCTGCTGCCCGCGTTCGGCCTCGACCTCGACCATCACCGGCTTGTCTCGGCGCGCCGTCGCGGTCCAGCTAACGCGGCGCACATCGTCGCCGCGCACGTAGTCGCGCAGTCCCGCGAAGGCGGTGCTCGCACCCGGGGGCCGCGCGCGGCGCATGCCCGCCATCGCGCGCAAGCCGCGGCGCAGCGACAGCTGGATGCGCTTGATGGCGACCACGTTGGGAAACACGGCCACGTCCTGCTGGTGCGCCAGCCGGACCTGGCGGCGCCACCACCCGCCGTCGCGCCACACCTGCAGGTCGACCGGGCCGAACTGGTAGGCGCCGCGCCTCGGAGAGTGGGTGACGTACGCGAGCCTCAGGATCCCGCGTCGATCGAAGCGACCCGTCACCTCGCGAGGCGTGGCTTCCAGCTCCGCCGGCGCGTGGTCGGCGATCCGCCCCCACAGCCCCGCCGCCGCCGGGTGCTCGACGGTGACCGTCACCTCCTCCGGCTCGCCCAGCGAGAACGGCTCGGGCAGGGTCCGGCGCACGGTGTATCCGCGGCGCGCCGGCACCAGCGCCAGGTCCCGCGCGACGACTGTCACAAGGGCGACGTGGTACACGACGGCGACGACTCCAATCAGCGGCGACGCCACCGCGAGCGCGATGAGACCCGCACCTATGGCGACCGCCCAGAGCAGCTTGGGCTGGGGCGCCAGCCCCCGAAGGCCGCTCAGCGCGGCGGCACTACGCGGCCGGCCACCGCGTCGAGCACGCTGTCGGGTGTCTGGCCAGCCACCTCCGCCTCGGGCCGGAGGATCAAGCGGTGGCGGAACGCGGGCGCGAGCAGCGCCTTCACGTCGTCCGGCGTGACGAACTCATGGCCCTCGAACGCCGCGTACGCGCGCGCGCCAAGCATGAGCAGCACCTCGGCCCGGGTGCTCGCGCCAAGCGCGATCTCCGACGCGGAACGCGTAGCCGCCGCAAGGTCGACCACGTAGCGCCGGATCTTCTCGTCGACCACGACGCGCGCAACCTGCGCGCGACACGCCTCAATTTCCGGCTGACCGAGCACCGGCTCGACCCCGGCCTTGGCAGGGTCGCGCAGCTCGATCCCAGACTCCCACCGCCGCAGGACTTCCATCTCGTCGGCCGGGGACGGATAGTCGAGGCGGACCTTGAACAGGAAGCGGTCCTGCTGCGCCTCGGGCAATGGGTACGTGCCTTCGTACTCGATCGGGTTCTGGGTCGCCATCACGAAAAAGGGCGAGGGCAGCGCAAGCTGCTGGCCTTCGAGCGTGACGCCCTTCTCCTCCATCGCCTCGAGCAGCGCCGACTGCACCTTGGCAGGCGCGCGGTTGATCTCGTCGGCGAGCAGGATGTTGGTGAAGATCGGGCCGCGGCGCAGCGCGAACGTGCGCGTCGTCAGGTCGAACACCGAGGTGCCGAGGATGTCCGCCGGCATGAGGTCGGGCGTGAACTGCACGCGACCGTACTCGAGCGTCAGCGCGCGGGCGATCGCTTTGGCGAGGAGAGTCTTGCCGGTGCCCGGCACGCCCTCGAGCAGGACGTGGGCCTGCGCGATGAGCGCGATGGCGCACAGGCGTATCGCCTCGTCCTGGCCAACGATCGCCTTCGCCAGCTGCTCGCGAAACCGGGCGAAGAATTCCGTGGCACCTCCTTCCCCGCCTTGCGGGGAAGGTGGCCCGCCGCGAAGCGGCCGGCCGGATGGGGCTGGGCCGCGGGCTGAGTCCGTGCCGGTCAACGTTTGATCACCGGGTGCGCGATGTGGTGCAGGCGCCGAGCCGCGTGGAGAAGCTCGCGTTCGCCGGCGGACGCGGCGGCCAGCGAGTCCTCCACCTCTGCCAGCTCCCTGGCGACTTCCGGCGCGCGCACCCACAGAGCATTCCAGAAGCGATCGCGCGGCTGCAGCGGCAGGCCGTTATATGCGGCCACCGCACGCTCGGTCGCGTTGGCGAGCATCCCCAACGTCACGACGCGCGCGCTCGAGCGCCGCAGCAGCTCCCCGACCGCGACCGACCACTCGGCGTCCGACCGCACCACCTCGGCCGGCCGCTCCACCAATGGTCCAAACCTCCGGCCGCGCAGGAGGAGGCCGAAGAAAACCGCCACCAGGAGCCACAGCAGGCCGGCGCCCCACGGCGTGGTGACCCAGGCCTGCGGTGCGAAGTCGCTGGCGACGAGGCCGTGGTGATATTCGTCGAAGGTGACGCCCGCGTCCGCGCCCGCACCTTCGATGAGGTCCGCGAGCAGCGCCCCGTTGTCGGTCTTCTCGAGGTAGCCGTTGCACAGCACCAGCGGGTCGGCAAGCACGACGGCGTGGCCGAGGCCGAGCTTCTCCGTGTAGCCGGCTGAGTAGCCCCCGGGCGTGCGGAGGAACGTGACCTGCGACGGCGACGGAGCGAGCGGCACGATCTCGGGGCCGCCCGTGACGCTCGTGACCTGTCCGACGACGGGCGTTGCCGTATAGCGGCCGGCGTCGGCGTAGCCGTTGAACCGGGTCACCGACAGCGCGCGGTCGAGCTCGGGGTCGCCTTGCTCGGATGCGTAGACGAGCACGCCGCCGTCGCGGACCCAGTTGCGCACGGCGTCCGCCTCGGTTGCTGTGTAAGGGCTGATCGGCGTGAAGACGACCAGGACCGAGAACGGGGCCGGCGTGTCGAACGAGCCGGTCAGCTGCCTGGCCTCGTGGCCCATAGCCTGCGCGAACAGCAGGGCGGCCGAGGCGCCGTTGGCGGCGTCGCTGTTGGTGCTGTGCTCCGGAGAGTCCGCGTGAGGCTGCGCGAAGTACAGCGCGGCGGCGACGAGAAGCGCGATACCCACCGCGGCGATCCAGCCGCGGGCGGTCCTCATGCCGCGGCCGCCGTTTGGGGCCTGAAACGCTGGGCCACCTCGGCCGCGCGGCGGTACGTCGCGTCGTCGACGTCGCGTCCGCCGTAGACCGCAGCCTCGAAAGGCAGCAGCAGCGGTCGCAGGCTCGCGGAGTCAGGCGCTCGCGAAAAGATCTCGCGCACGGTGAGCGCGCTGCCTTCCCATGAGCGCTCGCCGGCGATGGTGCCGGCGACGGCCGCGCACAGCGCGCGGATCGCTCCGACCCGATCACCGGCCGCGGCCCGCCGATCGGCCTCGGCGAAGAAATCGGCCGGCGGCCGCGGACCGCCGGGAGCGACTTCCACCGAGCGGCCGAACCGGCCGCGCGACGCGCGCACCAGCACAAAGACGACGGTGGCCACCACGAGCACGCCGACGGCGTAAACCCACCACGCCGGTGGTTGGGCGCCCGCAGCCCGGCCGAACAGGAAGTGCAGGAGCTGGGAGATGCGGTCCTGGACCCACTGCACGAACCGCTCGATCAGGTTCGGCGGCCGGTGCAGCGCGTCGTACCGGCTCATCGACATCACGTCGTGCAGCCGCTGCTGCGCCAGCGCGGGATCCGGCGCGGCCATCGGCTGCAGCAGCGAGGTCAGCAATGCGCTCAGCCGCGCTCGGGCGTCGGCGTACAGCGGTGGCCGTGCCTCGAGGTCGGCGAGGATCTCGGGCTGCGAGGCGCCGGTGCCTTCCTTGAGGACATACTCCGCCTCCACCGCAGGGCCCGTGTCCGGCGCGGCGGCGCCCTGCAGCAGGTCGGTTGCGTGCTGGACCGCGTCGAAGTATTTCGGGTCCGGCTGCGAATCGGCCCGCGCACCGATCGCGGTGGCGCCGAGAACGGCGAACAGGGCGACCGCCAGGCCGGCTGCGCGCCGGCGGCCGGTCAAGAGCTCGCCGGCTGAGCGGCGAGCCGGTACGCCATCTGGAAAAGGTCGAGGGCTTCGCGGCGCACCCGCAGGTCGAAGTAGACGAGCACGATCGTGATCTGCAGCACGGGATTGACCAGGGCGTCGACGACCACGGCGATGGCGCCGGTCAGCGCCAGGAGGATGTAGGAGGACATGAAGATCGACAGCAGCGCCAGCGGCACCGCGGCGAAGGCGATGAGCGCCCAGCGCACGACCACCGAGAGGACGAAGATCAGGAGCAGGATGAGGAACGTCCGCCACCACCGACCTCGCACCAGGTTCCAGCTCCGCCCCAAAGCTGTGCCCAGGCCTATGTTCTCGACAAACATCGCCGGCACGACCGCCACCCAGCTCACCCAGATCCAGATCCACAACGGGATCAGGCAGAAGACCGCGCCCATCACGACGATGAGCACGAAGAACCCGAGCAGCGGCAGGTAGCGACGCCCCACCGCGCCGAAGATCCCGCCTGGGGTGACCGGGCGGCCGAGCGCGGACTCACACGCCGCGTAGACGACGGCGCCGAAGCCAAAGGGCAGCAGGGCGAGGTTGATGACACCGGCGGCGATCTGGGCGACCTGCGACGCGAGGTAGGTCGTGGTGTCGAGCTGCTGCGCCGGCTGGAAGATCGAACCGAAGACGGCGAAGTAATTGAACCCCGATGATGCTGCCGACGGGATGGCGAGGATCGCGGATATGCCGGCAAACAACAGGAAGTGCCTTCGGTACATGCGGAAGGTCTCGTCCAGGAGGTCGCCGATCTCGAGGGGTCGCAACCGAAGGGCGTTCGGAGGGCTCACTTATCCACACCCCGGACCGGTCCCAAAGGCATCGGCTAAGCGTTGCACGAAACAGAAGGATGGGAATTGAGTCAGGGTCCAAGCCCAGCGCCCGATGACGTAAGAGTCCTCTTCGTCGAGGACGACGGTCTGGTGGCTCAGATGTACCGGCTGAAGCTCGAGCTCGACGGTTACTGGGTCGAGGTCGCGGAGGACGGGATCGCCGCTCTTGAAAAGGCGAGGGCCCTGATGCCCGACATCATCTTCCTGGACATCAGGCTTCCCAAAAAGGACGGCCTGACCGTCCTCGAAGAGCTGCGCGCGGACCCCGCGACCGCGCGCATCCCGGTCGTCATCCTCTCGAACTGGAACGAGAAGGAGCTGGTCGAGCGCGGCGTGACGCTGGGCGCCCTGGACCACATGATCAAGAGCCAGACCACGCCGGCCCGGCTGTCCCAGCGCGTGAAGGACTGGCTGAAGAGCTAACTCTTCCCCGCTTGCGGGGAAGTGCCGCCCGAAGGGCGGCGATGGGGCCGCCCCTCCGGCCCTTCGGGCCACCTCCCCATGAATGGGGAGGAGTCTCAGGCCTTCGGTGCCGCCCCGGCCGGCTCCTTCTTCGTGTGCTTCACAGGCGTGAACTTCAGGTTGTCCTCGCCGTCGACGTCGATCTGCACGACGTCACCCCGCGCGACCTTGCCGCGCAGCAGGTGCTCGGAAAGCTGGTCTTCGATCCGGCTCGTGATCACGCGCCGCAGAGGCCTCGCGCCGTACGTGCGGTCGTAGCCCTCTTTCGCCAGCAGGTCCTTGGCCGCGTCGGTCACCTCGATCGTGATCTGCTGCTCGGCCAGGTGCTTGCTCAGCCGGTTCAGCTGGAGGTCCACGATCTCACGGATCTGGTGCGTGGTCAGGCTCTTGAAGACGACCACCGCGTCGACGCGGTTGAGGAACTCAGGGCGGAACATCCGCTTGAGCTCGTCGTCGATCTTCTGCTTCGTGTTCTGGTGGCGGCGCTCGACCTCGTCTTTCTCGTCGACTACCGACGGCTGGAAGCCCAGCGAGGTGCCCGCGGAGTTGACGTCGCGAATGCCCAGGTTCGAGGTCATGATGATCACGGTGTTCGCGAAGTTGACGATCTTGCCCTTCGCGTCGGAAAGACGCCCGTCCTCGAGGATCTGCAGCAGCATGTTGAAGACCTCGGGGTGCGCCTTCTCGATCTCGTCGAAGAGGATCACCGAGTAAGGCCGGCGGCGGACCGCCTCGGTCAGCTGGCCGCCTTCGTCGTAGCCGACGTAGCCGGGAGGAGACCCCACCAGGCGAGCGGTCGTGTGACGCTCCATGAACTCCGACATGTCGAGCTTGATCAGCGCGTCCTCGGAGTCGAACAGGTACTCGGCAAGAGCACGAGCAAGCTCGGTCTTGCCGATTCCGGTCGGGCCCAGGAAGATGAACGAGCCGATGGGCCGCCGCGGGTTCTTGAGGCCGGCGCGCGCGCGCCTGACCGCCTGCGACACGGTGATGATCGCCTCATCCTGGCCGACCATGCGCTTGTGGATCTCTTCCTCCATGCGCAGGAGGCGCGCGCTTTCTTCCTCGACCAGTCGTGAAACCGGAACACCGGTCCACGCGGCGACGATCTGCGCGATGTCCTCCTCGCCCACGTCGGGCACGGTCTCGCCCAGCTTGTCGCGCCACGCGGCTTCTTTCAACGCCAGCTTGTCCTGCAGCTTCTTGACCTTGTCGCGCACGCCGGCGGCGGCTTCGAAGTCCTGCTTGTTCACGGAGTCGTCTTGCTCCGCGCGCTGCTTGCGGATCTCCTTCTGCAGCTCCTTCAAATCCTCAGGGGTGGTCGTCAGCTTCATGCGCACACGCGCTGACGCCTCGTCGATCAGGTCGATCGCCTTGTCGGGAAGCGCGCGGTCGCTGACGTAGCGGTCGCTCAGCACCGCGGCTGAGTGAACCGCCGCATCGGTGATCACGACGCGGTGGTGCTTCTCGTAGAGGGCCTTGACGCCGTTGAGGATGTCGATTGTCTCCGCCAGCGTCGGCTGGTCGACGAACACCGGCTGGAAGCGGCGCTCGAGCGCCGCGTCCTTCTCGATGTACTTGCGGTACTCGTTGAGCGTCGTCGCGCCGATGCACTGGATCTCGCCGCGGGCGAGCGCGGGCTTGAGGATGTTGGCCGCGTCGATGGCGCCTTCGGCGGCGCCCGCCCCGACCAGCGTGTGGAGCTCGTCGATGAACAGGACGACCTCGCGGCTGGAGCGGATCTCGTCGAGGATCTTCTTAAGTCGCTCCTCAAACTCACCGCGGTACTTGGTGCCCGCGACCAGCGCGCCCATGTCCAGCGTGAGCACCCGCTTGTGCTGCAGGGACTCGGGCACGTTGCCCAGGTTGATCTGCTGCGCCAGGCCTTCGGCGATGGCGGTCTTGCCGACGCCGGGCTCGCCGATCAATGCCGGGTTGTTCTTGGTGCGCCGGCTCAGGATCTGGATGACACGCTCGATCTCCGTCTCCCGCCCGATCACGGGGTCGAGCTGGTTGCGGCGCGCAAGCTCGGTGAGGTCGCGGCCGAACTGGTCGAGGAGAGGCGTCTTGGACGGCTTCTTCGGGGCCGGCTCAGCTTCGGTTTCGGCGCTCGAGTCGTGCAGCAGGCGCTCGATCTCGGTGCGTACCTTCTCGAGGTTCGCGCCGAGGTCTTCGAGCACGTGCGCCGCGATGCCCTCGCCTTCGATCAACAGGCCAAGCAGGAGATGCTCGGTCCCGACGTAGTTGTGACCCATGCGCCGCGCCTCTTCGAAGGAGATCTCGATCACCTTCTTCACGCGCGACGTCGGGATGATCTGCTGGATGATGATCCGCTCGTTGCGGCCGAGGACAGACTCGATCGTCTGCCGGACCTTGCCGATCTCTACGCCGAGGTTGTTGAGTACCTTGGCGGCGAGGCCTTCACCTTCGCGCAGAAGTCCCAGGAGCAGGTGCTCGGTCCCGATATAGCTGTGGTGCGATCGTTCTGCTTCTTCTTGTGCGAGCGTGAGAACTTTCTTGGCCCGCTCTGTGAATCTCTCAAACGGATACAAGACCCTTTCCTCCTGGACTCCTTTCTACGACTGCTTGGTGGGGCCAGCACCTCCTCTAACGTTTCAGCGGTACCGGTTGGTACCTCCGCACCTAATATAGCGTCCAACTCCGCAACCCGATTTCAGTTATGAGGAGGTGTGTTTGAGGCACCTTCTCGAGCGGAGCGGCGGTTTCATCCCTCCCCTGGCGGCCCTGGCGCTGCCCGTCGTCTCTTTACCCATCGCGAGCGATTCCTACATCCTCCCGCGCGCTTCGCTCGTCATCGCCGCTGCTTGCCTGGGCGCCGGCGTCGCCTTTCTGATCCCCGGCCGGCCAAGTTTGGGCTCACTGCGCCTCCCCCTCATCGCCGCCGCGGCGGCGGCATTGCTGGCCTTCGCCTTCTCCATCTCCTGGCCGCTGAGCCTGGCGGGGTCCTACACACGGTACGAGTCCCTGCCGATGCGCCTCGCCTACCTGGGCCTCGCCGCGTCGGCCGTCTGGCTGCTCCGCACCACCCGCCAGCGGGAGCTGGTCGGCGCCGGCTTCGTCGCCGGCACGACGGTGGTCGCCTTCAAGGCGTGGCTGCAGTGGTTCCAACACGCGCCGTTTCGCCCGGACGGCGATCTCGGCAACGCGAACCTGCTCGCGGCGCTGATCGTGATGGCCATCCCCATCGCCATCGACCGGGGCGTCCGGAGCCGGCGCCTGACCGGCGCGTGGGCGGTCGCGATCGTGATCATGCTCGCCGGCCTCATCGTCACCACGTCGCGGAGTGGCGCCCTCGGCCTGGTGGCCGGCTGCGCGGTGTGGCTGACGCTTTCCGTCCCTGCTAGGGCGCGGATCCCGGTTGGGGTTGTGTCAGGCGCCGGGCTGGTGGCCGCGCTCTCGTTTGTCCTGCTGTCGCCGCTCCGGGCGCTCAACGACGACCCTCCGGAGCTGCGCTTCAACCTCTGGCAGGACGCGCTGCGCCTGATCGCGGCACGACCGGTGACCGGCTGGGGCGAGGACGCCACCGGGCTCGCGTTTGGGCACTTCCTCAGCCGCGACTACGCCGGGCTGGTCACGTTCGACCGGGTGCACTCGGGGCTGCTCGAGATCACGGCCACCCAGGGGGTGATCGGCCTGGCGGCGCTGGGCTGGGCGGTGTTCGTCGTGGCGCTGGCCGCGTGGCGCGGGCGGGCCGAGCCCGGCGTGGCGGGGCTGGCGGGGGCGCTCACCGGCTACACGGTGTGGGTGCTCTTCAACTTCGACTGGGCGCCGGCCACCGGGGCGTTCTGGCTGGTGGCTGGAACGCTCTGGTCGGCAGCTCTTCCCCGCCTGCGGGGAAGTCCCGCCCCTCCGTCGCCTGCGGCGACACCTCCCCACAGGTGGGGAGGAGTTATCGCTGCGGGCCTGGTGCTTGCCGCGGTCGTCTTTGCGGTCCTCCCCATTCTTGCCGACGTCTGGTACGTCCACGGCCGCTCCGACCTCGCCGTCAAGGCCGACCCTCTGCAGGCGCAGTACCACTGGGCCATCGGCACGGTCGACGAGCTGCGGAGGGCGGCCGAGCTTGGCGAGACCGAGCCCGGCATGTACGTTCAGCTAGGCGACCTCGAAGCGAGGAGCGGTGACAGGAACGCGGCCCGGGCGGCGTACAGACGCGCGCTGGAGATCGCCCCCTTCTACACGCCGGCCAGGCAGCGCCTCGCCGCGCTCGGCACCTGAACGAACGCAGGCCGATGCCCTTGCGAGCGGGTCCGGCTAGCTACTCCTCGTCTTCGGTCGGGTACTCGTGCGCCCGCTCGCTGCGCGCTCCCACCGTCGCGGGTGGCGCCGACAGCTGCTTCAGGCTCAGCGAGATCCGGCGCCGCGCGGTGTCGATCCCGATCACCTTCACCTGCACCGTTTCGCCGACCTTCAGGACGTCCTCGGTCCGCTCGACGTGGTCCCACGAGAGCTCCGAGATGTGAAGCAAGCCCTCGATGCCGGGCATGATCTGCAAGAAGGCGCCGTACTTCTTCGTCTTCGTGACCTGGCCCTCGACGATCGAGCCGACGGGCATCGACTGCACGAGCCGCTCCCACGGGTCCTGCTGCAGCTGCCGCAGAGAGAGCGAGATTCGCGTCTGCTCAGGGTCGAGCTTGATCACCTTGACGGTGACCTCCTCGCCCAGCTGCAGGACGTCCGTGACCTTGGACACCCGGTCCCACGACAGCTCTGAGATGTGGATCAGGCCGTCCGCGCCGCCGATGTCGACGAACGCGCCGTAGCTCGTGATCCCGGACACCGTGCCCTTGACGGTGGTCCCGGTCTGCAGCCGGCTGAACAGCTCCTCACGCTTGCGCGCTCGGTCCTCGTCCTCCGCCGCCTTCTGGCTGACGATCAGCCGGTTGCGCTTGCGGTTGACCTCGAGGATCTTGACCGGGATC
>Ga0070699_100000573_pt1 | contig 34807 bp, 37 predicted proteins | sample KBSK1503metaG_FD_65473 | JGI IMG/M metagenome (GOLD analysis project Ga0070699, IMG submission 65473) | Corn, switchgrass and miscanthus rhizosphere microbial communities from Kellogg Biological Station, Michigan, USA - KBS K1-50-3 metaG | ecosystem: Host-associated > Plants > Roots >...
ACCCGCGCCGACCTCAGCGACCTGCTGCGCCGCGTCAACACCCACGCCAAGGCCGAAACCAGCTCCCTGGCAGCATGATCACTACCCCCGACGAACTTACGAACCAGGCCACTAAGGCGTCAGCGACGCGACCCATCCGGGCTGCCTATGCAACGCAACCAGCCGGTGCATGTGAAGGTAGGACACCGTGCCCGCGATCAGCGCCAGCAGCGCCATGCATCCGGTCGTCGTCCGCCTGATCCAGCGTCCGCCCGCCCGCTCACCGCTGCCCTCCGAAGACCAGCTCACCCGTGACGGCAAACATGCACGCACTCGGCGACTTGCCAGCACCGTCAAGTGCGAACTCCGCGGCCAGGATACATTCGCTTTTTGGTGCACTCGGTCCTCGGACACGAAAACTGGTGCGATTTCCCCTAAACCACGCACTGCTCGAACACGCACGCCGGGCGGCCGGTCGTCACGGCCGCCCCGGCACCCGGCGCCTCCTATCCGGGAGGCAGTCATGACTGCCCGGCCCGTCGCCCCCGTCATCCCCGGTACTAGCCCCGGCCGCCGCCGGGAGGGCAAGCCCGGCGCGGGCCGGCCGATGCCATTGGCCAGCCCGCCGGGCCGGCCGGACGTGGTCTATGGGTTCGGCCGCATCGACGCCTCCGGCCGGGTCGCCGACCGGGCGACCATCGCCGCGCTGGGCTGGCGGGGCGGTGACCGGCTGACCCTGACCGCCGAGGCCGGGGTGATGGTCGCGCGGCGCGACCCGGGTGGCATGGTCACCGTGCCGGGCCGGGCCTACGTGGTGATTCCGGCCGCGCTGCGCCGCCGCTGCGGGCTGCGGGCGGGGGACCACGTGCTGCTGGCTGCCTCGCCAGGCCAGGACATGCCGGCCGCCTACTCGTTCGCGGTGGTGGACCAGGCGCTGCGGGCGCACGCCCCGGACTGCGGCGAGGGGAGGCGGCCATGACCGCCGTGCATCCGGAGGCTTCCCGGCAGACGGTGGTGGAGGCGGCGCTGGTGCTGCTGGAGCGGATGGGCGTGACCCCAGCCGACCTGACCGCCGTCCCGCAGCTCCGCACCCGGGTGCCGACCTTCGCCGAGTACGTCCCGATCGTGTCGGCGGCGGTCAGCGCCGGGACCCGCCGGGCGTACGGCTCGTACTGGAACCTGTACCGCTCGAATACTCGATTGGGTGGCTGACCTGCGCTTTCGACAGCAGGCGTGACGTGGTGCTGGTTAGCTTGCCGGGTGCTGCTCAAGATCGTCTACTTGCTCACGTGCCGGGTACTCGGCCTGGCCGTCCTGGTGTTCCGCGGTGACCTGGCGAAGGATGCTGAGCTGCTGGTGCTCCGGCATGAGAACGCGGTACTGCGGCGGCAGGTCGGCCGGGCACGGTACGAGCCAGCTGACCGGGCCTGGTTCGCCACGCTGGCCCGGCTCGTACCGCGCACGCGCTGGGCCGATGTCTTCCCCGTGACGCCCGCGACACTGCTGACCTGGCACCGGAAACTGGCTAGCCGCAGGTACGAGACGAGCAAGCGGCGCAAGCCGGGACGCCCGCCGGCGAGCCCGGGCATCGCCCGCCTTGCCGTCCGCCTGGCAAGGGAGAATCCGCTGTGGGGACACCGCCGTATCCACGGCGAGCTCATGAAGCTCGGCGTGACAGTTGCGCCTTCCACCGTGTGGGAGATCCTGCGTGCTGCGGGCATCGGTCCGGCGCCTCGCCGGTCCGGCCCGACGTGGCGGCAGTTCCTGGCAGCCCAGGCCGCCGGGATCCTCGCGGTCGATTTCCTGCACGTGGACACCGTGCTGCTGAAGCGCATCTACGTGCTGGTATTCATCGAGCACGGTAGCCGTCGGATGCACCTGGGCGGCGTCACCACGCACCCGACCGGGGACTGGACAGTGCAGCAGGCCCGCAACCTAGCTCTCACTCTCGGCGGCCGGTTCGAGGACATCAGGTTTCTCATCCGCGATCGCGGATCGAACTTCACTGCCTCGTTCGACGCGGTCTTCCAGGCCGGCGGCACCAGGATCGTGCGCACGGCCGTCCAGGCGCCGCGGATGAACGCGATCTGCGAGCGCCTCGTCGGTACCCTGCGCCGTGAGCTCCTGGACCGCGTGCTGATCCTCGGGGAAAGCCATCTGCGCGCCGTCGTGGCTGATTATCAGGTGCACTACAACACGGCCCGGCCGCACCAGGGCATCGCCCAGCGCGTCCCCGACGGCAAACACTATGCTGGTCACATCACCGCCGCCGACCTCGACCGCAGACGGATCCTCCGAAACCCCGTCCTGGGCGACCTGATCAACGAATATGCGCGCGCCGCTTGATATTCCGAAGAAGCGCAGGTCACGACGCGAATCCTATTTTCGAGCGGCACAGGGTCACGAGGCCTTCGCTTTCCAGCATGTGCAGCGCCTTGCTGCAGGTCGGCCGCGCATGCCCGTGCTCCTGGCTGAGGCGGGTGATCGAAGGCGTCGGCCGGCCGGGTTCCAGCGTTCCGTCGATGATCTGCTGGCGCACAATCGCGGCCAGGCGCACCCACGCCCGTGGGTCTTCTAGGCCTGAGCGAGTCGGGAACATGAGATTCTCCTTTGCCTGAGATTAGGCTAATCTCTAGAGTAGGCGCCCATGGTCGTCCAGTGTCTAGGTGAAGCGAGTTGGCGTCGATGATGGTGCTGTCGGGGCAGGGGTGGCAGGGTAAAGCAGTCCGGCGCAGTAGAGCACATGGCGATTGGGCAATACCGAGATCGTAAGCAAAGCGATTACGTGATCAGGCAGTATCGCCGGTCAGCATGGGAGCGCGCTCTATCTCTTCCCTGCCCAGCAGGACCACGCCAAGCTGATGGCACAGGTCAATCCAGGAAGGGTCGTGCGGTGTTCGTTCTGGCACGAGAACGGCCACGACGCGTTCGTGACCGAGTTCCCGTAGGCGGTAGCGGTACCGCAGCACCTGGCCGAGGCCCAGCCGGAGCTGCTCTTCTTCGTTCTGGTCCGTGATGCTCTTGACCTCGGCGACGAAGACGGTGCCTTTCGCCTCCCAGGCGAGGTCGAAGTTGGGCTCGGAAGGAAGCCGGGAACGCGGCTCAATCCCTGTCCGGCGGAGAATCTTCGCCAGCGCATTCTGGGTGTCGGCATGGCCCTTAAGCCCGCGCTCGACAAGGGCAGGATCAACGGCGAATGGCTGCCGCTCGCTCGGCAAGGGGCTTACCGTAGCTTCCCGGTATTCCGTACCGAGCATCGTGGCCGGTACAGGCGGGACCTGGGCGCCTGGCGATGCCTGCCTGGCCGCCGCGGCGAGCGCGGGGAACAGCTCGACGAACTCGGCCGGCAGTTTATTCAGGTAGGGCTGCTGCGGCCGGGGTTGGGTGCCGCCGTAGAAGCTGAACGGGAAGTACAGGCTCCCGGGATGGTCCGATCGCAGCGCGTCAAGGACAGCGCGGATGCTAGACGCCCTCTCGCGGATGTGACCAAGGGTGACCGGCGGATCCAGCGGGAACGGGCCGTCCAAGTCGAGCCACCAGCCCGGCTGCGCGCGTTCGCGCTGAAGGCGGCGCCGGGTTGCGCCACGGTGGGAGAGCCAGACCGTCGGCGCTTCAGTGACATGGCCCGCGGCCCGCGACCAGGTAGTTATTGCGTGCTCGTTCTTGTCGTAGTGGAAGACCACGTCGCCGATCTGGACCGACCAGATCAGTGAATATCCAGGGTTGCGGTGGCCGACGGCATCTCGCTGCGGGCAGTGCAGGTCCACGCCGATGTCGGGCCGGTCGGTGATCTCCAGCCAGAACCGCTGCCGCGGATCGTCCGCCCACCAGTGGTTGACCTGGCCGACGTCGCTCGCACGATACACGGTCAGCGGATCGGTGAGCCGGATACGCGGCGGCGACGCCTGGACCACGACAGCGCCCGGCACGGTGAGCAGTACCGCCCCTACGAACGAGCTCCGATAGCCGAGCGAACGGGGGCTGATCTCGATCTCCCGGTCCGCCAGCAGCCGTTCGAGCGCGCTTTGCACCGAGTCGATCGGAACACGCTCTCTATCCGGGGATAGGTTAGTACCTACGATCACGTCAGAGTCAGCCACGCTCAGCACCGTGTTCGGCCGTCCCGTCACGGTCGTTAGCTGCTGTCCGATCAGCGATTCAAGGAGAGCGCGGGCATCCAGCTCGGCAGCCATGACACCGATTATCGACCGTGCAGCCGGCCAGATCGATGGTATGCGCTGGAGGCGGACCGATTATGCCTAATGTCCGTATAGTCCGAAATGTCCACGGAGTGCGCCCGCCGGTCCCATTGGCGCCCGACAGCTGGCGGCAATCACCCATAATATGTCTTAGAACTCCTTTGAGACGCAGGGAGGCGAGTCGTGGCAGACGGCATCCCCTGGCAATGCTCGGTTTGCGGTAAGGTTCCGGCCAGAGAATCGCTCTTCTATTCGGCTGCTGCTAGCGCCATGATCTGCACGTCGTGTCTCGCACCTCAACTACCGGCCAAGGACCGCAAGAGAATGGAGCGGCTGACGGCTGATCCGGTATTCCTGGCCACCCAGTGGAACGCTTACGCGCGTACGAAGCCTCGATATTTTCAGTATATCAATGACGTAGAAATGCCTTCTTTTATCAACGAACGGCACGCCCGCGAATTTATTGGCCAAACTTCGCTGCAGCGTCCGATTAGTGATTTGACGCAGTTGTGGAACATGGCTGGATTGGTGCACGGCTCTCTGACGTCACTTTCCCATGCCACCGAGGAGCCCATCGCGGTCACCTGGGGCCCGCAGGCCTCAGACGGCGTCGTGGATCACCATTCCTTCGCACGCAGCTTCAACCAGCGCATCCTGTATCCGAACCTCGCCGTCAGCGGCCTCCGCGACCTCGACCATGTATGCACTGTTGACAAACCGGTCCAAGACCCTAGCCTGCTTAAGCAGGGAGGGGCGCTGAGCTTGCGCGAAGGTTACGGTGTCTACTGCCGCAGCATTGCCGAGGTCCTGATCGTGGCCACGCATGGAGCGCTCCTGAAAGGATCCCGGCATCGCAGCATCATCGCCGCCACCATGCTGGAGGCGATGGCTGGTCTCGTCGAGTCCGCCGGTCACGCCCCCGAAATGCTGCGCACGTCATGGGCGAACGAACGACTATCTGACATGCTGGCTGACGTTGAGGAAGCCATGGACTCCGGCACCCTGCGGCTATCGCGCTTCGTGAGGACAGCGGAGTTGTACATCCTTGCGCTCGAAGGCCCATCATCTCCGACTTAGGAGCCTCGTCATGGACTGGACGACCGACACGTTGGACGGCGCTGTTTACAAGCGCCTGGCGGCCCGGCCCGAAGGTGACACGGTCCCTGAGCTGGCTCGCCTCTACCAGGTCGACGAGGACGCCATCCTCCGCAGCCTCATGACCTTGCACGGAAGGCGACTCGTGTTCCTTGACGGCCAGCGGGCGTCGGCGCGCCGCTGGCACGACCAGTCACACCTTTCGGCACGCATGGAGATCCCTTACGTCACTCCACCAGTCTTCGCCGACTACTGCCAGGACCTGGACGAATTGTGCTCCGAACTGGAACACGATGGCATCGAGGCGTTTCGGCCCCCGACAGGTGAGGTCGAGATAGTTCTTACGGCGGCGACTTTCGTCGGCGGAGTCCTGGCGACCGCGTTCCTCACCCAGGTCGGGACCCGATTGGCTGAATTCGTCGGCAGCGTCGTGTCGCGGCGTCGTGACCAAGGGGTCGACGTCGTCTCGATCAAGGGACGATTTAGGACAGACGATGGGACGGTCATACAGTTCTCGGTGTCCGGGTCCGATCCCAAGAGCGTCATCGGCCAGTTCAGCGAGCTTCGAGACCGCCTGGCCGCCACTGTCGACGATCCTCCTGGCCCAAGGTAGCCCATGTACTTTATCTCATCCGTAGTCGATTGGTTGCCTTCAGCATGCGGCGGGGCAATGCGGGGGTCCAGGCCAACGTGATGATGAGGTTGCGCCAAGGCGCGGAACCTCCTCCAGGTACCTGAATGAGCCGCCGGCGCCGCATCGGCGCGGATAAGGTGGCAGCCACTGCAGGGCGGCGGACAGCTGACCCTGCAGCCAGGTACGTAATCGGCGAGCAGCCTTCTTTGCTTGCCGCTGTCTTCTGAGGCATCAAGCTGATGGTTTCGAGTGCGAGCTTTCTCGGCGCTCTCTCACCTGCTGACATGACCCGCGTGATGCAGCATCCGGCGCAGCGGGATACCGCCAGGATCGTCGCTGCCTTGATCCAGGAGTTGCGGGCATGCCGGACTCCCGTCGATTACGACGAGTTCCAGCGCCGCCTGTTCCAGGTCCTCCGCAGCCGTGAGGAACACAAGGGCCAGTGCCGTCGCTGCGCGCACCGCCTTCAGCGCGGCAAGCGGCTGCCTGACCCGCTGCCGCAGCTGCCGCCGGGCGCCGATCCGGGTGACCCGGAGACCTGGCGGATCGAGGACCTGGTCTTCGACCGGATATGCCACCAGCTCCGTGCCGTCGGTGACGGCCTGGCGTGGCGGGCATCAGGCTATGACCGCAGATACGTGATCGCGCTCAGCAGCAACGCCGCGACCGGCACCATGGCAGGGAACTCCGGGCTGCCCCGCGAACTCGGCGCCGCCGCCGCGATGCGCGCGGCGGGAAGCTTCGGGCTGCTTCATGACCTGACCAACTGCCTGCGGATCGGCGACATCACCGAATTCCGGCCAGGCGGATCCAAACTCCTGTACGAGATCAAGTCCAGCCCCGGCGCGAAGACAGGCCCGCAACGCAGGCGCATGGAAGCAGCCGTCGAAGCGGTCATGACCGGCGGGGAGCTGCCGGGCCGCCCCGGCACCCGGATCGTCACCCCCGCGGCGCGGTGCCGCACCCATATCCGCAGCTTCGTATCCGTCGTCACCCAGGCCCATGCACGGGGAATCGCCGCTGGCAGCATCTCAGACTCGCGTGCGCTGACCGCTTGCTCGTTCCCGGCACTAGCCCGGACCAGCGCCGACGCCGAGCCTGGCCAGCTGACCGGCGATTTCAACGCCGAGCGCCACAACGCCCTGACCAAAGCCGGTATCGCCTCGGCGCTGCACCACGTCCGGGTGATGAGCCCGACCCGGAACCATGACTTCGTGCCCAGCGTGATGCCGTTCGCCCTGTTCCCCCTCTCCCCCGAGCTAGCCGCCCTGCTCATCTGCGATTACCTAGTCTTCGATATCACCGCCGCGCCCGAGCGCATCGCTCGCAAGATGACCCGCTACGGGATCACCGCAGACATCCCGCTGGCCCCTGCCAACGGCACGCTCACGGCACCGGACACAGTCATCACGCTGTCGAAAGGCTCCCGGACGCTGCAGCTCCACCCCGGAGCTCTCTACGAGCTCATGATCGAATGCCTCGACCTCGCGACCTGGGCGCAAGCCAACGCCCAGATACTTGACGCCCCAGATCTCCTGTCCCACCCAGTCCTCGCGTTCTCCACCACCAGAGTCTGGCGTTAAGCGACGATTCCCTGATCGCGGCGCGGCTCCGGCCTTCGGCATCGCCAGCTTCGAAGGGCTGGCGCTCAATCTGCGTGCCACGCTCGACGGCGATCTGGGGCAACTCGCCGCGGCCGCGAGGATCCTGCAGGTCAGCCCGCGTCCGGCGTTGCGTGCCCTCGGCGCGGAGAGCTTTGGGCGGGCTCTGCTGGCCGCCGGAGACCGCAAGGCCGCGCTGCTGCAGCTTGACCGGGCATGGGACGAGTACGACTGCATGGGCGCCTGGGCTGGACGCGCCGGGGTGCAGCGCGTCATGCGCGACGCCGGTGCCCGGCCCGAGAAGTGGACCACCAGTCCGGAGGTGGTGAAAACGGGCTGGCCGTCGCTGACCGAAGCGGAAAGGCGGGTCGCTGCCCTCATCGCCTCCGGGCACACGAATAAATCCGCCGCCAAGACCCTGGGCGTGTCCGTGAACACCGTCGGCAGCCAGCTCCGCTCGATCTTCGCCAAGCTGGGCATCCAATCTCGGGTTCAGCTGGCCAACGTGCTCCACGACACCTCGATGTATCCCGGATGAACCGGGGCAATGCGAGCCCGCCGTCGCCGGCCTAGGCCAGGACCGCGATCGAGCCGGCCAGCAGCCGGTCGAGGTCAGCTCCGGTGACGGCGTCGGACCATAACCGATCGAGGACCTTGCGGTAGTACGCAGTCGCCCGGTGGGTGAAGACGACCTCGCCGCTGAAGATCTCGACGACCGTTGTCGAGTCGTAGACCTGGAATCCGTTCTGCGGTGTGAGGCTGATCGAACGGTCGAGCGGCAGCACGCCGAGCCGGACGTTGGGCAGCTGTCACCAGGACACCGAGGGACGTGGCCAGCCCGCAGGCCGCCGACGCGGCGATGAACAGGACCATGCCCAGGCCGTAGGTGCGGCGAGCGCCGATCCGGTCCGCGAGTGTGCCCGCGAACAACAACAGCGCGGAGAAAATCAGCGTGTACCCGGTGACCACCCATCGCAGCCCGGCCAGGCCACCGCCCAGGTCGGCCCGGATGTCCAGCAGCGCGACGTTGACCACCTGCGCGTCCAGCGCCACGACGAAGAAGCGCAACCCATCGCCACGATCAGCCGTTCGCGGGGGCCGCCGGGCTGCTGGAGCACCTGGCCGGGGTCCGGCTGACCGCCAAGCGGGTCGAGCGGGCCGCCGGGGCCAGCGGCGTCGCGCAGGCCGCCGCGGCCCGCGGCCGCGCCGCGCTCATCACCAGCCGCAAAATAGTGCCGCTGCCGCCGTCCCCGCCGCGCAAGCTCTATGGCGTCATCGACGGCACCGGCGTGCCTATGACGTCGAAGGAGACCGCCGGGCGGGACGGCAAGGGCGAGGACGGCCGCGCCCGCACCCGCGAGGTCAAGCTCGCCGTCTTCTTCACCCAGGACAAGCTCGATGACGACGGCTGCCCGGTCCGGGACCGGGACTCCTCCAGCTACATCGCCACCTTCGAGCCCGCCAGCGTCTTCGCCGGCCTCGTGAAAGCAGAGGGCATCCGCCGCGGCGCGGGCCATGTCCGCCAGATGACGATCCTCGGCGACGGCGCGCCCTGGATCTGGAACATCGCCGGCAGCAAGTTCCCCGAGGCCACCCAGATCGTCGACCTTTACCACGCCCGCGAGCACCTCTGCGACCTCACCCGCCTCCTGGAATTCATGCTCCTGGACCGAATGGCTCGCCGCCCGCCTGGAGGACCTAGACTACGGCGACATCGACGGGATCTGCCATGCCGCCCGCGTCTTCCCGCTCGAAGGCGTCAAGAAAGACGAACTTGACACGACCTTTGTGCTACTTCGAGAACAACGCGCCCCGCATGCGCTACCACTGGTTCCGCCAGTGCGGCCTGATCGTCGGCTCCGGCGTCGTGGAAGCGAGCTGCATGACGATCATCGGCCAGCGCCTGAAACAGGCGGGCATGCACTGGACCACCGCCGGCGCCATCATCGCCCTGCGCTGCTGCGAAGCAAGCAGCCGATGGGAAACCATCCGCAAAAGGCCGCCCACCCAGACGGGAGCCGCCTGACCACGCGGCCATCCGGACAGGCTGCGGGCCACGGGAAGTGCATGATCACGGCCCATGGCTCCGCAGCCCGTCATTCAGCTATGCAGAACGGACATGCGAGACGGACGTCAGGCCGTATCGAGCAGGCGGCGGATCGAATCGAGCTCGCTCATAACAGCAGTGAGCCTGGCCCTCGCCTCGCCCACCGGATCAGGCTCTACCGCGTCCTTTCCCGGCCCGGTCCAGTAGCGCACGACCTTCTCGACCTGCTCCAGCCAGAACTTGCGCTCAGCACCGGGAGGGATGTCGAAGCCGAGCCCTCGACCCAGAGCATCGGCGAATCCGTCGCCAGCCCGCATGGTCAGCTTCTGCACCACCAGGGCGCTCAGAAGGGGACGGCCGTGCTCATGCTCGTACGTGCTGACGTGGCCGAGAGCACTGCCGATGCCCCGGTAACGCGGCCGTTTCCAGTAATCCTGGTCGGGGTCAGCTGCCGCACACAGGTCGCCGTAGGTGATCAGCGCCCCCCGAGGGACCTGCGGGTCCGTCTTCTTCGCCTGCTCGATGAGGATCTGGCGCACCCGCTCCTCGGCAGAGTTCAGCTCGGTCATGGTTTACCTCCTGACATGACCTACCGGAGAGCGGTCACGGTACATCCGCGGCCTCCATGGCCCTCCGGCTTCTTAGCCAGGCTATCACTCGGGAAGGTCCCCCGCCTGTCAGCACCGGCGGCCAGATCCGGCATCGAAGCAGGCTAGCGAGGCGATCATCGGCCAGCGCACCATGCTCTCTGGCGTGCCCGGCACCGACGCCGCCACCCGGCGCTGCCGCGCGGCCAGCAGCCAGCGAGGACCATCTGCAACATGCCCGCACTCAGACTCGCGGCACCCGACCGGCCCGCACCGAAGATGATCTTGACTACCTACAAAAATTGACGCACACCCCGCTCCCAGTCTCCCCGTAGGTCAAGCCAGCCCCTTAAGACTGAAACTTGCGAAACCAGATCCGCAGCGAATCTCCAGATGCACCGCCAACAACGTCGAGTCGAAGTAACGCCGACCCCCACCGTCACTGGGGGTCGAAGCGCCACGACAGCAGCACCCATCCCGAGGCCGCCTTGGCGACCAGGCGTGTCCGCCGGGCACTCCGATGACGCCCGTCAGTCGGACGGCGCCGATCCGGCCGAACCCCCGTGCGTGAGGTGAACAGCCCTACGGAAAGCGAATCGCCAGGCTGACACCAGGAGCGCTAACCGCCCGAACTGGTGGCATGCGCATACCAGCCAGCGGCGGAACCGGCCACTGGACGGACGCCCCGAGAACGTCGCCTCACGGCCACCCCCGCTCCCTCCGAGCATCGCGAGGTACTACGCTCCGGATAGACCAGTATCCACAGCGGGGTGAAGCTGGAATGAGTAGAGCCTCTGAGTCGATAGGTATCTCTCCGGTAGGCGCCGACCTCGGACGGTGGATCTATAGCGCGTGGAAGCATCTCCGATCCTTCGACCAGCAAACAATAGCTTCTTTCGAAGCGACCAGCCTCGCCGGTAAGGCGTGTGACCTGCTGGGCCGGATGCGGCGGCTCGACCCCTACAGCCCCACGGCCCTCCGCCCCCTCTACTTCGACGCGGGCATCACGCGGCCGGAATTCAATAACACGTTGCTGCCCCTGCTGGAGACCCTTGGCATCTTCCAGGTCTCGCGTTCCGCCAATAAAGCGGTACACAGCATACAAGCGCTGGTGCTCTCCCAAGCCGACGTGATGGATCAGACTGCTCGCTCCTGGAAGCAACTGGACCCCGAGCCGATGGAACGCGGTGCCGTGGAACTTCTCCGGCGTACGGCCGACCTGCCGTTAACGCGTGACGAAGCCACAGGCCTGTTGCTGAACAGCGGCCTTGATCTTGATGAGGAAGACGCAGTGGAGTCGATCGAGCTTGCCCTCTCGGTCGACCTGGTCCGCCTTCGTGATGTTCCTGATATCGGCGCGCAGTTCTTGTACAACGACTTCCTCTGGGGCGAACATATCGACCGCACAACCCGTGCTCTCGCTGCCCTCCCGTCAGCGAGGCGCACCGCGCTGCGGTCCCTGCTGGAAGAACTTCACAAGCATGAAGGGCGTCCAACTGCGGAGATCGAGTCTGCCGCGCCAGACATGGTTGACCAAGCGATCAAACAGGGGTTGATCGATGCGACCGAAATCAGCACGAGTGATGGCAACAAGGCCACATTCCACTTCACCCCCCGATTCCGGGGCTACGGGGTTTCACAAGGCGAGATTCCTGATGCGCTGGACCAGGTGAAGCTTGTCATCGCATCGTTCGCCTTCAGCACTCGCTATGCGGAATTCAGGCTCCGCGATCCGGAGCGGTTCCTGGACTCGCTGATCAGCCGGGGGTATGCCGGCGACGCCAGTCCGATAGGTACTGATTACGGGGAAATGGAGAAGCAGAAGATCGTCAACGTCGAGCCCACGGATGCGGACGGAACGAGGTACCGCTTCATCGCCGTCAAACGCGACACCCTGATCGAAGCCCGCGACACCATGCGAGCGGGGGCGTTGCTCCAACCTTCGCCGCACAGCAGCGGCACGGGCCTGCTGAACGTGCCGTACGGGTTCACTGATCCGGTCGAGACACGTCAGCGCGCTCGCTCAGCTGGTGACCGGCCGTTGTACGATGCCAGGCTGCTTGCTGCGTTCCGGGAAGCCGCCCAGCAGGAAGGGTTCTGATGACCTTGGCGAAGGCCTTCGACCAACTACCAAAGGGCCGGGGGTGGGAATACCGGATCCACCGTGCGGCCTTTCTCGCCGGCTGGTTCGTCCGCCGGGGCGTTAACCTCCGGGAGCGCGTCAAAGGCAGCCCTCAGACGATGGCCGAGGTCGACATCTTGGGGATATCGTTCGACGCGAGCCTCATCGAGCACCGCCTTGTCGGTGAGTGCAAAGACCGCAAGGGCAACACTAAGGAAGCTGACCGCGTAGTGTGGCTCCTCGGTCTCCGCAGCGTGCTGGAGGCAACCGATGTGCTGTTCGCCAAACCGAATCTGAGCGACGGCATCTACATCTGGGCTAAGCCTTTCGACATCTCTTTGTGGGACGAGGCGGCCGTACGGAGGATCGAGTCCTCCTTCCAACTCCCCGAGAACGACGGCTTCACGGGCAGCTTCAACGTAGACCTTTGTGAAGGCAGCCTCGCCACACTCCGCGACAAGCCCTCCGACATGCACCTCAAACGCGCATGGGACTACCTTTCCGGCGCATTCTGGTACTCGCCGAACACGGCGCGCACGAAGCGGCTGCCTGCCTACTTCCAGACCGTCATGCAGGCCAAGCTGGCCGAGGAGGCACGAGATGCATACGTGGCGGAAGGACTGGTTGCCCTGCTCACGTGCGCTACGAACACCGCCCGGAACCTGCGCCGACTCTCACCCGCGCGGGCATCTACCGAACTCCACAACGCTTTCGCGTCTGGCGCAGCAAGCGCTACGACGCTTCGCGACATCGCTGCACGCGCAGACGCCTACTACCGAGATGCGATAGCGAAGGTGAGCGATCGAGGCCGGACAGCCGTGCAGATGCCACGGCTGGCAGACTCCATCGCCGAACCACCACCGTGGCTAGACGAGTATCTGACGTTCATCGAGGCAGTCGGCCAACGGCCTAATGCGGCGACTGACGCTCTTCGGTTCGCAGACCTCTTTCTCTACGAGACGCTGCTAGCCGGAAACAACCCGCCTGAAACCGTTTTGACTTCTTTCGTCACGCCAACAGACGAACTACTACGGACGATCCGGACCGCCGCCTACTTCGCACGGCGCGTCTGGGGCGTGAACTGCGCGCTCATCGAACGACTACTCTCCAGCCCTGGCAGCGATAACCGAGCAGAAATACAGCTACCTGCCGTCGAAAACAGCCGGGCGGCAGGACTCCCAGCCGATGACTCTAGCGCCCTCGCATCCACAGCTGATCCACTTCGTGGACGCAATTAGTTATGAAAGATCGAGCTGCCTGCCCGGGCGAGTATCTAGCAGCGCACCCAGTCCGCGGCCCGGCATCGTGGCAAAGTGGTTTCGCGCACGACCATCTGGGCGGGCGAGTACCTGAGAAACCCTCGCAGGCGGGTGAGCTGTGCGCGGCCGGTTTCACGGCGCGTCTATCGTCAGGGCGATAGCTGCGGATATCGGCCCGCTCCTGCGGTTGAAAATATAGTTGAGCCCGCCGTCGCTCGGGCTGCTGGCGATGTATCCCGTTTCGCAGTTCAGCAGCAGGTCGACCAGGAAGTGCTCCAGACGCCAGCCGGCCTGGTGCTGGTCAAGCGTGAAGGATTCGGCGAGCTGCCGCTGGAGTTCCTCGTAGGCCGGCTGTGGCCTTCTGGCTGGCCGTCAAGCGCGGTCCGGAGCTGCTGGGCTGGCACCACGCGGCAGCCAACATCGCAGGTGCTCGTTACCGCGTAGCCTGCCGTGAGGGGGAACGTGACGGCATGCGGGATCTTCCAGGAATGATAGAGCAGGTAGTAGACGGGGATATGGTTCGCGGCCTCGTACTGACCGATTACTTTGTACTGATTCACCCCGGTGATGAGCGCCTTGTTGTTATCGGCATGATTATTTGGTCATGGATCGAAGATCAACGGCCACGCTAATTTGTGACGGGCAGCCAGGAGTTGCTTCCATACGCAGGACTCCTGACATTGCGGCTTGCTGACTGGGTGTGACTGGGGTCCGATCTCGGCCTGACCTGGACTTATTCGTGCGTTTCTCCGTGTTTTCCGGGGTGTCGCGGGGCGCCGGCACCCCATTTCGTGAGAAAATTAGTACAAGATGACCGGTCGACGGGAGGGGATGATGGCTCGCATGCTCAGCCAGCTCCCTCTCCCGCTGCTGCCCGCCGGGGCGGCCGAGATCGCCCCGGGCGTGGGCCTTGCGGCCGGCGGCGACGGCAGCGGGCTGGTCACGGTGCACGGCCTGGCCACCTTCGCCTGGGACGCGGGCGATGAGGCCGGGCGGCGGCTGGCGGCGGTGCAGCTGGTCCGGCTGCGGGCCGCCTCGCAGGGCCAGGTGGCGGAGGCGTTCGAGGTGGACCCGGGCACGATCTGGCGGTGGGATCAGGCGCTGTGTGCGGGCGGGGTGGCCGGGCTGGTGCCGGCCCGGCGGGGCCCGAAGGGGGCCTCGAAGCTGACCCCGCAGCTGGCAGCGCGGATCGCGGAGCTGGACGCGGCAGGCAAGACCCTGCGGGAGATCGCCGCGGCGACCGGGGTGTCGACGTTCAGCGTGCGCAACGCGCTCGGGCGGGTGGCGTCCGCGGGGCGGCCCGCGGCGGCCGGCGCCGCCGAAGACAGCACGGGCCTGGACGCCGGGGACGGTGAGGAGGGCCCGGCCGCGGCGGTTCCGGTGCTGCCGGACCCGGTGCGCCGCGATGACGAGCGGGCGCTGGCCCGGTGGGGGCTGCTGGGCGAGGGCGCCGTCCCGGTGTTCACTGCGGGTGCCCGGTATCCGCTGGCCGGGCTGCTGCTCGCGCTGCCTGCTCTGGAGGGCGCCGGGCTGCTGCAGGCGGCCCGGGAGGTCTACGGCCGGCTCAGGGACGGGTTCTACGGGCTGGGCGCGACGCTGCTGACACTGGTGTTCCTGGCGCTGGCCGGGGAGCCGCGGGCCGAGGGCGCCACCCGGGTCCCGCCGGCCGCGCTGGGCCGGGTGCTGGGCCTGGACCGGGCGCCGGAGGTCAAGACGATCCGCCGCAAGCTGGCCGAGCTCGCCGCCGCGGGCAAGGCCGCCGAGCTGATGATGGCGCTGGCCCGCCGCCACGCCGCGGCCCGGCCGGACGCGCTCGGATTCCTCTACGCCGATGGGCATGCCCGCGTCTACTACGGGACGCGGCAGGTGCAGAAGACGCATGTGGCGCGGCTGAAGTTCCCCGCCCCCGCGACGATGGAGACGTGGGTCACCGATCAGGACGGCGACCCGGTGTTCATGGTCATCGCCGAGCCGTCGGACTCGCTGGCCGGGGAGCTGCGCCGCCTGCTCCCCTCACTGCGGCAGGTCGTGGGCGAGGGCCGGCGGGTGACGGTGTGCTTCGACCGGGGCGGCTGGTCCCCGGCCCTGTTCGCCGACATCACCGAGGCCGGGTTCGGCCTGCTCACCTGGCGCAAAGGCCCGGCCCCGGACTGCTCGCTGAGAACTTCACGACCGTCGCCTGCACCGATGACCGGGGCCGGGCCCACGAGTACGAGCTCGCCGACACCACGGTGACCCTGTCCATCAACGAGGGGCCGCGCAAGGGCCAGACGGTGACGCTGCGGCAGGTCACCCGCCGGTCCCCGCCCGGGGCGGCGGCACCCGGCAGATCCACGCGCTGACCTCCCAGGATGACCTGACCGCCGGGGAGGTGTGCTGGCGCATATCATCGCGGTGGCGGGAGGAGAACTACTTCCGCTACGCCCGCACCCGGTTCGCCCTGGACGCACTGGACTCCTACGCCGCCGCCCCGGACGACCCGGACCGCATGGTGCCCAACCCGGCGAAGAAGGCCGCGGCCGCGCGCATCAGGCAGGCCGAAGCCGCCGCCCAGGCCGCCGAGGCGGCCCGGGACGCCGCGCTGCTCCAGCTGCGCAGCCCCGCCCCCGGCCAGGCCGCCTACCTGTCCAACCAGGTGATCAACGCCCTGGCCGCCCCGGTCGAGGACGCCTGGCGCGAACTGGACGAAGCGGACCAGGCCGCGGCGGCCATCCCGGCCCGGGTCCCGCTCGGCACGCTGACTCCGGACATGGTCCGCCTGGACGCCGAGGTCAAGCAGATCACCCACGCCATCCGGATGGCCGCCTATAACGCCGAAACCAGCCTGGCCTGCGCCCTGGACGGCCACTACGCCCGCGCCGGCGACGAGGCCTACGCCGTGATCCGCGAGGCACTGGCCGTCTCCGGCGACATCCGGCCCGGCGACGGCGAACTGCTCATCCGGCTTGACCCGCTCACCGCACCCCGGCGCACCCAGGCCCTGGCCGCGCTCTGCGACCAGCTCACCGCCGCCGGCGCCCGCTATCCCGGCACCAACCTCATCCTCCGTTACGAGGTCAAACCGCACCCAAGCCCTGCATAAAAGATCTCCCTATGTCGGGAGTCCTGATGACCTGCGGGGTTCCAATACATCGCCTCTGACCTGCAACGTTACGCCTGGGCCGATGACCCTCATGCGGCCCGTTCGTACTCGTGGATCAGCCCGCCGACGACCATGCGACGTGTGCCTGGCGAAAAAGGCATCCGGGCAGGTCAGGCTTGCGGATACCAGAAACTGTGCCATGGCCTTTGACCTGCAACGTCGCGGTGCGGCTACCCGTTCACCAGCGGGGACAAAACTTAGCCGTTGACATCGTGAGCTGTCACCACATGCTCTCTGACCGATCAACTGGAGACGAGCACACCGCCCGGACGAAGTCCACGCAATCCAGACGCTGCAAGTCAGAGCACGCGGCACAGTTCTGGTATCCCACAGGTCCCCGCGGTGCGCTGGATGATCGCAGAACTCGTCCCGTTCGGCTCCATGGCCACCGGATTCGCGATAGCCCGGGAATGGCGGGCGGCAAGCGCCCTCGGCTACCTGATCGCGCTGTTCGGCATGCCCATACTCACCGCCTTCTACCTCTACAAGGTCCTCGGCGCCGCCATCGGCTGGGTCGTCCCGCTCATACCGCTCAGCATCGCCACCACCTGGGCCGGAGCAGTCACCATCGTGGGAAGCGCCATCGGCAGATCCGCTCAGGATCCCGGCGGCACCAAGATCGAGGCAACCAGTTCCTGGCTGATCGCCGCCGCGTGCCTCACCACCATAGTCACAGGCATTGTCGCGGGCGCCATCGTCAACGGCGAGCGGTGGATGCGGCACAACCGCCACAACCTGCCGCGCAACAAGCTCGAAGCCTACGCCCGGTCCCGCAGCACCCCTGTGCGCGATTGAAGCGCCTCGGCGGAGGCTTGGGGATATGTGATCAGCGGTGGTAGGGGTCGGGTATGTCGGTGCCCACGGTCAGCTGCGCGATGCCATCCGGCTCAACCAGCACTGGTTCCGGTGATGGGCCGCCGACGAGATCGAGTGACACGATCCCGCACCGCTTTGCTCCCAGCCTGGGCTGCACCTGGTCAGGGAGAACCGCCCATGTGCTGGGCGCCCACAGGTGATCGGTGCCATCGAGGCGGAGCAGACGATACTGTGCACATGCCCGCTCATCACCAGTGCCAGCGGCGTTTGCCCGTGCAGGCCGCCAAGACGGTTACGGGCTGACGGCGGCAGGAACCGGTAGGCCGGCGAGCCGGCCATTTCCGTGTCGGTCGCGGTCACGGGCTTGTGCGTGATGAGCGCGACGCGCCGGTTCTCGCTGAGCCCGCTGAGCTGTTCCTCGAGCCATGACCATTGCCCGGCCTCGGCCTCCAGGCCGGATCCGGGGAGCTGCGCGTTGATCGCCAGCAAGGTCCAGCCGTTCACCGTCAGCGACCAGTGGTCGGCGCCGACGATGTCCAGCCACCGCTGGCACCGGCCGACCACGCTAAAGTCCCCTGGCGCGCCGGGCCATGGGTTGTCGCCGATGTCGTGGTTGCCGGGAACCGCGTGCCAGGGCACGGGCAGCCGGTCGAGCTGCCGGCGGCCATAGTGCAGGTCGCCAGGGTCACGCGCTCCGTCGAGGGAGAGATCACCGAGATGGATGACGACGTCGGGGGGCGTTCGCGCCGACGTAGCCGAGCACGGCATCCCAGTTTGCTTCTGCCTGCGGCGCGGCCGGCGATAGGTGAGTGTCCGACACCAGGATCACGCGCATCGCAGCCACACCTGCACCGTACCGGCGGTTCAGGCAACCGGCTGACGAGGCCCATTAGTCGAAAAGTGAGCCCTGCCCGACGGCCTGGCGAGGACCGGATACAGGACTGCCGTCCTCGTCGCGATGCATCCATCCGAACTCCTCGAGCCTGATCGCCATGGGCGTCACGTTGACGAGAAAATGATCGGCAAGGCGATATACCGGACGCCACCCACGCCATGGTTGCTTGGGCATAGCGCTCAGCAGGAGATCCCTGGGCATAAGCAGGGCGGCAGCGAACATCTCGGCTTGCCGCTCGACTGGATCAGGTGAGCCGTCCCGGCACCAAATGCGTTCGCCGTCAAAAAGCTTAAGGGCTCCAGAGCGAACAGCGTCGGCATGGAGCGACCAGTGCCCAACCTCGTGGCCCAAGGTATAGCGGCGTAGCCGCCCACCCTTTTCCTCCAGCAGCCCTCGGTGTCTCTCGTTGAGCACCACAAGCTGCTGCTCTGGGATTAGCTGCCCGAGAAGCCGACCGCCGTCCTCATCCGGGACTTCCTCCCATAGCAGATCCAACCCGAGATGGTCCAGAAGGCGTTCGATGTCAAAGCCGGGAATCAAGTTGTACCGCAGCCATAGATCTGACGCCAGCGCATCGATTCTCGCCTTCGGAATGAAGGTCACGACTTCGGCCTATTGATATTCAGGCTTCGGTAGATGTCCTGCAGTTGACTGTCCGGCAAGTCCGGCAGTCGCCGGACAAGCCGGGCGAAAGCCACGTCTTGCTGAGCACGATCGCGAAGCTGCTCAGGAACCTTGCCGGCCAGCGCCAATAGTTCTTCCTCGTCTTCTTGTAGCTCGACGGAGAGCTTCCGGATCGTCTTCTCTCCGGGCGGCTCACCCCTGTCATTCTCGAGCTTGGAGAGGTAAGTGAAGTCGATCTGCAGCATCTCTGCCACCTGGCGCTGAGTGAGTCCGAGCTCCCGTCGGCGCCGCTTAATCCGCTGGCCAAAGGTCTCCATCTCACGTGGATCCTCACCTGTCATCGCCACCTCCGACTCATGAGTTGCCATCCGCCACAGGTTGCAGTAGTCTTCCCAACAACAACTTGAACTAGGCTTCCCAACCACAACCTAGCAGGCTGCGGGTGGTATTGGAAGCCGCGAGCGGCGGCCCCGGCCGCCAAGAGGATCTGGCATGACTCAGACCGAGAACGTCACGACTGTGGAAGTCTTCGTCAACCGGCGGCGGCTCGAACTGCATCAGACCGAGATCACGGGCGCCGAGTTGCTGGAGAAGGCCGGCTTCGAGGGGCAGAGCTGGGACCTCCTGCTGCTACACGGAGAAGGCGATCCGACCGGCGGCGAAGTGATCCTTGCCTCGCAGGCCCTTCACCTGAAGAGCGGCGAGCGGTTCCGGGTGATCCCTGGGAACCGCACCTTCGGGGCGTGATCGCCGTGGCGCTGGAGGAACTTCGCCAACACGCCGAAGAGCTGACCGAGCAGACAGGTATTAACCTGCACATCTCCCAGGAAGGAGCGCAGGTGTACGTCATCCTGGGTTCCCTTCCATTGCCCGCCAGGGCATATCAGGTAGCCAACAGCGACGTGCTCTTCATCACCGACACGATGTACCCGCTGTCCGCGATGGACATGTTCTGGACCGATCCCGCCGTCGTGCGGCCGGACGGATCCATCCCTGCCGGTGCCGAGAGCATCGAAACGTACAGCGGCCGTCAATGGAGACGCTTCTCCTGGCACCGCAACGGCATCTGGAATCCCAACGGCAACCCACTGCTCGACCATTTCGAGTTCATGCAGGCTCGCTTCGTCCTGGATTTGGTCGCATGAACCGCCTCGTCTTCATTCAGGTGGACCTCGACGAGCTTCTCGACATCGTGCACGATGCCGAACCCCGGGAGACTGGCGCCTTCTTCTTGCTGCGCGAGGGTCGCGGAGCGCATGGCCGCCGATTGCTCGCGGCTGAACCGCTCTTCCCAACCGGCGACGCCTGGGAGGCACAGCGGGAAGATCAGCTTCGCCCGAGCGCCAGATGGATCTCAGCTGCGATCAGTAAGGCGATAACCGAGCACGCCGGGCTACTATTCGTCCACTCCCACCCGGACCCGGGCCACCCGGTCGGTTTCAGTCCCACCGACCGCAGTTCGATCAGTTCATTGGCGCAGACAATCGTGCCCATGCTCGAAGGACCGTTTGCGGCAGCGGTGGTGCACCCAGAAGGATGGGCCGCCTCGGTGGTGGAACATAGCGAGTTCGTGCCGATCGAGCAGATCGTCTCGGTAGGACGTACGCTGCACCTGCTCAGCCCGCTGCAACCATTGCCAAGACGCCGCTCCACTGATTTGCCCGGCTTGGATGACCGACAGCGGGGCGCGCTCGGCACTGTCCATGACCTGCTCCAGAACCTGGAGATCGCCGTCGTTGGAGTGGGCGGACTCGGATCCCCCATCGCCGAACAGTTGGTGCGCATGGGGACCGGCACAGTGACAATTGTGGACAGCGACGTCCTCGACACCCCGTCAAACGTGCGACGGGTCATCGGCTCCACGCCCAGCGACCTCCGCTGCCACACGCCCCTCGCCAAAGTCGATGTGGTCGGGCGCCATCTCGACCAGATCGGGCTCGGTGCCCCCGTCCGCCGTGTGACAGGTGATGTTCGCCATGAACGGATATTCCGAAATCTCCTCGACACTGATGTTGTGATCTGCGGAACGGACAATCACGGCAGCCGGGCTATCCTCAATGAGCTGGCCAGCACCTACCTGCTACCAGTCGTCGACGTAGGCGTTCAAGCCGGTGCCAAGAGAAACGCCGACCTTGCGGCGCTCGTTGCCGAGATTTGCGTCCTGACACCGGTGACGCCATGCCTATGGTGCCGCGAACGCATCTCCGCTGACGTCATCCGTGCCGAGAACCTCCCGAACGATCAGCGCGAGCGTCTCGCCCGGGAGGGCTACCTGGTCGGAGGAGTTGGAGCGCCGGCACCAAGCGTGATGGCGCTCACAGCGCTCGGAGCCGGACTTGCTACATGCGCGCTCCTCGCCTTGCTGTCCAGCGAAGGATCGGTCTGCCCCTCCGGGTACTGGATCGATGGCCTGATGGGCGACAGCGGTGAGACGCATCCAGCTGAACCCACACCAGCCTGCCGCTGCCGACGTCATCTGGGCCTGGGAGACGACCAGCCGCCACCATTCCTCCCGGAGGATTGAACACTGGTACCAGCAGCCGGCCGGGGAAGGATGATCGCTAGGTGTCCCGGCACGCCGGGCTCCCCGCATACCTCTAGTCGTCTTGCCCCACTGTATCAACGTGTCCCAGCGGTTCGCGCCGTCTGCCTCGACGCTCCCAGGACCGAAGTTCGCTACGGCGAACCTCAGCTCCGACAGGATGCTCGTACTAACGATCATCGGCTTTCCGCCGAGCTGATCCGCCCTAACGCTCGTAGCATCTCCAAGGATCACCTCTCGCCTCCGCAGGCAGGCAGCGTGCGGCCCGGAAATTCCGGAACACGCCTGGCCCAGTTGATCTCGGCCCGCTCATCTCCTGCTCGCAGCGATGCCGTGCAGCAGGGCCTGTGGGTGCCGAAAACCTGTCATGGCCTTTGACCTGCAACGTCCGCTCGATGGCACCGCGCCGCCAAGAAGCATTTCGAAGGCTCATCACCGAACGGCTCTCGGCTCCGCCGCAAGTCAGCCAGAGACGAGCGGGCACCAGGGCGACCCTCACGTGATCCAGACACTGCAGGTCAGAGCGCATGACACAGTTTGGCACCCCACACGCCTGGCTGGCCAGGAACTGCCGCCAGGTCGGCGACGCCCGCCGCGGCGCGGGTCCGAGGCTGGCGGCGGCCAGGATCCGGCGGATCGTCCCCTCCCCCACCCGGTACCCCAGGCCGACCATCTCACCCTGGATGCGCCGGTACCCCCAGCGTGGATTCTCCCGTGCCAGCTGCTCCACCAGTGCCCGTACTTCGGCCGGGGCCGGCGGGCGCCCCGGCGCGTTCGGATAGGTCCACTTTCTCTGGAGCAGCCGCCGGTGCCAAGCTAGCAGGGTGCCCGGTGTCACGATCCGGTGCAGCCGTAGGTGTCCGGGCAGCAACCGGGCCAGCGCCGAGAGCACGGCACGGTCAGTCCAGTCCGGCCTCGGGCGCACGGCCTGACGTCGCAGCACCGCGACTTCATGGCGCAGGATCAAGATCTCCGCGTCCTTAGCGGCGTCGCTGCGCGCCAGGAGCACCAGCCAGCAAACACCCGGACCACGAACAGGTAGACGAGACGGATCAGCACGGACGCCGAGCGTAAAGCAGCAGGTCAGACAAGCGCAGGGTTTTGGCACGGCACAGGGAAGCCTGGAGAGCCTTGCCCGGCCCCGCTTTCCGCTTGAAGCAGGCCGCGTGAAATAAGCGCAGTGCCGTCGCCCGCGACATTTCACGGCTCACCGCCGCCCAGGCACAGTTCCTGCCGTTAGTGTCAGCGGCGCAGCAGGACGCCGACCTGCCCCCGGATGTCCTGCACGATCTCCTCGACGCTCAAGGCGATGTTCACGCTCGCCGCCATGCTGAGGAACATCACGGCGGACACGATGCGTGCCAGCGTCGCGGCATCACCCTCGGCGACCCGCTCGTCCCGGCGCAGCAGGGCGGCGATGGCCTCCTCGGTCTGCGCGACGATGGCGAGCGCCTCGCCGTGACGGGGCTCATCGGGGTCGCCGAAGACCATCTCTCGCAGGTAGGTGCGCCCGTTGTCGATCTGGGCGCGGTTGCATTCCACGATCGGTCGGACGAGCGCGATCACCGCATCCAGCACGCCGGGGATGGCCTCGGCATCCGCCCGGCCCCGCTCGAGCGCTTCGGCGTAGTGGGCGTTCTGCACGAGCAGGAGGAGCTCGCCCTTGGTCTTGGCATAGAGGAACAGCGTCCCGGTGCCGACGTCGGCCTTGTCGGCCACCTGCTGGGTCGTGACCTCATCGACGCCGTGTACGGCGAACAGCTCGCTGGCGGCAGCGGTGATGCGGTCGAGCTTGTCCTGCTTGTTGCGCTCGCGCCGTCCGACCGGCTGGGAGGCGAGAGACATGGCGGCATCCTCCGGAATAGGCTCGGATCATACTCAATTATGAGTATAGTCACTACTGTGTGGGCTCGAATGTGCCTTCGTTCATACCCCGGCATCTATACGCCGGAGCACGTTGGGCCCGTCGGCGATCTCCGCCGAGCAGGAAATGCTTACCGCGACCGGGCCGCAGAAGACCCCGGTGCCGCGTGAGCTGAGCGTCGACGACATCCAGGCCACGATCGCCGACTTCCGCCACGCCGCGGCATCCGCGATCGCCGCGGGGGCGGACGGGGTGGAGATCCACGGCGCTAACGGGTACCTGCTGCACCAGTTCCTCTCCCCGAACGCGAACCACCGCACCGACGCGTATGGCGGGTCGGTCGAGAACCGGTCCCGGTTCGCGGTCGAGGTCGCCCGGACGGCGGCCGAGGAGATCGGCGCCGATCGCACAGGTATCCGTATCTCTCCCGCCTTCCCGCTCGGGGGGATCGACGAGGGTGACGCCGTAGGCGTCCGCGCGCAGTACCGGCACCTGGTCGGAGAACTCGCGGCCTTCAACCTGGCGTACCTGCACGTGCACCACCCGCCTGCAGTTCGCGGCCGAAATCTTGACTCCGGCAGCGCTGCCGAAATCTTGACTCCGGCAGCGCTGCCGCGAATCCGCGGCTCTCGACCTACCCCGGCTCCAGCGACAAATGAGCACGGACGCAGCAGCTGCTGCGTCCGTGCTCGTTTTCGTGACGGCTGTCAGCGTTGCTGGTTGGCGACGCCGATGTACTCCCCGAGTCGGTACTCGAAGTCGATGCCGGCCTGCTCGACGATGGCCTGCGTGCCGGCGGCGCGGGTGAGGAACCCGGGGAGGGTGAGGGAGCGGGCGAACTCGCCGTACGCGGCGACCAGGTCCGCGTCCGGGGGCAGGGACGCCCGGTTGATCTGGGCTTTGGCTGAGGCCAGTGAGGTGCGGTCGAAAGACGCAAGCCGGGCGGCGATCGTGTCGACGAAGGCGTCGAGTTCGCCGTCGGGCAGGGCGCGGGTGATCCAGCCCCAGCGTTCGGCGGTGTCTGCGTCGTAGTCGTCGCTGGTGAGGATGACTTCCAGGGCCCGGTCGCGACCGACGGTGCGCGGGAGGCGTTCGGTGCCGCCACCGCCGGGGAGCAGTCCGCTACCGACCTCCGGCTGCCCGAAGACCGCCTTCTCCCGGCTGGCGTAGCGCAGATCGAGCGCGAGGGCGAGTTCGTTCCCGCCGCCGCGGGTGCGCCCGCGGATGGCCGCGATGGTGATGTAGGGCGCCTTGGAGAGCTTCAAGACCAGATCGGTCCATGCCGGCACCGTGTCCTCGTCCTCGGAGGCGGGGAAGTCGGCGGTGGCGGCCAGGTCGAAGTGGTTGTAGAAGAAGTCGGGGGTGGCGCTGTCGAACACCACGACCTGGATGTCCGGGTCAGTGGCCAGCTTCTCGACGATCTCAGTGAGGCGCAGGACGCTCTCGCCGACGATGAGGTTCACGGGCGGGTTGGCAAAAGTGATCTTCGCGACCTGCGGTGAGGTGCGCTCGAAGTGGATGGTGCTTTGCTCACTCATGGTTTGGCTCCAGATGCGTGATGGTTGTCGGAGGGCGAAGAGGGACGTCAGTCGTGGGCGACGTTGCGATTCCAGTGCCCGGGTGGTCATACGGCGAGGAACTCGACCGCGACGGGGGCGAACTTCTCGTGGTACTGGAAGATGCCGCCGTGACCGGAGTCGGGATAGATGACCAGCTCACTGCCCTTGATGCGCCGGTGCAGGTCCTCGGAGAGGACCGAGGGCACCATGCGGTCGTTGTCGCCGTTGGCGATCAGGGTGGGCTGGGTGATCTTCGACAGGTCGTCGGAGGCGGAGCGCCCCCACTTCTTGATCGCCTTCAGCTGCGTCTGGAACGCCTTGACCTTGATCGGCGCGTCGCGGTCGACGGTGCGCTCGTTGAGCCGGTTGACGAACGCGCGCGCGGCGGGCTTGCCGGCGGCGTTGCGGTTGAAGAACAGGAACTCCTTGGGATCGGACCGGGTCAGGGCGGCGCGCAGCATGTCCAGGTAGGTGGTGCCGGCGACCTTGTCGATGCCCTCGCCGCCCTTCGGCCCGGTGCCGGTCAGGACGAGCTTGCGCACCAGTGCGGGGTGCTTCACCACGAGGGCCTGGGCGACCATGCCGCCGAGAGAGAAGGAGAAGACGTCGATCTTGTCGAGCCCGAGCGCCGTGATGAAGGTGTAGGCGTCGTCGGCCATCGCCTCGACGCTGTCCGGCACCTGGCCCGTGGACGCCCCGACACCGCGGTTGTCGAAGGCGATGACGTGACGGCTCTTCGCGATGGGGTCGATGATGCGCGGGTCCCAGTTGTCCAGGGTCCCGGCGAGGTGGACGAAGAAGACGACGGGGATGCCGCCCTTCGGTCCCAGCTCGCGGTAGGCGTAGGTGACGCCGCCCGCGGTGATGGTGCGGGCCGGGGCCTCCGCGTACGAGGTGATGACGGGTTGGTTGAGGGTGCCGTTGTTGATCATGATGGTTTCTCCTTGTGTGGTTTGCCCGGCTGCGCCAGAGCAGCCGGCGGGGCGCCTTGGGTCTCGCCCCACTCGATTAATCCGAGTAAACTCAATTATGAGTCTACTCATAATATTTGTCAAGGGAGGTCACCATGGGACGCGGTCGCATCCCGATCGGGCGCCGAGAGCGGGCCAAGCAGGACAAGCGCGAGCGCATCATGACCGCAGCCCGCGAGCTTTTCGTCGAACACGGCGTGAGCGGGGTCACCACGCAGCAGATCGCCAGCCGGGCCGATGTCGCGATCGGCACCCTCTACCTGTACGCGTCCACGAAGGCGGAATTGCTGATCATGGTGCAGAACGAGAAGTTCGCCGCCGCCATCGACGACGGCATTGATGCCGCGAACGCCGCCGCCGGGCAGGGCGCGTTCGAGGCAGTCGTCGCCCTCATCCGTCCCGTCGTGGCGTGCCTGAGGGAGCAGGTCGAGAACGGCCGCACATACCTGCACGAGCTCGTCTTCGGCAACCCGGCCGAGCCCTACCGGCGTGCGGGCCTCGCTCTCGCCGCCCGCCTGGAGGACGGCGTCGCCCGCCTGCTTACCCACGGCGAGTTCATCGATGCCGCCGACGCGGCCACGCTGGCGCGCGTGATCACCGCGATCATCCACATCAGCACCACCGCCACCGTGTACCTGCACCGCAGCGACGAAGCCGTACTCGCCGACATCCGCGACCAGATCCACGCCACCCTGGCACCCCACCACCGCCGCATGACCACTCGCTCCACGAGCGAACGATCGACACCACAGAAGGAGCACCCCATGAACACGCACTACGACGTCGTCGTCCTCGGCTCCGCCCCGGCGGGTACGTCGCCGCGATCCGCGCCCGCCCAACTCGGCAAGAGCGTCGCCGTGATCGAGAAGCAGTACTGGGGAGGCGTGTGTCTCAACGCCGGCTGTACCCCGTCCAAGGCACTGTTGCGCAACTCCGAACTCGCCCACGTCTTTCTCCGCCAGGCGAAGCAGTTCGGCATCTCCGGCAACGTGTCCTTCGACTACGGGCCGCCTACGACCGCAGCCGGACTGTAGCCGACGAGCCGGTCAAGGGTGTGCACTTCCTCATGAAGAAGAACGCCATTACCGTGTGGGGTGCCAATACTCCGTCACTCGCGGTTGACCTGCGACGTCTTCAGCCAGCCGACGTTCTGACGTCGGACCCGCGCTCACTATTGCTGAGGGCCTCGGGCATCATCGGAAGGAGACACAGGAGGACTATTAAGGGTAGATGAATGGTAAATACGAGGACCACGGCCGACTGTTGGCTCGACGCGGCGGGAGTTACGGACCGTATCCACCGCTCGAGCGGCCCCCACGCGGCGATGCCCGAAAAGCAGTAAACCGATTGCATGATTGTCGTGACGATTTTCTGTAGTGGTCTAGACCACACGGCTTCCGTGTTTGCTCCATGTTCGCTCGGATGCGCCGGGGACAGGAACGAGGCGGACAGCATCTGGTCCAGCCGCGATGTGAGCCAGCACGAGGGCGGCCATAGCCGGGCCGGGATCCCTGCCGGCGGACCGCCACCGGGTCGATCCCGCCGTCGGCGGGCACGGCACCCGTGGCCGCGCAGAGCGGCCATTGGCTGCCGGACGCGGCGCGCAGTCCCCCTGGTCTCGCGCGATTCGCGATGCTCTGGCCCGCCTGGCATTCTCAAGCAGGTGAGCGACGCGATACAGCACTCGCGGGCGGCGGCGTCCGTGATCAAGGGCTCCGTCAGGTGAAGAAGCTGACGCGGGGCCTGATCGCCGTGTCAGTCGGTCTCGCGATTGCTGCCGGCCTCGCGGTCTGGGGTGCGTGGCTTGGCGGGCTTGTCGGGGCCGGGATCGCCGGAACTGGCATCTACCTTGCTCCGGAGATCCCCGGAAGGCTGGCCCGCCGACGAGACACGACACGGTCAGCGCGGGAGCGTCTTGATCGCGTGTCCGCGGACCCGGCGGCGCCGGTGAGGCTCGGCGAGGCAGGTCCGGCGGCGCTGCTGCGTGCTGACCGACGGATCGTGGAATTCATTGGCCGGCCGGAACTGGACCAGCTGCGGGACTGGTGTGATGGCGAGAACCAGCCGCAGGTGCTGCTGCTGACCGGGACTGGCGGTACCGGAAAGACGAGGCTTGCCCTGGAGCTGGCCCGGGAGCGGCAGACACATGACTGGACGTGCCGGGTCGTCCGGGACGGCGGGGAAGCTGAGGTCGTGGCAGCCGCTCGCGCGGTGACCGCCGGGCCGGTGCTGCTGATCATCGACTATGCGGAATCCCGGCTCGGCCTGCCCGGCTTGCTGTGCGCCGCGACCGGAGACGACGCGGGCCGGCTGAAGATTCTCCTGATCGCGCGCAGCAAGGGCGAGTGGTGGGAGCAACTGCAGGCGGGCACGGACGCGTCCGCACGAGCACTGGCCATCAGCGCAGCCGAGCTTGCTCTACTGACGGCGCCGCCGGCCGGTGACCTAGTGCAGGCAGCGGTCGGCGCGTTCGCCGGGGCGCTCAGCGTCCCGGTCCCGGAGCAGATCGAGGTGGTTGTGCCGCCGGGGCCGGTACCGATCCTGGTCGTGCACGCGGCAGCCCTGCTTGCCGTCCTGGACTGCCAGGATCAGCACCCGGCCGGGCCGGTCCGGGTCGTCGCGAATCGCGATGTTCTCGAAGACCTCCTGGGCCGCGAGAAAGCATTCTGGCTAGGCGCAGCCCGCGCGGTGCAGATGACCGGCCCGGACGGGATCGATTCGGTCACCGCGGCACAGGCGGTCGCGGTCGCCTGCCTGTTCACGGTCACGGACGAGGGACAGGCGCAGCACGTGCTCGGCCGGGTTCCCGGGCTGGCGGACGTCTCCGGTGACAGACGCCGCAAGATCGCCCGCTGGCTGCGGCAGCTGTATCCCCCGGATATGCCGGATCTTCCGGCGGCGGCACCAGGCTGGTGGGGATCCTTGCAGCCCGATCTTCTCGCCGAACGGCACGTCGCCGGACAGCTCTCCGCCAATCACGACCTCGCCGCCGGATGCCTGCACGACCTCGGGAACGATCAGGCACGCAAGGCACTGACAATCCTGGCCCGCGCCTGCGCACATGACCGCCGGGCAGCTGGAGTCCTCGCCTCGGCCCTTCAGGCTGACCTGGCAGCGCTGGGCGTGCCGGCCGTCGAGGTCGCCGTCCAGACCGGAGGTCCGCTCGGGCAGATCCTAGCTGGCGTCCTGAGCGAGACCACCGCCCCGCTGGAGCTGCTGATCGCGATCGAACAGGCGATCCCGAACCCGACGCTGGTCCTGGCGGCCGCGGACGCCCTCGTGACCGAGCGGATCGTAAGCAGCCTCCCGGACGGCACGTCGCCGCCCGAGCGTGCCCGGTGGGCTGACGTGCTCAGCGTGCGGCTCTCCCAGGCAGGCAGAACCGAAGAAGCGCTCTCGCCAGCCGAGCGCGCGGCGGCCATCTACCGTGAGCTGGCCGCCGCCGACCCCGCCCGCTACCGTCCTGAGCTGGCCGCCGCGCTCGCCAACCTCGGCGTCCGGTTCAACCGCCTGGGACAGCCGACCGACGCGGCTGCCGCAGCCGCAGAAGCCGTCACGATCCGCCGGGAACTGGCCCAGGATAATCCCGGCCGGTACCTGCCTGACCTGGCCATCTCCCTGTCGAACCTGGCGACCGACTACTCCGAGCTGGGCCGACGTGCTGGCGCCCTCACTGCGGCGCAGGAAGCAGCCGACATAGCCCGGCAGCTGGCTCAAGACGATCCGGGCCGCTACCGGCCCGATCTCGCCGCAACGCTGGTCAATCTCGCCGCGATGTACTCCAGGCTCGGCCGCACCGATCAGGCCCGGTCGTGCGCGCAGGAAGCAGCCGCGATGTTCTCCGTGCTCGCCCCGCGCGTACCCGGACCGTTTCCTCCCGGACCTGGCGATCGCGCTCACTGACCTCGGGGCACTGCTAGCCGACCTCGGCTCCCCCGCCGACGCGCTCGCACCCTCCGGGCAGGCCGCCGCCCTGTACACCCAGCTCGCCCAGGTCAACCCCGATCGCTACCAGCTCGAACTCGCCAACGCGCTCACCAACCTCGGCACGCTCCTCTCCGAACTGGGGCATTATGCCGAGGCCCTGACCCGGTCCGAGACCGCCGCGGATATCCTCCGCGATCTCGCCGCACGCCAACCAGGCGCCCGCCCTTCTCTCGCATCCGCCCTGTCCAACCTCGGCATAGCACTGGCAGCACGGGGACGCGACGCCGACGCTCTCACCCCCGCCCAGGAAGCCAGCAGCATCTACCGGGACCTAGCCGCCACCAGCCCGGACCGCTACCGGCCCGAACTGGCCACCTCCCTGGCCAACCTCGGCATCCGGCTCGCCAGCCTCGGCCACCACCAGGAGGCCCACACAGTCAGCAAAGAAGCCGCCACCATCTACCGGGAACTCGCCGCACAGCACCCCGGCCTCTACCGCTCCGAACTCGCTGCCTCGCTCGGTGACCTCGCACTCCGCTACTCCGCTCTCGGCCAGGCAACAGCGGCACTGCCCGTCAGCCAGGAAGCCGTCCGCATCAACCGCGACCTGACCGAAACTGACCCCCGCCGGTACCAGCCGCAGCTTGCGAACTCGCTGACCTACCGCGGCTCGGTCCTCGCCCAGCTCGGCCGCACCACCGCCGCTGCCACCGCTGCTGGGGAAGCCGTGCGTCTGTACGAAGAACTAGCCCAGACCGACCCCGGCCGCTACCAGCCTGAACGCGCCGCCGCACTCGCCAACCTCGCCAGCGACCTCTCGGCCTTGGGACAGGCAGACACTGCCCTCCCGTTCGCCCAGGAAGCCGCCGCCATCTACCAGGAAGCAGCGCGGCAGAACCCAGGACGGTTCCGCCCCTTCCTGGCAGCCTCTCTTGAGAACCTCGCGCGAAGCCTTACCCTGCTGGACCGGACGGCAGAGGCCGAAGCGGCGCGCGCCCAGGCCGCAGCTCTCCGCGGAACCGTGACAGCGTTGGCTGACAAGCAGCCTGCCATCGAGCGCAGGACCCGGTAGCGTACTGCCGGGCGGGGCGGACAAACGGAGCGCGTCGTGGACATCGAGGCGAACCTGATGACGTTCGCCAGGGATCTCGGGCCGGATGCCCGGTATGCCTCCTTCGACTACTGCTTTCAACTATTTTCGGTCCTTCCGCGGGGGGGCCGCATCTGTGGTTGCCGAAAATCTCATCCGTGCAGGTTAAGCGGCATGTCGGTACTCGTGGAGGATGCCGCCGAGGCGGTCCCGTCTGTGGACGTGGAGCCGGGTGGCGGCGTCTGGCTCGGGGATCGGTGGGGGCAATGCGCGCAGCGGCCGGGCGTTCGCGCCGTCGCGATCCCGGATCATGAACCGCGCCCGGCTCCCGGCATCCTCGAGATCCATGACCAGGTTCCTCGCGGCCTGGGCGACCCAGGATGCACTGGGATGAGGAGTTGTACCCAGAACCGGATCCGCCGGCTGGCGTGCTCGATGACCGCCAGCATTCGTACAGGCGCGCGCCGGTTAAGGTGACGGTCACGAAGAAGTCGCAGGCAAGCAGGGCGCCGGCCTGGGAGCGGAGGAAGCTGGCCCAGGTGGTGGAGGTACGCTCGGGCGCCGGATCGATCCCGGCCTGCTGCAGTATCCCCCAGACGGTGGAGGCAGAGACCTCGATCCCCAGGACGAGCAGTTTGCCGTGGATGCGGCGGTAGCCCCAGCACGGATTTTCTCGTGCCAGGCCCAGCACCAGCAGGCGGATGGAGGGGACGGTGCGCGGCCGGCCCGTGCGCCTGGGGGCGGACCTGGCCGCGTGACGACGCGCCAGCAGGTCACGGTGTCAGCGCAGCACCGTATCCGGCCGGATAAGCAGCCGGAACCGGCCAAGCACGTCCCGCGGGAGCCGGTGCAGCGAGGCGGCCAGGAACGCCCGGTCGCCAGCGAGGAACCGCGGCCGGGCCTTGCCCAGCTGCCGCTCCAGGACGATGATCTGGTGACGCAGTGCCAAGATCTCCACCTCCTTGTCCCGGTCGCTCACCGGAGGAAGCAATAACGCGAACACGTTCGTCGCACCCAGATAGGCAAGTCGAAACAGCACAGCCGATCATCATGCCGCAGCGAACGGGCCTCCGGAGAGCAACCGGCTCATGCGGCCTCCGCCGAAACCGAATAGCTCCTCCCACCTGGGCGGATGAGATCTCGGCATATGCAAGGTTGGAACACCATCCCTGCCACCCCCAGAACTGCCGCCATCGAAACGTCATCCAGCTCTCCTTGACAAACGTAAGAGTATCGATCGGCGCGGATGCATACGGCGACCGCTATGCGTTTCGACTACTTTGCGTAACGGCCAGTCATAGCGGATGACGACGGCTGCGGGGTACCTCACGCACCAACTTGAGCCGGAGACATACCGGCGATGGCGAGGATCTCAGCCCACAGCACCGAGGCCGCGGGCCCTGGCGCTGTCACGGACCTGACCCTCCAGCCGCCTGGCTGGGTCCGGCTGGCCCCGTTTGCGATCCCGACCCGCCCGGCTGGATCCGCACCGAGCGGGTCAGGCCCAGACCCGGGCAGCACCCCCAGGGAAGACAGGCGGCGCGCCAGTCCGGGCACCGGCCCCAGCCAGGCCCTCCGCCGGCCCGTAACCGGGGCCCGCTGACGCCGCCGCAGGAATAATCACCCGGTTATTCCTGGCGTTGCGCCAGACGCGCCTGCATGCAATCCGGTGATCATGCCGGGCCGACCGCAGGCGCCTTTACCCGATAACACACTTCGCGCAATCCAACCGCGCGCCGAAGCGAGCCGGAGCAGCACGGGCCGCTGCCATTCCAGTCCGCTTCGATCCTGAAGTTCCTGCAGTTCAGTAGCGCCGTTGACAACAGGGATGCCGTATTCCTATAGGCTGACTTCAGCGCTGTAGTTGATAGCGCGATATGGGGCAATGGGTTGTGTCGGTCCTCGGACACGTCAATACCCCCATGAGAGCCCATTTTTGGGCATGCTCAATCGTCACCCGGGCCCGGCCTGCGGCCGTGGCGGGCGCTGCCTGGTAGCTGACCTCCTTTCTGGCTTGCCGATACCGCTGGGTGGCTGGCGGTCCTAGCCGACAGTGACGGCCAGGCAATCCCTGGTGTCCGTCCGCAGGGTCCGCGTGGCCGGGTCGTAGATGAGCGTGACGCCGGCGGCCCGCAGCCGGTCGATCAGTTCTGCGGCCTGCGCGGGCGCCGTGACCTGGACGGTGGCCTGTTTCGTGCCTCGCGGGCAGCTACTGCTTCCCGCCTGCAGGATGGCCAGGGCGGCCAGCCGGGGCAGGATCTGGTCCTCGCGGACGTTCAGGTTCGCCGGGCGGTCCGGGCCGGGGCCGGTGGCGCTGGTGTATCCGTGGCGGCACCGGTAGGCGGCCTTGCCGTTGGACCAGGCCGACTCCAGCCGCCGCCCGCACCGTCCGCAGGCCAGCAGCCCGGCCAGCAGGTACCGCCGGGTGGCTGGTCCGGCCGGGCCGCGTGGCGCGGTGGCGTCCTGGGCGGCGATGTAGTCGGCCTCGCTGATGATCGCCGGGTGGGCCGGCCGGGCGGAGATCACCCACCCGGCGGGCAGGTTCCATCGCTGCACCTGGCGGTGCCCGAGCCCAGTGTTGGCCGGGTCGACCAGGTCGTGGTCGGTGCGCTGCCGGTTCCACACCTGCCGCCCGGTATAGCGGGGGTTCGCCAGGATCGCGGCGACGGTGCGCAGCGTCCATGCGGCACCGGTGCGGTGCGGGTTCCGTCCCGGGTCGGCGGCCGACGGGCACGGGATCCCGGCGTCGTTCAGCGCCCGGGTGATCCGGGCGGCGCTGTGCCCGGCCAGCCGCTGGGCGAACATCCACGCCACCACCGGCGCGGCGTCCGGGTCCGGCTCCAGCCGGTGCGCTCGGCGGCCCCAGGAGGCATGGACCTTGTTCGGGTGCGGGCCTGCGTCGGCCAGCCGGTACCCGTATGGCGGCCGGCCGCCCAGGTAGCGGCCCTGCTCCCGGGTCTGGGTCGCCATCGCGGTCCGGACCCTGATCCTGGTCCGCGCGATCTCCCGCTTGGACTGCAGCCCCAGCGCCAGCATGGTCTGCTCGTGGTCTTCGGCGTGAAAGTCGATCCGCCCGCCGACTTCCGGGGTCCACAGCTGGATGCCGTAGTGCTGGAACAGCGGCGCCATCGAGGCGTACTGGCCACCGTAGAAGGCCCGCTCGTACTCGCCGATCACGACCGCGTCCCAGCCGCGGTCCGGGTCGGCCAGCGCGGCGACCAGGGCGGCGGCCTGCGGGCGGCGCACCCAGGCCAGCGTCCGGCTGTGGCCGGTGTCGAAGAACTCGGCCACGATGCGTCCGTGCCCGGCGACCAGGGCGGCCACCTGGTCCCGCTGCCGTGCCCGTGACGTCACCGGATCCTGCCAGTCCTCGGTCGAGACCCGCCCGTAGAACGCGAACCGCAGCCCGCCAAGGCGATGCCCGGCCGCCCGGCGGCGCCCGGTCGCCTCCGCCCAGAGCGTCAGCATGTCGCCGGCCGCGGCCTGCCCCGCCGCCGGCATCCCGGGCAAGGCCGTCGCAGCCATCCTCAACCCACCTCCGGGCGATCCGCGCGGACAAAGATGATCATGTGGGCACCATGTCTCGCACGTAGAGCCCGGGCGCTGGGCACAGTACCGGGCGGCGTTCGCTGCCAAGGTTTTCAGGCTGAGGCTGCCGTTCGTCGGCCCGCGCCGTTGCCCAGTCAGCCCATGCCTCCCACCAGCTGCCCTGCTGTCTGTCAGCGCCGACCAGCCACTGCCCGGGGTCGGCACCGGGTGTGCTGCCGGTCCAGTAGTGCGCCTTGGGGTTGCCCGGCGGGTTGACCAGGCTGGCGATGTGCCCGGAATAGCTGAGCACGAAGGTGGACGGGCCG
>Ga0070699_100000575_pt1 | contig 34795 bp, 33 predicted proteins | sample KBSK1503metaG_FD_65473 | JGI IMG/M metagenome (GOLD analysis project Ga0070699, IMG submission 65473) | Corn, switchgrass and miscanthus rhizosphere microbial communities from Kellogg Biological Station, Michigan, USA - KBS K1-50-3 metaG | ecosystem: Host-associated > Plants > Roots >...
GACGCGGCGCACCCGATGCTGCAGTACCTGGCCCAGGGCGCCTGCCAGGCCATCGAGGACACCGCGGCGCTGACCCGGGCCCTGGCCGCCTGCCCGGGCCCGCAGCTCATCGGTAAGGCGCTGGCCGGATACCAGGCCGAGCGTGCGCCGCACGCCGCGCGGGTGCAGCGCACCGCGCGCACCTGGGGCGACATCTGGCACGTCGGCGGCGTGGGCGCGCTGCTGCGCGACGAGTTGTTCCGCCGCCGTCCCGCCGACGACTACTCCTACACCGACTGGCTCTACGGCAGCCCGCCGTCACGTGTGCTTTGACAGGCATCCATGCGTTCGTTTAGCGTCGTTTGTCCCGCGTCAACCTTTTCCATGGGGGCAAGCGTGCAAAGGATGCCTGCGGTCTCACGTCCGGCCTGGATGCTGGCCCTTTCCGGATTCGCCGACCGGGGCGGCGCTCCGCGCCGCTCGCCAGTCGAGATCGTCGCCACCATGGGCTCGTACCTGACCCGCACCCAGGCCGCCGAGGTGTCCGGGCTGCGCGCCGGGCCGTTCGGCCGCTGGGCCGACGGGGTCACCGCCATGCGGGAGGACTGCGCCGCCTTCGCCCGCCATTGGCAGGCACACAACGACCAGGTGCTATCCCTCGAAGGCCCGCTGTGGGTGGTGCTCGGTGACTCGACCGCGCAGGGCCTCGGCGCGCCCAGCCCGGACGGCGGCTACGTCGGCCAGGTCCTGGCCGAACTTCGCCGCCAGACCGCCCAGCCCTGGCAGGTCCTCAACCTGTCCGTGTCCGGCGCGCTCACCCGCGACGTGCTCGCCGCCCAGCTTCCCCTGCTGCCCGCCCGAGCCGACCTCGTGACCTGTGGCATCGGCGTCAACGACATCCTGTACACCAGCCCGGCCAAGCTGTTCGCCGATCTGCGCGCGCTGATCTCGGCCGTCCCGGACCGGACCGTGCTGCTCGACCTGCCGCTGCCGGGAGGCTGCTGGGGAGTGCTCGGCCGGGCCAGCGTGCCCTACGTGACCCGGATCAACCGGACCATCCACCAGGCCGCCACCGCCCGCGGCCTGCCCGTCGCCGAGGTCTCCGCGCACTTCCTGCCCCCGTGGACGGGCAAGTTCGCCTCCGACTGCTTCCACCCCAGCCAGGACGGCTACCGCGACTGGGCCCGCGCCCTGCTCAGCGCCGCCCCCCTAAAACGACTGGAGAGCCGGTGAGCCGGAAAGCTAGACTCGGCCCATGACCGCCACGGTCCGCCCGCTTCTCGCCGGGCCGCGCTGACCACAGATCCGTCAGCGCGGCAGCCCCTCATGCGTGAGGGGCTTTTTCGTTCCCTGCGGACCCACGGGAGAAGCCATGGCTGAGGACACACCTCCGTTCCGGTACGACGCGCGGCTGGCGGGTGAGATCGAGCGGCGCTGGCAGGAGCGCTGGCAACGCGAGGGCACCTTCCGCGCGCAGGATCCGGACAGCACCGGGCGGCCCAAGTTCTACCTGCTCGACTTCTTCCCGTACCCCAGCGGCATCGGGCTGCACGTCGGGCATCCGCTGGGCTACATCGGCACCGACGTGTTCGGCCGCTACCAGCGCATGAGCGGCCGCAACGTGCTGCACCCGTTCGGCTTCGACACCTTCGGGCTGCCCGCCGAGCAGTACGCGATCGACACCGGCCAGCACCCGGCCGTCACCGTCCGGCAGAACGCGGACGTCATGCGCCGCCAGCTGCGCCGGCTGGGGCTGGCGCACGACCCCAGCCGCGAGATCATGACTAGCGACCCGTCCTATTACCGCTGGACGCAGTGGATCTTCCTGCGCATCTTCAACAGCTGGTACGACCCGGCGGCCGAACGGGCCCGCCCGGTCGCCGACCTGATCGCCGAGTTCGCCTCGGGCCGGCGCGCTACCCCGGGCGGCCGCCCCTGGCGCGACATGACCGCGGCCGAACGGGCCGGCGCCGTCGACGCGCACCGGCTGGCCTACCTGTCCGAGCAGGTCGTCAACTGGTGCCCGGGCCTGGGCACCGTGCTGGCCGACGAGGAGGTCACCGGCGAGGGTCGCAGCGCGGTCGGTAACTACCCGGTGTACCGCAGGCCGCTGCGCCAGTGGGTGCTGCGCATCACCGCCTACGCCGAGCGGCTGCTGGCCGGCCTGGACGAGGTGGACTGGCCAGAGCACGTCAAGCGCCTGCAGCGGAACTGGATCGGCCCGAGCGGCGGCCCCTACCACCTGAAGGACTGGCTGTTCTCCCGGCAGCGCTACTGGGGCGAGCCGTTCCCCATCGTCTACGACGAGGCCGATCCGGACCCAGGGACCCGGCCGATCGCGCTGCCCGAGGACATGCTGCCGGTGACGCTGCCGGAGATGACCGATTTCCGGCCGGTGCCGCAGGACGACGCCAGCGACCCCGTGCCCGCGCTGGCCCGGGCGCCCGGCTGGGCGCACGTCACGCTGGACCTGGGCGACGGCCCGCGCCGCTACCGCCGCGAGCTGAACGTCATGCCGCAGTGGGCCGGGTCCTGCTGGTACTACCTGCGCTACCTGGATCCCGGGAACGACACGGCCCCGGTAGGCAAGGACATCGAGCGGTACTGGATGTCGCCGTCCGGCGTCGACCTGTACGTCGGCGGCGTCGAGCACGCGGTGCTGCACCTGCTGTACGCGAGGTTCTGGCACAAGGTGCTGTACGACTACGGTGTCGCGGGGACCCCGGAACCGTTCGGCCGGCTGTTCAACCAGGGATACATCCTAGCCGACGCCTTCACCGACGCGCGCGGCCTGTACGTGCCGGCCGCCGAGGTGACCCGCACCGGTGACGGCTGGGAGCACGACGGCCAGCCGGTCACCCGGAGGGCCGGGAAGATGGGCAAGAGCCTGAAGAACGGCGTCAGCCCGGACGACATCACCGACGCCTACGGCGCGGACACGCTGCGGCTGTACGAGATGGCGATGGGCCCGCTGGACGGCGACCGGCCCTGGCGTCCCGCCGACATCACCGGCATGCACCGGTTCCTGCAGCGCCTGTGGCGCCTGATCGTCGACGAGTCCACCGGCGACACCCTGGCCGTACCCGGCACGGCCACCGATGAGGCCACGGCGCGGCTGCTGCACCGCACCATCGCCGCCGTGCGGGAGGACTTCGCCGCGCTGCGCTTCCACACCGCGATCGCGCGGATCATCGAGCTGACCGCGCACGCGTCCCGGCTGCCGCGCATGCCGCGTGCCCTGGCCGAGCCGCTGGTGCTGATGGTCGCGCCGCTGGCCCCGCACGTGGCCGAGGAACTGTGGCAGCGTCTGGGGCGCCCGGGCTCCCTGGCCTACGAGCCCTTCCCGCAGCCCGACCCGGCCCTGGCCGCGGACGCGACCATCACGCTGCCCGTCCAGGTCAACGGCAAGGTCCGCTTCACCGTCGAGGTGCCCGCGGCCGCGACCCGCGACGACATCGCCGACCTCCTAGTCCGCCACCCCGCCTACCCGCGCGACGACGTGGCCCGCCTGGTCATAGTCCCCGGCAAGATCGCCAGCATCGTCCTGTGCCCGCCCTCCGCTCGTCCGTGAATGGTTCTTCCCTCCGCACCGGCTCGATCCGGTACTGGCCCGCACTGCCCAGGCGTAGCCGCGTGACCGTGTGCACGGTGGCGAGGCGCTCACCGGCCGTGTCGACGAGGTAGCCAAGACCGCCGAAACCCGCGCGCCGCGCGCCGTCCGGCACCCGGGACAGCATCGCGGCAACGTCAGGGCATCTCGCCCGCTCACGGTCAGCGATCCGCCGGTCTCCAGGCTGAAGCCCGTGAGCAGCCACGACGGCTGGAGCATGCTTGCCATGGGCGGTGGTTCGGGACCGGGGGCCGCCACGACCGACCAAGTGTCGTTCTCCTTGACCGCGTGCCAGCTCCGGGTCCCGTCACACCCGCTCATGGAATCGTCGCCCTCGCGGCGGTAACGGCGGCCAGGCGCGATCAGCAGGGTGGACCGGCTCGGTCCGGAACCCGGCTGCTCCGTGGCCATCTCCCACTCGTGCCCGGCCCACGGCGGTCGGCCGGACCCGCCGAAGTGCCGCCAGAGCGACTCCTCCCGCGATTCCCGCGATTCCCGCGATTCGCCGGACGAGCCAGGCTCGCCCGGCGGCTCATCCCAGACCACGGACTCCCCAGGCCACTGGGAGAAGGGGCTGGTCCAGGACCCGCCCGGCGGCCAAGACCACGGCCACATCCCAGGCGGCGGCGCGGGCGGCACCCCGCCCAGCAGCCGGCCCGGTCCCGGCTAGGGTCCTGGCTGGCGCTCACCTCGGCGGCCAGGCTCAGCCGCGTCCAGTCCGCCCCGTACAGCAGGCGGACCAGGTCCGGCTCCTCGCTCAACCTGCCTCCCGGATCGCCCCGGGCTTACCTAACCTCGGCCCATTGGCCCGCGGCGAGCCTACGGCATCCCGGGGTGCCGCCGCGGCGGCGGCTTCTCATCCCACGCCTCGTTCGGGTCGTCCGGCTGCTCATCCCATGACCCGCGCGGGTCGTCCGGCTGCTCGTCCCATGGAGGACGCCAGGTGCGGCGCTTGCGCCGCGGTCCGCGTGGCCACAGCAGGTTCAGCAGGTCCAGTCGGTCGTTCATCGTGCCTCCCGTTGAGCGGCGCGTCCTGTTCGGCGCACCTGTCACCATTGTCACCCGAACGGGCCGGGCTCACGTTCGCCCGGAATGATCACCAAGCCCTCTGGAGGAAGCCCTGGCCTTCGGGCCGGGGAGGATGTCAACGCATGGCAGACTCGGAAGCGATGTGTACGGTCGTGCTCAGCCTGCAACCCGAAGCCCCGGTGCCGTTGCTGCTCCTGGGTGTCCGCGACGAGTTCACCGGCCGCCCCTGGCAGCCGCCCGCCCGGCATTGGCCGGGTTCGCCGCTGATCGGCGGGCTCGACGAGCAAGCCGGCGGGACCTGGCTGGCGGTGCACCCTGGCCAGTCCCGGGTCGGCTGCATCCTGAACGGCCGGGGCGAGTTCGCCCCGCCGGACCGCCGCCGTTCCCGGGGCGAGCTGCCGCTGCGCGCCGCGGCCGAGGGGCAGGCGGCCCTCAAGGAGCTGTACCAGGCCCCGGAGACCCTGGCCCGCTACGACCCGTTCTACCTGGTCTGCGCGGATCTCTCCGCGGTGCTGGTGCTCGGCTGGGACGGCGTCACCGCCGGCCTGACCGAGCTCGAGCCGGCCACCCACGTGCTGACCAACGCAGGCCATATGTACCCGCCGGGCCGCGACAACCTGCCAAAGCCGCCGGACGAGAAGGCCGCCCGGTTCGGCCCGAAGTTCGCCGCGCGCCGCCCGTCCGGCGACCCGGACGCCAAGCTCCAGGACGCGTGGGGCGACTGGCTCGCCCTGGCCGGCGGCGACGGCTTGTCCGCCACCGAACCCGGCGCCATCATCGTCCGCCGCGAGCTGCCCGACGGCCGCGTCTACGGCAGCACGTCGGTCACCCTGGTCGCGCTGGCCGCTGACGGCCGCCTGCGCTACGACTTCCAGCCCGTCCCCGCGGACGCCGCAACGTGGTATCCGGTCGAAACCGCCTAGAAGAACTCGAAGAAGTGGCAACGGCCCGGCGGTGACCTGGGCCGATGCCCGGAGACAGCGGTCTAGCTGCGGGTTCAGGCGTTGGATGGCGGCAGCTCGCGTTGGCTGTTTGGTGACCTCTGACGGCCCAGGGACGGCCCGGCGGGCGGTGGTCGCGGTGACCGCTCGCCCCTACGACGAGGCCCTGTCCAGCCTGCGCGAGCAGGTCGAGAACATCGCCCCGTGGATCGCGGTGTGGGAGGCCCGCACCGAGCCCGACCCGTTTGCCCGCCGCTGCGCCTCGGACGCGGTAGACGTCATCGACGCGATGCTGCGCGAGCCAGGAGCGATCTTCCAAATCGTGACCATCTGTAAGTGAACCCGCACACATGATCATGCGTCAGATAACCGCCTGAAAGCGGAGGATTACCATGACCAACGACCAGCCCCCCGGCGGCCAGCCCTACCCGCCGCAGGAGCCTTACCCGCAGCAGCCCTATCCGCCGCAGGGATACCCGCCGCAGGGATACCCGCCGCAGCCGCAGTACCCGCCCGGCTACCCGCCGCCTGGCGGCGGCCCGCGCAAGTCGTGGCCGCGCCGTCACCCGATCCTCACCGGGTTCATCGCGGCGTTCGGCTTGCTCGTCGTCATCGGCGTGATCGCGGGCATCGCGGGGAGCGCCAATCACACCGTGACGAGCGGGACGGCCGGGCCAGCCGAGCAGGCGAGCAGCAGCCCGTCCGCCACGGCGTCCGCATCCAGCCCGACGAGCAGCAGCCCGGCCCGGGTCGGATCGACCATTACGCTGACCGGCAACGACCCGGGCGAGAAGATGGACGTGACGGTCACCAAGGTCATCAGCCATGCCCAGCCAGCCGACCAGTTCTCCAGCCCGGACCCCGGCAAGCGGTTCTACGCCGTCCAGTTCCGCCTGGCCAACACCGGCTCGGCCGCGTACTCGGACTCGCCGTCGAACGGCGCGGCGGTGGTGGATGTCGACGGGCAGTCCTACCAGTCCACCCTGTACGACGTGGCCGGATGCCAGTCGTTCCCCGGCACCGAGAACATCGCGGCGGGCGATACCGGGCTCGGCTGCGTCGTGTTCCAGGTGCCCGATGGGGCGAAAATCACCAAGGTGCAGTTCACGCTGAACTCTGGGTTCGGCCCGGCTACCGGCCAGTGGGACGTGCGCAGCTGACGGGAGCGCCCTGCCGTGCAGGCCGACGCCGCCACGGCACGAAGGAGATCGGGCGTTGACTGCAAGTTACTATCACCCGAATCACCCCAGCTGGCACCGTTCACCGCCCGTCGAGGCGGCGCGTTTCAGGGATCGGAGGTCCCTTCGTGCGTTGCGCAAATCGCATCTACCTAGCTGCCGTCGCCGCTTCCGCACTCCTGGCGCTCACCGCGTGCGGCGGCGCAGCTTCAAGCGGCCCTGGGCACTCAAGTCCGTCAACCTCGGCCAGCACGTCCCCGGCATCCCCGGCGTCAGCCGCCAGCTCACCAGACTGCAACGCTCAGGTCGCGTCCTGGCGAGACAACGGCGGACTGGCCGGGCTAAAGGCAATAAGTACCGACCTGGGCACCGTGCAGCAGGCCACCCTCGGCCTCGCGGCAGCCCTACAGAACAATACTGGCTTGTCCGATGCCGAGTCTGCTCTCCAGACGGCTGCTGCCTCGTTGCAAGCTGATGTGCAGAGTGCGCAGAGCGACCTGCCCCCGGATTGCGTTCCAGGGTTGCGGCAGGACGAGCGCGCAGCACTCACCGATTTTGACCGAGCCGCGATCGACAGTTCCAACACGGTCAGCGCAGTGGAGAACGGAGATTACTCGGCAGCGGACGGGGACATCCGAGCGGCTAATGCGGCGATGAGCGCAGGGACCGGGAAACTCGCGGCGGCCCTGTCCGACGTGAAGCAGTTCAATGGGAGCTAGAAGAACATGACGGGAGATCACCCGAGGAGCTACCGCTTCCAGGCGATGCCAGTGAACCGGCTAGCTGCTGCTGCTGCTGGTGTCGCCACCTTCATGGTGGCCGCGCTCACAGCCTGCGGCGGCAGCACGCCGTCGAAACCGCCGACCATCGCCAGCCTCGTGCACAAGCTTGGCTGCACCGGCTTCCAGTCCGGCAACGAGGCGTTCACCCGGGAGAACGGCAGCTGTGACATCGCCGGGGCCAGCGTAGACCTGGCCACGTTCTCGACCGCCGACCAGCGGGACCAGTGGGTGAAAGCTGCGCAATCGTTCGGCGGGATCATCGTTACCGGTGACCTGTGGGCAGCGGACGCAGACAGCCAGCAGGCCGCGGACGCGGTGAAGACCAAGCTGGGCGGCACCGAGCACTAGGCGTCCCGTCAAGGACGCCCGCCGACCGTGGCTCACGGGCCGACCGCCATTCCGGCAGATCACGCGATGATCGTGATCCCGAGCAAGGAGGCCCCGCACCTATCCTGGGAGTTGCTGACGCTCGCAGGAAGGTCCAGGGCCTATGCACGACAATACACCGACCGCCGCAGGCGGTGACGATGGCGTTCGTGCCCAGGGAGACAGGGTGGAGAACGTCCAGTGACCGCTTACGGCGCAATCCAGATCGTGTGCCGCTGCTGTAGCCTCCCGCAATCGGTCCGTGACCGGGACGGGGCCAAGCCCACCATGTGCGACGAGTGCCATAAGCACCAAGGTCAGCTGCCTGAAAAGCGGCTTACCCGGGCGGAATCCCATGAGGTGATGCTTCGCAAATACCTCGCGGCTTGCCGGACCAGCGAAGCCCGCGCCCGGGAGGCCATCGAGGCCCAAAGGGATAGGGCGGCAGCTGCTCTGGCCAGCCGCGGGTCTCTGGCCGACCGCCTTGTCTCAGCTGCCAAAGGCAGCGGCAGGCACAACTGCCCGGCTGTGCAGCTCGGGCGTGATCCGCAGATAGTGGAATTCGCTCGTAAACATCGTGAGCGCCGTGGCAGCCACCGGGGCTATGAGGACGACGACTGGTAAGGCAATCTCCGGGTTCCAGACGCGGCCGATGCGACGCTCGCTTGTACTAATGCCGTTCCTCGGGGGCGGTGACGTAGATGCCGCGGCCGGTGACGGTCTTGACCAGGCCCTCGCTGCGCAGGATGGCCAGGGCTTTGTCCACCGTCCCGCCCGCGATGCCGTAGGTCTGGGTGAGCTGGCGCTTGGATGGCACCGGCCGCCTCGGGGCCAGCTCGCCGCTCTCGATCTGGCCGCGGAGGATGGCCGCCAGCTGGAGGTAGACCGGCACATCGGACTCATGATCAATACGCGGCACAAGATGATCATGCCTGACCAGGCGTAACAGCACCTATTGCGGGTTATCCATGGGTATGCATAGACACCCCTGGATGGATAGCGTTACGGTCGGGGCGTGGAGAGTGACTGGGCGGCCGATCTGGATGATCTCCGGTGGCACTGGGGCGATGCGTATTTGATCCATTGCTTCGGGCTGGGCCGCTGGGTAGCCCAGCGCCGGGACAGCCACGGCACGATGAGCGCCGAAGGGCCAGAGGAGCTGCGCAGCCTCATCACGGCCGACTATGCGGCTCACCCGGTCAGCAGGGCCACGGGCACGGGTACCCCCGATCCGCGCCCTTGCCGGTTCCTGCCCGAGGGCTGAAAGAACGCGCGGCTACCGGACCAGGGGCCGCCGCGCCCAGGCTGTGCCGACCTGCACTGACGGCCAGCACGCCGAGCGCCGGGCTGGTCATCGTGCCCACACCCAGCTTGCTGCTCGCCGCTGGCGCAAGCGCCGCGAGTGCTCGGCTCAGGCGGGCACTTGCCCGGACGTGACATGACCCACCTCCGCACGCAATTGAGGCTCCACAGAAGCCAGATTGCTTCATCGGCACCAAAGTGGATCGGATTGTCACTGCCCCTAGCTAATGTGTGCTGCGTGGCGGAGGACCTGGTTTCGGCAGCCCTCGGGCAACGATGCCTCGGCCCGGGATTCAATGACATGGCCACTACCCGGCCCGATCTGGCAGCAGAGCTGGTCGGCACCGACCCCACCACCGTGTTCGCTCAGACGAACAAGATCCTTCTGTGGCGTTGCCCGAACCACGCCGAGCCCTATCCCGCAACAGGCGCGAACAGGGCCAAAGGATCAGGGTGCGGCTACTGCCACGGCCTTCGGCTTCTGCCCGGATTCAACGTCATGGCCACAACTCACCCAGATTTGGCAAGAGAACTCGTCGGTACTGATCCCACCACGGTCATCGCCGGGACAGAGAAGATCTTGCTCTGGCGGTGCCCGAACCACGATTAGCCGTACCCCGCCAGCGGGAACTCGAGAGTAAGTGGCCATGGGTGCGGCTATTGCCACGGTCAGCGAGTCCTGCCGGGCTTCAATGACATGGCGACCACTCGGCCCGACCTGGCGCGAGAGGTCGTTGGCATAGACCCGGCCACCATGATCGCCGGTACCGAACAAGAGCTGACGTGGCGGTGTGCTAATCACAAAGAGACGTACCAGGCGACGGGGCGCTCACGCGTGGATGGTTCCGGCTGTCCGTATTGCGCGAACGTGCGGGTACTCAAAGGGTTCAATGACATGGCCACCACGCGCCCAGATATGGCGGCCTGCCTGGTAGCCACAGACCCAACAACCGTCATCGCGGGCACGCCGAAAGTCTTGCTGTGGAGGTGTCCTAATCACTCCGAGCCGTACCCTGCAAAGGGAGCGAACCGGGCAAACGGGCACGGCCGACCGGGCGCGGCAGGCCATCGACACGGCCTACGCCCGTTCTGACGGCCCGGCGACGGCCCACGGGGGTGCGCGATGACCGTTCTAGCAGGTCAGACGCGGTTCCCTAATAGAACTCGAAGTACTCGCGCATCTCCCAGTCGCTGACGTCCTGGCCGTCGGGCAGGGGGTGTTCGGCCAGCGCGTCGGCGTACCGCCCGAGCTCGTGGCGCTTCATCATGACCAGGTAGGAGACCAGCGTGTCGCCGAACTCCTTCCGGTAGAACGCGTCCGCGTCCAGCAGGTCGACCGCCTCGGCCAGCGACGCGGGCAGCGGCGGCGCCTCGGTCGCGTACGGGTCTGCGTCGGCCGCGGGCGGCGGCTCCGCCCCCCGGCGGATGCCGTCCAGGCCCGCGGCGATGTTCGAGGCCAGGTAGAAGTACGGGTTCGCGGCCGGCTCGCCGATCCGCATCTCCACGTGGCTGCTGGCGTCGCCGGGGGAGCCCTGGACCCGGACGAGCGCGCCGCGGTTCTCCACCGCCCAGCACACGCGGTCCGGGGCGAAGGAGTACGGGCGGAACCGCTTGTAGCCGTTGACCGTCGGCGCCCCGAATACCGCCATCGGCAGCGCGTGGGCGAGCAGCCCGGCCATGTAGTGCCGCCCGGTGTCGGACAGGGCGGCGGTGCCGCTGGCGAACGCGTTCGAGCCGTCGGCCCGGGACAGCAGCGACTGGTGCAGGTGCCAGCCGCAGGAGAAGAAGTTCGGCAGCGCGGGCCGGCACATGAACGTGGCCAGCAGCCCGCGCCGCTGGCAGACCTGCTTGACCGCCGACCGGAACAGCACCGCCGCGTCGGCCGCGGCCAGCCCGGTCATGGGCGCGAAGCTGAACTCGAGCTGGCCGGGACCCCACTCGTCCTCGATTGACCGCGGCGGCAGGCCGACGTCGCACAGCGCGTCCCGCAGCGCCTCCAGGGTCGGCCCCATGCTGTCCAGCCGCACCTCGGACAGGAACTGGTAGCCGCGCTCGAACACGCTGACCGGCGGCGGGGGCGGGGTGAACCCGGCGTTCTGCGGGGCCAGCTGCTCCGGCGAGCGGACCACGATAGAGAACTCGACCTCGAGCCCGGCCAGGTAGTCATACCCGGCCTCGCCGAGGTCGGCGAGCACGCGGCGGAGCAGGCCGCGGCCGTCCAGCGGCACCGGCTGCCCGTTGCCGAAGTAGACGTCGCACAACATCCAGCCGGTCCGGTCCGCCCACGGCAGCACCCGGAAGGTGCCCGGGTCGGGCACCACGACCACGTCGGGGAACCCGGTGAACTCCGCGATGCCGAACCCGCCGCCGCGGGCGAACGCTGGCACGAACACCTGGTTGCCGGTGTCCAGGCTGTAGATCGCGCCGGAGAAGTCGAGCCCGTCGGACATCGCCGCGATGGCGGCGTCCGCGGACATCATCTTGCCGCGCGGCACGCCGTGCTGGTCCACGATGGCCAGCCGGACAGTGCGCAGGCCTAGCTCGCGGATCCGGACCGCGACCTCCTCGGCCGCTGCGTCCCGCCCGGAACCGGAACCCAGCCCGTAACGCTCGACGAACCCCGGCTGCCCGACGCCAGAGATACCAGAGATATCTGCGCTCACGCACCTACCCTAGATGCGGAGGCAGCCCGAACGCCGGGAAGATCCGCTCGGTCTCCAGGAAGAACGTCAGCCGGCTGAGCCGGCCGTCGGACACCTCGTGCACCTGCAGCGCCCAGGGCGCGTGGCCGCCGGCCGGGTTCGGCTTGTACTGCGCCAGCGCCTGGACCCCGTTGACCTGGCCGGCCGGCACCAGGATCGAGTCCCGGCAGGAGCTCGGCGACGGCTCCTGCATCCAGCGGGCGATGTTCTCGGCGCCCCTGACCCACATGGCGTACGGCGGCATCGTCATCAGCGCGTCGTCGTGCAGCAGCGTGACCAGCTGGTCCATGTCGTACCGCTGGAACGCGTCGACGTACTTGGCGAGCAGCTCGGACTGGTCCGCGTCGACCGAAGCCGGGCGCTGATCCTCGGGCAGCGCGGCCAGCGTGGCCCGGGCCCGCTGCAGCGCGCTGTTCACCGCGGCCACGCTGGTGCCCAGGGTGTCGGCCGCCTCGGCCGCGGGCATCTTGAGCACCTCGCACATGATCAGGCTGGCCCGCTGCCTGGCTGGCAGGTGCTGCAGCGCGGTGACGAACGCCAGCCGGATCGTGTCCCTGGCCACCGCGATCTCGGCCGGGTCGCCGTGCTCGGGCACGACCTTGGCGTCGGAGATCGGCGAGATCCAGATGTCGTCCGGGTGCCAGTCGCCGAGCAGCGCCTCGACCGGCGGCGAGGCCGGCCCGAGGTCGATCGGCAGCGCACGCCGCTGCCGCCCGCGCAGCATGTCCAGGCAGATATTGGTGGCGATCCGGTACAGCCAGGACCGCACGCTCGACCGGCCCTCGAACCCGTCGGCCGCGCGCCAGGCACGCAGCATCGTCTCCTGCACGGCGTCGTCGGCTTCGAAACCCGAGCCCAGCATGCGGTAGCAGTAGCCGGTGAGCTCACGGCGGTATTGCTCCAGCTTGTCCGGGCTAACCTCGGTGGTGGCAGTCGTCGGCATAGTTCCCCACCCTACGTCGAGCTAGTGACATTTTCGGCTCCGCCGTCTGAGGCAGAACACATCAGTCCCATCAGCCTCTGTTCGCTCACCAGTACGATAGTCGTGGCTTTTACCGTGGTTGATTCGGGCCTGGCGGTGAATTAGGGGGACCATGATGCACCAAATCAACCACCAAGCCCGAATCAACCACGATCTTAGGCGGGCTCCATCCCGTACCTGCTCATCAGCTCCCGCTCGACCTCTCGCGATGGCGGCTGACCAGAAGACCAGAGCTGATGCAGTTCCTCGAAATAAGCATCCATGGCCGGAGCGTGCAGTACCAGCAGCCGGGCCGGCGTCTCGCCCCCGTTACCGAACGTATGCGACGCGCCCCGCGGCACCAGCAGGAAGTCCCCGGCTCCGCCGGTCAGCTCGGCGTCGTCCAGCCGGAACGCGACCGTCCCCGCCAGCACGAAGAACGCCTCGGAGCAGGTGACGTGCCGGTGCGGCGGCGGGGTCCTGGCGCCCGGCGGCACGGTCCGCTCCATCAGCGAGAAGTCGCCGCCGGTCTGCTCCGCGACGGCCTTGAACGCCATCACGTTCCCGCGGGCGGTCAGCAGGTGTCCCTGCCCCGGCGGCACGATGCCAGTCATTTTTCCTATTTAGCGCGGTTAACCGGCCAATCTCGGCTCATCCTGTGGATAACCAGCGGCCGTGGCGGCCGGGAGCTACCCGGGTTCGCGGCGGGCGCGTTCGAGGCGGCGGATGGTCTCCTCGTGGCGGCGGACCTTGGCGGCGACGGCTTCGAGGCTGCGGCGCAGCTGGTCGATCTGGACGACGAGACCGGACAGGGTGGTGGCGTCGCGGCCGCGGGCGCGGTGCTCCTCGATGATGGCGCGCAGGTCGGCCCGCCGGTAGAGGGTGGTCCGGCTGATCCGGGCGCGGGCGGCTACCTCGGCGAACGTGACGGGCTGCCCGGCGGCGGCGAGCTCGGCGCAGGCGGCCTCGACCCGGGCCTGCTCGTCGTGGTCAGCTGGCATGGGCCTGGGTGATGAGCAGGTCGAGCCGTCCGATGAGACGGCGGTGGCGGGCGGCTTCCTCGCCCCAGCCGCGGGCCTGCGCGCCGGCGGCGAGCGCCTCGGCGTCGGCGCGCTGCAGCTGCAGCACGGGCAGGAAGCTGGCCTCGGAGCGGAAGTTGGGGCAGTGCTCGCAGATGTTGGCGTAGGCGCACGGGCCCTGGGCGGCGGCGCGCAGGCAGTACCCGCCGGCCAGCCGGGCCTTGATCAGCGGCGCGTCCCGCCAGTTCCCGCCGGTGACGGCGGCCAGCGGCAGCTGGGTCCGCTCGGCGGGGAGCACCGGGCCGAGCCGGGCCTTGGCCAGGGCCAGGGCGCGGGTGTATTCGCCGCGGACGGTGGCGTCGAACAGCCGGCCGTAGCGCAGGCTCATCTCCGCCGACACGTGCCCGAGCAGCGCCATCAGGGCCTGCAGCGAGCAGCCGGCGTTGACCAGGGCGGTGGCATAGGTGTGCCTGAGCTGGTGGGGCACCACGCCGGCCAGGCCGGCCTCGGCCGCGGCGCGGCGCAGCTCCTCGCGCAGGGTGCATGCGGAGACGCGGCGGCCCTGGTGGGTGAGCAGGAAATCGGCCATCTTCCCGGTTCGCGGGTGGCGCAGCGGCCGGCCCGGGGAGCGGCGGGCGACGATCCGGTCGACGAGCTCCACAGTCTCCTCGTCGATGGGCACCATCCGCTCGGTCAGCAGCTTCCCGAGCGGGATCTTCAGCCAGGCGCCGGAGCCGGGGACCTCGTGCACGCAATCCAGCTCGAGATCGGTCAGCTCGCCGATGCGCGTCCCGGTGGCCCGCAGTAGCAGCAGCGCGTCGGCGTATAGCCGGTTCGGCGAGGCCTCCAGCGCGGCCAGCAGCGCCCGCTCCTGATCCGGGGGCAGGTAGCGGGGCAGCGGGTGCGGCAGCTTGGGCGCATCTCGGGGGAAGATCAGGCGCCGGGCCGGGGCCTCGGCCCAGCCCCATTCGGCGATGGCGTCCAGGAAGCTGCCGACAGTCTGGATGCGGGCCTTGGCGGTGGAGGCCGCGATCGGCTGGCCGGTGCGGTGGTTGACCGCGACCGCGACCTCGGTCAGGTAGGGCTCGATGTGACGCTGCCGGTCCAGCAGCGCCAGCGAGGCCAGGCCCGGGTCATGGCGGGCCAGGAACCGGCCGAAGTGCGCCAGCTCGGACGCGGCGCCCTGCACCGAGGAGCGGGCGTGCGTGCCCTGCAGCCGTTCCAGGTAGGCGGTCATCGGCCGCAGGACCTGCGCGCTGACCCCGTCCAGGTGGCGTTCCCAGCTCCACCGGCCCAGCGTGGAGCGCTCAGGCGCCGGCTCGGCCGGGGCGCCGAGATGATAGATCACCGCCCGGGAGGCATAGAGCGCGCCGTGATAGTGCTTCAGGGCCCGGCCCAGCCGGGCCTCCCGCTCGGTGATTGCCTGGCCGAACTCGGCGAAGTCGGCGTCGGTCAGCTCGCCCAGTGCCCGCCCGGTCTGGATCAGCATGCGGATCGCGATTTCCGAGGCCATGCCGGTGCGGGCCCGCACCGAGTAGCCCAGCGCCTCGGCGCCGGCCAGGAAGCGCCTGAGGTCTGGCCCGAGCGGGCTGGCCGCCGCCTCCCGCAAGATCACGGTCAGCTTGCGGTCCAGCAGGTAGTCATAGCCCGGCCGCAGGTGCCCGTGCAGCATCAGGAAGTTCAGCAGCGGCTGCAGCTGCGGGCGGGTGCCCGCCAGCCGGGCCGCCAGCGGCTGCGCCGCCCAGGCCTGCGGGCCGGGGAACCGGGCCAGGAAGCAGCGGGCGCCGCTGTCGAAGCTCTTGTTACCCACCCCGCGGCCCGCCAGCCAGCCCCGGTAGGCGTCGTAGACCGGGGCGGCCTGCGGCGGCACCGCCGTCCTGGCCGGCGGCATCAGCGGCCCTCCTGCCACGCGCGCTGCCGGTCCCGGGCCGCGTCATAGGCGGCCCGCACGTGCGCGGGCGCCAGGTGGATGTAAGCAGCCGAGGAATCGACATGATCGTGGCCCATCAGCGCCTGCAGCACCGGCAGGTCCACCCCGGCCTCCGCCAGGGCGGTGCCGAACGAATGCCGCAGCGCGTGCGGGTGCCCGGCCGTCACCCCGGAGACCTCGCGGTGGTAGCGGAACACCCGCCGCAGCCCGGCCGCGGTCAGCGGCTGCCCGCGATGCGGCCCCTTGGCCACGATGAGCAGCGCCCGGCTGGCGGTCTCCGGCCGCCCGGCGAGCAGGTAAGACTGGATCAGCCCGCCCACGTCGGGGTCCAGCGGGACCCGGCGCTCCTTGTCACCCTTGCCGGTCACCCGCACCCAGCCCCGGCCGATATCCACATCGGCGACCCGCAGCCCGAGCACCTCGGCCGAGCGCAGCCCGGACAGCAGCATCAGCCCGGCGATCGCCCGGTCCCGGTCGGTGCCGAAGCTGGCCAGCAGCGCGGCGGTCTCGGCGCGGTCCAGCCCGCGCGGCAGCCGCCGCGGCTCGCGGACCCGCAGCTGCGACCGCGGCCGCGGCTTGGCCAGGTGCCCGAGCAGCCCGGTGCGCTCCCCGGCGGCGGCCCGCCGCGCGGCCGGGCCCCTCGGCACCGGGCTGGGCGCGGCCGGGTCACGCATCGACCGGAAGCTGAACAGGCCGGAGACCGCCGCCAGCCGCCGGTTGATCGTGGCCGGCGCGAACCCGGACGCCCGCCCGCTGGCCAGCGAGATCACGTTGTCGTGCTGGCCAGGCCGGGGCTCGGCCCGGCACGCGGCCAGATATCGCAGCAGCGCGTCGGTGTCCACGGCATCCAAGCCCAGGTCCTCGCGGTCCAGCCAGCGGGCGAAGTGCAGCAGGTCGAACGCGTAGGCGCGGACGCTGGCCGGGGAGTAGCGCCGGTCGGCCAGGTAGCCGAGGTAGTCGTTGCACACCTGCCGGTCGCCGGGCCGCCGCCCGCCCTCGACCCGCCACCGTTCCCCGCTTCCCTGCACCCGCAGGGACTGAGCATCAGGCATGGGACACCAGTAGCGGGATCTGACCCGCCCCAGTCAAGGCGACACGCCGGGCGACACGAAGCACAACGCCGATCAAGTTCCCTGTTCACCTGCGGGAGGACGACAGGCGGATGATCAAGAGATTGGCCGGTTAAGAGAGGCTCTGCGGCTGCGGGAAAATCGAGTCATGACAGCGATCGCGGGAGAGATGACCCAGGTACGTCCGGCGCAGCGGTTCGTCGTGGTGGTATTCGACGGGGTCTCGCTGGGCATCATGTCGTTCGCGTTCGGCGTGTTCGACATGGCGCTGCACTACGGCGTGCTGCCCGATCTCGACGTGCGGGTGGTGTCCGGCGAGCCCGCGACCACGATCACCGGAGGCGGGCTGAGCTGCTACGTTCCCTACGACCTCGACGCGATCCAGACCGCCAGCCTGGTCATCATCCCGAACTGGCGGGATCCGGCCGAACCCCCGCCCGAGCCGCTGCTCGGCGCCCTCCGCGTGGCGCACGCCGGGGGCGCCCGGGTGGCCGGCCTGTGTTCGGGCGCGTTCGTGCTGGCCGCGGCCGGGCTGCTCGACGGGCGGCCGGCCACCACGCACTGGGCGCTGGCCGGCCAGCTGGCCCGGATGTACCCGAAGGCCGAGGTCAGGCCGGGCCAGCTCTACGTCGACGACGGCGACGTCCTGACCGCGGGCGGCGGCGCCGCCGGGATGGACCTCGGCCTGCACCTGCTGCGCGGGCACTGCGGGGCGGCCGTGGCCAACCGCCTGGCCCGTTACATGGTGGTCCCGCCGCATCGCCCCGGCGGGCAGGCCCAGTACATCGAGTCCCCGCTGCCCGCGCCCGACGACAGCGATCCGGTCGGGGAGACGATGACCTGGGCGCTCGGCCACCTCGACCAGCCCCTGCCAGTCGCGCTGCTCGCCCGCCAGGCCGGGATGAGCCGGCGCAACTTCGACCGGCGGTTCCGCGAGATCACCGGGGCCGCCCCGCTGACCTGGCTGACCCACCAGCGCGTGCTGCGCGCGCAGCAGCTGCTCGAATCCACCCGGCTGCCGGTCGAGGAGGTGGCGCGCCGGTGCGGGTTCTCCTCGGCCGCCGCCCTGCGCCAGCACTTCAGGCGGGTCACCGGGACCGCCCCGGCCGCCTACCGGACCACATTCAGCGCCCCGTCATGAACATTGCGCTGTCCTAAAAGCAGGGCAACTTGGCCTGATTCGCGCTTTCCCGCCCCCGGCCGAGGCCGACATCATCGGGTGTGCCAGCAGAACGCAGATCCGAAACCGGGGGTTCAACGATGGAAATCCGCCCGTTCCGCGTCGCCATCCCGCAGGACAGCCTGGACGACCTGCGGAGCCGGCTCGACCGCACCCGCTGGACCAGCGACATCCCGGGCGATGACCCGGGCTATGGCGTGGACCTGGGCTGGGTCCGGCGGCTGGCCGGGTACTGGCGCGACGGCTACGACTGGCGGGCCGCCGAGGCCAGGCTGAACGCCTACCCGCAGTTCATCACCGAGATCGACGGGCAGGACATCCATTTCCTGCACGTCAGGTCCCCGGAGCCGGGCGCGCTGCCGCTGATCCTGACGCACGGCTGGCCCGGTTCGGTGGTGGAGTACCTCGACGTAATCGGGCCGCTGACCGCGCCGCAACGGCATGGCGGAAACGCAGGCGACGCTTTTCACCTGGTGATCCCGTCGCTGCCCGGATTCGGCTTCTCCAGCCCGCTGACCGGACGCGGCTGGAGCACCGCGCGTACCGCCGCCGCCTGGGTCCAGCTGATGCGGCGGCTGGGCTACCAGCGCTACGGCGCGGCCGGCAACGACGCGGGCTCGATGATCTCACCGGAGATCGGCCGGCTCGACCCGGACCACGTGACCGGGGTGCACGTGACCCAGGTCTTCTCCTTCCCGTCCGGCGACCCGGTCGAATTCGACGGCCTGTCCGAGCAGGACATGGCCGCCCTGGCCAAGCTGCAGTGGTTCATGGACCACAAGTTCTCGTTCAACCAGCTGCACTCCCAGCAGCCGCAGACGCTCGCGCACGCGCTGGCCGACTCCCCGGCCGGCCTGCTCGCCTGGAACGGCCAGCTCATGGGCGAGGACGCGATGGGGGAGAAGGGCCTGGACGACGACTTCATCCTGACCAACGTCGCCCTCTACTGGCTCACCAACACGGGCGGCTCGTCGATCCGCTTCTACCACGAGGACGCCGGGGCTCCCCGCGCGCAGGAGCCGACGACGGTACCGCTCGGCGTGGCAGGCTTCGCCGGCGACTTCTCCGGCATCAGGCGCTTCGCGCAGCGCGATCACCAGAACCTCGTGCAGTGGACCATGCACCCGGAGCCAGGCGGCCACTACGCCGCTCACCTGGAGCCCGACGTGCTGGCCGATGACATCCGCGCCTTCTACGCGAGCCGCCGCTGAACTATCCTGCGAGCGTGGGCGACCTGCTGGCCGAGGCGGAGGCCGAACTCTACGCGGCCGATCCGGACGGCTTCACCGCGCGCCGGGCCGAACTCGCCGAGCGCGCCCGCGACGCGGGCGAGCCCGCCGTGGCCAAGAAGATCACGGCGCTGCGTAAACCCACCCGTTCGGCGTGGGTGGTGAACCGCCTGGTACGGTCCGACCCCGAGGTACGGACCCGGCTCGGCAGCCTGGCCGCCGACCTGCGCGAGGCGGCCGGGGGCAGCAGGCTCAGGGAGCTGACCGCGGCCCGGTCCAGGCTGGTCGACGAGCTCACCCGGTCGGCCCTTGACGGCCTGCCGGCGCCGCCCGCGTCGCTGCGCGAGGAGGTGACCGCCACCCTGGACGCGGCGATCGCCGATCCCGAGGTGGCCGCGAGCCTCGGCCGCCTGGTCCGCGCCGCGCAGTACGCCGGCTTCGGTCTCGCGCCGTTCGCGGCCGCCGCGCCCGCGCCACCGCGGAAGACCAGGGCGCCGGCTGAGCCCGCGGCCGAGCGCGAGGCCCGCCGCCAGGAGAAAATCAAGGAAGCCGAACGGTCCCTGGCCGACGCCGACCGTGACCTCGAATCCGCTACCTTGGCCGAACGTGACCTGGAGGACTCCGTCCGCGGCCTGGAAGCCCAGCTCGCCGACCTCCGCCAGCGCCTAGCCGAGGCGCGGCGCCGGTCCTACCGGGCCGAGTCCCGGCAGCAGCGGGCGGCCGGGCAACTCAGCCGGCTGAAGGAGTAAACCATCCCGCCCGGCTAGCGTCTCTTACTACACGTGAGGCCGCCGGGGGTTGTTCCGGCCCGCGGGGCGTCGCCGTGTTGCGGGAGGGTTGATGGCATTGGCTTCGGTGGAGGTGCTGCCGGTGGATGGTCGTCCGACTGAACCGGACGGGTTCCGTGAATTCGTCGAGGCACGGTCGAGCGCGCTGCTGCGGTCGGGCTGGCTGCTGACCGGTGACTGGCCGAGCGCCGAGGACCTCGTGCAGACCGCCCTCGCCGCGGCGTGGCCCCGGTGGGCCACGCTGGACAGGCAGGACGCACCGGAGCTCTACGTGCGGAAGATCATGGTGAACACGTTCCTGCGCTGGCGGCGGCGGCGCTGGACCGGCGAGATCGCTACCGGGCGGCTGCCCGACATGCAGGCCTATGGTGACGCGTTCGCGCAGATCGACGCCAGGCAGGCGCTGATCGCGGCGCTGGACCGGCTGCCGCCCAGGCAGCGGGCCGTAGTCGTGCTCCGCTATTTCGCCGATCAGACCGAAGCGCAGACCGCGGCGGCCATGGGCTGCTCAGTCGGCGCGGTCAAGGCGCACGCGTCGAAGGCGCTGGCCCGGCTGCGAGATGCGCCCGGACTGGCCGAGCTCATGACCGGAGGTGTGGCCTCGTGAACACCGAGGAAAGGCAGCTGGCGGAGATGCTGCACCGGGTCACCCCCGAGCCGCCGCGCCGGGTGACCGTGGAGGATGTGGCGTTCCGGCGGGCCAGCGAGCCCGGGCCAGGCCGGGAGCGCCCGCGCCGCGGGTTCTCCGTCAGGAACCGCGGCTGGACGCCAGTTCTGGCTGCGCTCAGCGTGTTCGCCATAGCCGGGGCCAGCGCGGGCATCGCGACCGTGGCCACCTCGCACCACAGCCATACCCAGGCCCCGGGCGACGGGACGCCGCCGGCGTCCATCTCGGTGTCCGGCTCGCCGTCCCCGACCTCGCCGTCACAGTCGCAGACGTCGGCCGGGCAGCCGCTGCGGGTGGCCGGCGGGATGTGGGGCGCCGAGCTCATCAACCGCCAGTCGTTCACCCAGGGCTCGCTGACCGGTAGCGGGGACTCGCTGTTCGCGGCCGGCAACGGTTCCCTGGCCCGGATCGACCCGGCCACCGGGGCAACCCTCCAGACGACCCCGTACAGCCCGCCTATCTTCAGCCGGCCAGTCGTCGTGGGGAACACGGTGTGGATGGTGTGGTCCTACAGTGGCGGCGATATCGTCCTGCGTGGCTACGACACCCGGACGCTCGCCCAGGTCGCGTCGGTGCCGGTACCCGCCATCGGCGGGGTGTCCAGCCAGGCCCAGGGGGTGCTGGCCGCCGGGCCCGACGGCAAGCTCTACGTGGCCGCGGGCGACACCGTGGCCACCGTGGACCCGGCGGCCGGCCAGGTGACGCACCGGACCTACGTGACCGCGGGCCGGGTCGGCTCGGTGGCGGTCTCGCCCGACGGCAGCAAGCTGTACGTGGGAACAGGCTCCTTCCGGCTGCTGGTCTACGACCTCTCCACCGGCATCGAGGTGTTGTCGTCGAGAATGTCCGTGGGCGGGGCCGGTAACCTGCTCGCGACCGCGGGCGGCGTCTGGGGCACGACCGGAACCGGGATGAGCGAGTGGGTCTGGTTCGCCCCGGGCGGCGACCTGTCCAGCTCCTTCCGGGTCAGCCAGGGCGCGGGGGGCGGCCTGGCATCGCTGCCGTCCTTCAGCGGCGGCGTGGTATGGGTTGGCGGCTCGCACGAGCTCGTCTGCGCCAGCCCGGCCACCGGCCACGCGCTGGCGCGCACCGTGATCCCTGCCGACCACGGCATCTTGGAGTACTTCGACAGCCCCGTCGTGCTGAGCAGCGGCCACGCCTACGCCCTGTACCAGGACGAGAGGGCTCAGCTGGCTGGCGTGGCCAGCCTCACGCCCCCCGCCGCCTGCTCAGGCTGAAGGTCCACCTGGCGCGGGCTGAAACCCTGCCGGTCCGCGCTATCTAGCTGCCGGGTCCGTCCGTCACCTGCTCCGCGGGCGGCGGCGGACCCGGCGGCGTTCCGTCGCCGAACGGACGCCCGCCGAGTTCCTCCCGGTGGTGCGGGGTGAGCCAGCCGGACAGGTCGGGCCCGGCCGGGACGATCCGCGACGGGTTCAGCCCGGTGTGCACCCGGTAGTAGTGCGCCTTGGTCTGGGGGAAGTCGATGGTGTCGCCGAACCCGGGCGTCTGGTACAGGTCCCGCGCGTACGCCCACAGCACCGGCATCTCGGTGAGCTTGCTCCGGTTGCACTTGAAGTGGCCGTGGTAGACAGCGTCGAACCTGACCAGCGTGGGCCATAGCCGCACGTCCGCCTCGGTGATCGTGTCCCCGGCCAGGTAGCGGCGGGTGGCGAGCCGCTCGGACAGCTCGTCCAGCCGGGCGAACAGCTTGCGGTAGGACTCCTCGTAGGCCGCCTGCGCGCCGGCGAACCCGGTCTTGTACACGCCGTTGTTGACGTCCTCGTAGACCCCGGCGCTGATCTCCTCGATCTCGTCCTGGAGCTTGTCCGGGTACAGTTCGGGCGCACCCGGGCGGTGGAACGCCGTCCACTCGTGCTCCAGGTCCAGCGTGATCTGCCGGTAGTCCGCGGTCACCACCGCGCCCGCGGCGATCTCCACGATGGCGGGCACCGTGACGCCCCGGTCGTAGCCGGGAACCGCCTTCTCGTAGGCGTCGCGCAGCCATCCGATGCCGAGCACCGGGTCGACCCCGCCAGGGTCGAGATCGAACGTCCAGCTTCGCCAGTCGTGCTCAGGACCGCAGATGCCCATCGACAGCGCGTCCTCGAGCCCGAGCAGCCGCCGCACGATCATCGTCCGGTTGGCCCACGGGCACGCCCGCGCCACCACCAGCCGGTACCGCGCCGCCTCGGCCGGGAGCGTCCCGTCCCGCCCGTCCGCCGTGATCCGCCCGTTCAGATACCGGGTATCCCGTACGAATTCTCCCGTAGCGCCCACCCTCCCGACGCTACCCCATTGCTGTCATTTTCAAATACTCGCCCACCCGGCTAACGGATGCCGTCCCAGAGGGCGCGCTCGTCACCGGCTGGGTCGCCGGCCGGGGTCAGCGCGTCGCTGAGCAGGCCAGTCGTCCGCCGCTCCACGTCGTAACGCGCCCAGCCGGGGTCCCCGTGGGTGATGAAGTCCACCCATACCCGGTGGGCCCGGTCCGCGACGGCCGACGAGGGCGCGTCGCCGATCAGCGGGCGGAGCTCTTCCCGGGTGGCGGTGTCGAACACGAACGGGATCTCCGCCGCGTGGCAAGCCCCGAACCGGTGGTTGTCCCGCGGCTCCGGGTGGTCGAACCGGTACATCCAGGTGTCGCCCGCGCCGGAAGCGGCCCGCGCCTCGGCGACCCGGATGGCCGGGATGCGGAAGAACCAGTCGGTGATCACCGCGGGCAGCAGGTCGCCGGAGCTGGCGCCAGGCCGGTTGCCCCGGTAGGCGGCAAGCGCCTCACCAGACAGCCCGTAAGCGCCGGCCACGGCCGCCAGCGTCGGCTCGTCGATGAGGTCGATGGTGGCCGCCGCGACCAGGAACAGCCGCGCCTCGTCCCGGTTCGAGCCGATCAGCAGCGGCACGTTCCCGCCCTGGCCGGCGCTCAGCGAAGCCAGCGGAGCGGCCTCAAGGACCGAGCCGTCGACGGTGGGCGCGAACGGCAGCAGGCTCAGCGTGAGCTGCCCCCACCTGGCCGGGTCCGGTGCGGTCTGCACCTCCACCACCAGGTCCGACGCGGCCCGCACGAACTTCTCCAGCGGGACCGCCGTGATCGAGTCCCGGTCCGGCGGCACGCCGAGCGCCTCGGCCAGGTAACCGCCGACCATCCGGCCCTCGTCCGCCGTCAGCGTGTGCGCCCCGGCCCCGGTCTGCGCGATGGCCTGGCCAAATAGGCCCGCCGCCAGCGGCATCGACAGCAGTGTCGTCACGCTCATGGCTCCGGCTGACTCTCCGGCGACGGTGACCCGCCCCGCGTCACCGTCGAACGCGGCGATGTTCTCCTGCACCCACCGCAGGGCCGCGAGCTGGTCGAGCAGGCCGAGGTTGGCGGTGCCGTCGCCGAGGAACAGGAAGCCCTCCGCGGCCAGCCGGTAGTTGATGGTCACGCAGACCACGCCGTCCCGTGCGAACGCCGCGCCGTCGTACGCGCCGACCGACCCCGAACCGTTCATGAACGAGCCGCCGTGGATCCAGACGAGCACGGGCAGTCCGCCCGCGCCGGGGTCCGGAGTCCACACGTTGAGGTTCAGGCCGTCCTCGCCCGGAATCACCACCTCGGGGAACAGCGGGGCGTACTGCGGCGGGTAGTCGCCCTTGGGCACGGTCGGCCCGAACGAGGTCGCGTCGCGCTCGCCTGCCCAGGCCGGGACGGGCTGGGGCGGGAGCATCCGGTTCGGGCCGAACGGCGGCGCCGCGTAGGGGATGCCGAGGAACGCGGCCACCGCCGAGTCAACCCGGCCGCGGACCGCCCCGTCGCGAAGCTGGACCACCGGATGCTGCACCGTACCTTGGGCCGTCTCGCTCATGCGTCCCTCCATTGCCACGTCCGCGTAGGGCCTGTTCCAACTATTTGGCCCTAGTTGATCTCCGATGCGCACTACCGAATTCGCGTCTCATCCCAGGACTCGCGCTGCAGGTTAGGTCAGCCTAAGCTAAGTGGCGCGCTTGCGGCGGCGTGCCGTTACTGACAGGCTTGCCCCTGTTGTCCGGCAGCTATCGAGCGGGGAGTGGCATGAGGACCAGGGGCCGGCTGACCGTTCGCGGGTGCGGATCGCTGGCCGTGGCGGCCCTGGCCGCGACCTTCTTGCTCAGCGCCGCCGCGCCGGCGCGCGCCGGCGCGGCCTCCTCCGCCGGGCCGTCCGGTGTCGCCGCGAGGTCGGCCGCGGTCGAGAACGCGGCCACCGGCAGGCTGCTGTGGAGCCGCGGCCTGAACACCGAGCGCCCGATGGCCAGCATCACCAAGGTGATGACCGCCTTCGTGGTGATCAAGCTGGGCCACCTGGACCGCACGATCACCATCCCGGCCGCGGTGACCGGGTACGTGCGCGCGCACAACGCGAGCAACGCCGGCCTGCGGCCGGGGGACAGGCTCACCGCCCGCCAGCTTCTCTACGCGCTGCTGCTGCCGTCCGGTGCCGACGCCGCCTACGCCCTGGCCCAGGCCTACGGCCCGGGCATCCCGGCCTTCGTCGCCAGGATGAACGCCACCGCGCGGCTGCTCGGCATGACCCGGACGCACTTCAGCAACTTCGACGGGCTGCCCTACCCGACCCCGTACTCGAACTACTCGACCGCCGCGAACCTGCTCGTCCTGGGCCGTGCCGCGATGGTGCTTCCGGCCTTCCGCCCGGTAGCGGCCCAGCCCAGCTACCGGCTCGCCGCCGGTTCCGGGCACCACGCCTACTGGTGGAAGAACCTCAACCCGCTGCTCGGCCACTACCCGGGCGCGATCGGGATCAAGCCCGGGTACACCGGGGCGGCCGGGCAGTGCCTGCTGTTCGAGGCGACCAGGAACGGCCACTCCGTCATCGGCGTCACCCTGCACAGCCCCGGCTCCATCAGCAGCGCGAATCCGGCCGACGCCATCCGCATCCTGAACTGGGCCTTCAGCGACCTGAATTAGCTCGGGGACTCGCAACCATGGCAGGAAAGTTTGGGTATTCGTCATTGCTGCCATGACCGGGCGTGGTCAGACTGGTACGCATGCGCACCGTGCTGATGGTCCTGTTCGACCAGGTACAGAGCCTGGACGTGACCGGCCCGCTCGAGGTGTTCACCGGGGCCAACACCTGGCGAGCCAGCCGCGGCGACGGGCCGGCCTACGACATCAGTACCGCGAGCCTCGGCGGCCGCCCGGTCCGGACCTCCAGCGGCCTGCGCGTTACGCCCGACGAGGACCTGCGCGAATTCCGGGTTCCCCGCCCGTGCCTGCTGATCGTGCCCGGGGGAGAGGGATCACGGCAACCCGCCCCCGAACTGACCGGCTGGCTGCGCGCGCACGGCGGCCAGGCGGACCGCCTGGTCTCGGTGTGCACGGGTGCCTTCCTGCTCGCCGCGGCCGGGCTGCTCGACGGGCGGCGGGTGACCACCCACTGGGCCTACTGCGGCTCGCTCGCCGCGAGGTACCCGCAGGTCAGCGTCGAGGAGGAGCCGATCTTCGTCCGGGACGGGAACGTCGCCACCTCGGCGGGCGTCACCGCCGGGATCGACCTCGCGCTGGCCCTGGTGGAAGACGACCTCGGCCGGGACGCGGCCCTGGACATCGCCAGGCACCTGGTGGTGTTCCTGCGCAGGCCGGGCAACCAGGCTCAGTTCAGCGCGCAGCTCGCCGTGCAGCTCGCCAACCGGGAACCCCTCCGCGAGGTGCAGCGGTGGATCGCCGACCACCCGGGCGCGGACCTGTCGGTGGAGACGCTGGCCCGCCAGGCCAGCCTGTCCCCGCGGCAGTTCGCCCGGGCCTTCGCGGCCGAGGTGGGCATGCCGCCGGGCCGCTATGTCGACCGGGTCCGCCTCGAGACGGCCCGGCGCCGCCTGGAGGACACCGCCGACGGGGTCGAGCAGACCGCCCGTTCCTGCGGCTACGGCACACCCGAGGCGATGCGCCGCGCCTTCATCCGCGCCCTGGGCGTCAGCCCGGGCGAGTACCGCCGCCGGTTCCGTTCGCCCGTCATCAACAACTGAGGAGAGTCAATGCAGATCGCCATCCTGCTCTTCGACCGGTTCACCGTCCTCGACGCGATCGGCCCCTACCAGGTGCTCAGCGGCCTCCCTGGCGCCGAGGTGTCCTTCGTCGCCGAACGCCCCGGGCCCATCAGGGACGAGGAAGGCAGCCTGGTAGTCTCCGCCCAGGCCGGGCTGCCCGACGTGCCGCGTCCGGACGTCATCGTGGTGCCCGGTGGCCCCGGCCAGAACGACCAGATGCAGGACGGTCCGGTGCACGAGTGGCTCCGGGCCGCCGACCAGGCGACCACCTGGACTACGTCCGTCTGCACCGGATCCCTGGTCCTGGCCGCGGCCGGCCTGCTGACCGGGCGCCGCGCCACCACGCACTGGCTGGCCATGGACGAGCTCGGCCAGCTCGGCGCGACCCCGGTCACCGACCGGGTGGTGTTCGACGGCAAGTACGTGACCGCCGCGGGCGTCTCCTCCGGCATCGACATGGGCCTGACCCTGGCCGGCCGGATCGCCGGCGACCAGGTAGCCCAGGCCATCCAGCTCATGATCGAGTACGACCCCCAGCCGCCCTACGACGCGGGCTCCCCGGACCGTGCCCCGGCCGAGATAACCGACCGCCTGCGTGCCCGCAGCCGCTTCCTGCTCACCGGCCGCCGCGGCTGACCCCGGCGCCTAGCGCGCCCAGACGTCGGCGAACACGCCCTCGCGCCGGTCGTAGTCGTACCGGTAGATCTCGCGTCCGTCCACGTAGGCGCGCTCCGCCCGGCTCATCACGTCCAGCGGGTCGCCGGACCAGATCACCAGGTCCGCATCCTTGCCCGCGGACAGCGAGCCGATCCGGTCGGCACAGCCGATGATTTGCGCCGGGTGGATCGTCACCGCGCGCAGCGCGGTCACCGGGTCCAGACCCTCCTTGACCGCCAGGGTGACCTGGTGGATGAGGAAGTGGATCGGCACCACCGGGTGGTCGGTGGTGATGGCGATCGTCACCCCGGCGGCCGCCAGCCGGCCCGGGTTGGCCAGCGACCTGTTGCGCAGCTCCACCTTGGACCGGCTGGTGAACAGCGGGCCGATGATCACCGGGATGGACGCGGCGGCGATCTGGTCGGCCAGCAGGTACGCCTCGGTGCCATGGTCGATCACCAGGTCGTAGCCGAACTCCCTGGCCATCCGCATCGCGGTCGCGATGTCGTCGGCGCGGTGGCAGTGCTGCCGCCACGGGATCTCCCGGCGCAGTACCCGGCCCAGCACCTCGAGCTTGAGATCCCGCTCCGCCGGAGCGGAGCCGGCGGGGCCGGCCGTGGCCGCGGCCAGCTTGGCCTGGTAGTTCTGCGCGGCGACGAACGCGCTGCGGATCACCGCGGCAGTGCCCAGCCTGGTCGATGGGGTCTCGTTCCGCTCGCCGTAGACGCGCTTGGGGTTCTCGCCGAGCGCGGACTTCAGCCCGGCCGGCTCGCGCAGTACCATCTCGTCCACGGTGCGGCCCCAGCACTTGATCGCGGCCGTCTGGCCGCCGATCGGGTTGGCCGACCCCGGGTTGACGTTGACCGCCAGCACTCCGCCGGTTATGGCGTCGCGCAGGCCCAGGTCGGCGGGGTTGATCGCGTCGAGCGCGCGTACCTGGGCGGTGACCGGATCGGTCCGCTCGTTGGTGTCCTGGCCCGCCCAGCCCTCGGCCTCCTCGGACACGCCCGCATGGGCGTGCGCATCGATGAAGCCGGGGAGCACCCACTTTCCGGCCGCGTCCACGACCTCCGCGTCAGCTGGCACCGCGAAACCGGGACCCTCGACCGCCGCTATCTTTCCGTCCCGCAGCAGGACGGTCCCGCCGGCGATCGGGTCGCCCTCGATGGGCACCACCCGGCCTCCGGTAATCGCGATGGTCCGCGCCACGCGCTGTTCCTGCAACCCGAGCCTCCGCACCCCAAGCCTCCGCACCCTAGCCGATGTCCGGCTTGTCCAGAAGTAACCCTAAAGCCCGCCTGGATGACGGCGGAGCCGACCTGAAATCGTCGTCCGGGGCCGGGCGGGTAACGCGCCCTTGCCGATCCCCTCGACCTCGTCCGGGCTCAGCTCGACGCTGGCGGCGGCGATGTTCTCCTCGGCGTGCGCGGCCGAGCCGGTACCCGGGATGGGCAGGATCTGCGGGGACATGGCCAGCATCCAGGCCAGCACAATCTGGTGCTGGGTCACACCGTGCCGCCGGGCGGCGGCGACCACGGCGGGGTTCTTGCCGGACTCCTGCACCGGCGCCCACGGCAGGAACACCAGCTGCTCCTGCTCGCACAGGTCGATCAGCGACTCGGACCTGCGGTCGGAGGCGTTGTACCTGTTCTGCACCGACACGATCGGGACGATCTGCTGCGCCTCGCGCAGCTGGCTCTCCGACACGTTGGAGATTCCGACGTGCCGGATCTTGCCCTCGTTCTTCAGCTCGGCGATGGCGCCGATCGAGTCGGCCAGCGGCACCGCCGGGTCGGGGCGGTGGAACTGGTACAGCGGTATCTGCTCGAGCCTGAGCCGCCGCAGGCTGCCCTCGCAGACCTCACGGAGGTGCGCCGGCCGGCCGTCGGCCTCCCAGCGGTTGGGGCCCGGCCGGATCAGGCCGCCCTTGGTCGCGATGACCAGGTCGTCGGAGTACGGGTGGAGTGCCTGGGCGATCAGGGTCTCGCTGACCTCGGGGCCGTAGGAGTCGGCGGTGTCGATGAAGTTGACGCCCAGCTCCACCACCCGCCGGAGCGTGGCTATGGCCTGGTCGCGGCTGGGCGGGTCGCCCCAGATGCCGGGACCAGTGATCCGCATGGCCCCGAACCCCAGCCGGTTGACGGTCAGGTCGCCGCCCACGTCGATGGTCCCGGCCGCCGCGGCGGTTGGCTGCGCGTCCACGCGATACCTCCTCATCGTCACGGTCAGCCTCTCACGTCGTCCCCCCGCGTGCGGGCGTGGGGGGACGACGGAGGGACGGTCCCCGCGTGGCGCGGGAGAGGACCAGCAGTGCGCGCCACGCGGGGAGGACTGGAGGCCTCGCGGGCTAGTGCCGCTTCGTCTTCTTGGGGTGCGCCGCCGCGGGCGGCCCTGCGGACACGGTCACATCGGGCGTGAAATGGGTCGGCAGGACGGGCTGGTCCGGCTGCTGGAAAGCGCCGAGAACCTTGCAGATCCTGACCGATTTCACGTCGACGGAGTCGGGCTGGGCGTGCTTGTCCTCGCACAGCAGCACGATCGTGTATCTCCCCGGTTTTGTCTTTCCGGTGAGCTTGATGAGTAGGTTCTTGCCCTTGCTCATCCGGACCGGCCGGGGCAGCAGTTTCGAGCTGATGACGCGAATGTCGCCCCGCTTGGAGCAGCGCGCGATGACCGCGAGCTTCCCGCCGTCCTGGTAGGTCCACCTGGGGACGACGCGCAGCGTGGCGCTCGGGGCCGACGGCCCGGGCCTGGCGGCCGTCGCGCTGGCTGCAGTGGCCGCGCTGGCCGCCATCGTGGCGGTCAGCCACATCGCGGTGCTTGCCGTCACGGCCGCGATGGCGGCAGCGAAGGTGCGCTTCAATTTTCCCCCCGGCTGGTCAATGTCCCCTGCCGTCCAAGGCTGGCACAATGACCGGCCGAAGTCCGGTAAGCGGCACCCGTTAAGGCGTGTCGCGTAATTCAGGCGTTGATTATCGCCCGGGCTTTGGCGAGTTTAACCGCCTTTTTCAGGCTTTCTATATCGTAGGCGCCGTAATGCCGTTTGCCGTTGACGAAGAACGTCGGGGTCCCGGACACAGTGGACAGGTCGGCGGATTCCAGGTCTTCTTCGACATGCGTTCTCCCCGCGTGCTTGCGCAGGTCAGCGGCGAACTTCTCGGTGTCGAGCCCGAGCGAGTCCGCGTAGCCGACGAGGTCCCGCGGGTGCAGCGCGTCCTGGTGGTCCAGCAGCAGGTCGTGCATCTCCCAGAACGCACCCTGCCGCCCGGCCGCCTCGGCGGCCTCGGCCGCGAGCTGCGCGTTCGGGTGCACGTCGTTCAGCGGCAGGTGCCGCCATACGTACCGGATCTCGCCGTAATCGCGCAGCAGTTCCCGCACGGCCGGCTCGGCCATGCCGCAGTACGGGCACTCGAAGTCGCCGTACTCGACCAGGGTGACCATCGACTCCTCCGGGCCGCGGATGTGGTCCCGGTCCGGGTCCACCGGCACCGCCAGGTCGGTGATGACCTCGGCGGTGCCCAGCAGCGCGCGGAACCTGGCCCGCACCGGCAGCCTGTTCACCAGCCGGAAGATGATCCAGGTCAGGGCCGTCGCGGCCACGACGGCGGACAGGATGCCGAGCTTCGCCTCGGCCAGCGTGTCGCCCTTCAGCGCCAGCGAGGCGATCAGCAGGGACACGGTGAAGCCGATCCCGGCGACAGTCCCGGCGCCCGCCACCGCGCCCCAGCCGACCGAAGGCCGCGCCCGGCCGTGGCTGAGCTTGGTGACCAGCCACGCGCACCCGACCGTGCCGAGCGGCTTGCCCACCAGGTAGCCGATGATGATGCCGAGCGTGAGCGGCGAGGTGTAGGCCCGGGCCAGGAACTCGGTGTTCAGCACGATGCCCGCGTTGGCCAGCGCGAACAGCGGCACGATGACGTAGCTGGTCCACGGGTGCCACAGCTGGGCCAGGCGGTCGTTCGGCGAGACCGCGGTGCGCACCACGTTGCGCGCCGACTGGGCCAGTTCGGCCGTGGGCTGCTCGCGGAACAGCCGGAACGCCTCCGAGGCTTGCTCGAGCGATTCGCGGGTCGCCGAGTAGGCGTAGGTCAGCAGCCCGAAGATGAGCCCGACCACGATCGGGTCTATGCCTGACTTGAGGAACGCCACCCAGGCGGCGATGCCGATCAGGAGGTACAAAGGCCCGTTCCGGACGCCGCGCGCCCGCAGCACCAGGACCAGGGCGATGAACGCGAGCCCGCAGGCCAGCGGGATCAACTTGATGGCCGCGCTGTATGCAGCCGCGATGACCACCAGGCCGGCCAGGTCGTCGACAACCGAGAAGGTGAGCAGGTAGGTGCGAACCCGGTCGGGCAGCCTCCGGCCGACCAGGGCGAGCGCGCCGAGCGCGAACGCGGTGTCGGTCGACATCGACATGCCCCAGGCGTGCATGCCCGGCCGCCCGGCGTTCGCGATCAGGAAGATGACCACCGGCACGGCCATGCCGCCCAGGCCGACGATCAGCGGCAGCGTGAGCCGACTCCGGATCCGCAGTTCGCCCACGTCGAACTCGCGCCGCGCCTCCAGCCCGACGACCAGGAAGAACAGCGCCATCAGCCCGGAATTCACGAACTCGTGCAGATCGAGAGTCACGTTCCAGCTGCCGACGAACACTGATAGCCGGGTTCCCCAGAAGCGGTCGTAGGACGAGATGCTCATGTTCGCCCAGATCAGGGCGAGCACGGTGGCCGCGGCGAGCACCGAGGCGCTGCCGGTCTCGGTGCGCAGGAAGTTGCGCAGCGGCGTCTCCATCCGCCGTACCCAGGCCGTTTTCTGGGAGAACGGCCCCCCGGTTTCCTCGCTGACCTCCGCGTCTTCCGCAGCGGTCTCCTCAGCCGCAGCGGCAGCGGCGGCGGCAGCCATGTCAGCATCAGAGACCTCGATGACGTTAGACGCCTCTGGTGACGATTCACTCATAGCAGCCTCACAGGCGACCCGCGTCGACAATGCGCCGCAGGAAACGCCGGGTCCGTTCGTCCGTCGGCTCACTGAACAACCGGTCGGGCGGCCCCTGTTCCACGATCTGACCGTCGGCCAGGAAACACACCCGGCTGGCGATGTCACGCGCGAAACCCATCTCGTGCGTGGCGATCAGCATCGTCATCCCGCCTTCGGCCAGTTCCCTGATCACGTCGAGCACGTCGGCCACGAGTTCCGGGTCGAGTGCGCTGGTCACCTCGTCGAGCAGCATGAGCCGCGGCCGCATGGCCAGCGCCCGGACGATCGCGACCCGCTGCTGCTGCCCGCCGGACAGCCGGTCCGGGTAGTCTGCCCGCTTTTCGCCCAGCCCGAACCGGTCCAGCAGTTCCGCCGCCTGCGAAACCGCCTCGGCCCGGGACAGGCCGAGCACCTTCATCGGCGCCAGCGTCACGTTCCGCTCCACGGTCATGTGCGGGAACAGGTTAAACGACTGGAACACGATGCCGATGTGCCGCCGGACCGCGTTCTCGTCCATCCCGGGCCTGGTGAGCTCCTGCCCGTCCAGCCAGATCGTCCCCGCGTCGATCCGCTCGAGCAGGTTCACGCAGCGCAGCAGCGTCGACTTGCCGGAACCCGAGGCCCCGATCAGGCAGATGACCTCATGCGGGGCGACGGCCAGGTCCACCCCGCGGAGCACCTCCTGCGAGCCGAACGACTTGCGCAGTCCCTCGATCCGCAGTGCCTCTGACGCGTCTGCGACGCGGGGGGCGTCAGCCGGGCCCGTCACTGAGCCCATCACTGGCCAGCCCCCGCGAGACGGCGCGCCTGGTCACGGCGGATCAGGTGGTCGGTGAACCGGGCCAGCGGGATGGTCAGGATCAGGAACAAGATCGCCGCCACCACGTAGCTGGAGTAGTTGAACACGGTGGAGCTGTAGATCTCCGCGGCCTTGTTCGCCTCGATCGCGCCGAGCAAGCCGACCTGCGCGGTGTCCTTCTGCAGGCTGATGAAGTCGTTCAGCAGCGGCGGGATGATGTTCCTGATGGCCTGCGGCAGGATCACGTACCGCATCGAGGACGACTGCGTCAGGCCGAGCGAGCGGGCCGCCGCGACCTGGCTGCGGTGCACCGAGTTGATCCCGGCCCGGTACACCTCGGCCACGTAGGCCGAGTACGACAGGACCAGCGCGGCCACGCCGTACACCGCCGCCGACTGGTCCGAGATGACCGTGAGCCCCAGCGCCGGGAGGCCGTACCCGATCGCGAAGATGATCAGGATCAGCGGCACGCCCCGGGCCACGTCGACGTATACGGTGGCGGCCACCCGCAGCGGCAGCAGCACCGGCCCGGTGGACTGCCGGATCACCGCGACGGCTAGGGCCAGGATGAGGATCAGGATCTCGGCCGCGACGAACATCCTGATGTTCAGCCACAGCGCCTCGCCGACCGAGTAGTAGCCAGCCTTCGGGTCGCCCACGAAGGACCGCCACATGTCCGTGGGATTGAAGAACGTGTGCCTGACCTGGGCGCTGCCCGGTGCCAGCAGGAAGATGGCCAGCACCACCGCGATCACGACGACGGTGCTCGTGGTGGACAGCGCCACGCCGCGGCGGCTGCTGTCGCCCAGCATCCGCGACCGCCGGGCCGACAGGTCGGGAAGCCCCTGTTCTGGAAAGCGCTGTGCCTCCAACTTACGGCTTGATCGTCGGGACGCTGGTGTAGATCTTCAGGTACTTCGTCGTCAGCTGGGCCAGCGTGCCGTTGCTCTTCAGCGTGGCTAGGGCCTTGTTCACGCAGGTCACCAGGGGGTTGCCCTTGGCGAACAGCAGGCCGTAGTGCTCGCCGGTGGACGGGAACTGGGCCACCATGACCGAGCCGGGGATCTCCGAGGAGGAGATGAACTGGGCGGTCGGCGTGTCGGTGACCAGCGCCGCGATCTGCTTGGTCTGCAGCGCCTGCTTCACGTCGTTGAGCGTCTCGAAGACCTTCGGCGTCTGGGTGGGCTGGATCTGGCTGTTGATGAACTGCAGGCTGGTCGTGCCCACCTGGTCGCCGAACACGTAGGTCTTCAGGTCCGCCGGGCTGTGCTTGGTCACGATCGGGCTGTTCTTCAGCGCCACCAGCGCCTGCTGGACGTCGTAGTAGCTGTCCGAGAACGTGACCGCCTGCGCGCGCTGCGCGCTGTAGGAGATCTCGTTGATGATCCGGCTCAACGCCTGGTGGACCGGCAAGCCGCTGGACCGGACCCGGACAACCCACCTGCAGCGGCTGGACCTCGCAGCATGAAACCCGAAAAATAACCACCAATTAGCCAACAGATTCCGATTGCCCTGCGGGCCGCTCTCGGGGATGAGAATGGTGGTGCGCACGTGGCCCGCCGACGTCGGTAGACCATGGCTTTGCGAGACCGTCCAACAGATTGACGCTGG
>Ga0070699_100000576_pt1 | contig 34772 bp, 34 predicted proteins | sample KBSK1503metaG_FD_65473 | JGI IMG/M metagenome (GOLD analysis project Ga0070699, IMG submission 65473) | Corn, switchgrass and miscanthus rhizosphere microbial communities from Kellogg Biological Station, Michigan, USA - KBS K1-50-3 metaG | ecosystem: Host-associated > Plants > Roots >...
GCCCCCTCGGCCGTCGAAGCCGCCAAGGGCGTCGACGTGGTCCTCACCATGCTGCCGGCGGGCAAGGACACACTCGCCGTCTGGGGCGGCGGCGTTCTGCAGGCCGCCACGCCCGGTACACTCTTCATCGATTCCTCCACCATCGACGTGGCCTCCGCCAAGACGGCGCACCGGCTGGCCGCAGACGCCCAGATGCTCTCGCTCGATGCCCCCGTCTCGGGCGGCGTAGGCGGCGCGGAGGCGGCAACGCTCACCTTCATGTGCGGTGGCGCCGGGGAGGCCTTCGAGAGGGCCAAGCCGGTTCTGGAGGCCATGGGCAAGCGTGTCATCCACTGCGGCGACGCCGGGGCCGGGCAGGCGGCCAAGATCTGCAACAACATGATCCTCGCCGTCAGCATGATCGGCGTGTGCGAGGCGTTCGTGATGGCCGAGAAGCTCGGCCTCTCGCACCAGGCCCTCTACGACGTGACCTCCACCTCGTCCGGGCAGTGCTGGGCCATCACCAGCTACTGCCCGGTGCCGGGGCCGGTGCCGAACGCACCCTCCAACAACGGCTACAAGGCGGGCTTCGCCTCGGCCCTGATGCTCAAGGACCTCAAGCTGGCCCAGGAGGCAGCGTCGGCCGCGGGCGCCACCACGCCCCTTGGCGCGGCGGCGGCGCAGATCTATGCGATGCACAACGCCTGGGGCGAGGGAAGCATGGACTTTTCGGGGATCATCCACCTGATCCGCGGCAAGGGGAGATAGGCATTCATGCAGCTCTATGTTTTCGACGCGTACGGCACGCTGTTCGACGTCCACGCCGCCGCGGAGCGGCAGAAGGACTCGATCGGGCCGAAGTGGAAGGAGCTGTCGCTGATCTGGCGCGCCAAGCACCTGGAGTACACCTGGGTGTACAGCCTGGCGGGCAAGCAGGCCATGTTCTGGATGCTGGCGCAGAGGAGCCTCGACCATGCCATCCAGGAGGTCGGCGGCGGCATCTCCACCGACGTGCGCGCCAACCTGCTCAGGGCCTACCGGGCCATGGACCCCTACCCCGAGGTGCGCGGTGTGCTCGCCGCCCTCAAGGCGCGTGGCGACCGGCTGGTGATCTTGTCGAACGGCGACGCCGACATGCTCACCGACGCGGTGCGAGCGGCCAAGCTCGACGGCGTGTTCGACGCCGTGATCTCGGTGGTCTCGGCCGGCATCTTCAAGCCGAGCCCGAAGGTCTACCAGCTCGTCACCGGTCGGTTCGGCGGCAACCCCGCCGAGGTCTCTTTCCAGTCCTCCAATCGCTGGGATATCGCCGGCGCCAGGGCGTTCGGCTTCCACTGCGTGTGGGTGAACCGGACCGGCGCGCCCGACGAGTACCCCGACCTGCCGCCCAATCGCACCGTGCGCGATCTCGGGGCGCTGCTGGAAGCGTAGGGTGCAAGGCCGCGAAGGCGGCGTTGGAGCGATGCGCTCTCGGAGAGAACGGGGTCAGACCGCTCGCGCTCCATACCGCTGCGGCCGTGTCGCAGGCCGGCGGGGGCGCCCCTGTCTCAGCGCCGCCGCTCGATCAAGGCCGCGCCGACGTAGCCGATGAGCGCAGCCGACAGGCCGAGCAGGTAAGGCGTGGCAAGCCCGAGGCCGAACTTGCCGACCACCCACACGACCATGCCGGCGGCGATGGATGCGTAGGCACTGGCCGGTCCGCCGAACGTCGTGAACAGTGCGAACAGCGTGGCGACGAAGACGCCGGCGCTGCCGAACGCCGAGGCGTTCTCGATGAGCTCGTGGATGCCCTCCGAGGTGAAGGAGAGGATAAACGCGACGATGCTGAGAGCGAGCACGGTCAGCCGTGCGGTCCACAGCTTGGCGGTATCGCTCAACCCGGTGATCACGCGCACGACGATGTTGTGGGACAGCTGGGCGGCAGGGGCATGGAGCGCGGAGTGAACGACCGACAGGTTTGCCGAGATGATCGCTCCCACGAACGCGATGTAGAGCAGCCCCGGCAGGTGCACCTCGGCGAGCCGCGCCACGGTCTGCTCGGCTTCCGGGACGTTCGGAAGGAGCCGGGCGGCCGCCAGACCGAGGAACACCGGGATCATGCCGACGGCGAGATAGACGATGCCGGCCGCCACGGTGCCGATGACCGCCACGTTGGCCGACCGCGCACCGAGAAAGCGCGAGATGATCTCCACGGCCACGATGGTCCCACAGATCGGGACGGCCATCTTCTCGATGGTGTCGAGCAGACCATCCGTGGGGTCGAGCAGGACCAGACGGGTGGCATCGGTCTGCGCGATCACCTCGGATACGCCGCCGGCCTTGACGGCCACGACCGTGCCGAGAATGACGAGCCCGGCCAGAACGACCATGCCTTGAATGAGGTCGGTCACGGCGTCGGCGAGAAGCCCGCCGACGACCGAATACCCCGCCACGAGGACTGCAGCCACGACGATCGCAGTGCGCAGCCCCATGCCGGAGTTGGCGTCCATGACCTGTCCGAACGCGCGCAGCTGCGCCGCCGCCCAGAAGAGCGAGCCGGGCAGGAGGACGAGCACGACCAGACGCTCCACGCCCGGCGAGTAGCGCTGCCGGAACAGGTCTGCGAACGTTGTGATCCCCCGCGACCAGAGCGCGCCCGCGAAGAACAGGCCGACAACGACGATGGCCAGTGCGTAGCCGAACGGGTCCACGAGGGCCCCGGCCAGCCCTTTCTCGTACACCGAGCCGCCGGTGGCGACGATGGCCTCGGCGCCGAAGAACGTGGCGAATACCGAGAAGAGGACGAGACCGCCGCCAAGCTTGCGTCCTGCCAGGATGTAGTCGCTGGCGGTGCTCATGCGCCGTGACACCCAGACGCCGACCAGAAACTGCGCAAGCACATAGCCGACGATGGCCAGCAGCACCCCGTTCATTGCCTTCCCCCTCCCCGAGGCGGCCTCGGCCCAGTCCGCATCCGAGCAATTCCGGTGCCGGTAGCGGGGCCGATGCGCTCTATAGCACGCGCGGCGGAGCACGCGGTGTCCGCGAAGCCACGTCGGCGCGCCGGCGTCCCGCGGAAGGAGCGTCGACACGGGCTACGGCAATGGTGGGGGCTTTGTGCGGGCTGCAAGCGAGGCTCGATGCTCGCGCGGGTATCTGCCGCGTATCGGCGGCGGGGCTACCAGATGTCCTCCTTCTTCTTCGGAATGGCCATCAACATCCTCAAGGCCAGATAGGCCACGAGCCAGCCGCCGACCACCATCAGCGCGTTCATGCCCACCACCTCCTTGTGGCGGCCGCTCTGGATGAGGACCACGAGCATGGCCGTGGCGAATGCGGAGAAGACGGTGGAGCAGACCAGGATGAATGCCCACAGCTCTCTCATGGCGCGCCGTCCGCTTGGCTCCGGATGCCGTTCCTTCGGGAGCCGTATAGCAATGGGCGCGATTCTCGACAAAAGGCCTGCGCGGCCCTCTCTCAGGCATCTCTCCCCGGCGCCCTCGATTGCCGGGGTCAGACCCCCCGCTCGTCGCCGCAATCTTACGCGCTATGACGGAGGCAAGGAACCGACCCCGGTCTGCCGCCCCAAACGCCCCGAGGGCGGAGGGGAGCGAAATCCCGGCGGCGCTGGCGGCCCATCGGTCCGGAGACTCAAATGCCCTTGTTCTTGCGCACGCCCTTGAAGGGTTTCGGGTCAGCCTTCACATCCATGAACTTGCCGGTCTTGTCGTCGCGCTTGGTCCAGGTGCCCGTGACGGAGTTCTTGATCTGCGAGCGGGCCTTGACAGCGCCCACGCGGCGGTCATCGCCAGCGGTCTTGTTCTTCGCCATGGGGCAGGTCCTTCTGAGACACGGCATGCGATCCATGCCGCTGCCGTCAGACTGTCATGACTCGCCCCTTAAGTCGAATCGCGTCGGAGGGCGGATCCCTCGCGACGACCGTCACGAGAAATCGCAATCGTGGAGGCGAAGGGGCTGGCCTCCGATCGATCAACCCACCACCTCGTCCGTCACGACGTTGAACTTCGCCAGCCGCGTGTGGCCGAAGCTTGTCGAGAGCGCCACGTCGGTGGCGTCGCGTCCGCGCGCCATCAGGATGCGGCCGATGCGGGGCATGTTGTGGCGCGCATCGAAGGTGTGCCAGCGCCCGCTGAGGTAGGTTTCGAACCAGGCGCTGAAGTCCATTGGCTCCGGCACCGGCGGCACGCCGATATCGCCCAGATAGCCGGTGCAGTAGCGCCGCGGGGATGTTCATGCACCGGCACAGGGTGATCGCAAGGTGCGCAAAATCGCGGCACACCCCGCGCTGCTCGCGGAATCCCTCCCAGGCCGTCCGTGTGGCAGAAGCGTGCTGGTAGCCGAAAGTGAGGCGGCTGTTGACGTAGTCGCAGATCGCCTGCACGCGCGCCCATCCCGTCGGCCCTTCGCTGAACAGCGACCAGGGCGAGGTTTGAGAGATGGTCGGTGTCGCAGTAGCGGCTGCCGAGCAGGTAGACCAGAACGTCATCGGGCAGCTTCTCGACCGGAATCTGCTCGGCCTCCGGCGCCACCTCGTCGGGGAGGCCGCTGTCGTTGATGACAAAGTCGCTGGAGATGGTGACGGGGCCTGCTGGCGCGGCGATGCGGCTGCAGACGTTGCCGTAGAGGTCGCGGTAGTGCTGCACCGGCATGGGCGGGTCGAGCACCATGACGGCGGGCCCCGCAAGGTCGTCGAGCCGGCTCGGGTGCAGGCTCAGCATCAGCACCATCGGCGTCGGCCGCGGGCACTCGTAGGCGATCTCGTAGCCGGCGCGAATCAGCATCGCACACCTCCTGGCCCATCTCCTGCCCCTGAAGGCAGACGGAGCCACCGGCCCAAAAGGTGTGCAAGATCGCTGCCACGGCGGCTCCAGGCTCCCCTGGGCCGCCGTGCTGCAATCCTAGGCGCCCTTGCTGCCGGCGAACGGCCAGCTGCCCACCGCGGCATTCACGGTGCCGGATATCCGGTCGCCGTCGATGTCGCCCGCGAACTCCAGGGTCAGCGGCATGGGGTTCTTGATGTTGGCCTTCCAGGACGCCGCGTTGCCGGCGATCTTGCCGTCGTAAATGTCCACGGCGTTGCCGTCCTCGGCGCTCATCGTACCAGTCAGGGCCGCGCCGGACACACCAAGCGAAAGCGTCACCTTGCGCTCGCCGATGGGGGTCTGCATCGCCAATTTCCAGGTGCCGGCGGCGGACATGAGCTTCTCCCTCTGTTTCAGTGGCGGCTTCCGATGCCGTCTGCAGCGCATGCAACATATACCAGCGTGGCCAACGTGCCTACCTGAGGAAAGACTTGCCCGCGGCCTCGGCCTCACCGGACGGCTGCATTGCCGCGGAACCGAGGCTATGATGCTCAAGGAGCCGCAAGGCGGCGACCCGAGACGACGGATCGAGCCGAGGAGACGCCCCATGCGCCCGGCGCGCTTCACGAAGACTGGGCTGTTCGCGTTGCTTTTCGTGGGCTTGGCGCCCGTCCCGTCGCTGTGGGCCGGCCAGGCCCGTCTCGTGGAGGAGGCGGGCCCGGACCGGGTGGACCAGGTGGTGGTCGAGACGAGCGATGCCAGCGCGGATGAGGTGCTGGCGGCGCTGGCGGCACATTTCGGGTTTGCCGTGGAGCGCAGCGCGCCGTCGGGCCAGACGGTCCGCTTTTCGGGCCGCCTCTCGGGATCGCTCGACCAACTGCTAGAGCGGCTGTTGCGTCACGAGGGGCACGTGATCGTGCGCTCCGCGGAGGCGCGGAGCGGGATCGCCCGGGTGGTCCTGATGGAGGCCAAGGGCGGGACGACGCCGGCCCCCACCGTCGCCGGTCCGATCGCGGCCCTCAGGGCCCGGGCGGCCTTCATGGAGGGCAAGTAGGCCCGCCTGCGGCCGGCGGGCCGAAGCTGCCGCTACAAGCCACGCGCCCAGGCCCCCAGCCCCCATACCACCCAGATCGCCGGGGCCAGGAAGGTCCCGAAGGGAAGTCTCTCGGCCGCCGATAGGCGTCCGCCCCGCAGGGCGGCCAGGGCGATGGCGAAGCTCAGTGCCGCTGCCGCGGACAGCAGCACCATATCGGCCAGGTGCTCCCAGCCGATCCAGGCGCCGCCGGCCGCCGCCAGCTTGACGTCGCCCAGGCCCAGCCCCTCGCGCCCGCGCAGGCGCCAATAGGCCTCGCGAACCAGCCAGAAGACGGCCCCGCCGAGGCATGTCCCGATCACGTGGTCCAGATTGACCAGCTCGCTGCTCCAGGGATCGAGCAGATACCCCGACGCCAGCAATCCGGCAGGGATGGCCGGCAGGGACAGGACATCCGGAATCGTAAACCGCTGCGCGTCGACCAGGGCGATGGCCAGCATCGCCCAACCGAGCAGGCACGACACCAGCGCCGTCACGGGGCTGAGGACATAGAACGAGACGCCGGCGATACCGACGCCGCACGCCACGGCCGTCGCACCGGCGGCGCCCACAACACGCTCCATGCGACTGCCACTCCGATGGCGAGCGCGGCGGGTCTCGCCGCGAGGTGCGGCGGCAACCGCCGGTCGGGCACAGACTCCCTACTGCCCCCTGCTGACCCCCTGTCGACGGTTCCATTTATCCTTGCCTAACCGTTAATTCTATGGATATTTCGCGGCCGAACCTGTGCGAGCGGCTGTCCCCGCAGAACCTCGACCAAGGCGATGCAGAGACCGGACGAGCGCGAGCTCCGCGAGCAGTTGGCGCGGCTCCGGGCCGAGCACCGGGAGCTTGACGGCCTGCTCTTGGCCGAGGTCACCTCGCCGCTCTGCGACCAGCTGCAGATCAAGCGGCTCAAGAAGCGCAAGCTCGCCCTCAAGGACAAGATCGCCGCCATCGAGGACCAGCTGCTGCCCGACATCATCGCCTGACGAGATCTGCACAAGAACCGATGCGGCAATCCCCGACAGTCGGGCGTCGGGCCTCGGCTGTGGCAAAGACCAGACAGGTCGATGAGCGCGTCCAAGCTTGCCGGCGGCCGACGCCCGACTGCTGCACCGAAGCTTGCGGCTTGCCACCCGGCTTGATGTCCCGTAAGTGGCAGGGCGCACTGTAGCTTGAAGTCTGGAGCCGATGGCCCAGCATCCCAAAGTCGGCATCATCATGGGCAGCCGGTCCGACTGGCCCACCATGAAGCGCGCCGCCGACGTGCTGGCGGAGCTGGGCGTGGAGCACGAGACCAGGGTGGTGTCGGCCCACCGCACGCCGGAGCGGCTCTACGAATACGCCAGGACGGCCAAGGCCCGCGGCCTCAAGGTGATCATCGCCGGTGCCGGCGGCGCGGCGCACCTGCCGGGCATGACGGCCGCGATGACGACGTTGCCCGTGCTGGGCGTGCCGGTGGCCAGCGAGGTCATGTCGGGCCAGGACAGCCTGCTCTCCATCGTGCAGATGCCGGCCGGCGTGCCGGTCGGCACGCTTGCCATCGGCGGGGCTGGTGCCGCCAATGCCGGGCTGCTGGCGGCGCAGATCCTGGCGCTCGGCGACGACGATCTCGCTCGCCGCCTGGAGGCGCTGCGTGTCAGGCAGACGGCGGCCGTGCCCGAGACCCCGCACGACGATGCCTGAGAGAGACTCGATCCTGCCGCTGGCGCCCGGCTCCACCGTCGGCATCCTGGGCTGTGGCCAGCTGGGGCGCATGCTGGCCATCGCGGCCGCGCGGCTCGGCCTCAAGACCCACGTCTATTGCGACACCACCGGCCCGGCGTTCGATGTCGCCACGGCCACCACCCAGGCGGCGTTCGAAGACGAGGCGGCGCTCGCCCGCTTCGCGCGCGCCGTGGACGTGGTGACCTACGAGTTCGAGAACGTGCGGGTGGAGTCGGCCCGCATCCTGGCCCGCAGCGTGCCGGTGCGGCCGTCGCCCAAGGCGCTCGAGGTAGCGCAGGACCGGCTGGTCGAGAAACATTTCATCGGCGCGCTCTCGATCCCGGTGGCGCCCTTCGTCGCCGTCGACGGCCCGGAGGCGCTGGGCGGGGCGCTGCAGCAGCTCGGAGGCCCGGCGATCCTCAAGGCCCGCCGGCTGGGCTACGACGGCAAGGGCCAGGCGAGCCTGGCGCCGGGCGGTGACGTGGGCGGGGCCTGGGCGGCGGTCGGCGGCGTGCCCAGCGTGCTGGAACGGCGCGTGGCGTTTCATTGCGAGGTTTCGGCGCTCCTCGTGCGCGGGCTCGACGGCCGGACGGCCGCCTACGACTGCCCGGTGAACGTCCACGAGAACGGCATTCTGCGCCGGTCCACAGTCCCGTCGGGCCTACCCGAGGCCGACCTCGCGCAGGCGTGCGCCATCGCCGCGCGCATCGCCGAGGCGCTCGACTACGTTGGCGTGCTGGCCGTGGAGATGTTTCACCTGGGACCGGATGCGCCGGCATCCGCCCGCCTGATGGTCAACGAGATCGCGCCGCGCGTCCACAACAGCGGCCACTGGACCATCGAGGCCTGCGCCGTGAGCCAGTTCGAGAGCCATATGCGCGCCGTGGCCGGCTGGCCGCTGGGCTCCACCGAGCGGCACAGCGACGCCGAGATGGTCAACCTGATCGGCGAGGAGGCAGACGCCTGGCTGGAGCTGGCCGCCGAGCCCGGCGCCTCCCTCCACCTCTACGGCAAGCACCATGCCCGCCCTGGCCGCAAGATGGGCCACGTGACGCGGCTTCGCCGGCGGCCGGCGCCCGGCGCCTCGCAGTAAATGGGGTCAAAGGCGCGCAGGAATATCGCTCGGCCGGCTCCCGCCTCTGCCGCCGCGACATCCCCTTCGATCCGGTGGAACGGGGCGTCAAAACAGGATAACCACAGTGGACGTTCCGGAGACCGTCGGCTCGATGCCATGTGCCCGGCCCTGTCTGGACAGCTGGAGGAGAGCATGACCGAGGTCGCATTCGCGGAGCACCGCGTTGAGCTGGACAGCGGCCCGGTGATCTACCTAAAGGGCGGCGAGGGGCGGCCCATCCTGCACCTGCACCCCGCCGGCGGCCCGCGGGTGACGCCGGCTACGGCGATGCTGGCGCGGCGGCACACCTTCTACATGCCGACGGTGCCAGGCTGGAACGGCACCCCGGTGCACTCGACGGTGGGCTCGATGGGGGACCTGGCCGACCTGGCGGCCAAGTTCGTCCGCACCGTCATCGGCGGCCCCTGCGATGTGGTGGCCGAGTCGTTCGGCGGCTGGCAGGCACTGTGGCTGGCGGTGCGCCACCCCGATCTGGTCGGGCAGCTGGTGGTGCAGGCGCCCGCGGGGCTGCGCACCGAGGGCACCGGCGGCCTCCCCACCGACCCGGAGGCGCGCCGGCGCAAGCTCTACGCCGTGACCGAGCGGGCGCCCAAGCAGGGTCTGCCGCCCGAGGTGCAGGCGGAGAACATGCGCCTGTACGCCCGCTACTCCGGCGGTGTCATCCTCGACAAGGCGCTGTTGGACGCCCTGCCCGGCATCAAGGCGCCCACGCTGATCCTGTTCGGCACCCTTGACGAGGTGGTGCCGCTCGACACCGCGCGCCGCCTCACCGCCGGCATCCCCCAGTCGCGCCTCACCTACATCGACGGCGCGGCCCACGTCCCCGAGTTCGATCAGCCTGAGCGGGTCGCTCGCCTGATCGGCGCCTTCATGGAGCACGGCGAGGGATTTCTCGTGCGGCGGCCGGCGGGATAGGCGGAGGACCGCAGCAATATTGCCCGGAAAGATGGCTGTATGGCCTATAAAAAAACTCATTTCTGCGAATTTGCAACGACTCGTGCCACCTTCCCCACAGAGCAACTGTCCTGAGGGCGAGCACTAACTGGATGCGTTCAGAATAGTCGGTGCATACGCATAAGTGGATTCGAGAGACCGCAATGACCGATCTCGGCGCCGGCGCCGCCGCTCATCGCAACTTAGGATTTGCCCATCTCGATGCCATGCGGGCCGTGGCGGCATGCGTTGTCGTTCACAACCATTGCTGGAACATTCTGGTGCGCAATTACCAGAGCGGCGACGGCATCCTGTGGAAGATACCCTACATGCTGGCGGGGCTTGCACCTGACGCTGTGATCGTTTTTTTTGTCATCAGCGGCTTCTGGATCACCTCCTCGGTGGTTGGCAGGGTCGAGCGGGGGGCGTGGAGCTGGCAGGACTACGCCATCGACCGGCTATCCAGGCTTTGGCTCGTTCTGATTCCGGTGGTCCTGCTGGGCAGCCTGCTCGACGCCATCGGCCGTTATGGTCTCGGCGTTCCATTGTACCTGGGGACGCAAGGCGCCCGGTTTCAGACGATCGACGTGGCCGATCACTTGAGTCTCCCGATCGCAATCGGGAACATCCTATTTCTTCAAACACTTGTGGTGCCTACGGTCGGATCCAACGGTCCATTGTGGAGCCTTGCCAACGAGTTCTGGTATTATTTCTGGTTCCCCGCCTTCTTCATGCTTTGGCAGCGCAAGGGCGCAAATTTGATGATCGCCCTGATTGCGCTTGGCACCATGTTTCTGTTCAGCAGCTTGGTCATAGGCTTTGGATGCTGGCTGCTGGGTAGCTTGGCCTTTTTCCTGTTGCCTTCCACAAAGGCCATGTTGACGGCTCGGCCCTCTTTGCGCCGTCCGTCCCTGTTTCTTGGCGGTGCCGGCCTTGTGTGTGCCCTTGTGATTCCTCGCTTGTTGCATTTTACGTATGCCGCGCACAGCATCGTCGTGGCGTTGGGAATGATGGTCGCTGTTCTGGCCATGAGTGCAGCCAATTGTCGTTTGCCGCCAGTGGTTGGGTGGCTGGCGGCATACGGCGCCAATGCGTCCTACTCCCTGTATGCGCTGCATTTTCCGGTCATGATGCTGATAGCCGCCTTGTTCGTGGCGCATCGCCCCCTCGACCCGAGCGTTGGCTCTTTGTTGCTCTGTCTTTTGATTTGGGCGGCGCTTGTGGCGGTCGGCTACTTGTTTTCTTTGATTGCCGAACGGCCTACCCCGGTTGTGCGGGCAAGAATGAAGGCTCTGCTGAAGGGCTTGGCGGGCCGCAGGATCTAGCGGATCTCGCGAAGACCTGGAGCCGTCTGCGGGCGGGAAAATCGGTTTGAGCAGCCGCGCGCATCTGCATTGGGTGTGGCCGCCAATCCCAGGCCCATGGCTTGGCAATGGCTTGGCTTCATCCCCGGATGCCGTCCCCCTCTTGCATTTGTGCGTAATGTGATACTGGAGGACAGTGGGCGCAGTTCGCCGGAATCACCGCAGAGGGGCCCGTAGCTCAATGGTTAGAGCCGGCGGCTCATAACCGTCTGGTTGCAGGTTCGAGTCCTGCCGGGCCCACCATCGGTCGAAGGGGTCAGACCCCTCGCCTCAATCCTCTCGTTCGAATATCGGCCTTGGAGGCGAGGGGTCTGACCCCGTTTTCTCCAGAGGAGAGGGGCTGACCCCTTCCTTCGTCAAAGCTCCCTCGCCTCGGGCAGCACATGATCGCGGAACAGCTCCATGCCGCGCCGGACGATGGCGTCGGGGATGTTGCCGATCTGCATGTTGATGATGAAGTGGCCGTTGCCGAGCTCGGCATTGACGCGCTTCATCTGCTTGAGCACGGTCTCGGGGCTGCCGCACAGCACCGAGCCCGCCTCGATCATGTCGTCGATGGTGCGCTCCTTCAGCATGGAGAGCCGGTTCACGAACCCCTCGCCGTGCGCCGCGTGCGACTCGCCGAAGAAGCGCGACTTCTGGATCACGAGGCGCTGCGCGTCGCGGATCGGGTGCATCAGGATGCGGTGGAAGTAGCGCTGGCCCTCGCCCAGATAATGGCGCGCCTCCTCGTCGGTCTCGGCGATCAGCGTATTGTAGCCCAGGACGATGTGGTCGCGCGTCGGCTCCAGCCCGTGGGCGCGCGCCGAGGCGCGGTAGGTGTCGATGCAGCGGCGCGCCACCTTCAGGTCGGCGATCAGCGTCATGGCCATCGTGGCCCGCTGCCTGCCGGCGAAATCGGCCGACTCCTCGTTGCTGGCCGACATCAGGATGGGCGGATGCGGGCGCTGCAGGGGGCGCGGCCAGATCGACACGGAAGGGTACTGATAGTATTCGCCCTCCCAGCCGAACGGCTCAGGCTCCGTCCAGGCCTTGACGATGAGCGCCGCCGCCTCGCGCAGGCGCCCGCGCGATTCGTCGGGCACGACATTGTAGGCGATGTACTCGTGCGGCACGCCGCGGATCATGCCGGCGATCAGGCGCCCGCCAGAGAGCACGTCCAGCATGGCATACTCCTCCGCCACCCGGATCGGGTTGAGGAGCGGGATAAGGTTGCCCAGCATGGCCAGCCGGATATTCTTGGTCCGCTGGGCCAGGATGGCGCCGATCAGGTTGGGGTTGGCCATCAGGCCGTATGGGCTGAAGTGGTGCTCGTTGCACCCCACCCAGTCGAAGCCGCACTCCTCCGCGAACGCCATCGTGTCGATGTAGCTGTCGTAGAGCCGCTTGCCGCGCTCGGGGTCGAAGCCGGCATTGCTCACCGGCCATTGCGGCGGCGCCTCGGTGAGCTCGGTCCACGGCATCAGGTGGAAGAAGGAGAACTTCATGAGGCCTCTCGCGGGCGGCTGAGCTGTCGGCGCTTGTCCAGGGGCATCGGCGGCATGGGTCTAGGCGGGTTGTGAGCCCGCAGAGCCCTGTGGCGGGACACTGCCGGCCAACGTAGCGTTCCAGCGCTCGCAGGCGTCGAACGCATCGATGATCCGCCGATGGCGGGCAAGCAGCCAGTCCCTGGTCTCCATGTGCGTGAACACGTAAAGCTCGCGCCGGCGGATCGCCTCCACCACGCGCTCCCCCACCTGGTCGGGCTCCAGTCCGGTCTCCAGCTCCTTCTGGAACGGATTGTTGCCGGGCTCCTCGTAGGGGCCGCCGAAGCGGTCGGGGCGGTTCTCCCCGGAGACGTAGATATGGGTCCTGACCGCGGCGGGGGCGAGAACCGAGGCCCCTATGGGCGTATCGGCGAGGTCGTAGGCCAGCGATTCCGTCAAGGCCACCACGGCGAACTTCGTTGCCGCGTAGGCGCCGCTTCGCCGCTCGCCGCGCACGTTGAAACCCGCGATCGACGCCGTGTTGACGATGTGGCCCTCCTGGCCGTGCGACCGGATGAGGGGGAGGAATGTCTCGATCCCATGGATCACACCATGCAGGTTGACGCCGATCGTCCAATCCCACTCGCTGGGGCTGAGGTCGGCGATCGAGCGGCCGTGGATGGTGACCCCGGCGTTGTTGCAGGCCACATGCAGCGTGCCGAACGCCGTCACGGCCTGCTCGGCCGCATGGCGTACCGATGCGCGGTCCGAGACATCGGTGATCACCGCGATGGCGGGGCCTCGCCCAAGACTTTGCACGTCTGCCAGCGCCGCATCCAGCCGGTCACCGCGGATGTCGCACAGAGCGACCGCCATGCCATGGCGCGCGAAGGTACGCGCGAGGCCCAGGCCGATGCCCGAGCCGGCCCCGGTGACGATGGCCGTCCTGCCCTCCAGCTGGCGCACTCGTGCTCTCCCCGTGGTGTCGTTGCGCTGCACTCTCCGGCCCGGCCTTGCGGGTGTCAACGCGGGAATGCGATGGCGTGTCGGGGTCGCAGCCCTCTGCCCCAGCGGTCGCTTTCTGCACGAACGCCATGCGCGAAGGGTCGGACCCCGGCTCGCGGCGGGCATGGACGCTTGCCCGGTCGTCCATTACCGTCAGTGTCTTGGAATAGGCAGTGCGGCTGGAAATCCTGCGCCAAGGGCAGGAGCGTCTGCCGAGGGGAGGAGGCATGTTCCGGATCAAGAGCCCGCAGGACGCGGGGGCCGCCGTCGTTTTCATGGTCATTGGCCTGGCCGGCGCCTACCTCGGCAGCGATCTCGCCTTCGGCACGTCCGCGCGCATGGGGCCCGGCTATTTTCCCATCATCCTGAGCTGGACCATCTTCGCCATCGGCGTGATCGTCGGCCTCAGGGGCCTGACCATCGAGGGGCCGGCCATCGAGCCGGTCCAGCTGCGGCCGCTGCTGGTCATCATCGCCGCGATCGTCGCCTTCGGCTACCTGGTCGAGAGACTGGGCCTCGCCATCACCGCCGCCTTGCTCACCGTGCTCGCCGGCTACGCGCGCCGCGACGTGAGCCTCTGGGAGACGCTGCTCCTCGCTGCCGGGCTCGCCGTCTTCAGCGTCGCCCTCTTCGTCTACGGGCTGTCGCAGCCGTTTCCCGCCTGGTGGGGCCGGTAGCATGGAATTCGATCTTCTGCACAACCTGGCCACCGGCTTCACCGCGGCAGCCTCGCTCAAGAACCTCGGCTTCGCTTTCCTGGGGTGCCTGCTCGGCACCCTGATCGGCGTGCTGCCCGGCATCGGACCGATCCCCACCATCGCCATGCTGCTGCCGATCACCTTCGGCATCGACCCGCTGTCATCCCTGGTCATGCTGGCCGGCATCTACTACGGAGCGCAGTACGGCGGCTCGACCACCTCGATCCTGGTCAACATCCCCGGCGAGGCGGCCTCCATCGTCACCTGCATCGACGGGCACGAGATGGCCAAGCAGGGCCGCGCGGGGGCGGCGCTGGGGGTGGCGGCGCTCGGCTCGTTCTTCGCCGGCACGGTGGGCACCGTGTTCATCGCCGGCTTCGGTCCGCCGCTGGCGGCCATCGCCCAGCAGTTCAACTCGCCCGACTACTTCTCGCTGATGGTGCTGGGCCTCGTCACCGCCGTGATCCTGGCGCACGGCTCGGTGCTTAATGCGTTCGGCATGGTGCTGGTTGGCCTGCTGCTGGGACTGGTGGGCACCGACGTGAACAGCGGGCTCACGCGCTACACCTTCGGCATCCAGGAAATCTGGGAGGGTATCGACTTCGTGCCGATGGTGATCGGCATGTTCGGCGTCGTCGAGATCATCCGCAATCTCGAGCAGACCGAGCTGCCGCGCCCGCACGTCAAGGCCAGCATGAAGGACCTCTGGCCGAGGGGGCAGGACTTCCGGGACGCCTGGCCCGCGGTGCTGCGCGGCACTGGCCTCGGCTCGCTGCTGGGCATCCTGCCGGGCGGCGGCGCGGTGCTCGCCTCGTTCGCCAGCTACACGCTGGAGAAGAAGGTCGCGAGCGACCCGAGCCGGTTCGGCCGGGGTGCCATCGAGGGCGTGGCTGGGCCCGAATCCGCCAACAACGCCGCGGCTCAGACCTCGTTCATTCCGCTGCTCACCCTGGGGCTGCCGTCCAACGCCATCATGGCGCTGATGATGGGCGCCATGATCATCCAGGGCATGCAGCCCGGCGCCGCGGTGATGACCAGCCGGCCCGAGCTGTTCTGGGGCATGGTCGCCAGCATGTGGATCGGCAACCTGATGCTGCTCGTCATCAACATGCCGTTGATCGGCATCTGGGTGCGGCTCTTGTCCGTGCCCTACCGCCTGCTCTATCCGGCCATCCTCCTGTTCTGCGTGATCGGCATCTACGGCACCAACACCAGCCCCGGCCAGCTGGCGCTCTGTGCCGTGTTCGCGGCGTTCGGCCACGTCCTGGTGCGGTTCGGCTGCGAGCCGGCGCCCCTGGTGCTGGGGTTCATCCTGGGTCCGTTGATGGAGGAGAATTTGCGCCGCTCGCTGGTCATCTCCCGCGGCGACCCCATCGTGTTCATCGAGCGGCCGATCTCGGCGGTGCTGCTGGCGACCACCGTGATCATGGTGCTCGCCCTCATCGTCCTGCCGCAGTTCCGACGCACTCGGAAGGAGGCGTTCCAGGAGTAAGACGTGCCGGTGTCGGGCTCGGAGGGTCTGACACCTTGCCGAGAGGAGGAGGAAATGACGCAAGGATCGATACTGCGCCCCTGGCTGCGCTCCCTTGGGCTGGCCTTGGCCCTGTCCGCCGGGCTGATGACGGCGGGCACCGCCCGCGCGCAGGACTACCCGAGCCAGGACATCCGCCTCGTTTGCGCCTTTCCCCCGGGCAGCGGCGCCGACGTGCTGGTACGCTACTTCGCCGACAAGCTGCGGCCCATCGTCAACCGCACCGTGATCGTGGAGAACAAGGCGGGTGCCGGCGGCAATATCGCGGCGGAGTATGTCGCCAAATCGAAGCCCGACGGCCACACCATTTTCGTCCACGCCGGCACGGCGGTGGCGGCCAACCAGCACCTGTTCCGCAAGCCGCCGGTGGACGCCGGCAAGGCCTTCCGCATCGCCGCCACCATCAACCGCCAGCCCTGGATGCTGGTGGTGGACGCCAAGAGCCCCTACCGGTCCGTCGCGGACCTGACGGCTGCCATGAAACAGAAGGGCGACAAGGCGAGCTATGCCACCGCCGCGCCCACCGGCCGGATCATGGGCGAGATCTACAAGAACGCCTATGGGCTCGCCGCGGTCGAGGTGAGCTACAAGAGCGCGCCGGATTCCCTGAACGAGCTGACCAGCGGCAAGCTCGATTTCGGCATGCATGATCCGGTGTTCTCGCTGGCCCAGCAACGCGAGGGGCGGCTCAGGATCCTGGCCGTCAGCACCGCAACGCGCCTTGCCGCCAGCGCCGACTTGCCGACCATGACCGAGCTCGGCGTCCCCATGGACCTCACCGGTTGGTGGGCGGCGATCGTGCCCACGGGCACGCCCAAGCCGGCGATCGGCAAGATCCATGAGTGGTTCGTGCAGATGGTGTCGTCGGACGAGACCAGGGCCTTTCTCAACAAGTTCGGCGGCGACCCCTACATCAACACGCCGGAGCAGGGCCAGGAGCTGTTCGAGAAGGCCATCAAGGAGTGGGGCGAGTACGTGCGCGTGGCCAAGATCGAGCCGCTCGGCTGACGCGCGGCGCGGGGAAGAGCATGCCTGTCGCATTGCCGTGGGGTTTCGCCGCACGCCATGCTACAGGCCGCCAAGGGAGGACTGACATGAAGATGCTGAGAAAGATCCAGATTCTCGCGGCCGGCGCGCTGGCGCTGGCCGCCGCTTTGGGCGGCGCCGGCGAGGCGCGGGCGCAGGAATACCCGAGCCAGGACATCCGCCTGATTTGCGGATTCCCGCCGGGCAGCGGCGCCGACGTGTTCGTGCGCTATTTTGCCGAGAAGCTGCGGCCGATCGCCGGGCGCACCGTCATCGTCGAGAACAAGCCTGGCGCTGCGAGCAACATCGCCACCGAGTACGTGGCCAAGTCGAAGCCCGACGGCCACACCATCTATCCCTTCGCGGTCACCACGGTGGCGGCCAGCATGCATCTCTTCAAGAAGCCGCCGGTGGACGTGGGCAAGGCGCTGCGGGCGGTGGCGTCCACCAGCAATCTTGCGTTCGTGCTCACGGTGGGCGCCAACAGCCCCTACAAGACAGTGGCCGAGCTGACCGAAGCCATGAAGAAGAAGGGCAAGGATGCCAACTACGCCGTGGCCGCCAACCCTGGCCGCATCATGGGCGCCATCTACAAAGACAAGGCCGGTCTTGCGGCCACCGAGGTGCAGTACCGCACCGCGCCGGACTCCCTCAACGAGATGGAGAACGGCCGCATCGACTACGGCCTGCACGATCCGGTGTTCGTGCTGGCGCAGGTGCGCGCCGGGCGGCTGCGCCCGCTTGCGGTCAGCACCGCGGAGCGGCTGGCGGCGGCGCCCGATATTCCGACCATGACTGAATCGGGCATTCCCATGAACCTGGCGCTGTGGTGGGGCGTGATGGTGCCGGCGGCCACGCCGGACCCGATCGCCAACAAGATCAACCAGTGGTTCAAGGAGCTCGTCAGCTTGCCGGAGACCAAGAAGTTCCTCAACGATTCCGGCGCCGACCCCATGATCCGCACGCCCGAGGAGGCGCAGCGGATGTTCGTGACCGCCATCAAGGAATGGGGCGACTACGTCCGCATGGCCGGCATCGAGCCGCAATAGAGCGGTGTCGTATTGGGGTCAGACCTGACGCCGTCGCCAGCGCGAAGCGGGCGTTCACGGCCGTGCTCCCACGCGCACCAGCACGGCGCGGCGCCCGCCGGGTGCCAACGGAGGGAGCGAGGCGGGCCCGCGGCTCGGGCACCCGGCCCTCGACGGAGGGCCTGCGTCGGACCCGCCGCGGGTTCATCCGTGGTTCAGTAACGCGCGGCCAAGCTGGCGCCGGAGTGCCGAGGGCCGCGGGGTATCCCGTGCAGCGCCGGTGGCGGGAGACAGCCGCGCATGGACGATGGTGGACGCGTGCCGCAGAGCGGTTTGTCCGTCGGCGCCGGCGTTCCCTATGTGGTCGCGGCGGAGCTGGCCGGCGGCGGCGCCGGACTCCTCGTCATCGCGCTCTTCGCCTATATGAGGGCGTCGTTGCCGCGCCTGCTGCGCACTGCGGCCTGGCTTCTGAGGGGGCGGGAGCATCTGGAGCGCAAGCTCGTGGCGGCGGGCGTCGCCCCGGGGCTGTCGCTGAGCCCGCGCCTGACTGGCCTTCTCGAGCGGGCGTCCGCGCAGGGGCGGCCGGTCTACCTGGCGAGCCGCGGGTGCTCGCCCCTGCTGCAGGTCTTGGCCGAGAGCCACACGGCCATTACCGGAACAATCGTCGTCCCCAACGGCGTGGCTTCCCGGCGCGGCTTGGCCTACTTGCTCGACTGTTTCCCGCAAGGCTACGACGCTGTCGCGAGCCGGCGGGGCGCGATCACCGTCGTCCGGCATGGGCCTCCCGGCGCGCTGAGGGGAGGGCTCGCGCCGGAGCCGGCAGCCGGTGCGGAAGCTCCACGCGTCTCGGTGCTGCTGGAGCTGGCCAGGAGCCTGCGGTTGCACCAGTGCGTCAAGAACGTGCTGGTGTTCGTGCCTCTTCTCCTCAGCGGCCGCTTTACGATGCTGTCGGAGGTCAGGGAGACCCTGCTCGCGTTCATTGCCCTGACGTGCGTCGCCTGCGGCACATACATGCTCAACGACATCTGGGATGTGGCGGACGACCGCGCCCACTGGTCGAAGAAGGAGCGGCCGATCGCCAGCGGGCGCGTGTCCGCTGCCACCGCGCTTGGCCTTGCGCTGCTGCTGGTCCCCGCCGGCCTGGCGCTGACCGCCGCAATCTCGTTGGCGACCTGCGTCGTCCTCCTGCTCTATCTGGCGCTGACGCTCGCCTATTCCCTGCGCGTGAAGGCTATTCCCTTCCTCGACGGCTTCACGCTAGCCACGCTCTTCACCATCCGTCTCGGCCTCGGCGTGGTGGCTGCGGACGCGCCGCCGTCGCCCTGGCTGTTCGTGTTCTCGATGTTCCTGTTCTCCTCGCTCAGCTACGCCAAGCGGTACACCGAGATCAGCCGGGCTATCGAGCGCAAGGCCGCAGGGCTGAGCAGCCGGGGCTATCGCCCGGCCGATGCTCCCATGGTGCTGACGGTGGGCTTGGCTGCGGGCGTCGGCGCCGTCCTGATCATGGTCCTCTACATTGTGGAGGAGGCGTTCCGGAGCAGCTTCTACGGGACCACGGCGGCGCTATGGGGGTTTCCGCCCCTCGTATTCCTCTTTATCATCCGCATCTGGCTGATCAGCGTGCGCGGGGAGATGATGGACGACCCGGTGGCCTTCGCCATCAGGGACAGGGCGTCCATCGGGCTTCTCGGGCTGCTGCTCGTCTGCTTTGCAGCCGCCTGGCTCGGATAGCCGGAACGGGGGACGATCGAGGATGAGGGTGGTATCGGCGCTTGCGCTGGCAGGGCTCATTCTGCTTGGCGCAACGGACCGGAGCTCGGCCCGCGTGCAAGCCCAGATGTACTGCTGGGAGCTCGACTCCGAGTTTCCCGTTCCCTGCGAGCAGGAGGACGAGGAAGATGAGGGGGCAGGGAGGACGAAGGGGTCAGACCCCTCGCCACTGCGGTCGCGATTGGCATCGAGGTCCGATGCGAGGGGTCTGACCCCCGACCCCTAGAAGCTGACCGCTGGTCAGTTGGCCGGCTTTGCCTGGGCCTGGGCGGCGCGCTCTTGCTGGCGCCGGGCGAACAGGTTGGCGAAATTGATCGGGTCGAGCATGAGCGGCGGGAAGCCGCCCTCGCGCGTCAGATCCGCCACCAGACGGCGCACGAAGGGGAACAGCAGGGTCGGGCACTCGATCAGGAGGAACGGCTCCAGCGCCGACTCGGGCAGGTTTTCCACCTGGAACATGCCGGCGTAGGCCAGCTCCAGGTCGTAGATGGTGCCCGCCTTGTTGCTGGCATCCGCCTTGAAATTGATGACGCTTTCGAAGGCGTTGGTATTGACCTTGCTGGCGTTGACGTTCACCTCCACCCGCAGGTTCGGCGCCTCGCCCGGCCCATCGAGCAGCTTGTGGATGTTGGGGCTCTCGAATGACAGGTCCTTGATGTACTGGGCCATCACCCGCACCTGCACCTGCTGCCCCTGAGCCGCAGGCGGATTCGCGTTGCCGCCGTTGCCGGTGTTCGTCTCGGCCATCTGCCTGATTTCCTTGTTGTGTGGGCGGGATTGCGCCCCCGCGCAGCCCGTTCGAGGCTGGCTAGCACACCGGCGCGCCGCTCGGCAATGCCGCCGGTGGCCCAGGTTTGGCCAGCTTTGGCCCAGGCTTGGCTTAGGTTCAGCTCATGCGCTCGGGCGGCGCCCGCCGTTGCCGCGCGGCTCGCCCGGCCTCTCGTCGATGCGCTGGACCTCGCCCTCGATGACGGAGCCGTCGTCCGACGGGGGCCAGTGGCGGGGACCGGCCTCGGCCGTGAAAGTCTCGACGTGCACCCTGGTGCGGCGCAGCGCCCAGCGCATCGCGGTCCGGGCGATGAGCCGCCGCAGGGGCGGCACCAGGAGGACCAGCGCCAGCGCGTCCGTAATGAGGCCGGGCGTCAGCAGCAGGGCGCCGGCCACCATAAGGAAGAGCCCGTCCAGCACCGGCTCCACCGGGGTCCGGCCCTGGCTGAGCGCCTCCAGGGCGCGGCTTACGACTGCAAGGCTCTGGCGCGAGATGATGTAGGCGCCTGTCAGCGCCGTGCCGATCACCAGGGCCACGGTCGGCAGAGCGCCGATCCCCTGCCCGATCTTGATGAGCAGCAGCAACTCAAGCATCGGCACGACGAGGAAGACGAGGCCGACCGTCAACCGCAGCATGGACAAGCTCCCCTTCAAGTTGCGATTACCATAATCCAGGGCATTCCGGTTGGCTTGCGCCTTGCGATGCCGTAAGGTTTATGTGGCGCAGAGGAACGGCGGGGTCCGGGTGCGGGATGTGGCCGCCCCGTGGTCTGGTTCTTGCTGGCTCGGCCTCCTACATGAGGGGAGGTTGGGCGAGCGGCACGGAAGCTAAGGTGTGATGGGCGGCAACATCGACGTAATCACATTAGTCTTTCTGGTTGTGGCGGTTGCGATCTTCATCAAGCTGCGCAGCGTGCTCGGGCGTCGGACCGGGCACGAGCAGACCCGCATCGAGCGCTACCGGGCACAGCAGGAGGCCCGCCAGCGCAACGGCGAGCTGGTCGGGCAGGATAAGATCGTCACGCTGCCGCGGCGCGAGCGCGAGGGCGAGGAGCTGCAGCCCGCCGGCGCCCAGCAGGCGCGCGCCGACGGCGAGCAGCGGGTGCGGGAGTTTGCCGCCGGCAACAGCGAGATCAGCCAGGGCCTTGTGGAGATCTTCCGCGCCGATCCGGCCTTCGATCCCGGCAATTTCCTGCAGGGTGCCAAGGCGGCGTACGAGATCATCGTCACCGCGTTTGCCGAGGGCAACCGCAAGACGTTGAAGAACCTCCTCAATTCCGAGGTTTACGACGGCTTTGTCGGCGCTATTGGCGACCGTGAGCGGCGTGGTGAGCAAATCGACCAGAGCTTCGTCGGCATCAAATCGGCCGACCTGGTGGAAGCCGAGCTGAAGGGCGGTGTGGCCCAGGTGACGGTGAGGTTCGTGAGCGAGCTCATCTCGGCCACCCGCGACCGCGCCGCCGTGGTCATTAGCGGCGATCCGAAGCGCATCCGCGAGGTCACCGACATCTGGACCTTCGCCCGCGACGTGGCCTCGCGCGACCCCAACTGGAAGCTGGTCGCCACCCAGGCGGCGAACTAGTCAGCGCCCGGCGTCCGCTTCGAGCGGCTGCATAATATTTAGGCAGCAAAGACCTTTTCAGCGCAGACTGTCGGCACAGATCGTCGGATTGCGGATACCTCCCATGCAGCGGGAGGCAAAGTGACATGTACGCCTCGCGCGCGAATTTGTGTCATGCGTCGGCTCGACTGCCACTAGACAGCCAATGTCTTGGGGCCGAAATAGGCCTGGGCGTCCAAACGGGGGACACGCGCGGTGGTCTTGAGCGTTGCTGTTCGACGCGCGGCTGTTGCCGTGCTGGTGGCGTGCGCGGCCACCGGTGCGGGCAGTGAGACGGAGACCGGCGGCAGCGAGGTGGACGCCGCCTGGAAGGTCAGGATTGTGAAGGACAAGACCGCGGCACCCTCCAAGGCGAGTGTTGCGAAGGACGCCGTTGTGAAGGACGGCGTTGCCAAGCAAGGCCTGGCTAAGGAGGCCGCTGCAAAGCCGCCTGTTTCCAAGGAGACGTCTCCGAAAGAAAAGGAGGTGGGTGCCTCCAAGGCCGCTGTTCCCAAGGCCGCTGTTCCCAAGGCCGCTGTCCCCAAGGGAAGCGTTCCCTGGTACCGCCCGGTCAGATACGGCGACCTGCCCGGCTGGGAGCGGGACGATCATCTCGCCGCCTTCCAGACCTTCTTCAAGTCCTGCGGGCGTGTGATCGCCCGCAGCCGCGAGGGCGCCGCGGAGGCCGACAGCAAGCGTCCGCAGGTGCCGCCGGCCGCCCTGGCGGCCGCCTGCGCGCGGGCCACCGCACAGGCCGCCGAGATCACAACCAAAGAGGCCGCGCGCGGCTTCTTCGAGGAGAACTTCACCCCCAACGCGGTGATCAAGAAGGGGCAGGCGAGCCTCCTCACGGGCTATTACGAGCCAGTGCTGCAGGGCTCGCGCACCGCGGACGGCCCCTACCAGACGCCCATCTACAGGCGTCCGCCGGACTTGGTGAACGTTGTTGACGACACCCGCCGCGGCGTCCTCAAGCCAAGCGATCTGACCCACGTGCGCAAGACGAGCACCGGCACCGAGCCCTACTTCACGCGTGCGGAGATCGAAGGCGGTGCACTCAAGGGCAAGGGCCTGGAGCTGCTCTACTTTTCCGACCCCGTGGAAGTGTTCTTCATGCAGATCCAGGGCTCCGGCCGGGTGCGGCTCACCGACGGGAGCACGGTTCGTATTCACTACGACGGCAAGAACGGCCACCCCTACAGCTCCATCGGGCGCTATCTGATAGAGAAGGCCATCCTGGCTGCCGACCGGATGTCCATGGCGGCGCTGGCCCAGTGGCTGAGGGCCGACCCCGAGCGCGGCCGCAAGGTGATGTGGCAGAATTCGTCCTACGTCTTCTTCCGCGAGATCAAGGACGACGTGGGTTCGCCTTTGGGTGCCATGCGGGTGCCCCTGACGCCGGAGCGCAGCTTGGCCATCGACCCCTCGTATCACGCGCTGGGCACCCCCATCTATCTCAGCGTCCCGGCCATGAAGCACGTGCCAAAGGCCTCGCCGTTCCACCGCCTCATGGTTGGGCAGGACGTGGGCTCGGCCATCCGCGGGCCCGAGCGCGGCGACATCTATTTCGGCTCCGGCGACGAGGCCGGCAGGCTGGCGGGCAGCACCAGGTATCCGGGTCGCTTCTTCGTGCTGGTGCCCAACACTCCGCCGCCCGCCACCGCCGCCGTTCCGGCACCGCAGAAGGCGCAGGAATGAACCATGGCAGCGGCGGCCGGCCCGGCAAGGGCGGCCGCCAGGTGACCGAGGACGAAGCCGATCTCTGGCGGCAGCTGGCGCATTCCATCGATAAGGTGAAGGCCAAGCCGCGCGTCGCCACCCATGGCGGGACGGCGGACGCGTCCGGCGGTGCCTCCAGTCTTGCCGCCTCTCCGGTCGAGCAAGGAAAGCGAGCCCGCCAGCGTCCTGCAGCCGCTGCTGCGGCTCTGCCGGCGGCGCCAGCTGCGCGGGCGCCGCCGCCCCCGCCGCCCGCCGATTTCGACCGGCGCACCCTGCGCCAGGTCGCCGCAGGCAAGGTTACCATCGACGGCGTTCTCGACCTGCACGGCCTGCATCAGAACGCGGCCCACGCCCGGCTGCGGGCTTTCCTGGTGAGTTCCCAGGCGCAGAGGCATAGGATGGTGCTGGTCATTACCGGCAAGGGTGGCGGGACCGGCGCCGGGGTCGGATCTCTCGCTGGGGACCTGAGTTCATATCGCGATGGTTGTAACGAGGGGTCCGGCACCCGCGGGGTGCTGAGGCGCAGCGTCCCGCTCTGGCTGGACGAGCCGGAACTGCGGGCCGTCGTGGTCGGCTATGCGTCGGCCGGCGTGCGGCATGGCGGCGACGGCGCCCTGTACGTCCGGTTGCGCAAGGCGCGCGACGCCTGACGGCGCAGCGGTGCTGTGGCGCGGAGCGCGTGCGAAGGACAGGAAGCGAGCGGACATGAGCGTTGAGCACGGCTTCGAGCTGATCGGCGAGCAGGCGCTGCCGGAGGCCAACTCCACGGCCCGGCGCTATCGCCATGTCAAGACCGGCGCCGACCTGCTGTCGCTGGTGAACGACGACGAGAACAAGGTGTTCGGGGTGGCCTTCCGCACGCCGCCGCCGGACTCAACGGGGCTGCCGCACATCCTGGAGCATTCGGTGTTGTGCGGGTCGAGGAAGTACCCGGTGAAGGACCCCTTCATCCAGCTGGCCAAGGGGTCGCTCAACACCTTCCTCAACGCCATGACCTACCCCGACAAGACCGTCTATCCCACGGCCAGTCAGAACCTGCAGGACTTCTACAACCTGGTCGATGTCTACCTCGACGCCGTCTTCCACCCGCGCATCGGCCCCGAGGTGCTGATGCAGGAGGGCTGGCATTACGAGCTCGACGCCCCGAATGCGCCGATGACCTACAAGGGCGTCGTCTTCAACGAGATGAAGGGGGTCTATTCCTCGCCCGACGCTCTGCTGTCGAAGCTGTCGCAGGAGTCCCTGTTCCCGGACAACGAGTACGGCCTCGATTCCGGTGGCGACCCGAGACACATCCCGGAGCTCACCTACACAGCCTTCAAGGCTTTTCACGAGACCTACTACCATCCCTCCAACGCCCGCTTCTACTTCTACGGCGACGACGACCCGAGCGAGCGCTTGCGCCTGCTCGACGGCTATCTGAGCGGCTTCGGGCGCGCCGAGATCGACGCGCCCGTGGTGCTGCAGCCGCCCTTCGGCGCGCCCAGGCGCCTGGCGCGCACGTTCCCGGCGAGCGACGGCGACGCCAAGGCCGTGATGTCGGTGAACTGGATGCTGGCCGAGATCGGCGACGTGGAGCGCGACCTCGGGCTCGCCATGCTGAACCATATCCTGAGCGGCACGCCGGCTTCGCCGCTGCGCAAGGCGCTGATGGATTCCGGCCTCGGCGAGGAGGCGGGCGGCAGCTTCGAGGAAGGGCTGCGCCAGTCCGTGATGAGCGCTGGCATGCGCGGCATCGATGCCGCCAACACGGAGCGCATCGAGGGGCTGATCCTGGACACGCTGAAGCACCTGGCGGAGGACGGCATCGACGCGGGCACGGTGGAGGCCTCGCTCAATACCTTCGAGTTCTCCTTGCGCGAGCGCAACACCGGCTCGTTCCCGCGCGGGCTCGCCCTGATGCTGCATGCGCTCAACTACTGGCTGTATGGCCGCGATCCGTTGGCGCCGCTCGCCTTCGAGGCGCCGCTGGCCCGCATCAAGGCGCGCGTGGCAGCGCGAGAGCGCTACTTCGAGGACTTGATCGGGCAGCACCTCCTGGCCAACTCCCACCGCACCACCACGGTCGTCACGCCGGATGCGCAGCTGGCCCAGCGGGAGGCTGCGGAGGAGCAGGCCCGCCTCGCGGCAGCCCGCGCCCGCATGAACGGCACCGAGATCGAGGCCGTGCTGGAGAGCACGCGCACCCTCAAGCTGGCACAGGAGAGGGCGGACACGCCCGAGGCGCTGGCGACCATCCCGAGCCTCACGCTCGACGACCTGCCGCGCCGGAACAAGCCGGTGCCGCGCGTGGTGACGGAGTGCGCCGGCACCCGCGTGCTGTTCCACGAGCAGCCGACCAATGGCATCGTCTATCTCGACCTGGGGATGGACCTGCACACCCTACCGGCCGATCTCCTCCCCTACGTGGAGCTGCTCGGCCGCGCCTTGCTTGAGACGGGCGCGGCGGATCTCGACTTCGTGCAGCTGTCGCAGCGCATCGGCCGGTCCACCGGCGGCATCGCTGCGCAGCCCTGGACGTCCAGCGTGGCGGTCTCTCCGACCGCGGCGGCGCGGCTGTTCCTCCGCACCAAGGCGATGCCTGACCGGCTCGACGATCTCGTGTCGATCCTGCTCGATGTGCTCAAGCGGGCACGCCTCGACAACCGCGAGCGCATTCAGCAGCTGGTGCTGGAGGAGAAGTCGCAGGTCGAATCGGCCATCCCGTTCGCCGGCAACCGCTTCGCCGCGCTCCGCCTGCGCGCGGGCCTGAGCGAGGCCGCGTGGGCCTCCGAGCAGTTGGGCGGCATCTCCTACCTGATGTTTCTGCGCGGCCTGGCCGACCGGATGGGCAGCGACTGGGCCGGCGTGCAGGCGGCGCTGGAACGTGTGCGGGACACGCTGGTGCGGCGCGGCGCCATGATCTGCAACGTCACCACCGATGCGGAGAACTGGCAGCGCTTCGAGCCCAAGCTCGCCGACTTCCTGCGCCAGCTGCCGGACGGGCGGGCCACAGCGGCGTCCTGGCCGGCACGGACAGGCGTCCGCGCAGAGGCGCTCACGATCCCGACCCAGGTCAACTACGTGGTCAAAGGTGGAGGCCTGCGCAGCGCCGGCGCCGAGCCCGGCGGCGCCACGGCGGTGATCCAGCACTACCTCAACACGACGTGGCTGTGGAACAAGGTGCGCGTGCAGGGGGGAGCCTACGGCGGCTCCTGCTCGGTGGACCGCCACGCCGGCCTCTTCACGTTCTCGTCCTATCGCGACCCCAATCTGATCCAGACGCTGGACGTGTACGACCAGACCGGGGCCTTCCTGCGTCAAGCCGAGATCCATGAGGCGGAGCTAACCAAGAGCATCATCGGCGTCATCGGCCAGATCGACCACTACCGGCTGCCCGACGCCAAGGGCTTCACCTCCACGCTGCGCTACCTGATCGGCGAGACGGAGGAGAGCCTGCAGCGCTACCGCGATGAGGTCCTGTCCACCAAGGCGGAGGACTTTCGCAATTTCGGTGCCGCGCTGGACGCGCTGTCCGCGACCGACCAAGTGGTGGTGGTCGGCTCCCCCGAGGCCATCGCAGCCGCCAACGCGAAGCGCCAGGGGTTCCTCGGCGTCACGAAGGTGCTCTGAGGCTGCGGAGAGCCGGCGGGCGGGAGACCGGTACCGGTACCTCACTCATCCCCGGCGCAATCCTCCGGTGTTGGCCAAACGGTGTGTACGTGCTAAACAGGCGATATGAGCATGCTGGCGCAGAGAAGAATGACGGTCGACGAGTTCCTGGTCTGGGCCGAGGGGCAGGAGGGCCGCTGGGAGCTCTACAACGGGGTTGCCTATCGCATCGCTCCGGAGCGGGCACGGCATGTCGAGGTAAAATTCGCAGTGCAGGTGGCCCTCCGGCAAGCGATTCGGAAGGCAGGGGCAGCCTGTCACATGCTGGCTGACGGCGCCGGTGTGCGCATCTCTCGGTATGTCATGCACATACCCGATGCCCTGGTCTACTGCGGACCCAAGCTGCCGGGCGACGCGATGGAGGTGCCCAATCCGGTCATCGTGGTCGAGGTCGCTTCGCCCTCGACGCGCAATACCGACGACACGGTCAAGCTGACCGGCTATTTCAGTCTGCCGAGCGTGCACCACTACCTGATCGTCGATCCCGAAGGGACGCCAGTGGTTCACCGCAGCCGCCAGCCGGATGGAATCATTCTGAGGTCGCTTGTGCACCACGGCACGCTGACATTGTCGCCGCTAGGAATCGAGCTGAACGTCGCCGAGCTATTCGCCGAGGCGTAGCCGTTTGGCCGCCGGCGATCAGGGTCCGGCCCACAGCAGCAGGTAGCTGCCCTGCACCAGGTAGATGGCGGCGATGGCGGTGATGATGCGGGTGGCCCACACCCGGTACTGCGTCTCGGTCAGGCTCTCCAGCACCGGGCGCGCCAGCGAGGTGCCGAGCATCGAGGCGACGATTGCGGCGGCCGCCATGGGCAGATCGAGGCCAGAGGCCTGGTCGACGAGGCCACCGAAGTAGGCGAGCTTGGCGGCGTGGCTCAGCGTCTGGCAGACCGCCTTGGTGGCGACGATCTCGCGGCGGTCGAAGGTCCGGCCGAGGAAATAGGCGTCGATCAAAGGCCCGGAGACGCCGGCGAACAGCATCAACGTCATCGAGGCCGAGCCATAGAGGAGGCCGTTGGCCAGCCGCTCCGGATCCGGCCTGATGTCGGCCGGCACCAGCCGCACCACAAAGGGCGACAGCCCAAGCAGAATGAAGGCTACGGGCTTGGAGGGAACGTAGCGCCACTGCGTCCAGACAATGAACGCCACCGCACAGCCGGCGAGGAACGCGGCAGCGGCGCGCCAGCGCACGTAGCGCACCCACAGGAGGCCGCGCCAGCCGTTGGAGGCCATCTGCGTCACCGCGTGCAGCGCCATGGCCGCCGGCAGGGGCAGCAGGGCCAGCAGCACTCCCATCAGGACCAGCCCGCCGGCCATGCCGAAGATGCCGGACAGGAATGCCGTGGCGACCATCGTCGAGGCGAGGCCGAGGATCAGCGTGGCGGTCATGTGGGTTCCCTCCCGTCGCTCTATGCCCCGATTGCGGGCGGCGGGAAAGCGGAGTTATCTTGGCCTCGGCATAACTTTTCCTGACGCTCGCCGTGCGCCGCCTTCCCCATCTCAACGGTCTCAGGGCGTTCGACGCTGCCGCCAGGTGCGGCAGCTTCGCGGCCGCGGCCGCCGAGCTCAACGTGTCGGCCGCCGCCGTCAGCCGCATGGTGCGGGTGCTGGAGGAGCGCCTCGGCGTTGCGCTCTTCGAGCGGGGCGCCAACCGGCTGCGGCTCACGCCGCACGGGCGCACCTTTTCTGTCGGCCTCTCCCCAATCCTCGATGCGCTGGCGCAGCTCACCGAACAGGTGAAGACGCAGGCGGGCAGCCGGGCGCTGACCGTGGGCGTCGGCCCCACGTTCGCCGTGCGCTGGCTCATTCCGAGGCTGCCGTCGTTCCAGGAGGCCGCCCCCGACATCGACGTGCGCATCACCACTGGCGGCGCGGCGGCGCCCTTCGCCGACGACTGGACCTGCGGCATCAAGCTCGGCGATGGGCGTTGGCCCGGTGTCGTCGCCGAGCGTCTCTTCGATGCCGACCTGATCCCCGTGTGCGCGCCGCGGCTGGCGCAGCGCCTCAGGTCGCCACGCCAGCTCAAGCCACAGATGCTGCTCCGCGTCGCGCACGCGCCCGAGGATTGGCCGCTATGGCTTAAGGCCGCGGGCCTCGCCGGCATCCGGGCCGCGGGACCCACGTTCGAGTTCTACGGCCAGGCGCTGCAGGCGGCGAGCGACGGTGTCGGCGTGTCGCTCGGCATCCGGCCGTACATCGACGACGATGTGGCCGCGGGGCGGCTGGTGGCGCCGTTCGGGCTCGCCGTGCCCAAGGGCAGCTGCTGGTACCTGGTCTACAGGGCGCAGCGCAGCCGGGAGCCGGCCTTCCTGGCGTTCCAGCAATGGATCAGACAGGCCGTGCGGGCGCCGATCGATTGACGCCGGCTACGGCCTGGTCCCCGGCGGGGCGACGGTGGAGGTCTGCATGCCGATCTTGTCGAGCGCCCGGCGCACGCTGCCTGCGGCGATGGCGGCGTTCACGAAGGTGCTGACATAGGCGAGCGCGGCGGGCCTACCCTTCGGTACGGCGACGGCCACGTAGGAGTTGAAATAGGCGCCATCGAGAACCCGCGAGCCTGGCAGCTTCGCCGCCAGCTGGGTCAAGGATTCGCGCGACAGCGCGATGGCGTCTGCCTGGCCCGACTTCAGGAGGTCGAACAGCTCGTCGGCGGTCTTGACCAGCGTCATGGTGACCGTCTTGAGCGAGGCCTGCGCGGCGCGCGCGGTGGCCGTGTTCTCGACGCCGGCCACGCGCACGCCCGCCTTGTCCGCCTCGGCCAGGCTGGCGATGGTCGAGCCGGGCGCCACCAGATACGTGCTCTGCAGCACGATGTGCGCCGAGCCGAAGTCCACCTTGGCTTTGCGCTGCGCATCGACGGGTAGGAACGCCACGTCCCAGGCGCCGCCCGCCGCGGCGTCCGTCAGCGCGCCGGAGTTGGGATAGGGCACGAATTGCGCTGGAACGCCGAGCTTGGCGGCCAGCTCCTCGCCCAGGTCGATCGCCACGCCGCGATATCCGCCGCCCGCGCCGGGCGCCACGTTGCCGGCGCCAGGGGTCGGCGCCACGGCAATGCCAATACGGAGCTTGCCCGAGGGTGCCAGCTCCTTCTTGGCGGCGGTGTCGTCGGCCCGCGCGGGGCCAGCCGCGCACGCAAAGGCCAGCACCGCGGCGACCCAGGCCACTGCAATCGATCGCATAGTCGGCTCCTTCCCTACTCTGCCCGTTGTTTGTTCTGCCGCCAGCGTCAGACCCGCTGGTCCGACACCGCCGCCCCATCGGCGCCTGACTTACGGTGTCAGACCCTTCCAGTTCTGACACCTATTCCGGATCGCGCACCAGCACGCCCTCGTCGTAGAGCGCGGCGATCTCGGCGTCCGAGAGGCCGGCGAGCTCCTTGAGGATCTCCTCGTTGTGGGCGCCCAGCAGATCGGCGTGCACATCGGTGCGCTCGGGCCAGCGCGAGAATCGCACCGGCGGGCCGGGGATCGCGAATTCGCCCAACTGCGGGTCGGAGACCTGGCGTATCGTGCCGCGCTGGCGCAGGTGCGGGTGGGCCACCGCCTCGTTGAGCGTGAGCACCGGCGCACATGGCACGCGGTGCCGCTCGAGCGCCTGAAGAGCCGCCTCGCGCGACTCGAAGCCGGCGAGCCAGCCTTCGATCAGCGCCACGATCTCCGCGTTGTTGTCGCGGCGCGACCGCGCGTCGTTGAAGCGTGGATCGTCCACCACCTCCGGCCTGCCCATGGCCGCAGCGAGCTGGCCCCACTGGTGTGCCAGCGCGGTGATATTGATGCAGCTGCCGTCGCGGCAGCGGAAGAGGCCCGTCGGACCGCCGTCGGGGTGCTGGGAGCCGGTGCGGCGCGGGATGAAGCGGTCGCCGCGCAGAGCGACGCGCGGCACGTTCACCTCGTGCATGTGGAAGTAGGTGTCGAGGATGGCCGCGTCGATGAATTGCCCCTCGCCGGTGCGCTCGCGGTGCAGCAGCGCGAAGCCGATGGCCATGGCCGCCGCCACGCCGGTGGAGACATCGCCGATGGCGAGGGAGAACTGCGCCGGCGCCCCATCGGGCTCGCCGATCTGGTCGGTGACGCCGGCGTAGGCCGCGGCGATGTAGTCATAGCCGGGCTGGGCACTGAGCGGCCCGGTCTGGCCGGCCACCGAGATGGAGCACATGATGAGGCGTGGGTTGATGGCGGAGAGGTCCTCGTAGCCGAGGCCGGCGCGGGCCATCACGCCGGGGCTGAAGTTCTCCACCAGCACGTCGGCCTTGGCGGCCAGCGTCTGGAGGATCCCGGTGCTGCGCGGGTGCTTCCAGGCCAGCGCCAGCGAGCGCTTGGAGTGGTTGTGCTGGAAGAAGTAGGTGCTTTGCGATGAGACGCCGGGTTCCTTTGCCGTGTCGCCCGGCTTCGCGCGGGGCTTGATGCCCTGGACGCGGGAGCGGTCGCCGTGCGGCGCCAGCTCCACCTTGATCACGTCGGCGCCGGCCTCGGCCAGGAGCCGCGTGCAGGTGGGCCCGGCCACGAACTGCGTGATGTCGAGCACGCGGTAGCCGGTCAGCATCGGCAGCTTCGGGCTCATGCGCGTGGCCTCACGGATGCCGCGCGGCCTCGACCCCCGCCGCCGCATGCCCGCCGATGGCCAACCCCGCCTCGGTGAGGCGGCGCTCCAGGAGGCCGATGCGATCATGTCCCCAGAACGGCTCGCCGTTGAAAATGAACATGGGCACGCCGAAGACGTGGTCCTCCGCCGCCTCGGCCAGCGCCGCCTCGTAGTCGCGCACACCGTCGCCCGCCAGATAGGCCCGGTAGTCCGCCTCCGGCAGGCCCAACGCCGCGATCACGCCCGCCACAGCGTCCGCCTGGTCCGCCTCCAGCTCGCGCCGGAAGAATTTCTCGAACACGGTGCGGCTGTACTCCATGAGCCGCCCGTGCTTCTCGGCGAACAGGCCGCCGATCAGCGCCGGCGTGGTGTCGTAGACCTTGAGCGGGCCCTTCAGGACGAGCCCGCCGGGCCGCATGTTGGCCCAGCGCCGCGCATCGAGGTAGGAGTACCTGACCTTGTACTCGGAGTAGACGCTGCGCTCGCCCTTGCCCTTGATGCGCAGCTGGAACGGCCGCCAGCGCACGCGCACGTTGAACTTGCACTCCAGCTCGAAGCCCGGATCGAACGCCAGATAGGCGTAGGGGCTCTTGTAGTCGGAGTACATTTTGACTTCGGGGCGCTGGTCTTGCATTAGGTCTTCCGTGTAAGGTCCGCCATCCCGGACGGATCGATGCGAGCCGAAGGCGGGCGGCGCTCCGATAGCCTCGCCTGCGGCTCGGCTTCCGGGATGACGGGTGGAGAGGGATCACGCCGCCTCGGCAAAGCTGAGCGTAAAGCCGTGCGCCTCGGCCAGCGTGCGTACCACCTTGTCGGCGTCCGCTTCGGCCAAGGGCGTGAACGGCGGGCGCACCATGGCCCAGTCGGCATCGTCGCGGTAGTGGGCGATCAGCGCCTTGAGCGCAGGGATCATCGGGAAGGCCTGAATCGCCTTGCGGATCGCTGTGATGGCGGCCTGCTGCTGCTCCGCCTCCGGCGACTTGGCCTGCCAGCTGTCGTAGACCTTGCGGATGGCCGTGGCGCTGACGTTGCAGGTCGCCGAGATGCAGCCGGCCGCCCCGTTCTTGAGGCCGTCGAACAGGAACACCTCCGAGCCGGGGAACACCTCGAGCTTGGGGTACTCGGCCAGGATCGCGGCCGTGTTGCTCCAGTCGCCCGAGGAGTCCTTGAGGCCCGCCACGGTGTTGGGGAAGGCGTTCATGAGCCGGCCGATCAGCGGCAGCGAGAAGCCGACCTGGGCCACCGGCGGGATGTGATAGAGATAGACCTTGAGCTTGTCGTCGCCGACCCCCTCGATCACCTCGGAGAAGTAGCGATAGAGGCCCTCCTCGCTCGGTCCCTTGTAGTAGAACGGCGGCAGCATCAACACGCCGCCGCAGCCGAGCTCCATGGCGTGCTGGGTCAGCACGATGGTGTCGGCCAGCGAGCAGGTGCCGGTACCAGGCATCAGCTGGGCGGCATCGAGGTCGCTGTCCACCAGCTCCTCCAGCAGCTCCATGCGCTCGTCGAGCCCCAGCGAGTTGGCCTCGCTGGTGGTGCCGAACGGAGCGAGCGCCGTGCAGCCGGTCTCCATGAGCCACTGGGCGTGCTCGACGAAGCGCTCGCCGTCGGGATTGCCGTCCTCCCCGAACGGAGTGAGCACCGGGGCGATGACGCCGGAGAAGCCGCCTTCCTTAGCCATGTCGTGTTCCTCGTCTCAGTCGCCGCCGCTTACGACGGCATTGGAATTCCGGGTTGCGGGACGGGCACATGATAGCCCTTCTGCACGCCCGGCCGCGCCGCGATCGCCTTGTACCAGCGCAGCACGTTCGGATACTTGCCGAGGTCCACCGTCTGCCACTCGAAGCGCGACACCCACGGCCAGATCGCCATATCGGCGATCGAATAGTCGCCGGCCGTGTATTCCACCTCGGCCAGGCGCCGGTCCAGCACGCCGTAGAGCCGGTGCGCCTCGTTCAGGTAACGCTCCTCGGCGTAGGGCGCCTTGCCCTTGTTGTACTTCACGAAATGATGCACCTGGCCGTACATGGGCCCTACCCCGCCCATCTGCCACATGAGCCACTCGACGGTGCGCCAGTGGGCCTCGCCGGACTTGGGCCAGAACTTGCCCGTCTTTTGGGCGAGATACATGAGGATTGCGCCCGACTCGAACAGAGAGAGCCCCGTATCGCGGTCGACGATGGCCGGAATGCGGTTGTTGGGGCTGATTTTCAGGAACTCCGGCTTGAACTGGTCACCCTTGCCGATGTCGATGGCGTGCGCTGTGTAGGGCAGCCCGCACTCTTCGAGCATGATGGACACCTTGCGGCCGTTGGGCGTCGACCACGTATAAAGATCAATCATTTCCGGTTCCTGGACGTTGCTGTGCGTTTCTGTGGACGTTTCTCGGGGGGCGCTTGCGGCCGGCGAAGATCGCGAGGGTAGACGAAGCCAGCGGTCGCCACAATCGCGCCTCCATCACGGCTGGTCGGCGCCGCGCGCTTGCACCTGGGCGCTTGCACCCTGGGCGCTTGCACACAGGCTCGGACAGCGCCCGGTTGCTGACACAGAACTGCCACGATCCGATTCCACACCATTAGACAATGGTGCAGGGGCAGGGCCCGACGGGTCGCTTCTTGGGGCTTTGGCTATGCCAGGAGCTCCTTCAGGGGAGCGGCGGACTTGACCGGAGGGCTTTGCCCCCCACCAGCCGCAGGCATGAAGCGAGCGGCAATCCCGCTGGAGTGCTCGCTATTGGGACAGCGCCGGACGCCTAGGCCGCTTTCCATCTGACGCGGATCGGCATCCATCCTTCGTTCGCTCGCTGCCAATGCCGATAGCCCCGCCGGCAGCGCCGGCGAGGGTGCGACGGGGGCGCGGGTGCCTACTCCGCAACCATGAGTGGGGCGGTTGCCCGCCCCGAACGGGGTTGCCTTTCGGCACCCGCGCTCGGCG
>Ga0070699_100000577_pt1 | contig 34742 bp, 35 predicted proteins | sample KBSK1503metaG_FD_65473 | JGI IMG/M metagenome (GOLD analysis project Ga0070699, IMG submission 65473) | Corn, switchgrass and miscanthus rhizosphere microbial communities from Kellogg Biological Station, Michigan, USA - KBS K1-50-3 metaG | ecosystem: Host-associated > Plants > Roots >...
ATGACCGCGCCGCCGGACCTGCGCGAGTACGACGAGAAGATCGCCCAGGTGCGCCGCGAGAAGGAATCGGCCATCGACTCGCAGGACTTCGAGAAGGCCGCCGCGCTGCGGGACAACGAGAAGCAGCTGCTGGCCAAGAAGGCGACCAGGGAAAAGGAGTGGAAGACCGGCGACATGGATGTCGTGGCCGAGGTGAACGAGGAACTCATCGCCGAGGTCCTGGCCACCGCCACCGGCATCCCGGTGTTCAAGCTGACCGAGGAGGAGTCGCAGCGGCTGCTCCGGATGGAGGACGAGCTGCACCGCCGGGTCATCGGCCAGAACGACGCGATCAAGGCGCTGTCCCAGGCCATCCGGCGGACCCGGGCCGGCCTGAAGGACCCCAAGCGCCCGGGCGGGTCGTTCATCTTCGCCGGGCCGTCGGGTGTCGGAAAGACCGAGCTGTCCAAGACGCTGGCCGAGTTCCTGTTCGGCGACGAGGACTCGCTGATCCAGCTCGACATGAGCGAGTACATGGAGAAGCACACGGTGTCCCGGCTGTTCGGGTCCCCGCCCGGCTACGTCGGCTACGAGGAGGGCGGCCAGCTCACCGAGAAGGTCCGCCGGCGCCCCTTCTCCGTTGTGCTGTTCGACGAGGTCGAGAAGGCGCATCAGGACGTCTTCAACTCGCTGCTGCAGATCCTGGAGGACGGCCGCCTGACCGACGCCCAGGGCCGGACGGTGGACTTCAAGAACACCGTCATCATCATGACGACCAACCTGGGCACCCGGGACATCTCCAAGGGCGTGTCCGTCGGGTTCGCCCGGTCGGGTGAGTCCCGCGGCTCGTACGACCGGATGAAGAACAAGGTGCAGGAGGAGCTGAAGTCGCATTTCCGGCCCGAGTTCCTCAACCGCGTGGACGACATCATCGTCTTCCACCAGCTGGAGCGCGAGGAGATCTTCAGGATCGTCGACCTGATGGTCGCCAAGGTGGACGAGCGGCTGAAGGACCGCGACATGGCCATCGAGCTGCGTCCGGCGGCCAAGGACCTGCTGTCCCAGCGCGGCTACGACCCGGTGCTCGGGGCGCGGCCGCTGCGCCGCACGATCCAGCGGGAGATCGAGGACAGCCTGTCCGAGAAGATCCTGTTCGGTGAGCTGCGGCCGGGCCAGATCGTCGTCGTGGACACCGAGGGCAGCGGGGAGACGGCCAAGTTCACGTTCAACGGCGTCCCGAAGCCCGATGTGGTGCAGGACGTGCCCGCGCCGGAGATAGCGAGCGAGCCGGTCATCAGCAAGGGCAGCGCCGTGGGCAGCTCGACGAGCAGTCCCGGCTCCCAGGACGGCGGCGGCACCGCCTCCGCGGTCGGCTAACCCGCCGCGGGCGGTCCCAGCGCCCGTCCGAACGCACTGAAACCCGGGCTCCAAGCCGTGGAGCCCGGGTTTCATGCTGTCCGCGCCCCGCTGCCGATCGCGCCCCCCGCATTCGGCGCCGCCTCGCTCCCGGGCAGCGCGAAGCGGCCGTCGGGCAGCGGGTCGACCAGCCCGTCGGCCACCAGCCCGTCCAGCGCCCGGTCTAGCTGGGCCGGCCCAGCCCAGACCGCATCGAAGTCGGCGCGCCGCACCGGATCGCTGGCCGCGCGCAGCACCGCAAGCAGCCGCCCCCGGCACTGCCGGTCGGTGCCGTCGTATTTCTGAGTCCGCCGCCGGACCGCCCCGGTCACCCCAGCCGCCCCGGTCACCCCGGTCACCCCAGCCGCCCCGGTCACCCCGGTCGCCCCGGTCGCCCCGGCCGGCTCCGCCGGGCGCCCCGCGGATAGCCAGGCGCAGTCACGAGCCACCGGGCAGTCGCCGCAGCGCGGGCTGGCCGCCGTGCACACCAGTGCGCCCAGCTCCATCACCGCGACCGACCAGCGGGCCGCCACCGCGGGCTCGGCGGGCAGCAGCGACTCGGCCAGCCGCCGCTCCGCCACCGAAGCCGCCGAGGATGCGGCCCCGGGCCAGGGCTGACCGCCGACCAGCCGGGCCAGCACCCGCCGGACGTTGGTGTCCAGCACGGCATGCCGCTGGCCGAAGGCGAAGCTGGCCACCGCCGCGGCCGTGTAGCTGCCGATTCCCGGCAGCGCGCGCAGCGCGTCCAGGTCGGCGGGCACGGTCCCGCCGTGCCTGGCGGTCAGGATCGTCGCCGTCTCATGCAGCCGCAGCGCGCGGCGCGGATAGCCGAGCCTGCCCCACTGCCTGATCGCCTCGCCGGCCGGCGAGGCCGCGAGCGCGGCCGGGGTGGGCCACCGGTCCATCCAGCTGAGGTATTCGGGCAGCACCCGGGCCACCGGCGTCTGCTGCAGCATGATCTCGCTGACCAGCACCGCCCACGGCGCCACCCCCGGCGCGCGCCAGGGCAGGTCCCGCGCGTTCCGCGCATACCAGGCCAGCACCGGCTCGGCGTAGGACGTCGACATGATGCTGCCTATCGTGGCACGGGTCCGGCCGGCGGGTCTGCACGCCCGCGCCGGCTGCAGCTTGCATACTCTCCGTCATGGAGTCGAACGCTTATCGTGACGACGACAAGGGCCAGCCGGATGCCTACTGGCGCCGGCGGGTGATCACCCTCTGCGCGGGTCTTACCCTGCTCGGCCTGCTCGCCTGGGCCTTCTCCGGCGGCGGGGGAAAGCCGGCCGCCGCCGCGCGGAAGGGTGCCCAGTCGTCCGGTGCCCTGCCCGCGGCCGCCTACAGCGGCGCTCCCACCTCCCCGTCCCCCGGAGCGGACGCGCCCGCTTCGGCTGGCTCGTCGGCCAGCATGCCCTTCCTCACCGCCAGCCCCTCCCCGGGCGCGAGCACGGCGGGGAACGGGGCGTCCGCGAGCAGCAAGGCCGCCGTCGGTGCCGCCGCGGCGGCCGGGGCCACCGCCGGGCCGGGAACCGCCGGGCCGGGTACCGCCGGGCCGGGAACCGCCAGGCCGGGAACCGCCAGGCCGGGAACCGCCGGCCCGGCCAGCGGCGTCGAGCCGGGCGGCGGCTGCGCGCCTGGTGCGGTGGTGCTCAGCCTGTTCACCAGCAAGGCCTTCTACCGTGCCGGGCAATACCCGGTGTTCGGGGTCTACGCCGTCTCCACCGCCTCCCGCGCCTGCACCTTCGACCTCAGCCCGGCCAAGCTGCACGTGCTGGTGTCGTCGTCGGGCCGGATCATCTGGGACTCGGCCGACTGCACCCGCGGCGAGCCGAACCGGGTCGCGACCTTCCGCCGCGGCGTCCCGGTACAGAAGTCGTTCACCTGGAACCGCAGCATCAGCCTCCCTGGCTGCGTGACGGTGGCTTCCTCGGCACGCGACGGCAGCTACCAGGTACAGGCCAGGGGCACCAGCGTGGCCAGCCCGGTGCGCACCTTCAAGCTGGCCCGCTAGGCGGCTACGGATCGGCGCCCAGGACGGCGGAGAGCGCCTGGCGGATATCTTCCACCTCCTGTACCTGCATCAGGTGGGAAAGGCCGTCGGCGCGCTCCAGGGGCGCTCCTGAGGCCGCCGGGACGATGACGCGGCGGAAGCCCATCCGCTCGGCCTCGGCGATCCGCCGCGGCAGGCCCGCCACCCGGCGCACCTCACCGGCCAGGCCGACCTCGCCGATGGCCACCACGCCGTGCGGCACGCTCAGGTTGGCGGCCGAACTGGCCAGCGCGACCGCCACGGCCAGGTCCACCGAGGGCTCGGTCAGCCGGACCCCGCCGACGGTGGCCGCGTACACGTCCTGCCGGCCGAGCTTGATCCCGGCCCGGCGCTGCAGCACCGCGAGCACCATGCCCACCCGGGAGCCGTCAAGCCCGGAGGTGGTGCGGCGCGGCATCTCCAGCACCGAGGGGCCGACCAGCGCCTGCACCTCGGCGGGCAGCGGCCTGCGCCCCTCGAGCGTGACGGTCACGCAGGTGCCGGGCACCGGCTCGCGGTGCTGGGAGACGAACAGCCCGCTCGGGTCGGGCAGCCCGATGAGGCCGTACTCGCCCAGGTCGAAGCAGCCGACGTCGTCGGTCGGCCCGTACCGGTTCTTCACCGCGCGCACCATGCGCAGCTGGGAGTGCCGATCGCCGTCGAAGTGCAGCACCACGTCGACCAGGTGCTCCAGCGCCCGCGGGCCGGCCACCGAGCCGTCCTTGGTCACGTGCCCGACCAGGATGGTGGTCAGCGACCGCTCCTTGGCCACAGCGGTGAGCGCCGCCGCCACCTCCCGGATCTGGGTCACCCCGCCCGGCACCCCGTCGACCCCGGCGGCGGCGATCGTCTGCACCGAGTCGATGATCAGCAGCCGGGGCTGGACGTGGTCGACGTGCCCGAGCACCACGTCGAGGTCGGTCTCGGCGGCCAGGTAGAGCTGGTCGCTGACCGCCCCGATGCGGTCCGCGCGCAGCCGCACCTGGGCGGCGGACTCCTCGCCGGTCACGTAGAGCACCGGCCCGGACTCGGCCACCAGCGCGCCCGTCTCGAGCAGCAGCGTCGACTTGCCCACCCCGGGCTCCCCGGCCAGCAGCAGGACCGCGCCGGGTACCAGGCCGCCGCCGAGCACCCGGTCGAGCTCGTCCATGCCGGTCGGCCGGGCGGTGGCGTCGGTGGCGTCGACCAGGCCGATCGGTACCGCGGGCGTGCTGGCCGGCGCCGCACTATGGACGGCCGAACGGATGCCAACGGACGCCCCGGCCCGGGCCCCGCGCGCCAGCCTGGGCAGGACCGCTTCCAGGACCGTGCCCCAGGCCTGGCACTCGCCGCACCGGCCGGTCCACTTGGCGGACTGCCAGCCGCACTCGGTGCAGCGGAAGCCGGACGACCCCGCCGATGACTTAGCCATGGCCGCACCATAGCGGTCACCTCTGACAATCTCAGTAAGCTGGAAACCGAACCGACGGAGGGAGTCAGCCAGTGAGCGGCGCGGCGAAGGCAACCGGTCCGCCCGTCGCCCTGTCGACCTCGTCGGTCTACCCGGAGCGCACCCCGGACGCGTTCGAGGTGGCCGCCCGGCTCGGCTACGACGGGGTCGAGGTGATGGTCTACACCGACCCGGTGAGCCAGGACGCCGAGGTGCTGCTCAGGCTCCAGGACTACCACCAGCTGCCCATCGTGTCCGTGCACGCGCCCAGCCTGCTGCTCACCCAGCGGGTCTGGGGGAGAGAGCCATGGGAGAAGCTGCGCCGGGCCAAGGACCTGGCCGAGCGGGTCGGCGCCCGGGCCGTGGTCCTGCACCCGCCGTTCCGCTGGCAGCGCGAGTACGTCCGCGGGTTCGAGCGGGGCCTCGCCGCGATGGCGGAGGAGACCGACGTCATCTTCGCGGTGGAAAACATGTACCCGCTGCGGGCCGGCGGCAGCGAGGTGGTGCCCTACGCCCCGCACTGGGATCCGACCGCGCTCGACGTACCGAACATCACGCTGGACCTGTCGCATACCGCCGCGTCGGGCTCCGACGCCCTGATCATGGCGACCGAGCTCGGCAGCCGCCTGGCCCACCTGCACCTGGCCGACGGCACCGGCTCGCCGGCCGGCCCGGTGCCCGACGAGCACCTGGTGCCCGGCCGCGGCGGCCAGCCCTGCGGCGAGCTGCTCAGCCTGCTCCCGCCGGCCGGCTACCCCGGCGCGGTGGTCGTCGAGGTGAAGACCAACCGGGCGCCGACCAGGGAGGACCGGATGACGGATCTGGCCGAGTCGCTGGCCTTCGCCCGGCAGCACCTGGCGGTCGCGGCCGGCAGTGCCAGCTGAGGGGTACTGTCCTTACCCATGGCAGCAAGCACCCTGATCACGGTCGCGCCGACCGGCGCCGAAGCCGACAAGTCCGCGGTGCCGGCCCTCCCGGTCACCCTCGCCGAGCTGGTGGTCACGGCCAAGGAATGCGAGGCCGCCGGGGCGGCGGTCATCCACGTGCACATCAGGGACGACTCGGCGCGGCCCACTCTGGAGGTCGGCAGGCTCGCCGACACGGTGGCCGCGCTGCGCGAGGGCACCGGCCTCATCGTCCAGCTGTCCACCGGCGGCGCGGTGACCGACAGCTTCGCCAGCCGGCTCGCCGTCCTCGACGCCGCGCCGGACGCCTGCTCGCTGACCTGCGGCACGGTCAACTTCGGCGACGACGTGTTCAGCAACCCGTGGCCGTTCATCAAGGACCTGTACCAGCTGACCCGGGAGCGCCAGGTCGCCCCGGAGTTCGAGCTGTTCGACCTGGGGCACATCGCGACGCTGCACCGGCTGCTGGCCGAGTTCGGCCCGCCGGCCGGCGGGCACGTGCACTGCGACCTGGTGATGGGCGTGCCCGGCGGCATGCCGGGCGACATGGCCACGCTGGCCGCGGCCGTGGCCGCGCTGCCCGCCGACGCGACCTGGTCCGCCACCGGCATCGGCCGGACCACGCTGCCGGTGATGCTCGGCGCGCTCGGCGCCGGCGGCCACTTGCGGGTCGGCATGGAGGACACGCTGACCTTCTCCCGCGGCCGCCCCGTCGCCCGCAACGCCGAACTGGTCGAACGCGCCGCCGACCTGGCCCGGCTGGCGCAGCGCCCGCCCATGCCCCCGGCCGAAGCCCGTGCCTTCCTCGCCATCCCCGCCAGGAATGCCTAACCCCCGCGCCACACCAACCCACCCGCCGCACCAAACCCACCCGCCGCACGCCCGCGGCCCGCGCCGCCCCACCTGCTCCAGGGGTGCTTGCTGACGGTTTGCAATTGCAAGCACTGGGGTACACTGAAGCCATGCGTAACGTGAACGTCAACTCGATCGGCGAGTACATCAGGGAGCAGCGGGAGCAGGCGAAGATCTCGATGCGCCAGCTGGCCCAGTCGGCCGGGGTATCCAACCCCTACCTGAGCCAGATCGAGCGCGGCCTGCGCAAGCCGAGCGCGGACATCCTGCAGCAGATCGCCAGGGGCCTGCGCATCTCCGCCGAAGCCCTCTACGTGCAGGCCGGGATCCTGGAGGACCGCCCGGCCGACTCGGGGGTGCGGTCCGCGCTGCTGACCGACCCGGAGCTCTCCGAGCGGCAGAAGCAGGTACTGATCGAGATCTACGAGTCGTTCCGGCGGGAGAACGCGGTGACAGCCGCGGACACCAGAGCAGAGACAGAACCGCCCACCCCAGCCGAGCTGATCGCCGGAGCGCCCGGCGCGGAAACAGACGTGCTGGAAGCGGCCCTGCAGGCCGAAGCGGAAGAAGAAGCAGCCGCCGAAGCGGCGAAAGCGGCCGAAGCAGCGGCCAGGGACCCGCAGACTGTACCCAAGAACAGACTAGACAGTGCCTCCGATTAGGTAGCGTGATCCCGTGTTCGGTACGTATACCCCGCTGACCTATTTCTTCCTGGCCCTGGGCTTGGTGGCGTTCGTCGTCGAGGCGTGGGCCTTCATCGACGCCATCACGCGGCCGAGCCAGGCCTTCGTGGCCAGCGGCAAGCAAACCAAGCCACTGTGGCTGATCATCCTCGGCGTGGCCGCCGTGATCGGGCTGGCCGGGGCGGTGTACGGCGTCGGCCCGACCTCGATCCTGCCGGTCGCGGCGTTCGTCGCGGCAGCGATCTACCTGGCCGACGTGCGTCCCAAGGTGCGCAGCTTCCCCAAGAACCGGAGCGGCAGCAGCTCGGGTCCGTACGGCCCCTGGTAACAGGAAACTGAGTAGCAGGAAACTCAGACGATCAGCAGCGTGACCGGCGCCGCCACCAGCAGGGCGGCGGCCAGGCAGATGGCCGTGACCGCGGCGGCGGGCAGCGCCCGGCCCGGCTGAAGCAGCCGGGTGACCCGGGCGGCCACCTCGCCCTCGGCGGCGGCCAGCGCGCCCGCGGGCGCCGGGCAGGTTCCGGCCGTGCCGAATCGCACCAGGGCGGACACCAGCTCACGCGCCGGGCGGCCGCGCAGCGAGCGGTCGTCGGCCAGCATCTCGACCAGCAGCGCCACCGCGCGGTGTGCGCCGGTGCAGGTGGCAGACCTGGGGAAGGCGCGTCGCAGGGCGGTGAACGGCAGCAGCACCAGGTCGTGGCGCTCCCGGAGGTGAGCCCGCTCGTGCGCGAGCACGGCGGCCAGCTCGCCGCGGCCGAGCAGCTCGAGGGCGCCGACGCTGACCACGATCCGGGACCGGGACCGCAGCCCGGGCAGGCAGTACGCGGCGGCGCTCGGGTAGTCCACGACCAGCGCGCCTGGCACCTTCGGGTCGCCGTGCGCGAGCAGTGCGAGCAGCGCCCGCTGCCGCCGCCTGGCCTGCAGCGCCGCGACCGAGGCGGCAACCAGCACCCAGCACAGCAGCGCGAGCAGGGCCAGCCCGGCGGCCAGGCAGGCCAGCCGGACCGCGACCACGACTAGCGGCACGCCGTCCGCCTGGCGCAGGCCGAACAGCCCGGCCAGGCCGAACACGTCGCCGCTGCGCAGCAACGCGGCCGCGTGCAGCACGGAACGCACCAGGCCGCCCCGGCTGGCCGGCAGGGCCAGCCCGATCAGCGCGCCGACGGCGGCCAGCCCCGAGGCCAGGCCCAGGGCCTGCCACAGCAGGATGGCCGCGGCGGGAGCCCGCCGCGGCCAGCTGGCTCGGGGCAGGGCCGAGGCGCCGAGTGCGCTTGCGATGGCAACTACGGCGAGCAGCGCCGCGTCATCAAGTCCCGTCATCTCCCTCGCCGCTACCTTCGATCACTTCCAGGGCGTCGCGCAGCACTTCGGCCTCGACGCCAGATACGGACTGTGCGAACCGCGCCAGTGCCGCTGTCCGGTCGCCGGTCTGGTCCAGCGCGGTCAGCATCAACTCGGTCACGTAGGTCTCGCGGGTAGCGGCGGGGCAGTAGCGCCAGGCGCGTCCGTCGCGCTCCCGCCTGGCGAAGCCCTTTTTCGCGAGCCTGTCGAGCACCGTCATTACGGTGGTGTGAGCTAGATTACGCTCGGTCAGCCTAGCACTGACCTCGCGCACGGTGAGGGACGTATGCGTATCCCAGAGCACGTCCATGATGGCGCGTTCGAGGTCACCCAACCGGTTCACGGTCGTCAATGTACCCGTATTGCGGCCAATCCAATAGCAAGCCAGGCCATCGCGACGACGGGCAGGCGCGACGACGGGCAGGCGCGACGACGGGCAGGCGCGACGACGGGCAGGCGCGACGACGGGCAGGCGTGACGGCAAACGGCAGGCTAGGCCGAGGGATCGGCGAAGCGGGCGAACGCCTGCAGGTTGGCCAGGCTCTCGCCGCGCTTGACCCGCCAGGCCCACTCCCGCCGGATGGCCGAGCCGAAGCCGAGCTCGAGCGCCGAGTCGAAATTCTCGTCGGAGTAGCTGAGCACGCAGCCGAGCAGCCGGTCGATGTCCTCGGCGGAGACCGAGGAAAGCGGCAGCCGCCCGGTCAGGTACACGTCGCCCACCCGGTCCAGGGTGAAGTGCACGCCGTACATGCGGCCGTTGCGCTCCAGCAGGAAGCGGTAGAAGGCCTCGTGGTTCTCGTCTGGCTGGCGGCAGAAGAAGGCCTCCACGCCCAGGCTGTGATCGCCCGCGACCAGCCAGGTCATGGTGGCCAGCTTGTGCTGGCCCTCGAGCTTGACCAGGAACGCGCCCGGCCGCGGCTGCTCGAAACCGAGCCCCAGGGACGACAGCGCCGCCTCGATGACCGCGGCGGGACCCCCAGGATCCTCGCTCACGCGCGCACCGCGGCCGGAGCGGCCGGCGAACTATCAGCAGCCATGGCACCGGTATACACGTCGATCAGCCGGTCCGCGGTCGCGGGCCAGCCGAACCCGGACGCGTGCGCCAGCGCCCCCCGCGACAGCTCGGCGAGCCGGGTCGGCGACACGACGAGATCACGCAGGACCGCCGCCCACGCCTCGGGGTCGTGCCCGTCCACCAGCAATCCGGAGAAGCCGTCCCTGACCGCGGTGCGCAGCCCGCCCACGGCGGCCGCCGCCACCGGCGTGCCGCAGGCCTGCGCCTCCAGCGCCACCAGGCCGAACGATTCCGAATGTGACGGCACCAGCACCAGCGTGGCGGCCCGGTACCAGTCGGCCAGCTCGCGCTGCGGGCACGGCGGCTCGAACCGGACGGAGCCGGCCAGGCCCAGGTCGGAAGCCAGCCCGTCGAGCCGTCCCGGCGCGCCCACCTCGGATCCGCTCGGCCCGCCGACGAACACCACCACCAGCCGGTCCGCGAGCGCCGGCACCAGGCGCAGCAGCGAAGCCGCCGCGCACAGCACCACGTCGGGCCCCTTCAGCGGCTGGATCCGGCCCGCGAAGACCAGGACGACCGCGTCGGAAGGCAGCCCGAGACGCCGGCGGGCGTCCGAGACAGAGGAAGGCCGGAACACCGACAGGTCCACGCCCGGGCTGACCGTCTCGACCTGCCGTGGGGTGGCGCCGTACAGCTCGATCAGCTGCCGCGCCTCATCCGGGGTGTTGGCGACCAGCCGGTCGGCGGCCGCCACGACCTCGCCCTCGCCCCGGATCCTCACCTCGGGCTCGGCGCAGTCGCCGCTGGCCAGGGCCAGGTTCTTGACCTTGCCCAGGGTGTGCATGGACTGCACGAGCGGAACGCACCAGCGTGAGGCGGCGACCGCCCCGACCTGCCCGGACAGCCAGTAGTGCGCGTGCACCAGGTCGTACCGGCCGGGCGCAAAGTCGGCCTCGGTACGCAGCACGCCGAAGGTGAAGGGGCAGATCTGGCCGGGCAGCGAGTTCTTCTCCAGCTCCTCGAACGGCCCGGCCACCATGTTCCTGACCAGCACGCCGGGCGCGAGCTCCACTACCGGCGGGGTGTCCCGGCAGACCGCCCGGGTGAAGATCTCCACCTCGATGCCGCGCCGGGCCAGCTGCCTGGCCACCTCGACCACGTAGACGTTCAGCCCGCCCGCGTCGCCGGTGCCCGGCTGGTCGAGCGGGGAGGTGTGCATGCTGATCGTCGCGATCCGCCGGGGGGCGCCCCGATTCCGACCCTGCTGGTTAAACCCGGGGCTCAGCACTGGCACGTCCATAAGCAACCGTGGTGAGCCGCCACCTGTTCCCACGCTAGGCTTTCCTCATATGAGGACGCTGGTGCTGCTCCGTCACGGCGAGAGCGAATGGAACTCCAAGGGCCTGTTCACCGGGTGGGTGGACGTGGGGCTCTCCGCCGCCGGGGCGCAGGAGGCCGGACGCGGGGGCAAGCTGCTGGCCCAGTCGGGCCTGAAACCAAGCGCGGTGCATACCTCGGTGCTGACCCGCGCCATCCAGACGGCCAACATCGCCCTGGAGGAAGCCGGCCTGCTGTGGCTCCCGGTCTACAGGTCGTGGCGGCTGAACGAGCGGCACTACGGCGCGCTGCAGGGCAAGGACAAGGCCAGGACCAGGCAGGAGTTTGGCGACGAGCAGTTCATGCTGTGGCGCCGCTCCTACGACGTGCCGCCGCCGCCGATCGCCGACGACGACGAGTACTCTCAGGCCGCCGACGCCAGGTACGCGGGCCTGCCGCCGGACGCCAGGCCGCGGACCGAGTGCCTGAAGGACGTCATGGCTCGCATGCTGCCCTACTGGTACGACGCCGTAGTGCCCGACCTGGGCCGGGACGGGACGGTGCTGGTCGTGGCCCACGGCAACTCGCTGCGCGCGCTGGTCAAGCACCTGGACGGGATCAGCGACACCGACATCGCGGCGCTGAACATCCCGACCGGCATCCCGCTGGTCTACCAGCTGGACGACGCGTTCCAGCCGGTGACCACGGGCGGCAGCTACCTGGACCCGGAGGCCGCGGCGGAGGCGGCCGAGGCGGTCAGGAACCAGGGTCGATAGTCGGTAAATCCGGCATTAAGGGATGTTTGCCGCAAGGTGAACAACCCTCGAATATCGGCCGGGTGACCTACCTCGCGCTGTTGCCCGCGCACGCCTACCGCATACCATGAGGCATGTGAGTCTTCACTGGTCATCGCCTTGGCCTGTGCCGATGCCCCCGGTGACGCCGCCGGTAACGGGGGCCGCGTGGCGATAAGAGCCAGGGTGCCGGGCTCCGGTGCCAGCCCGCGACAGGCCCGCGGCTCCCGGCTGCGGGCGGCCCAGCAGCCGGCCCGGCTGCCGCCGGGCATCGCGTCGGTCCTTTCCGTGCTGTCCTCCTCCGCCGTGGTCCTGGACAGCAACGACCGGGTGCTGCGGGCGAGCGCGGCGGCGCGGGCGTTCGGCATGGTCAAGGGCGATCGCCTGATGGTCAGCGAGCTGGCCGCGCTGGCCCGGCAGGTGCGCAGGGACGGCGAGATCAGGGAGGGCGAGTTCGAGGTCCCGGTGCCCAGGTTCGGTGGCCGGACGACGAGCTTCGCGGTCCGGGTGGCGCCGCTCGGCGCCGCCATCGGCGGCGGTGGCCTGGTGCTGGTGCTCGCCGAGGACCAGACCGAGAGCCGGCGGGTGGAGGAGGTCAGGCGGGATTTCGTCGCCAACACCAGCCACGAGCTCAAGACGCCGGTCGGCGCGCTGGCCCTGCTGGCCGAGACGATCGAGGATGCCGCCGACGACGCCGAGGCGGTGCGCCGGTTCGCGGGCAAGATGCGCCAGGAGGCGCAGCGGCTGACCAACCTGGTCCAGGACCTGATCACGCTGTCCAGGATCCAGGCGGCCGAACCCGTGCCCGACCCGCGCCCGGTCGACATCGACGCGGTGGTGGCCGAAGCGGTGGACCGCTGCCGGATGAGGGCGAACGCGCGCGGCATCACGCTCGCGTCGGTCGGCAGCCGCGGCCTGTCCGTCCTCGGCGACGAGGACCTGCTGGTCACCGCGCTGCGGAACCTGCTGGAGAACGCCGTGGCGTACAGCCCCGAGCGGACCAGGGTGGTCATCAGCACCAAGAAGACCCCCGACGGCAACGCCGAGCTCAGCGTGACCGATCAGGGCATCGGCATCCCCGAGCGCGATCTGGAGCGGATCTTCGAGCGCTTCTACCGGGTCGATCCGGCGCGGTCACGCGCGACCGGGGGCACCGGCCTCGGGCTGGCCATCGTCAAGCACGTGATGGCGGCCCACAACGGCAAGGTGACCGTGCGCAGCGTCGAGGGCGCGGGATCCACCTTCACCCTGTTCATACCGCTGCGGAGCGAACATGCCAGCACCGGTGCTGCGTGAGCGTCCCCAGGCCCTCAGGAGCTCCAGGAGGAATCAGTGACACGCGTGCTGGTCGTCGAGGACGAGGACTCGTTCAGCGATGCGATCTCGTACCTGCTGCGCAAGGAGGGTTTCGAGGTCGCGGTCTGCTCGACCGGCCCCGACGCGCTCGAGACCTTTGACCGGACGGGCGCCGACCTGGTCCTGCTCGACCTGATGCTGCCGGGCCTGCCGGGCAGCGAGGTGTGCCGGTCGCTGCGGGAGAAGTCCAACGTGCCAGTGATCATGCTGACCGCCAAGGACAGCGAGATCGACAAGGTGGTCGGGCTGGAACTCGGCGCCGACGACTACGTGACCAAGCCGTTCTCGTCGCGCGAGCTGGTGGCCCGGATGCGCGCCGTGCTCCGGCGCCGCGGCGACACCGACGACGTGGCCGAGACGGCGCTGGAGTCGGGTCCGGTGCGGATGGACGTGGACCGGCACGTGGTCACCGTCCGTGGCGGTACGGTGCAGCTCCCGCTGAAGGAGTTCGAGCTGCTCCAGGTGCTGCTGCGCAACGCGGACCGGGTGCTGACCAGGATGCAGCTCATCGACCGGGTCTGGGGCGCCGACTACGTGGGCGACACCAAGACGCTGGACGTGCACATCAAGCGGCTGCGGGCCAAGATCGAGGTCGACCCGGCCCGGCCGCAGCACATCGTGACCGTGCGCGGGCTGGGGTACAAGTTCGAGTCGGCCGCCTGAGAAGTCATTAATCCCGAACGGGCGGGCCCGGGGCCCCAGCGCCGCTACGGAGTGGCCGTCGGGCTCGGCGACGCGCTCGGGGATGCCAACCCGGGGGCGGAACCGCTGACCAACGGGGTCGCCTTCTTGGGCGCCGACGGCGACGGGGTGGGCGGCGGGGAGAACGTCGCGTACTCGTAGGCCTGCGGTTCGACCGGCGCGTCCAAGGTGATCGTGCCCGCCTCGGCGAAGTTCAGGTTGAGCGTGACCGTGCCGCCGCCCTGGAGCGGGTTGGCCAGCCCGGCCAGCACCACCTTGGGCACCGGGCCGGCCAGGTCGACCAGCTTCTGAGACGGCAGGTCGACCGGCCCGCCCGTGATCGTCACGGCGGACGCGGTGCCCGGTGCGCTGACCGAAACCAGCCTGTCCCCGTTCTGCGCGGTGACCGAGAAGAAGACGCCGGCCCGGCCGCCGGCCACCGTCGGGCCGCTGGGGGAGGGGCCGAGGACGAACGCGTTGGAGACCGAGATGCCGTTCTTGGCCGCATAGGCGCCGAAGCCCGCCGGGTGGAACTCGAGCGTGGGCGCGTTGAAGCCGGCCTCGCAGCCGGCCAGCGCCGACACCAGCACGGCCAGCGCGCCGACCAGGATGCGGCGGTTCCAGCGCGTCACGGTAACGCCCTCCTCGGTTCACTCCCGTCGGACGGAAGGCAATCGTAGCGGTGCCGCCGGGCGGCCCTAACGCGGGGCACCGGATGAGCCGGAAGTCGACGTACCGACGGTCGGCCTGGTGTGGCTGGGCGAGGCCGACGGGCTGGTGGAATGGCTCGCCCGGTTCGGGGACGGCTTGGTCACGGAGGGGTACACCGGGACGGCGGTCGTGTTCTTCGGCCCCAGCGACACGCTGGGGATCGACGTAGCCGGCCGTGGCGACTGCTCGGCGGGCGAGGTCGCCGGGCTGAACGTGGCCACCGACAGCATCGCCCCGGCCACCAGGCACACGGCCAGGATGCTGGCCAGCAGCGGCATGACGCTTCCGTGCGCGGCGAAGGGCCCGGCCAGCCGGCGCAGCCGCTTCCGGCGGCGTTGCGCGCGCAGTTCCCGGTGGTAGGCCAGCACGTCACGATCGAGCTCACGCGCGTCATCCGGGATCTGGATGTCGAGCGGTGGCTCGTCCCATCCCGATCCGCCGCCAGGATTCACCGTCACCTCCGGCGCGAAATGGCCCTCAGGTCTTCAGTATGACCAGTATGACCCCCGGGCGGGCACCACGCCTCAATCGGTAAGATGCCAGGCTCATTTCGCCGGCTCGGGTAGACTGGAAGCAGCGCTGTAAGCCCTCGAGTGGCCGTGCCGGTTCCGGCACGGCCAGCTGAACGGTGTGGGTACGGACCGGCGATAACCGTACTGACCTGCATATTTACCCCCAAGGGCGTTTTATCGATACCGCCCGACGTGGTAAGATGGTCTTCAGCGGAAGGGGTACTTGCCACATGTCTTTCAAGGTCGGCGATACCGTCGTCTATCCCCATCACGGGGCTGCTCGCATCGAGGCGGTCGAGACTCGCACCATAAAGGGCGAGGATAGAACCTATCTGGTCCTCAAGGTCGACAAGGGCGACCTGACCGTACGCGTCCCCGCGGACAATGCCGAGCTAGTTGGCGTGCGTGATGTCGTAGGCGCCGAAGGGCTTGAGCGGGTGTTCGAGGTGCTGAGGGCGCCGCACACCGAGGAGCCGACCAACTGGTCCAGGCGGTACAAGGCCAACCTGGAGAAGCTTGCTTCGGGTGACGTGAACAAGGTTGCCGAGGTCGTTCGGGACCTGTGGCGGCGAGACAGGGAGCGTGGCCTGTCCGCAGGCGAGAAGCGCATGCTCGCCAAGGCGCGGCAGATCCTGGTGAGCGAGCTGGCGCTGGCCGAGAAGACCAACGAGGACAAGGCCGAGGCCCTGCTCGACGAGGTCCTCGCTACCTAAGGTGGGGCCACCTGAGTCCGTCCCCCGCGTGGGGACCGGAGTCGATGTACATCCGCTGACTAGCTCGCGTGAGCTGTACCTGGCCGGTTTGCTGTGGCCGGGCGAGGCGGGCCTGGACGGCCATTCAGACGGAGACGTCGCGTCGCACGCCATCTGCACCGCGCTGCTGTCGGCGGCCGGGCTCGGCGATCTTGGCGGGAACTTCGGTACGTCCCGGCCCGAGTGGGCGGGCGCGTCCGGCGTCGCGCTGCTGCGTGAGACGTTCCGGCTGGTCAGCGACGCCGGTTTCGTCATCGGCAACGTCGCGGTGCAGGTGATAGGGAACCGGCCCAGGGTGGCGCCGCGCCGGGCCGAAGCGGAGAAGGTACTGAGCGAGGCGCTGTCCGGCGCCTCGGTCAGCGTGGCCGCCACCACCGCCGACGGATTGGGCCTGACCGGCCGGGGCGAGGGCATCGCCGCGATCGCCACTGTCCTGGTCTTCCCGGTCGCCCCCTAACGCAGCGCGTTTCGCTTAGCCTTACAGGGTGACGTTGCACCTTCATGACACCGCGGCGCGCGCGGTGCGCGAGTTCACGCCGATCACGCCGGGCGAGGCGTCGGTGTACCTGTGCGGCGCCACCGTGCAGGCGCCGCCGCACATCGGCCACGTGCGCTCCGCCGTGGTCTTCGACGTGCTGATCCGCTGGCTCGAGGCGAGCGGGTACCGGGTGACCTTCTGCCGCAACGTCACCGACGTGGACGACAAGATCCTGCGGACCGCGCAGGCCGAGGGCGTTCCGTCGTGGATCGTGGCCGAACGCAACCAGCGCGCGTTCACCTGGGCCTACGACGCGCTCGGCTGCCGGCCGCCGGACGTCGAGCCGCGTGCCACCGGGCACATCCCCGAGATGATCGTGCTGATCCGGCGGCTGATCGAGGGCGGCCACGCCTACACCGGAGGCGCGGACGTGTACTTCGACGTGCACTCCTACCCCGGGTACGGCGCGCTGTCCGGGCAGCGGCTCGAGGCGATGCGCCCCGCCGAGGATGCCGACGATGTTGCGGCCAAGCATGACCCGCGCGACTTCGCCCTGTGGAAGGGCGCCAAGCCGGGCGAGCCGTACTGGGAGACCCCGTGGGGACCGGGCCGCCCCGGCTGGCACCTGGAGTGCTCGGCCATGGCCACCAAGTACCTCGGGCCGACCTTCGACATCCACGGCGGCGGGATGGACCTGATCTTCCCGCACCACGAGAACGAGATCGCCCAGTCCCGCGCGGCAGGCGACGGCTTCGCCCGGTACTGGATGCACAACGGGCTGCTCGGGCTGGCCGGGGAGAAGATGAGCAAATCCCTGGGCAACTCGCTGCTCGTCACCGACATGCTGCGCCGGGTGCGGGCGCCCGAACTGCGCTACTACCTGGTCCAGGCGCACTACCGCTCGCTGCTCGAGTACTCCGAGGACGCGCTGGAGGAGGCGGCCGCCGCCTACCAGCGGATCGAGCGTTTCGTGGTGCGGGCCAGCGAGGTACTCATGGACGCCACCGACGACGACGGTGCGCCCGGGCTGCCGGTGTCGTTCCGCTCGGCCATGGACGAGGACCTCGGCGTCCCGGCCGCGCTGGCCGCCGTGCACGCCAGCGTCAGGGACGGCAACCAGGCGCTGGCCGTCTCGGACAAGGCGGCCGTCCGGGCCAGCCTGACCCAGGCCCGTGCCATGCTGGACGTGCTCGGCCTGGATCCGCTCGCGCCGCCGTGGGCGGGTTCGCCGGGCGGCTCAGGCTCCGGCGGCCGGCTGCGCGACGTGCTCGGCTCGCTGGTGAAACTGACCCTGCAGCAGCGGGACGCGGCCCGGGCCCGCCGCGACTACGCCACCGCGGACGCGATCAGGGACGGCCTGGACGAGATCGGCATCCAGGTCGAGGACACACCCGAGGGCCCGCGATGGGAGCTGAAGCGTTGAGCACGCGTTCTGGCGGTTCGGGCCGTTCCGGCTCGGGCCGCACCAAGTCGGGCAAGCCCCGCCCGGGCACCGGAGGCCACGGCCGCCGCGCGCTCGAGGGCAAGGGGCCGACCCCGCCCGCCGCCCAGCGCCCCGGCCACCCCGCCCAGCGTCGCGCGGCCGCCGCCTCGGCCGGATCCCGCGGCCAGCGTCGTGCCGACGAGTCCTCCGCCTCGGCCGGATCCCGCGGCCAGCGTCGTGCCGACGAGTCCTCCGCCTCGGCCGGATCCCGCGGCCAGCGCCGTGCCGACGAGTCCTCCGCCTCGGCGCGCACCGCCCGCGCGCCGCGCAGCGGCCCGGCCTCGTCCGGCGCCTCCGCCCGCGCGCCGCGCGGCGGCCCGGCTTCGTCCGGCCCCTCCGCCCGGCCCTCCCGCGGCGCGGGAGACGCCGCCGAGTTCGTCGCCGGCCGCAACCCGGTGGTCGAGTCGCTCCGGGCCGCCGTGCCCGCGGCGGCCCTGTACGTCGGCGCGCGGGTGCAGCACGACGAGCGGATCAGCGAGGCCATCAAGCTGGCCGCGGACCGCGGCGTGGCCGTGCTCGAGGCCGGTGCCGCCGAGCTGGACCGCCTTACCGGCGGCGCACTGCACCAGGGCCTGGCGCTCCGCGTCCGCCCCTACGACTACGCGCACCCCGACGACCTGCTCGCCCGCGCCGCCGACGCCGGCCAGCTGCCGCTGATCGTCGCCCTGGACGGCGTCACCGACCCGCGCAACCTGGGGGCGGTGGCGCGCTCGGCCGCCGCGTTCGGCGCTCACGGGGTCGTGGTCCCGGCCCGCCGCGGCGCCGGTGTCACCGCGGGCGCCTGGAAGGCGTCGGCGGGAGCGCTGGCCCGGGTCCCGGTGGCCCGCGCCGCCAACCTGGCCCGCGCCCTGGCCTCCTACCAGGACGCCGGCGTCTTCGTGGCCGGCCTGGACGCGGCCGGCGAAACCCCGGTCCGCGACCTTGAGCTGGCCACCGCCCCGCTGGCCCTGGTCATCGGCTCCGAGGGCCGCGGCCTGTCCCGCATCGTCGCCCAGGCCTGCGACGTCCTGGTCCGCATCCCCATCGCGGCCCGCACCGAATCCCTCAACGCCGGCGTAGCCGCCGGCATCGCCCTCTACGAGGTAGCCGCCATCCGCTCCCGCCCCACCACCCCCTAACCCGCATTCCCGCCCCACCACCCCCTAACCCGCACTCCCGCCCCACCACCCCCCAGCCCGCATTCCCGCCCCAGCCCTTCTCGCGCGCCCACCCAGCCCCGCGTGAACAACACGAACGCGGCATCCACGCCGTATGTGACACGCTGGGGTGGTGAGCGGAGAGCAGCGGCTGACGGTCGCGGTGACGGGTCCGACCGGGACGTTCGGGTTCGGCCTGATCCCCCTGCTCCAGGCCGAGGACCGGGTGACGCGGATCGTGGGCATCGCCCGGCGCCCGTTCGACCCGGCCGCCTACGGCTGGACGAAGCTGGAGTACCGCCGCGGCGACGTCCGCGACGAGGCGGCCCTGCGTGACGCGTTCGCGGGTGCCGACGTCGTGGTACACCTGGCGTTCCTGGTCACGGGGGGCGCATCAGCCGAGGTGCTCAGGGCGGTCAACGTCGAGGGCACGCTGAACGCCTTCCGGGCCGCGGCGCAGGCCGGCGCGCGCCGGTTCGTCTACGCCTCCTCGGTGGCGGCCTACGGCTTCCACCCCGACAACCCGGTCGGGATGACCGAGGAGTGGCCGGTCCGGCCCGCCGCCCGGCTGTTCTACGCGCAGGAGAAGGCCCAACTCGAGCACCTGCTCCAGGCCGAGGCGGCCGGCGCCGCCGCGCCCGCGCTGTACCTGCTGCGGCCGCCGGTGGTGCTCGGGCCGCACGCGATCGGCGCCAAGGACCTGCTGCCCGGCCCGCTGGCCCCGCTCGGCCGCATCCTGACCCGCCGGATCGGCCGGTCCCCGGTGCCGCTGCCCGCGCTGGTCCCGGTGATGCCGCTGCAGTTCGTGCACGAGGACGACCTCGGCCAGGCGCTGCTGCGCTGCGTGCTGGCCGCCGGCCCGCCCGGCGCCTACAACATCGCCGCCGACGGGATCCTCACCACCGCCGACGTGGCCAGGGAGTTCGGCCTGATCCCGCTGCCCCTGCCATACGGCCCGGCGCGCGTCGCGGCCCGCGCCGTCTCCGCGCTGCCGTTCCTGCCGCCCGCCGCGCAGTGGGTCGAGGCGGCCAGCCACCCGGCGATCATGGACACTACCAAGGCGAAGCGGGACCTCGGCTGGGTCCCGCGCTTCACCGCGCTGGAGGCCCTGCGGGCCACCCTGCGCTGAGAAACTCACCTCGGCGCAGGCCGGCTACGATGCACAGAGTCTCCCCGCCGGTGTAGCTCAGCAGGCAGAGCAGCCGTCTTGTAAACGGCAGGTCAGCGGTTCGAATCCGCTCACCGGCTCCCAGTTCAGCGGGTTGTACGCGCTCTTTGCGCCTCGGTCCGTGGAACGGTTCGTGGAACGAATGTCACTGATCCAGGTTACCCTGCGACCATGCCTAGAGTTGCCAAAGGCCACATAGAGCAACTACCGAGCGGGTCGTTCCGGGTCTCCGTGTACGCCGGTACCGATCCCCTCACCCGGCGGCCGATCCGCCTCAAGTCCACCGTCAAGACCGAGCAGCAGGCGCACATCGAGCTCGGCAGGCTGCTCAAGGAAGCATCCGAAGGCCGAACGCCCGAGTCCGGCGCCACCGTGGCTAAGCTGATGGACGAGTACGCGGCGGTCGCGGAATGGGACGTCTCCACGCGGCAGACCAACGAGGGGTTCATCCGCCGCACCATCAAGCCCGCCCTCGGGCCCATGAAGGTGCGGAAGGTGCGCGGCCCCATCCTCGACATGCTGTACGCGGAGCTCAAGCGCTGCGGCGACCTATCCTGCACGGGCAAGCCGTTCATCGAGCACCGCAATGTCCCGGTGCTGGCGATCCACACGCGCGACCGCCGCCCGGCTTGGCAGCAGGTCACGGCGACGCTGACCGAGGCCATCCGGTCGGGGATCCTCGTCCCGGGCGACGAGCTGTCGTCGATCACCGAGGTGAGCGCCCTGCAGGGCATCGGCACCGGCGTCATCCGGCACGCCCTAGAGGCGCTCGCCGCGGACGGCCTGATCATCGTGCGGCACGGCCGCGCCGCGGTCGTCGCCGGAGAGCCCAGCAACGATCCGCGCCTGAGCCGCAGGCGGCCCGGCCCCGGCCACGACTGTCGGCTGGCAGGGTGCCGTCCGCACGTCTGCCATCCGATGAAGCCCAGCACGATCCGCGGTATCCACAGCATCCTGTCCGGCGCGTTCGCCGCCGCGCAGCGGTGGGAATGGACCGATCGCAACCCCGCCGAATCAGCCAAGCCGCCTACCACAATCCGCCGGCCTATCCCGGCTACCTCGCCGGACGACGTGGCCAAGTTGATCGCCGAGGCTCACTCGCGCAATGCCGCGCTGGGCCTGTACCTCTGGCTGGTGGTGGTCACCGGCGTGCGCCGCGGCGAGCTGTGCGGCCTGCAGATCCGCGACATCGACCTGGACCGCGGCCTGGTGCACGTCGCCTTCAACTACGTCGTCCGCGGCGGTCAGCGCGTCCGCAAGGACACCAAGACGCACCAGGACCGCTGGCTCGCCATCGACCCGGACACGTGCGCGCTGATTGCGACCTACCTGGACGAGATCAGTGCCACGCTTGCCGCTGTCGGCGTCGAGCTGCGAGATGATGCGTACCTGTTCTCCAACGACCCGGCGCATGCCCGGCCGTGGAACCCGGACTGGGTTACCCACCAGATCGCCGCGGCCGCAGACGCGGCCGGGGTGGAGCTCGACATCAAGGGCGGACGGCACTACACCGCCAGCCAGCTCCTGGCCGGCGGCTTCGACCTGCGCAACACCGCCGCGCGCCTCGGCCACAGCGGCGGCGGCGCGACCACGCTGCGGCGGCTCACCCGGTCCTGGTACACCTCGCGGCGGGGCGGTTCGCCATTCCGCGCGGACATGGCCGAGGCCGGGATACCCGGCACGTGGGAGTCGTCCACCGAACGCGTCCCGATGACGCCGGCCATCGCCTCCAGGCTCGGGACCGAGCCCGGCGCGGCGGCGATGCGCACCGTCTACACGTTCTTCGGTGCCGACGAGCCGGTCACGCTGTCGGTGAGCTGGGAGCCGGCCGCGCTCACCTCGGGCACCGCGATCATGTTCCCCGAGGAGGGACCGCACGCCGGCAAGGGCGTGGTGGAACGGATGGCCGTCATCGGCCAGCAGATTACGCATGCCGAGGAGACCGTGGCCGCGCGCCCCGCGCTCGCATCCGAAGCCGAACGGCTGCGCATCAGGCCCGGCGGCATCGTGCTGACCATCGCCCGCATCTACCGCACCGAGGACCGCGCCGTGGAGACCGCGGACATCATCATCCCGGTCGAGCGGTATTCCCTGGTCTACGACGTGCCCGTCTGCTAGGCCAGCCGCGGACAGCACGACGCCGGACAAGTCCGCGAATTTCGAACTCGCCGGCGTGGCTAGATAGTTGGGTTTGTCAAGTCACAAATCGCTGATTCTCCAGAGAGAGAGGCTTCCCGGTGATCGAGGGCCGTGAGCGGTCGGAGAGGGCAGCGCTACCGTCGTTCTCCGGTAGCTTGCGCGCTGGAGAGGGCATCGCGCGCCCCGCTCGGAATCTTGGTGCGGTGAGCTCCAGGTGTTCCTGGCCGTCTGACCTCATAGGCCAGGGCTTGGCAAGCGGTCCGAGTGTCCGCTACGTGCGGCATCTATCACGCGGTCAGATGACGGTGTTGTCCTGTCATGACGCTAGGGCAGCGTGGAGTCACTCTCCTGCAGGCCTCGGTCATCTGGCTTGGAGGTTAAGCCGTTCTGAGCGCGGACCTGTAATCAGGAGCGGCGGCGCATGATGCATTCCGGTATGCATGTCCGGGTGATGGCGGTTATGCGGCGCATGGTGCCGGGGAGCCAGCGATCGTAGAACTCCAGGGCGCGGGCCAGGTCGGGACGTTTGCCGCCGTAGGCGTGATGCCATGCGGCGGCCAGGGTGGATAGCTCCCAGACGGCGTGGATGTGGCTGGGCCAGCAGTCCCGCAGCTCATAGCCGCCATATTGCTGGCGGAGCACGGCATCGGCCCATCGCCTTAGCTCGGCCAGCTGCGCCGTATATGCCTGGCGGTCCAGGCCGATCCAGCAGGGGGCGGCCGGACCGCGGGGTGCAGCGGCGTCCAGTGTGTCGGCGACTGTCTGGGCGAGTTCCTCGAAGCGGGCGGCGAGGTCCAGGTCGCCGCGGAGCCCAGCCCGGTCGAGGCGCTGGCTGATCAGCGCGACCTGCCCGCGCAGGGCGGCTACCTGTGCGGCCAGGGCGGCCAGGCTCTCGCTGAGGGCCTGCACGGAGGGCTCAGCCTGCGGGATGGTCATCGTCCTCCTCGGCCGGCCATGGGCGGACGGCCAGGTCGGTGAGCTTGCGCAGCTCCTCGGCGATGTAGGTGCGCCCGGTGCCCGCCTGCAGACCCGCCAGCGGGTGCGAGCTGCGCGGCGACCCGCCCGGCAGCTGACCGGTTCCCGTACTCGGGGTGAGCCCGGTAGCGGGACAGGAAAGCGGCCTTCTTGGTGCCGAACCCGACCACGGGCTGATCGCCGGGGCATGAGAGCGCCTCACCGCACACCCGCCCGACCCCGGTCATTCCGGGGACCGGGGCGGCGTCGAGCACCAGCTGGCGCAGGCCGCGGAGCGTGCCGGACGGCGCGAGCACGGTCCACAGCAGGTACAAGGACACGACGGCCGTCAGGCGCAGCATGGTCGCGGTGGCGCGGCCGAGCGGCGCCCAGGCCGATTCGGCATCCAGCGGCAGGACGTGCTGGCGGATGACGGCGATCACCCGGTCGGTGGTGGCCGCGAGGAACACCGGGGCCGACACGTAGGCGACCACGGATCGCCAGCTGGCGGGGTTGGCGGCGGCGAAGTTCATGCCCGCCGAGGCGCCCGCGCAGATCATGATCAGGAACCGGACGCTCCCGGACGGCTTGCCGACCAACGCGAGCCCGATGCCCAGCGCGGACAAGATGATCATGCCCGCGTCCAGCATCGCTGTCTCGATCAGCGACGCGGCCCTGGCGCCTTTCTGGGCCAGGATGAACGTGTACTGGGCGTCGAAGCTGACATACATCAGCCCGGCGCCCAGCAGCGCCAGGAGCCAGGTCGCGAACGCGATGACGCGGCTCCCCGGCTTCCGGGCGGCCCCGGCCAGCCGACGGATGTTAGTCGGGTAGTCGTCAGGGCTGTCGCTCATGATCCGGCCTCCGGTTCCGCATCCAGGGAGCGGAGCTCCGAGGCGTCCCGGAAGCACACCGGGTACACGGTCTCGCCCTCGTACTGCCTGGCCAGCTCCGGGGCCTGCACGCAGATCTCCCACTCGTCCGGGCCGCAGACGCTGACCACCCAGCCCGGCAGCCACGGCCACGCCGCCCGGTCTCCGCGCTCCTGCTCCCTGGTCAGCGGATACCTGACCTCAACCCAGGAGTCCTCCGGAAAGCTCATGCCCCCGCCTCCAGCTCGCACGGAATGAAGTCCGGGCCCGGGGACACAGGCATCACGAACGATGAACGCGGAACCGGCACAGGCAGCAACGGATCGTGTCGACTAACGTCACCCTGCACGCAGGCCACGACGTGGCCTACTTCACCAAAGGCCAGGGCCGCGGCGGCTGCGCCGGGGCCATGTCGTACTACACCGCGGCGGGCGAGCCGCCAGGGGAGTGGGCGGGGAAAGGCGCCGCGGGGCTCGGGCTGAGCGGCCAGGTGGACCCGGGCGTGATCGGGCGCCTGTACCAGCACAACATCGCGCCCGGCGGGGAGCTACTGGTAAAACGCCGCCAGTCCAAGGCGGCTGATGAGCGGGAAGCCGCGGCGGTGGCTGCGTACCTGGCCGCGTATCCGTACGCCAGCGCGATAGAGGTCGCCGAGGTCCGCGCAGCCGAGCGCGGCACGGACCCGCACCAGGTGCCGTACTTCGACCTGACCGTTAGCGCGGTCAAGAGCGTGTCTGTGCTGCACGCCTCCTACCGGGTCGCGGCCCGGCAGGCCCGCGAGCGCGGGGAGGAGGACCAGGCCGCCGCGCTCGACACGCGCGCCGATCAGATCGAGGCCGCGCTGATGGACTCCGCGCGCGAAGCTCTCGCCTGGCTGGAGCGGCATGCCACCTACACCCGCACAGGGCATCATTCGGCCCGCACGGGCGAGTGGCGCGACGGCGCCGGCCTGGTCGCCAGCTTGTTCCTGCATCACCTGTCCCGCGACGGCGACCCGCAGCTGCACGTGCACGTGGCCATCTGGAACCGGGTCCAGCGTGGCGACAAAGTCGATGAGAAATGGCGGACCCTGGACTCCCGTACCCTGCACAACCAGCGGCTCGCTGTCGCGCCGGTCGCCGACCGGATCCTGGAGACCAGGCTGTCCGCGCTGGGCTACGTCATGGTGCCCCGGGCCGATGGCAACGGTGCCGAGGTCGGCGGGGTCAGCCAGGACGTGATGGAGCTGTTCAGCTCCCGTGCGGTCGCCGTCACTAGCGAGCTGGACCGGCTGGCACGCGAGTACCGGGCCGTGCACGGCAAGCCGCCGTCCCGGCGCATGCTGTGGCTGCTGCACCAGCAGGCCGGGCAGAACACCCGCCGCACCAAGGCCGAGGCCCGCCGCACCATCGCCGGGCAGACCGGCGCGGAGGAGCCCACCCAGGCGCAGCGGCTCGCCGCCTGGGAAGCCCAGACCGCACGGCGCGAAGTGCAGGCCCTATCCGCGGTGCACGAGCAGGTCGCGGCGTTCGCCGCCGGGCGCGCCGGGCATGCACGGGCCGTGCTGGATGATGCGGCCAAGCGCACGGCCGCGCGGATCGCGGTGGCCGAGGTGCAACAGCATCACGCGGTCTGGTCGATGGCTCAGCTCCGATTCGAGGTGCACCGCGCGCTCCCCGTCCTGTCGCCGGGCTCCGACAGCGAGGCAGTGGTCACCGAGGTGGCCAAGCTGGCCGTCTGCGGCCGGGCCGGCGCTGAGGTCGTCCAGGTCACCGCACCGGATATCACTGACGTGACCAGCCTTGGCGTCCGCGCTTCCGACGGCGGCAGCATCTACCGGCCGCCGAACGAGAAACGGTACTGCACCCTGGCCCACCTCGACGCCGAAGAGCAGATCCTCGCGGCCGCCAAGCGGACCATGCCCCCGCTCGTCGGCGAGCAGCAGGCGCGGGCCGCGGCCGCGCGCACCGACCTCAGCACCGAGCAGCGCGACGCGGTGACGATGATGCTCACCGCGGCCACGGCGGGTGTCGTGCTGATCGCCCCGGCCGGGGCGGGCAAGAGCCACGCCATGGCCGGGTTCGCCCGGCTCTGGACCACCTTCACCGGCCGCCGGGTCATCGGGCTGACCACCTCGACCAACGCGGCCCGGGTCCTGGCGCACGAGGGCCTGGCCGAGAGCTACAACATCGCCGAGTTCCTCGGCAAGACCGAAGGGTCCGACGAGCTACGCCGCCCCATTTGCCTGCATCAGGACGACGTCTTGGTCCTGGACGAGGCCAGCCAGGTCAGCACAGCCGACCTCGCCATGATCAGCGAAGCAGCCCGGCAGGCCGGAGCCCGGGCCATCGCCACCGGCGACGCCGCGCAGCTAGGCGCCGTCCAGGCCGGGGGGATGTTCCGGCTGCTGGCCCAGGAGGTCCCCGCCGCGCAGCTGCGCGAGGTCCGCCGCTTCGCCGCGCAGTGGGAGCGGGAGGCCAGCGTCCGGCTCCGCGACGGCGACCTGGCCGCGGCCGCCGCCTACGACCGGCACGGCCGGATCCGCGGCGCCGACGAGGCAGCCGCCTACGACCGCGCCTCCTCCATGTGGCTCGCCGACCACCTGCGCGGCAAGGACGTACTCCTGCTCGCCGGGTCCAACGCCGAAGCCGCCGAACTATCCCGCCGCGTCCAGGCCAAGCTGGCTCAGATGGGCAGCGTCGGCCCGCCGCAGGCCCCGCTGTCCGGCGGCAACCACGCCGGTGTCGGCGACCTGGTCCGCGCCCGGCTCAACACCGAGATCGACGCCGGCGGCCGCCAGCTCACCAACCGCGACACGCTCCAGGTCACCGCGTTCCGGGGCCCCGACGCCCAGGTGCGGCGGCAGCGGCCGGACGGGACCTGGACCGGGACGTTCCGGGTGCCCAGGTCCTACCTGGCCCGCAACGCCGAGCTCGCCTACGCCGGCAACGTCCACGTCGCCCAGGGCCGCACCGTCGACACCGCCCACCTCCTCATCACCGACTCCCTGTCCCGGCAGGCCCTGTACGTCGGCATGACCCGCGGCCGCGAGTCCAACACCGCGCACGTGGTGACCGGCAAGACCGCTCCGCCCGGGCACCAGCCCTACCAGCAGGCCGCCCCCGAATCCGTGCTCGCCGGCGTCCTGCAGCGCGACGCCGGCGACCTGTCCGCCACCGAGCAGATCCGCCAGGCCCAGGACTGGGCCGGTGGAACCGGACATCTGCTCAACCTGTGGTCCGCCGCCGTCAGGCAGACCCTGCACCCGCAGATCGACCAGCGGATCAAAGCCAGGCTCACCGAGTCCGAGGCCTGGCGGTACGAGCGGGAGCACTCCCGGCAGGCGCTTCAGCACAAACTGCACGTGGCCCAGCTCGCGGGGCACGACATCAATGTCGTCATCGACCGGATCACCGCCGCGCCGATGGACCGGGCCAGGTCGATTTCCAGCGTGCTCCACGACCGCCTCCAGCGGCTCGCCCTGCCCGACCTGCGGCACGACGTCACCTGGGCCCAGCGGACACCCGCCAGTGCCCCGCCAGTCGCGCACGAGCTCGCCGCCGGGCTCGACGACCGGGCCCGCGCCCTCGGCGAACGCCTGGCCGCCAGCCCCGAGCCCTGGCTGGCCCGCCAGCTCGGCGTCCTCGCCCCTGGCGCGTCCCCCGCGCTGCGCGAGGAATACGCCCGCCGCGCGGGCACCGCCGCCGCCTACCGAGAAGCCGCCGGGATCACCAACCCCGGACTCACCCGACCCGCACCGCAACCAGCCCGAACTCGAAGCCATGCGCAAGGCCGTCTTTGCCGCCCTGGAGATCCGCGACGAAGCCGACATCCTCGGCAGCCTAGACCGTGGCCAACTCGAAGCCTGGGTCCTCGCCGGTGAACGCGCCCAGGCCAGCGCACCGCCCGACGTCAGCGGGACCTTGCGCCTCACCGCGCAGGCCGAAGCCGACGCCCTCCAGCAATCGGCAGATGCCGAAGCTCAGCACGATCATCCCGGCGCGGCCAGCGCCACGGCCCTCGCCGCGCAGCTGGCCGCCGAACGCCAGCGCCTCGAAGCCGACAATGCCCGGTACGAGCAATGGTCCACCGACACGAACGCCACCAGGGATGCAGCCGGGAAGGCCGCAGCCGAATTGCAACGACGCGGACACGCCCAGCCACACAGCGGGCCACATCCAGAACCGAAGGACAAGCCTCATCCAACGGCCAGATGGCAGCAGCTCGAGGCGGATGGCGAGGCTGTGAAGTGCGCCGATGCCAGCGAGCACCAGGCCACCAGCGACGCCGGGGAGTCCCGAGCGCCACAGCGCGTCCCGGATATGAACCCGCCGTCCGCTTCCAGATCGGAGCCGCGGACGAGCCCGGAGAATGAACCCGAGCAGAATGACCGGGCAGCGCGGCTCGACGAGCTGCTAGCCAGAGCAGGCCAGGCAGCGCAGCGTATCGCGGCGCAGCGAGCCGAACGGCAGGCCAGCAGTGAATACGCCGCGCGGATGGAGCTGGAAGCTCAGACCCAAGCCGAGGCCGGGCAGCAGGCAGAAGCCCGGGACGAAGTCGAGATTGAGCTGTTACGCCGCAGCTTGAGCGCGCTCCCGGACAAGCCCGTTGATCACCTGCCTACCCCGGCGGCGGCTGTGCGGTGCGCCTTCAGCAGATGCCGGATGGCTGACCGGTCGCGGCAGGCGGCGCAGGTCAGGTCGGCGACGACGACGCTCACGCCGGGGGTGAAGGCCGCGCTGATCTGTCCGGCGGCCTGTTCAGCGTTGGCGGTGGTGATCTGGCCGGGAAGCGTCACGATGACGGGCGGGGGGCAGGTGTCCTGGCCGAGCATGTCTGCCGCTCCTTCCGGCCGGGCGAAGGGGGCCGTGTGGCGGTTGGTGCGGCCCGGGCCGGGGGACCCTGACCCCGGGGGCGAGGACCAGGACCCCAGGCGGCCCGGCAGGGGTTCGCGAACCCCTGGCCTGCAGGTCATCAGTCTCACCGGAGCGGGGGACAGGAGGCCTGATCTGCAGGCTCATCCCTTGGTGCCCGGATGCAACGCCGCCAAACCCTCATCCGAGGTCCCGGACCCTGTTGACCTTCACCGAACCCAGCCCAACAGGCTTGGAAGGCGGGTTGGGCAACCCGCGCGAGAACGGACCGACGGCAGCACTCAACGGTATCGGCCCGGAACGCGGCAACCGCGCTAGGTTTGCTGGCCGGGCGGCCGGTAAGCCTGCGCGGCGGTCTTGGATCGTGACAGTACCTGGCTGAGCTGTTCTTGAGAGAGCAGCTCGTGCGTCTCCAGGTTCTTAAAGGAACCCGTGCTTCCGACAGCGACGCTCAAGGCGGCGGCAATGACCGAGTCGGGGACATCGAAAATGGCGAGCCCGTCTTGCGCGCCGAACATCCAGTAAACGCACTCCACAGACCCGCCCACCGAGTCGGTCAGCTGCCGCACCGCGGCAGTCCGGTCACCGGGGCTTTGGATCATCCGCGCCCATGCCTCGCTGGTGTAGGTGAAAAGATCGCGTACTTCGCCATAGCTGGTTCCCCTCATCTGGCCCGGAACCTGGTGTGCACTGGCCTGGATCGGGCCCGTACAGCACCGCGAAACACAGGCTAACAACGCACACTGGTCAGTGCCATCCCGCCACGTCAGAAGGCGTGTGCGCAGATCTCAGCGAGCGGATCCGCAGGTGGCTCATCACCGCCGTCGCCGACGGCGCCTTCCGGGTGCCGGCGCCGATCGAAAGCAAGCACCGACTGGCAAGCCAGATCCGGGACCGGAAACGGTTGTGCGCCGCAGCCGTCGCACTGGTTAGCTCCGCCGGAGTCGTGCCGATCTCATACGTCGTCTTCGGGCGCCGTCGGCAGCCCTGATCCGACCCCCCGTCTCGGAGGGAAGGTCCGCTGGTATCTCCGACGGCAACCGTGACGGCAACGACGGCAGTCGTCAGCGCCCTGATGCAGCCGTAAACAGCCACGTACTCTCGCACATCCAGTCCTGAGCAGGGAATCCGCTACACCTGTGAAAGCGGATGATCGGCGGATCAGTGCAGTGGCTGCTGTTTGGGCCGGTGAGGCAGGACCGCCGCCTAGGGCTCCTTCGATGCCGTGGGCCAGCAGGCAGGTTACCCACGGTCGGCGCTAGCGGCTCGTCCCCGCGTCCTCGTGCGTCCGCGGTCGTCCGCGGGCGGGGTAAGGCGCGGTGCTGGCGTCTTCGCGTCGGCTGAGGGCGGCACCGGTGGTCCAGAGCCCCGTGTAGTCCAGCCCCACCGGCGAAGCAGCGGGTAGACGAACCAAAGCCCCCCGAACAGGCCCACGGTGAAGACCGTCACGAGGACCGTTGTCAGGCCCGGTTCGACATAGCTGACCACCAGCAGCACGGCTGCGGCGACGGTCAGGGCGACGGTCGCGAGGCCCGCGATGGCCATCACATTCGCGGCCCGCACCAGGTGCCGCTTTTGACGGCGGCGGAATACCAGCCGGTGGTAGGCGACCGGCCCCAGCAGTAGGGCTGTGGATACCGCTGAGAGCACCACGGCCACCAGGTACAGCACGCGCTGTGCATGCCCCAGTGCGGTAAACCGCGCGTAGAAGGGAAGCGAAAGCAGGAAACCGAAGATCACCTGGACACCGATCGCAGCGACTCGAAGCTCCTGCAGCAACTCGACCAGATTGCGGTCGTCGCGCTGAGCCTCGGTTTCTCCCGGGCGCTCGACGGTGGTCATCGAACGGGCTCACCCCGCTGCGGAAATGCCTATCATGATCCCGGTTTACCCAGCCCGGAAACTGGCAATCGGCATCCCGTCACGGACGGTCACCTATTTCTCCGATCCGGCCCGCATGCAGCGCAAGTGCAGCAACGCCGTCGGCGGAACGTGGCCGCCAGCGACCGGTCACATCACGGACTCCGCGGAGTACGACGAGCTGGTGCGCCTCGCCAACCTCCGACCCGCTCAGGGCCCGGGTAGACAAGCTTGACCGGAACCTATGCTGATATGCATAGGCATATCTACGTATCTACATTTAGGCAGCCATGACCAGCATCACCGTAGACCTAGACCCACCGGTTCATTCAACCTTGAACCTCTGGATCGCCCGCAACGCAGCCACGATCGGGCGCCCCCACGTCAAGCTGGCCGAAGTCATCGCCGCGATGGTCGTGATAACCGCCCGGTACGAGGATGTCACCGATACGGTGTGCAGCCAGATCCGCCACCAGCGGGCGGCAGCGAGGGAACGTGGCGAACGCGGCCGAGGCTAGCCGCCGTCGGCCTGGGCACGCCGGGCCCGGTAGAGCTTGGGTGCCTGGCAAGGTGACTACTAGCAGGCACCAGACAGGTCGAGGGCTATCAGGGTCCCACGTGCCGGGCCTCAAACGAAGAAACTCCCTGGCCGCGTACTCTCGTGCTCCTGCAGGCGCCTGATCTCGTCGGCTACTTCCGCTGTCAGCCGCTCCAGGTGACGCTGGTATTCCTGCAGCCACTTGATCCGGTCCTGACGAGCCGGCCAGCACCCTTCCCAGGCGCGCCAGCCCCAGGGATGCCAGTCACGGCGTCCGCATCCCCACGTCCACCCGTGCATCTCGATCACTTCCTCGTCGCGTAAGTCGGCACGGCTCACTCATAGCCACCAGGCAGGTCGAGAGCCGCCAGGATGCGCAGGCCATCGGCCAGGCGGTCATCGGCCAGCGCATAGCGAACCCGGCGGCCCTCCGCGGTCGCGGTCACCAGCCCGCACTCGCGCAGGCAGGCCAGGTGGTTGGACAAGTTGGCCCGGGTGGTCCCGAACTGCTCGGCCATCTGTGCCGGATACCCGGTACCTCCGATCAGGTGGACCAGCACCCGGCGGCGGGTCGCATCGGCCAGGGCCATTCCGATCCGGGCGAGTGCGCCCAGGTCAAGCTCCGTCGATACAGCCATACCTGAACTGTAAAGTCTGCGCTGGATCACAGCAATAAGCGAGAAGACAACCGCACACCCCAGCCGCCACCGATCGGGAGCCGCAGCCATGCCAACCCCACAACAGCAGTCGGCTCTCCGACGGCCGTACGTAGGTCACATTGCTGACCTGTCAAGTAGCCGGCGCCAAGTCCGCGCGTCATGCCCCGATGCGTGCCCGGAGACTGCTTAACTCTCTTGTTAGCGCAGGTCAGAGCAGTACCGTCGGAGGTCTGTAAAACCGTCGGCCGCGACGGCTGGGTCTGCTCGCGGCGCGGAATCAGCGCCTCAGTGAGGTTACGAACAGTATCAGGAGGAGGAGGAGCTTCAAGGTCCTTGGCGTGGAACGGTTCGTGGAACGGCGTGCCAGATAATCCCAGCGCAGCGAGCGCCGTCAGTGCAATGACCGGTGCCATCGGTGCAGCTAGCGCATGCACAGCCAGGGAGCAGGCCTCTCGTAATGCGTAGACGGAGCGTGGCCGCGCCGACAGCCGACGATCAAGTCGGCGGATGTCGATGGGTGGAGGCGATGGGTGGATAAGGCTGGCGTTATCAAGTGAGGATCATGTGTACTGATCTCGGGGGCGCATCTTCGGCGTGCCAGGCCTGACGTCCCGAACCGGCTACCGAGGCGAGCACGAGCAATCCAGAGAGAGCAGAGCGGTCGGGAGACCGATCGTTGTCAACGGCGACTGAATTTTGGCTCTGGCACAGTTTGGGGGCTCTGGCGCGGATTCCGTGGTGACGAGTGCCGGCTGGGTGCGCGGGGATCTTTGCTTGCTGACGCCGGTGAAGATCACAATTTTGGCTGCTGGTGGTGTGCCGCCGCTGGCACGGGACGAGGGCCCCGGTAGGACGTGGGGATCGGCCAAGATCACTCGCGTCTGAAGGAGCCTCGCTGGTGTCCAGTCTGCCACGGCCGCGCTGCGGCCGGCCACTGCTGCTGTTACCGGGCGCGATGCCCGTGAGCTTTGCGCCTGGTTCGCCCCTCACCTGGGTGGCCTGCAGATCGAGCAGGTCAGCTGCGGGGATGCTGGCGTGGTAATCCAGGCGCGATCCGGCTCAGCTGGTGCGGCGTGCCCGGCGTGCGGGGCCTGGTCCTCGCGGGTGCACAGCGGCTACGCCCGCCAGCTGGCGGATGGCCCGGCGGGCGGTCGGCCGGTGCTGATCTGCCTGGCAGTGCGGCGGTTCTTGTGCGGTAACCCGGCTTGCCCGGCGGTCACGTTCGCCGAGCAGGTGACAGGGCTGTCGGCCCGGTATAAGCGGCGCAGCGTGCCGCTGCTGGCATTACTGGCCCAGATCGGGCTGGCGCTGGCGGGCCGGGCCGGGGCCCGGCTGGCCGCGGTCCTGGGTATCGCGGTGCACCGGACTACGCTGCTGGGCCTGGTCGCTGCCCTGCCCGAGCCGTGCGTCGGCGCCGCGCCAGAGGTGACCGGGGTGGATGGGTTCGCCCTGCACCGGGTGCGCCGTTACGGGACCCTACTGGCCGACGTCGAGACCCGGCGGCCGGTGGATATCCTGCCGGAACGGTCGGCTGATTCCTTCGCCGCCTGGCTGGCAGGCCGCCCCGGCACCGAGGTGATCTGCCGGGACCGGGCCGGGGTCTACTCCGACGGCGGCACCCGCGGCGCACCCGGAGCGGTCCAGGTCGCCAACTGCTGGCACTTGTGGCACAACCTGGGCGAAGCCGTCGAGCGGGCGGCCGCCCGGCACCGCAAGTACCTGGCCGCAGCGGTCAGCGTGCACCCGGCAGCCGCCCCAGACGAGGCGGCCATCGTGGACACCGCCACGCCAGCGGCGCGCGGCGGCGGGATCGCGGAGCGGACGCGCCGCCGGCACGCTGAGGTTCACCGGCTGCTCGCCGCCGACCGGAGCCTGGCCGCGATCGCCGCCGAGCTCGGCCTGTCCCGCAACACCGTCCGCAGGTTCGCCTGCGCCATCGGCCTCGGCGAACTCCTCGTCCGTGACTGGACCCCGCGCAGCGCCGGCATCCTGCACAGCTACGAGCCTTCCCTGCGGGAACGATGGAATTCCGGCTGCCCAACGCGACGATGCTGTGGCAGGAGATCTGCGCCAGAGGCTACCCGGGCGGCTACTCTAGCGTCCGCGACTACCTCGCGCGTTTCCGCGGAAACGCCGTCATGATCGCCCCCGCCCCGGAACCGCCCAAGCCCCGCGGTCACCGCCTGGATCATGACCAGGCCAGATCGCCTCGATCCCGCCGACCAGGCCAGTCTGGACGGCATCCTGGCCAGCTCCCCGGAACTAGCCGCCGTCACCGCGCACGTGCAGGCGGCCGCCGCCCTCATGAACCACCGCCGCGGCCGCGAGCAGTGGATGACCGCGGCCGCCGCCACCGGCGAGCCCGCACTCCAGTCCTTCGTTACCGGCCTGCGCGCCGACTAGGACGCCGTCACCGCCGGACTCACCCTCCGGTGGAGCTCCGATGTACGGCCGCGCCAGCCCCGACCTGCTCCGCCCTTCCGGACGGGAGGCCCTACGGGCCCGGCCGTTCTCGCGCACCGCTTCCCTGGAAGCGGCCAGGCCGGTCCCCCGCGACGACGAGCGAGCACCATGCGAGCGGAGCGAGGCCACTACGTTCGCGCCAGATGTACCGAATCGCCCTAACCCGTCACGTTCGGCACCCTAGCGTAGACAGCATCCGGGCGAGCGGCAGAACATACATGATAGTTCTCCAACGGCAGGTCAGAGGTTCGAATCCGCTCACCGGCTCCCAGTGGTCTTCACGTTTGACCTGCGTTTATCTTCACGTTTAGGTCTGACATTTCTGCGTGGTTGGCCGCTGTGGGCGGGTTGTGGCGGTTGCGTGGTGCCTGGGTGCGTGTTCCGGGCTGTT